>Ga0315903_10009156_pt1 | contig 12027 bp, 18 predicted proteins | sample LakEriMetagenome_7_FD_203524 | JGI IMG/M metagenome (GOLD analysis project Ga0315903, IMG submission 203524) | Freshwater fungal communities from buoy surface, Lake Erie, Ohio, United States - Buoy 2 MA119 | ecosystem: Environmental > Aquatic > Freshwater > Lake | place: USA: Lake Erie, Ohio...
GGATTGTTATTTCTTATGGGTGGAAAGGAACAATGTTTTTGGATGAAAAATTGTATTATTGATTTGGATATTATAATAATCAAAGATAATATTATAACAAAAATTCATCACGATTGTCCTCCTTGTGAAGAGGATGATTGTATGTCTTATTGTGGTCCTGGAAATGTTGTGTTCGAGGTTCAGGGTGGGACCTGTTGGGATTTAGATATCAATGAAGGTGATAGGGTGGATTATGTAATAAGATAATCTTTTGAAGATTTTAGTAAGAAATTCTAACTTTTTTAGTGAATTTTGGATTTCAATGTTTTTTTGAATTCTGATGCTAACATTTTAAGAAATTTAATGTATGGAGCATCTTCCTTTTCAGGGTCCCATCTATAGTTCCCTTCAGGCGGTCTCTTACTTCTACCTAAATAATTTAAACCACTTATGTTTGTAATACATTTATGTCCACCTGACATGGACTGAAGTAGTTCCCAAGCATTGATTCCTAATTTGTCTAAAATATCTTTCTCTTCATCCGTAAGTTTAACAAAAGGTTTGTTCATCATTTCTTTTATTTGTGATAAAATTTCTTTACCACCTTGCATATATTGAATTTTACCACCATAAAGAGCATCAAAATCTTTAAATGTGAAACCTACACTTTCAGGATTCACCGAAGTTTCACTAATCCATTTGATTGTTGATAGGGGTATTACCCTTGATTGTAATTTATCTTTCCATTTTGATAAAACCTCTTGGGCAATTTCTCCGAGATTCACACCTTTGAGTTCTCTATCTTTTTTGAATGGATTACACGAAACTTGTAACAATCCCATAGGCCAAATCATAATCAAAAAATCCGCATCAGGATTGTTCTTGAATGGGGTGTACCTATCATAGGAACCTGCTTTCCTCATATCCCCACCACCGTACTGAGTTAAAATACTCCCATCTACTTCCAAACCATGATAAGATTTCATTCTTTGTGAATAATCTTGAGAATGGGATTGTAATTTTTCGGGTTGTTCAGCCCCTGTTTCTTTCATCCACTTTCTTATGTTCGTGAGAATCGAAAGCAGAGATGGCTCAGAATCCATTACAAGATTTTCCATAAACCCACGTCTGTTCTTGAAGGCTAAAATAAGTTTATTTATAACCAATCCCAAAAGCATTTTGTTCTTTTGTAGAGGTTTCTCTTTATCAAATCTAAAAATGTAATTTATTACATCCTCGGGAGTAATTTCATTTCTAGCGAAATCTGCAGAATCAACAGTGCTTATCAAACGTATGTCTGAAGATGGAAATAAATCTTTAGGTGAAACAATTTGAGATATTGTTTCAACGTTAGAACGAGCTTGTCTAAATGATTTGGATGTTTCTTTTTCAGCACCGACTTGTTTATCGTGGTGGTCCGTGTGAATTTTAAACATCGGCTTCCCGTGAGCAAAATCGACTAGCACAGGCATCGTGTCACCTTCGGCATCATTTTTTTTTACAGCAAACTCTTTGTCACCATATTGAATTATATGTGCACCAACAACTTCAATCCCATTGTCCTCAAGATATTTTTTCATCGCTATAGCGGTAGTGACACCGTCTAAGTCTTGGTGAAAATAAATTTCGGCTTTGGGATATCTCTTCCTCAAAGCCGAAATGTCTCTTATACCTGTTTCTTTTAAAATTTTTTTCATCAATCCCAACCCATCCAATGTAAGAATTTATCGAAAATGTCACCTTCTTCAGCCATCAGTTTTTTTAACTTTTTTTGGTCTTCCTTCGGCATTTTCTCCCAAGTATTTATTTCCCAAACTCCATCCGCAGGATAAACTCCTATCATAGATTGGTATTTTGATATTGCCTGTGCCGTTTGAGAGGTCAAATTATTATCAGTTCTACCGTCAACGGTTAGAGGTTTTTTATTGTCTCCGGTAATTTTTTTATCAATTAAAAATCTTTGTATTGCTCTAATGAAACTTCTTGTTTCATTTTGTTCATTTATAACCCTTGTTACGATTCTTTCCAAATCTGTTTCGGTAAGTCTGACAATTTTCTTCATTAGTATTTAAGTGTTAAAAGGAATTTTGATTTATTTATCAATCCGAGCATCTCATCTCTGATATTCAACAAGTCAGTATCGTATTTTGGGTCCAATTCTTCAGACATAGAAACCAAAAATTCAACTATTCCATCGACAAAGTTCTGAATACTGAGACTTGATATATCTTGAAACATCAAAGCAAACTCATCATCAAACTTAGGTCTACCATACTTTCCCATCATGGTTTCAGTAAACTCATCAATCAGGTCACCTAAACCATCGTAAATTTCTCCATAAACTCTGTGTTTAGCATCCCCAAAAGTTTGCCAATGTAAAAACTTCCATTGAAGTTGCATCTGAACGAGTTTCTTTATCAATTCTTCAGTCATCAAAATAATTTAATTATAAATATACTGAAAAGAAAAAAAGGGGTATTACCCCTTTTCAAAATCAAGTTCAGGTTGGTTTTTTTTATCTATGAAATGTTGTACTCGTTTTTGAGCGACTCCACAGTAGTTTTCACTAAGCTCGATACCAATCCAATTACGGTCGGAAATAACTGCAGCAACCAAACTTGTTCCACTACCAGCAAAAGGGTCAAGAACCAAATCATTTTTATAAGTTAAAATTTTTATTGCCTTTAAAGGAATATCTAATGAAAATGTTGCCTTTGTCAATTGTTTCGTGTCGGCAAAATAATCCCACTCCCCGTAAACTAAATCCATGAATTCTCTTTTCTGTTCTTCAGTATACATCATTTTAGTTCGGGTCTTTCCCTCTTCGTTGGTGACCTCCTCAGGGATTCCTACCCACTCTGGTTGACCTTTTACTTTCTTTATGTGGTTTTTCTTGTACGCCAAAATAACACACTCCTTGGGGTTGTAAATGTACGGTGCGGATGGTGACATCCAAGAACCCCATGCGGTGGTTTTACTCCTATGAGGAGAATTTTCTTTGAGGTCAACAATCCCAAAAAACTTGAATCCAATTTTTTGCATTATCTGCCAAAGTTCTGATGCCATGAAAATTCTTCCACCCTGACTCTGACGATTTATTTCATAGGGAATGTTCAAAGCAATTCTCCCATCTTCCTTCAACACTCTGAAAGCTTCTGTCATCCAGTTTGTTGAAAACAATTTATAATCTTCAAATGGGATGTCGTCTTCAAAAGTGTCATAATCGATTCCTACACCATAGGGTGGAGATGTTACTATGAGGTCAATTGAATTTTCGGGAAATGTTTTCATAACCTCGATACAATCACCTTGATATATCTTATTAGTTTGCATTATAATTTTCCTTCTTTTTTTAATTCTTCTCTAATTTTTGTTGCAGATATCTCCCCAACCTCTTGAGGTGGTATGTGTTCGATTATATCATAACCAACACCTCTACCAAAATTGACAGATTCGATATCAGGTATAATCATAACTTTTACTTTCTCGTCGGTCAAATATTTCCACAACTCTTTTTTGATATTGGATTCAACTTCTTGAGCACTAAAAGGATTTTTATCATCAGGTTGAATATCTCTTATACAAATTAAAACATTTTTTCCTTCGTTCAGACATTCATCCACAATCCATCGATGTCCCCCGTGAAATGGTTGGAACCGTCCCACAAACATAGAATATTGCTTACCTCCAGTATTTTTTAATTTCGGGTCACCCTCAACGTGAATTTTTCGCATAATCTAAAACTTTTTTTGCTGACTCAACTATACTTTCATTGGTTGTATCAATCTCAAGATAGTTTTCTGTTGGTTCATTGTATTCTTTAACAAAGAATTGTTCTCTACCTCTTTTTTCTGATGTATGAACGTAGACTTCTCTCAAATCATCCCCCATCTTTTCCTTGAACCTATCCCTTTGGTCTTTATATGGGGAAACTAAAGATACTAAAACATCAACTCCCTGGTTGTGAAGATATTGAGATATTTGTTGAGCAAGTTCAATATTCTTTCTTCTACCTGTTTTAGAGTAATCTTTATTGTCAAATAAATCTCTTAGGTCATCCCCATCAACATGGAAAAACTCTGTGTGAATAGACATAATCTGTTCACAGATAGTTGTTTTACCCGAACCAGGTTGACCTGTTAGCCAAATAATCATTTTTCCAAATTTTTAATTCTTCTATCCAAATAAAATTGAGCCTTTTTAAGGTCTTCGAGTTCTTTAGAGGGGTCTTTGATACCGGCACGAGCAATATATTTTACAACATTGAACAAATATGCGTCCTTATCCAAACCCCACGCTTCACAAACTTTAATCACTTCATAAGGATTATCCGCACCACCGTAGTGAATCGGTCCATTGACCATTTCAGTATTCATATATTTTTATTTTTTCCAAGAATTTTTATCGTAACCTAAGATTTCAAAATAATTTTGAGTGTTATAAAAAACTAAATCAGCCATTGATTGATTATAATAATCTTTCCAATCAACTTCAAACTTTGATTTATTTATTTTTTTATTACAAAATTCTTCCAAAAGTCCTGATTTATAATAATCACTTTTAACAACGAAAGGAATTTTGGAATAGTCCTCGAATAAATTTTCAACTCTAACAAAATAATCAGGGATTCTATCGTGAAAAGTTACACAATCGAAATTTGTATGATGAAATATTTGTGTTTCTAAAAAATCATCAAAATTTTCGATTGTTGCTTCATCCTTTTTTGCCATTATATAGAAAGAAACATATCTTGAGTAGGGATTTCTAGCCGTAGCTAACATCTTATAATCATGGTGCCCTTCAAATAATTGACAAGTGTGTTGCTGAGTGATTCCTTTAGATAAAAAACTTCTTTTACCGCCATCGAACATATAAAAATTGAAACCAAAATATTTCATATTTTGTTTCAAATGGGATGTGCCGGTTTTAGCCCACAACCAAAGAAAAGTTTTGTGTTCCTCTGAAATATTCAGCCCATAATTATTTTCTATCTCCCCACTTTTTTTGCATGTACTGCACGTATCTGTCTTGTTTGTTTCCATTGTAGAGAAAATAGGCAACGTAGTAATCAAAATACCACTCAAGTTTTTTGAAAAATTTATTCTTCTTCATCTTCTTCTAATTCTTCAACATTAGTAACGGTATAATCTTCTCCTCCTGATGTTTCACGTTGCCAATGGTCATCGTTATCATCAACTTCACCATTCTCAACCATCTCAATTGCTTCATCTTCAGTTTCCGCTTCGACAGTATAAGTAACATATTCATCGATAGTTCTCACACCTGTTATAGTAAATCTTTTCATAGAAAATATTTTTTTATCGCTTCAAGTTTATCATCAGCGTCAACCAACATTTGTAGAGCTTCTTCTGCATTTTTGTAGAAATCTCCTGTTGAATGGTCGCCTATTCCTGCCGCGTGGTTAGATAATAGTTCCAAAGTTAGAAGAGCTTTGGCTTTCTGTGCTTCAGCTTCAAGCTCAAGCATTTTGATTAAATGTTTTTTTACTTCTGCCATTATTTTTTGTTTTTATGTTTTTCGGAACGTTGTCCTTTTTTATACGGTTTCTTTTCTACTTGTTCAGTAACTTGTTCAGTTTCCTGTTCGGTAGGTTTGGATTTTCTTGTTTCTTTTTTCCACTCAGATTTAGAAACGTAAGCCCAATAGTTACCTACCATGTTGTTTGCAACTTTGTCTTCGACTCTCCTAATTGTTCCGAGAGCAACATCTTTGGTTTCCTTGATTGATTTAATACACTTCATTGGTTTTTTCCTCCATGTTTTGGTTTATAATTGATAAAATTTCTTTGTCAGACTTACCTTCTTTGTATAGGTCGTAAATTTTCGAACTTAAAGAATCTTCGAAAATCAATGCATCGCTTTTACCATAATAACCTTTAAGATTATTAGATTCGAGTGCGAAAATACTATTTTTTGAATCCACGTATCTTTTATTGAAACCCATGACACAAATATATTACAATTGTATTGAAGTGTCAAAGTTTTTTAGAATTTCCATGTTGACAATTTGATAAACATAAGTCATAAGTTTTCTCTTCATCATTGGAATGAAAGTTTGTTCCATCGGGAAGTTTTGGGAAGTTTTTACTTCGAATATAGGTAATAACTCACAACCAGATATTTCTTTCCAAGTTGAGGTTTCTAAAATAAGTTTACCTATTACTATATCTGTTTTGGGTCCTTCGTAAAGTAATTTTAAATATAACTTAGTTTGTTGTTCACCTTTATCTAACTTTTTGATTTCATACTCCCATATAAAAAGTTTTTCAATTTCTTTGAAATAAAAATAAACAAATCCTCTACCTGTTGATATGTTTTCCTTGTTCTTTCTAATTGATAAATGAATGTTGTCGAAGGCTAAATTCCAAATAGATTTTCCAATATTAAAAGTGTCGAAAAGTTTAGAACCAGAGAATTTTATTGTTTTATCAAGTTCAGATTCTTCTTCAGGAGAAAGTTCTCTTGGTTTTTTTGGTAATAATTCTTTTAGAAGAATTTCATCATCACAAGATTCAAATTTTTTTGTAGTGAAAAGAATTAAATTTTCTTTGGCTAAGGATTGAAGATTTGCTAAGTGTAATGATAACTCAACAAAATCTGGATATATCTCAAGCTTGTCAAATCTTTTTTCACATTTTTGAATATAATCCAAGACAGTATATTTGTTATATTCAAAATCCAAAGGTTCTTTGAACATCCATTCAGGGTCTAACTTGAATTTTATGTTTTTCTTTCTCGGCATAATTAAAAATACTAAACCAAAAAATTTAATCAATTCTACATACCCAAAAGTATTGTCCCAAAACTTCTCTTTCGTCCATGTTACCATCATAAGAGGCTAACATCCCATATCCATCCTCGTCGATTACACCATCTATAAAACTTTCTCTGTCAATATAATAATCGATTTCCATCCCATAATCATTCATATATTCGATGGGATTTCTACTTATATCAGTCATTTTTGTCTCAACAGCCCTATCAATCAAATGTTGAGGGATATCCCCTTCAGGATTTGATTCAATTTCACTTATTTCTTGTTCCATTTCATCAACTTCTTCTTGTAACTCATCGATTTTATCTTGTACCAATTCATCAACATCTTCATCTCCTGTAAGTCTTTCTTCTAACAAACTAATGAGTCCTTCAACTTTAGATATTCTTTCTTTGTAAATCTCTATTTTTTCCTTCTGTTGAGTAGACAATTCTCTATCATCATCATCAAAATACACATCTGGATTATTCGTGATATCGTCTTCAAAAATACTTTCAAACTCACTCAAAACTTTTTCTTCATCGATGTGATTTTCCATAAATCCTTTTCTAAATCCCTCGTAACCTATATCATCAATAAGCTGGCTTACATATTCCTCCGCAGATTCTTGAACCTCCGTTTCTGTACCTACTGCATATGTTTTACTCGTTACCTTGGGAATTTCAAATTGAGTCATATCATAATACTGTCCGTTTGGAATTATGTCATAAACATCAATTTTATTATCGAATTCATCTATTTCGTCTTCCAAATCAGAAATTTCATCCAATAATTCAGCTTTTTCATCTTCGTCATCTGTTGTATTGTAAGTTTGGTTCAACTCCTCAATTTTTTCAGAAATTCTTTTTTTATTTTCCAAATCTTCGGGTGTGAGAACCTCTACCTCTGACTCATACTCTAAATAATACAACAAAGCCCAAGCCTTTCTACCCTCAAGTGGACAATTGATATCAAGTTCCCACTCTTTGTTCTCTCTTCTCCTATCACCCTTCAACTCCTCAGAGTAATCAACCTTTTCTGATAATATTTGGGAAAATTTCATCTAATTTTTATTTAATAAATATCTTTTCATTCTTATATTTCGATTCGACACTATTTATAACAATAAACTTATTTCAAATCAAAAATTATGGGATGCGGTTGTAAAAACAAAGGTAATCAAACTCCTCAACCTCAAGTGAATAACCAACAACTTCAGGAAGCTCAAAAAACTCCACAAGAACAGGTTAAAGATGCCGTGAAAAAAACAATTGAAAAATATTATACGGCTCAAAAATCTAATGGTTGGGTCAGAAAATAATCTGAAAAAGGTATTTTATAAAAAGGGACAAAATTTGTCCCTTTTTTTGTATTTATATGTATGAATTGGCAAGAAATTATAAGTGATTTTAATGATGGTGACACATGGGCGTTGAAATACTTCAACAATGATTATGATGATTTTTTTGCGGTGCTTAAATCGAAAAAACTTTTTCATTTATTAGACCCATTAGCCAATGACAGTAGAGAATGGCAAAACCAATATTTCATTTGGACCATGGAGAATGATAAACAAGAGTTTTACAAATACATGAATCGCATTTTAGGAGATGTTCAAATTGATGAAAAAGGTGATGCTTATTTGATTTTGGACGACAGAAAAGAATTAGCAACACTTTTTTGTGATAGTAGTAGAGATTTTTCACGAGACACCATTGAGAATATCTTGGGTGAGGATAATGATTGGTTTGAATATTATTCAGAAACAACTGATGATGTTCATAGAGACGTGGTTGAGGAATTAAATCAAGAAAATTTGAAAACTTTATACAAGAAGATTATAGATGATTTAAAAAATGAACGGGTAGAAACAGAGACTGAGGAACTAGAATTGATTGCCTCTGAACAAGGTCATCCAGACTACGTTGAAGTAAACGAATCAAACATAGCCAGAATTGTGGATGATAGAGATACATTCAATGAATTGATGAAAAAATATTTGGATATTGAAGGTGATTTGTATAGAATACACTCCGACGCTTACAATTCAGCATATGAGAGTCAAATTTATAAAAATATAATGAATGAATTGGGTGATTATTTCTATGAGGGTGAGTGGATATCATCCCCACATCCTTATAAAAAAGATACTATGAAGTATCAATACAAAATGAAAATAAAGGATTTCGAAGGACAAATTTACGATTTCTTACATAACAAGTATTCAAACGCAATTGAAGATGAAGCGTATTTTATTAGAATATTAGACGAAAACAATGATTGTTTGTACCCAAGGATTTCTGACTACCCCGATAGTAGAGAGGTCGATAAAAATATAAACATGTATTTCAGTGATTTTTTCTGATGAATAATAAAAGTATAAATACCATTCATGAGAGGGTTCAAAGTCCACCTAAAAACCCCCCGAAGAATATTAAAAACATTCTATCTAAGATTAGATTGTTTGAGATATTCCCAAAGATTTTTGCCGTTGTAATCAAAGATGACAAACTACGTGCCCGGGTTTTCATGCGTTATCAGGAATTTTATGAGTCAGACTCAGAGACATTCAGAGGACAAGGCTTCAAGTGGGTTGACTTTGTAAAATTCTATAAGGAAAAAACCAAGAATGACATTTTCACATATCATGAAGATTGGTCTGGTTATAATTTACCGTGTGATTCAATCGAATCGTGTATAAAAGTGATTCCTGACATAAATTATTTTGACCTTATTATGTTTTCAATTATTGATACCATAAAAGAAAAAACAGGTAACAACAATTTTTATTTAATCGGTATCGACCAAACAGATGGAGAGGACTTGAGTTTAATCTATCATGAACTAGCACATGGGTTGTGGTATAGTTCACCTAACTATAAAAACTTACAATCTTATAATATCAATAACCTAAATCCATCTACATTAGATTCCATGACAAGAAAAATCAAAAACATGGGTTATGGTGAAAATGTAATTGATGATGAGATTCAAGCATATTTATCTACAGGGATTTTACCTGATATGGCAAGAATTAAAGACATCAAGAAAGCTCAGGTGACCTTCAAGAACGCTTTTGATAAATTCGTAAGTAAAATAAGTCTTAAAGAGATTCCAATAAATTGGGGGGTAGATTTACAAAAATGACTAAAATAAGAAATATAATCACCAATCTAATATTGGAGGCACAGAGATATAAATTTTCTGATGATGTGAGAGATAGAATGAAATCCGTCACAGAAAAATTATGGTCTGATAGAAATAAACCTTATAAAGGAAAAGAACTAGTTGATGTCATTCCTTTTAAATTAGCCGATGGAGTAGAGGGTTTAGCTAGAGTCGTGGTAAACCCAAGACTACCCTACATGGGTCAGATGGGTACAAAACCTCAAAAGTCAGTCGACCCGGCAGATATTGTAATCGAAGTAAATCCAAAACACTACGAGTCAAAAAAAACACTTTATCTTACACTATATCATGAAATGATACATGCCAGTGACCCAACACAATCTCATTTGTTTAGTCCCAAATATATGGTGACTTACAATGAGAAATCAGATAAAGATTATTGGGGTCATCCAATAGAATTTTTTGCAATTTCAAATGAATTTTTGGAGGGTTTGGTTCTCGAATTTGAAAGAAGAGTTAAAAGAAACAGAAAAATTGAAAACCTACAATTTTTAGAAAAATCATTAAAAAATATAATCAATTATTTTGCCAAGGGTGACCCACTATCTAAACTCTCGAAGGATATTTTATTTAGAATAAATGATGAACATTTGGGAAATGACCTTATCAGAGTTTTCAAAAATTTAACCACCGATAATCCTCAACTTGCAGATTTTATGTCTGAGAGAGGAGGAGAAGAACCTTACTACATTTATTATGTTGAATTGATTAAAAAGTATAACCCAGAAATTTGGAAAAAATTTCTGTCGATGTTATACCAAACTGGTTTCGAAATAAGAGATTTAATTCAAAAGACCGAAATCTAAATAAGTCCTCTTTCCTTGGCTATTGTCTCTAACTCATCAAGTTTTATTTCTTTAGATTCCAAAATCAAGGATTGTTCTTTAATGGCTTCTAAACAAACAGCTATTACTTCAGCATATTTTACCATGAAATATGCGTTCTCGGTGTTTTTCTTGAAAACCAATTCAGGTAATATATGACCTATTTCTTGGGCAATGAATCCAATATCATGTTTACCTGATTGGGATGTTTCATCATTTAATTTATTCCAATAGAATGAAACACCTCTCAATTTCAGGACTTTTTCTAGTGGGGATTGTATTTCTTTTACGTCCTTTTTTAATCTTAGGTCAGAACCAGTGGTACCTTGTGCACCTTGAGCACCTTGTAAACCATTTGGACCGGTTGCACCTTGTGCACCTTGTGGACCTTGACCACCTTGTGGTCCTTGGGCACCTTGACCCCCCTGAGGTCCTTGAGCTCCTGTGGCACCACCACCGCCTTGAGCACCTTGGCCTCCTTGCGGACCTTGAGCACCTTGAGCACCTTGGGCACCACCACCGCCTTGAGAACCTTGTCCTCCGGCGGTACCCTGAGCCCCTGTGGGACCTTGAGAACCTTGTCCACCTATTGGACCTTTGGGACCTTGAGCTCCTTGAGCACCTTGAGCACCTCCAGGTCCTGTTGGACCCTGAGCCCCTTGAGCTCCTCCTCCACCTTGGGAACCTTGACCTCCCGTAGGACCTTGAGCCCCTTGAGCACCACCAGGTCCTTGAGCTCCTTGAGCACCTTGACCTCCCGTAGGACCTTGAGCCCCTTGAGCACCACCAGGTCCTTGAGCTCCTTGAGCACCTTGACCTCCCGTAGGACCCGTAGGTCCTTTGGGACCAATAGGACCAGGAACACCAGTTGCACCGTTTGCACCGATATGACCTTGTGGTCCCTGTGCACCTTGTCCTCCCTGAGCACCTTGTGCACCTTGACCCCCTTTAGGTCCTGTGATACCTGTAGGTCCAGTAGGTCCTTGCGCACCTTGTGCACCTTGACCTCCAGTTGTTCCTTGAAAACCTTGTGAACCGACGGGCCCTTGAGCACCTTGGGCACCTTGTCCACCACCTCCACCTTGAGCACCTTGTGAACCTGTGGCTCCTTGTGCTCCCTGAGCACCTTGTCCGCCACCAGGACCAGTTGCACCTTGAGCTCCTTGTGAACCTTGAGCTCCTTGTGCACCCTGTCCTCCTTGTGAACCTTGACTACCAACAGCTCCTTGAGCACCTTGAGCACCTTGAGCTCCGGCGACGC
>Ga0315903_10009157_pt1 | contig 12027 bp, 10 predicted proteins | sample LakEriMetagenome_7_FD_203524 | JGI IMG/M metagenome (GOLD analysis project Ga0315903, IMG submission 203524) | Freshwater fungal communities from buoy surface, Lake Erie, Ohio, United States - Buoy 2 MA119 | ecosystem: Environmental > Aquatic > Freshwater > Lake | place: USA: Lake Erie, Ohio...
ATTAACATGGGTGTTTTTCAGCTGACATAGATGCGCCTGAGCCCATCGAACTTGATGTGGAAGCCATCGCCCCGATAAAGTGGAGCCTTGCCGGTGAAACGCTCTGAGAGCGGCACGAGGTTTCCGTCAAGGTCATGCAGAAAAGGTGCTGATGAGGCGAGGGAAACGGCGGCGAAGTAACCGTCATACGACTGTAACTGCGGATGCGACTTTTCCAGTCCGGCGTACGGTTCCCACTCGTTTCCAGTGATCTGCGGGCAGTGCCGGACGATCACCCAAGCCCTGTCGGCATTCGCGTCCTGAAACCACACCTGCGGATCCACGCCAAGCACATCGGTGAAGGAGAGGATCTTCGAGCTGCCGTCCCGGGTAATGGAGTCCCTGACGATCTGGATCGCAAAGTTCCTCAGCTCCCACTCGGACATCACCACTTGCCCGCCCGTGTCGAATGACTCGGGATCGAGAGGTGTCAGTTCCACGGCGTCGAACAGGTTCCAGCCTGCCGATGTCGGGAGCATCGTTTCGGTGTTCACCGGGAAGATGCAGGGAACCAGATTGTTCTCCTGGGTGGCTTCAAGGAAGCGATCCATCGCCTGCCGGGAAATGCTGGGGTGCCCGCCCTCCACGGCATCCACCAGCACAGAGAATACCTGGTTGCCGTAGGCGAAGGTGAGGTGGTCGAAGGATGGCCACGTCAGCTCTGTCTTCACCCAACGGAAATCGTACCGGGAATCCAACTTGCCTCCCAGCTTCTTGAACTGCTCCTGAAGGGTTACCCCAGCCACATTCCTGGCTTTGAGAAACTGTGGTGATGGCCCGGAATGATCAATCTGGTAGCTCATAGTGGAAGATCAGGTTGCGGTCAATTTCGGTGCCTCCGGCTGCTTCAAAAACATCCGGACATCGAACGTGGGCAGTTCGAAGGGTCCCCGGGCGCTGCGCGAGGTGAGGGTGAGCACCATCTCCCGGATCGAGCCGATCAGCAGGCTACCGCCGTTCATGCGCACCAGATCGAGACGCTTGTCTTCGGCGAAGCTGGCGTGCACATCGAAGAAGCCGATCACGGTCAGATGGCCGCGATAGCGGACCGGTTGTGCCTTGTCACTGGGGCCGAAGCGGACGTCCACGTTCATCTTCCACGGGGCGTCATTCGTCTCCCGGGTGGGCTCGGTGGCCGACAGGGTCACTTCGTAGGATTCGTTCTCCGGGGCCTTGAGGCAGTCTGGATCGCAAACGACTTCAATGTGGGTGAAGACGTGCTGCTTGATTTGGATGGCACTGAGCATGGCTTAGGCGAAGCAAGGGTAATCAAAACACACGTCCAGGGCCACCTCGTGGTCCCGGACTTTGACGGGGGGGGTCCAGGCCTTTTCCCACGATTCGGTGAGGTGTGCCTCGACCACGCCGAACTTCTCGGTGTACATGAACACGAAGGCACCATTCAGTGCGCTGCCTAGAACATCGCGCAGGCACTCATCGTTGGTTTCCGTCTGGACCACGCCTCCCCCTTCGAGGCGTTTGATGGTGGCGAGACCGAGACGAGTGCGATCCGCAAGCTCGCTCTGGCTCCACTTCATGCGCTCCCGGGCCGTGCGGATCTCCTCGGCGGTGAGCAGGTCATGAGCGCACTGGTAGGCTGCCACCGTAGCCCTCATGGCCTCGTCCATCTCAGCGTCACCCAGCACGGCCACGCCGCACTCACTGCACTTCCAGTGGTAGTGCTCCACGGTGAAGGTTTCACCGCGGAAGTCCTTCTGGGTGCTTGTCAGCGCGCGGACGTAGGAGTCCTCCGCGCCGCAAGCCACGCACTCGTCGGTGGGTGGAGCGGGTTTAGCGGTTTCGTTTCTCCGGTTGGTCTTCATGGCAGTTCAGGTAGAGGTAGGTGGGATCGCCCTTCTTGCTCAGGCGGATCCCGAATTTCAGATACATCCATTTGCCCATGCCCGGGCTGTCCCAAGCGAAGGCGAACAGTTCGACGTCTTCAAATCCGGCATGGTAGCATTTGTAGGGTGGAAACATGCCGACGTAGCGGTCCGGTCCGCCGGCGGCTTGGATCTCCTGCAGGAATCCGGTGATTTTCGCATAGTGTTCGGCGGCATCGGAGCTGCCCAGTTCATCCATGTCGGCGGTGAAGTGCCGTTCTTCGTCGATCACCAGCCGGCGGCCGGCCGAGAGGGCGACAAGTGCATCGGCGAGCTTCTTGGTGCGCTCTTTGTGGCTGGGCCGCTTGGACTGGTGGGGCATGGCTGGCTTCGGACATCACACTTGGCCTTGTTTGGTATCACATGATACCTCGAACAAGCAAAATGTCCCGGATTTTTCGAATATTTCGCTTTTCCTAAGCATTCCCGCCGCCCATCCGGATCCTCTCGATGTCCTCATCGGTCAGGCGGAGGGTGTGGCGTTCGGTGTCGTAGAATTGCTGGTAGGTGGTGGAGATGCGGTCGCCGTATTCGGGGTCGATCTCGTTGTGCCACTGGTGGAGCCAGGGGAGGAGGTCTTTGAGGGCGGCGAGGAGGGGGGCGAGCTTTTGCGGCTCCCAGCCCCAGGTGTCGGTAGCTTGCTGGTAGAAGCCGGTGAGGGCCTGCGCCTGTTGGGCGTGGTCCCAGCCGGCCCAGGCAATGACCGGGGAGGCGTCGATGCCGCCTTCCATGCCCGGATACACGACCCAGCGCTCCTTGGGCACGTCCAGCTTGCCGCGCAGCTTCCAGTAGGAGGATTTGAGGAAATCTCCGGAGCCATACTTCGGCGGCACTGGGATGTCGCCGACCTTCTCCTGCTGCGTTTTGCGGATCAGCGCCTTCAGCTCCTCTTCTCTGGCCTCTGGATTCTGGGCTCTGGCATCTTCCTCCACAGCATCTTCTTGCCGTTGCAGCTCCCAGGTCTTCTCCCACTCCATGCGCTTGCGCAGGCCGGCGGGTTTGTAGCGTTGGGCGGGCAGGGCGGGCACGCTCTCGGCGAGGACGAGGGTTTCGACGAGCTTGGACAGGTCGAAGTCGGCGCGGCCGGCGAAGACGGTGGCGGCTTCCATCCAGTGGCTGTCGGCTTGGGCGGTCTGGGCAAGTTGGCGGACGCTGACGAGGCGCGGCTCTCCGCCTCCGGCGAAGCGGGCGCGCAGCGGGTGGATGTGGGCGAGCTTAGCGGCGGTGGCGGCCTCGTCCTCGCCGCTGACCATGCGGTCGGCATCGTGGAAATAGGTTTCCAGGCGGGTGAGTAGCCATTTTTCCAGCGCAGCTTGCTGACGCTTCGCCCACGGCTCGGTGTTCCAGCGGCGCTTGTATTCCGGGCGCTCGATGAGGCTGAGGTTCTTGTTCTCCTCGATGAAAGCGAGGCGGCGCTCGACGAGGGCGCGGTAGTCGGCTGACCAATGGGCGGGCAGCTCGGTGATCGGCTTCGACCCGGCGTCCTTGTGCCGCTGGAACCAAGTGGTTTCCAGATCACCTTCCACCATCTGCCGCGCCATGCGGATCTCGAAGGCGCGCTCACCGAGTGTCAAAGGCGGTAATGTGTCGAGACGGTCTTCAGGCCATTCGAGATGGTCGTCAGAATCGATCAGGCCGTAGCGTCGGTAGCATTGCCAGTCGAGTTCCTCTTGGAGGGAAATCATGTCAGCGCGGAAGGAGACTGCAAGTTGCTCAGCTTGGGTGAGCTTTGCGATACTTACGACATCACGGGCTGTCAGAGCGTCTGGGGAGTGAGCGCCCGACTCTTGTGCAAGTTTTCCGAGTTTTCTCGATACATCAGATTTGATGTCGGAAGGCAACGGAAACCGTTCAAGATGTTTGCAGTTAAACTGGTAGAAATCATGCCACTTTTCATCTTTGGAGTTCCCTCCTCCGGGGCCACCTTTATTGTGAAAAAGTTGCTGAGTCCAAAAACATCCTACTGTTGAATTAAGAACTCCAATTAGATCATGATAGTCATCGATAGAGCTGGTTTCTTTGAGCTTTATGACAGGTGCCGTTGATTTAAAAACAGCATCGCCGATGAAAAGCGAAAAATGATTGTTGGTGGAAGTGTCTGGAAATACAATCGTGTTCTTATTTCGGAGTTTATCAGAATACAATTCTTGCCACTCATACCAGGAAAGACCTTTGTCGATCATAGGTGTGCCAAATCTTCTTCTCTGTGAAATAACTGCCCTAGCTGGCCACAGCAATCTCAGGCTTGCAGGAATATCACTCAGAGGTAGTAGCTTGTAATCATTGTAAGGCCAAAGAGCGGAGAACGATGAGAGCACTTCAAAATCTCGAACAAATGTTCCGACCACGAGTGATCTTTGATTCTCAATACCCAAGCGGTTACCAACCTCCGTGTCAGGAAAAATGTATAAATCGTCCTCACCCGTGACAGCCGTTATCCCTGTTACCTCAATGGTGTCTCCTAAAGATTTTTCACCCGCCGAATCTATCAATTTTTTTGAATCTAAAGCTCCGCCGCCGCTTAAGCTCCATGGATGAAGCTGGAAGTTTTTTCTCAAGGTGTCATTGACACTTATCCACTTACTTTCGGAACCAATCTTATCCGTGAGGTCTAGAATTGATTTCCAAACGTGACCTTCCGCAGGAACCAGCGGTGGCTTTGGCTCTCCTCGTATTCCCATGACGGTGCGCACAGTAGTAGTCATAGGCTTGGCGTTTCGGCCAAAGAGGATAACGGTCGGTGTGCCGTGCCCGGGAATGTAAGCCCCGCTTGCATCGATGATATGCGTTAGATTCCAGCGTGGGATATACTCCTCAATGAGTTTTTTCCCGAACCCTCGCTTCATGAAGGAATTAGATGTAATCTGGCCTGTGTAGCCGGCTTGTGCGTGTCCATCACCGCCGCCGCTAATGGCGAGGTCAAAGATACGCTCCATGAAGGGCACCGAGAGAGCGTATTTCCCGGAGCAGGCGTCGTAGCGCTGCCGGTACAGTTCGTTCAGCGCTGCATCCTTCACCGTGATGTAGGGCGGGTTTCCCACAACCGCATGGTATTGCTGGCCGAGGATGCGGTGGAGTTCCTTGGCGTCCTCGACCTCGAAGTGGTGGGCGGTTTCGTCTTTGAAGACGAGTTCGTCGCCGCCGAAGAGGCTTTCGCGGGCCATGGTGTAGGGCTTCCCCTCGGCATCGAAGCGGGCACCGTGCAGCAGGGAGTCGCCGGTGGCTAGATTCACCTTGAAGTCCGGCGCGCTACGTAGCCGTTTCACCTCGCAATAGCGCCACGCCGCCAGCAGCAGGCGGAAGCGGGCGATGGCCACGGCGAATGGATTGATGTCCACGCCGAACACGCCGTCCAGCGCCTTGACCGCGCGTTCCTTGTCGCTGAGGTCCGGGCGCTGCTTTTCCCACAGTGCCAGCAAGCGCCGGAAACCGCCGAGCAGGAAGTGACCCGAGCCGCAGGTGGGATCGATCATCCGCACGACTTTGAGGCCGAAGGTGTTGATCGCCAGATCGAGCGTGCGCTCGAGGATGAACTCCTCCACAAAGTCCGGCGTCTGGAGCAGGGCGAACTTTTTTTGCGCGGATTCGGACAGATCCTGGTAGAGATCGCCGAGGAAGCGGGTATCCCAGTCCGGATCGGTGAACTCATGCGCCATTTTCCCGGTGCCGGGATCGATGCGCCGCCAGAACTCGATGAAGGCCTTGGCGGCATCCGGCGAGATGGGGGCATTCCACAGGGCATTGTGGCGGGTATCCATCAAGTCCGCCATGCCCGGCAGCTTCCCGACCTCGGCCATCACGTGGGCGAGGTAGTCGTTGTCGGACTTGTCCTTCCCTTGCTCCCGCACCCACGCGAACTTGGTCTCTTCGGCAATCGCCCGGTTTTCCCCGGTGCCGGAGAGGAAGGGCCGCTCCAGCAGGTCGTTGTCCTCCAGAAAGCGGACGAAGACGCAGCCCAGCACCCAGCCAACGGCGGACTGCGTCAGCTCGCCATCCCGCCATACCTCGTAGGAAAAGGCCGTCCGCCCGCCCTTCTTCGCCTGCGTGTATTGCTCCTTCAGCCGGGCGTTCAGCTCGGGCAGCGCCTTGCACTGCTCGCGGAGATCATCCTCGAAGCGGGAGACCCAGCGTTTCAGGTCGGTGAGTAGGGCGGCGCGGGAGATGGGCATGGGGAAGAAGTAGGAAGTGGGCGGTGATCAGTGAGCGGTGGAAGTGGAGGAGCCATCTGGATAGTCCCATTTGCGGTATGGCGTCTGTGATACGTGCCGTTCGCAATTCTCAGCCAGCCACTTGTATTTGGCGGCAACCCTGTCTGAGCCGCTTGCAGCTTGGATCGCTCCTAGAGCATCGCGAAGCTGGGTCATTTCAGTGAACAAGCGGTCGAATAGCGGCTGATCACCGAGGAGCCAAGCGCTCGATGTCAGGGTGTAGTGGAAGCAGGAGCCCAAAGTGATCTGGGAAAAACCATCTTCGGCGGACTCAATGAGCGGAAGCATCGGGGCAATCGTAGGCTGCTGCATGAAGTGATCGGCACAGGACTTCTCAATCAGGATTCTTGGGTAAACCGCCTTCTCCCTCTCCAGGTCGTAGGCTTTACCGATAGCAGGCCCGAAGATCTGCCCCCCATCGACGTGATGGAGGTCCGCCATGACCATACCACCCCGAACAGTGAGCCGATGCTCCGACCAGAGTCGGATGCTGAGCTTACAAGTAAGCTCCAATACCATCTGGCTCGCCAGCAGGTCAGATGCTTCCGCGGAGATCACCACCAGATCGGAAAAGTAGCTCACGCAGACGGGGTGCTCCTTCAGGACAATCTCACCGATAATTCTCGCCATTTTCCTCACTTCCTCCAATTTTTCGGGCGAAACGCGTTCTTTGTTCACCTTAATGAAATCCAAGTCTTTCATCGTCTCGGGGCTTGCTGCCGAAAGAGCGGCGCTGATGCTTTCCTGGAGTTCGGAATTACCCACACTCCGAGCGACCAGATCGTCGAAACCCAGGATGTCGATGAATGCGGTGACTCGTTGCTGATACATATCCTGGAATGAACTTCTTATGTGTTGGAAGGATTGCTGCTGTTATGGCGCGGCAGTTGCTGAGATGGCGGCATTGAGGAGACCTTCAGCATGCTCGACGCACTCCTCCCGGCGACTCTCATTCTCGTAAAACTCGCGTCCACGTTGCAAGCGGGCAGATTTACGCTCCGGGGTGAGCAGGTGCTGTGATGATTTGAAGGCCTCAGCGAGCGCGGTTTCAATCGCCATCGGATAGATGACGATGCTCTTCACGCCATCTTGTAAGTAGGTGATCAAGGCGTTGGCTTTGAAGCCTGCCAAAAGCTCCCGCAGGGGGCCATCGAAGGTCAGTAAGTAGGGAGCCACAAAATCGGCATGATCAGGATTCGCCCTGGCAATGCCCGACACGTTCTGAAACACCGTCCGCGAGCAGGAGAGATCCCATGCCATGTTTCTCAGCTTCCGGGTGAAGTCCCTGCCGTTCGCCTGGATCTGCCTGAAGAACTTTGCTTGATTGCCCCGCTCGAAGAACGTGTGCACGAGATGGATCTCAGTCTTCGGGAAGACCATGATGCCGTCCAACTCCTCAAGTAATCGGCTTAAGCGGTAAGCTGCCGACCGTCTTCCCGAGGTGAGGTGTACCGCAGCAGCGATCAAGAGGATGATGTAGCAGATCGCCCAGTTCCGCTTGGCATTTGCGGCAATAACTTGCCAATCGGGGCCTCTGAGCATCTCCATGGTCGCATCGACATCACTCGCGAGAGCCGATCCGCTCAGAGCTGCTTCAATTCGTCCCTCAGACAATGACTCCTTGGAGGAGTGCCGGAACTGGGTGTAGGCTCCAATGGTCTCCCGGACACTTGGATCATCAAGTCGCTCATTGTTTTCGAACAGGTATGGCTCCATGCCCACCCCGGATCGGTAGGGTGCCAGGAACCGAAGGCATTCCGTGAGGGCATCGTCTTGGCCTGCGATTGATGCTCCCTGATAGCGACTCCTGAGAAAACTTGGGAACTGGGTGTCGAGGGAAATTGTGAAGGTGTATCGGAAGTCCTCACCTTCTCCCAGGTTTTTCATCGTCATGAGCCGACGGCTGGCGAGGAACGAGTGGAGGTGTCCCTTGTCTAGGAAGTCGCGTGACTCCGGGAGACACGGCATTTCGTATTTCTCGTCCGTGACACAGAAGAGGCTTCTCGCGGTGTGGAGCTGGTGGAAATACGTGTCCATGACCTCTTTGATCGCCCTGACGTCGCCGGTCTCACACGCAGGTGCGAGGTCGGTGACGAAGATGAGTCGTTGATCGGATGTCATGGTTCGAGAGATTCGTTGGTACGGTAGGCCTGCTGAGGGTGGCGCTCCATATCCGGGTAGAGGTAGGCGAGCTGGCCGGATTCGATCATCGGCTTGAGGTGATCACGGCGGATCGCCTCGTTATCTTTGCGTCCCAGGATTTCAGCCAGCTCGCTGGAGGAGAGCGGCTTCCAAGCACAGAGGCCAAGGATGACTGAGCGTATTTTCTCGCCCGGTCTTTTCCCCAATTCATCGACCTGACCTCGGAGCGCCGGCGGCAGCGATTCCTTCAAAGTCGCATGCCCTCCGCCCAAAGTCGCATGGCCAGGGTCTAAAGTCGTATGCTTGGGCTGCAAAGTCGTATGCTCCTTCGGCACTGGGGCGGCGTCCGCCTGGGTCGAAGGGAAAAGCGGCCCCGGCAGGTAGTAGGTGGCGGAACCCTTGCCTTTCTGGGTTACCAGTTTGAGTTCGCGGAGCTTGCGGAGATCCAGGCTGGAGGTGAGCACGTCGGCTCCTGTGAGCTGGCGCAGGGTCTGATTGTTGATGGCTCCCTGTTCACGGAGGAAAATCAGGGCGTAGCGCTGGGAGTCGCTGAGTTCTCCGGGGGCTTGTTGCAGCCATTCGAGATCCTCCTCCCGGAGGAAATGGTGGAGCAGGAGCCTGCTGGTGAAGGAATTGTTGGCGCGGTCGGACTCGAAGGTGGGCAGGCTGAAGCCGTGGGCGCGCATTTGCTCGCGCATCACGCGGATACCGCTGCCCTTGGTTTCCGCGGTGTTGGTTTCGTGGAAGACGGCGGCGAGATTGGGGTTGCGGAGCTGGGAGCCTGGCTCGCCGAGCTGATCCTCGTTTTTCAGAGAGAATCCGGCGTTTTGGATCTCGATACGGTTTGAGTAGCGGATGATCTGAGTGGGCCGGTGCTCGCGGTAGGAGCGGTGCATCAGGGCATTGACGATGGCCTCGCGGAGGACCCGGGCCGGCAGTGTCGGCGTTTCGGCCTGGATCTGCCCTTCCTGGAGGTCGAAACCCTTTGGGAGGTCATCCATCACCGCCGCCTGGGCGCGGTCAACGATCTGGAGTAGCGGGCCGCGCATGTCCACGGTACTTGAGAAGCGCTTTTCCGGATCCTCCACCCACTCCTTGCCGGGAACCCGGATGTAGTCTACCCGGACGGCTGGGAGCTCGCGGCGGTATGCCATGCGGGTGGCAAATAGCAGCATGCCGGTGAGTGTGGGGCGCCAAACCCCATTATCGCGGCGAATCGCGTTGAGAGACTGGAGAAGATCGTGATCGTTCCATTCCAGTTCTTCTGCCAGCGGGTTCACCTTGGCGCGCAATTTCCGGTAGTGCGCGATGGCTTCCGGGTCGAGATCTTCGATGGTGGCGTTGCCAAGAATGGTGAGGTCGTAGCTGTCGCCCTGGCGGTTGCCGTAAAAGAGGACGAGGTCATCGTCGGTGCAACGCTGATCGGTGGAGCCAATCCGCCTCCAGGCACCACGAGGTAGGTGGTGCTTGGCGAAATAGAGGGGCTTCTGGGAGGGAGACAATTCGTCGATTTCGACGATGACGACGCTCTTGCCCTCGTGAGACTCGGTAAAGGCACGCGGCCGGACGGGGTGGTTGAAGCGGGTGGCACAACCGGAGGCAATGTCTTTGAGCAGTTTGTCCGGATCTCGCACACCAGTCACCTCGTAGCCGCCGAAAAAGTCTTCGAGGCTTCTTGTGACACCGAGGACAATCCGGCCGCCCCCGAGGTCGGGTTCGTTGGCAAATGCACAAACGGTCTCAAAGAACGAATCACCCAGATCACCGCTCGAACAAGCCTTCGCTTCGAGCGTCGGGTGCTCGTCGAGTTCGTTCAGTTCGCGGAGGAGATCGATGATCATGAGTGCTTCGACTAATGAGGCGTTAGTCTGAGGTTTCAATCAAGCGCCGGAGCAGGTCGGCGATCCACGCCGGAGGATAGACGAGGTCCTTGCGGATTGTGCTGTAATCGGCGGCGGAGAGGTGGCGGCGCAGGATGGTGGTGACGTTGTCATCGACCTGGTCCTTGCCGAGGTGGCGGAGCGCCTGGATGATTGTGCCGCTAATCCTGCCAGCCGTGGCCATGTTTCGCGGGGTGGTGTGCTGGAGGATGATCTCCCGATCTTCACCTCGCGGGCCGGGCCGTCGGTGAGGAAGACGATCCGGGATGGCACCTGGTTCGAGAGGCCGAGCACGCTGGCGGCGTGAGCGCCGGATGGCTGGATGCGGATGGCATCTCGGGCCACCAAGGCGCGGGCGATGGCATCGGCGGATGGGGCGACGGTGCCGAGAACGGGGTCGTTCACTGGGTGGTCGTACAGTCCTCGGGGCAGTTGGCGGATGGTGCCGGCGGCCTTGAGTCGGGGCAGGCAGGAGTCGATGGCCGAGGAACTCAGCGCCCGGGTGTAGCGGGTGCCTTCGAGCACGTGCCTGAAGTCGTTGAGCAGGGCCACCTCGCTGTTCAGATTGACCCCGGCGCGCGCCACTTCATCCCTAGCCTCGGTGAGCCGCATTTTCCCCTCGTGGATCCGCCTGCCCAGATGGTAGGCAAATTCGTAGTGGTCGCGTTCGATGTCCATGGGGGCGGCTACTTGAGCTCAATCTTCAACCAGTCCTTCGCTGGGATTGATTTCAGGTGATTCACTTGCGCTGGTTGGAAGTCGAACTCTGGATCCGGATCCGGCACATCATGTCGAAATGCTTCCAATAATCCTTCCACCGGAGCTGGATCATCAATTCGAGTCGGTGGCGAGAGTTGGCACTGAAGCCACAGCTTCAACCAGCTGCTCAGATTGGTCCAATCGCTGGCCTTGCAAGTCATCGACCCATGTCTGGTTCGGTCGAAATCCTCTTTGAGATCAGAGATCTTCTTGAAGCGAACGCCCAATCTGTTCTCGTCAATGGCCATGAGGAAGCTGCGATCGGCGATGCGCTGGTCTTCATGCGCAGCCTTCAGGTCATCCTTGTTGAGGCTGAACTTGTATTCTTTCGCCTTCTTCAATTGGAAGATTGCCGTCTTGGTCCAAGACGTCCCAATGCGCAGGGTGATAGCTAGATCAGCACCATATTTGTCGGACGAGTCCGTTTCCTCGCGGTGAAGATAATAGAGGTGGCTATGTGCCTGCATCCTCTCGGAGACACCGACATCGCATCCTCGACGGTGTCTGCCCATGATGCCCGTTAGGTGATTGAGAAAAGCTGCTTCGTCGTGGGGACGACCATCCTGCCATCGCTTTGCGGCAAGTTCCACTTCCTTCTGAACGACTTGGAGCAGCCTGTCAAAATCCAGGTTCGGTGGCATCCTCCATCTCCTGACAGGGTCATCACTCATGCCACACCTCCCCGGTGGAAGTTCCGCGCCCAATGGGGTGTGAGCTGTTCGAACTGGGCATCGTTGGTGATGGGGACCGCTTCGCCGCAGAGGGTGGGCGTGGTGGCGGCACCATGTCCGGGCACGAGCAGCCAGAGGGAGCGCGGGCCAGACTGGGTGCCGGTGTCGTTGCGCAGGGCGTCGATCTCGTTCATGCGCCCATAGCGGGCGAAAAGGCCGGCCTCGGTGAGGAGGATGTCCTCGTTCGAGTTGCGCAGCGATTCCAGAACCCCGGGCATGGAACGGCGGACGAGTTCCTGTAGGCGCGTCCAGTCGGCACTGCCTTTCTCTGCGGCGTCCGCTTCGAGGACGACGTCCCACGGCACGCCCAGCTCTTTGGCCTTGGCCTTCATGGCGTCGAGGAAGAGTTCGCTGGCGTTCAGGTGCTTCGCGCCGATGCGCTGCA
>Ga0315903_10009158_pt1 | contig 12026 bp, 9 predicted proteins | sample LakEriMetagenome_7_FD_203524 | JGI IMG/M metagenome (GOLD analysis project Ga0315903, IMG submission 203524) | Freshwater fungal communities from buoy surface, Lake Erie, Ohio, United States - Buoy 2 MA119 | ecosystem: Environmental > Aquatic > Freshwater > Lake | place: USA: Lake Erie, Ohio...
AAACAAACATTCTCATATCTAAATTCAATAATGCAAAATCAATATCTTAATAGAGGTGAGTGGAGAATGTTGGAAGAACAAATCCGTAAATGGGATGATGTAGAACCAATCACCGTTTTAATAAAAACTTTCTTTGATACTCCGGTTAAAAGAGTACCAACTGGTGCAGCAATTCCATCACACTTACAAAAACACGTTTACTTTGAAAAACAAAAGAAATGGAAATGTTTTGTATTTCTAAATGAAAAACCAAAATACAAATGGGATGAATTAGAAATGATATGTGAAGAAGGAGACCACAAATTTTAATGAATATGAATTTATCACAATTAATTAATACAATTATTTCCGAATGGGCATACCGAGTAGATGATGGAATGCCAAACCCAAAGAACCCAACCCATTTAAAAGAGTTGGGTATTGTACTTTCTGAAATGGGTCTATCTCATATCAAAAATGATTTAGTAGAAAATCTTTTAACCGAAAAAGGAAAAACGCCAGAGAAGCATGTGGTTGAAGCGGATAAGCAGTTTAAAAATCCTATTTTAAATAAAAGTATAAAATATAAAAACGCTAAAGGTGAAGATTCCGAAGGATTGGTTGGTAACCTTTTGAGATTACCGGCTGAACACCCTGGTAGAAAAGCAGCGGAAAGATTACTACCTCCAGACGGTTCGGATGAAAGAGATACGATTAATAAAGATTTAGGTGGTGAGAATCAACCACAAAAACCAGAAGCACCAACAGATGCAACTGGAGCTGGTGAAGAACAACCACAGGAAGACCCAATAAAACAGGCAGCAGCAATGTTTGACCCAAAAGCAGACCCAGCGATGGCTGCTCGTTTGGATAAAGAAAAAGAAACTCTTGCACAAATAGCAAAAGATACAGAAGATAAAGGTGCTGAATCTGAAAAAGATGTAACTTCAGGAGTAGAAACTGATTTCAATCCGATACCTGCGGTAGATGTACAAGACGAAATTCCACAAGCGGATCCTGATACATTTGGTGGTGAATCCGATATACCAGCTGGGATTGGTGAAAAAGAATTAGAACAATTTAATACTGATATTAATAAAGTAAAACAAATTGTTGATGATGCAAAAGCTAAAGGTGAAAAAGCACCAAACATTAATCTTTGTCAAATAACTGTACCTGGTACAAACTTGTATTGTGATGATAATTTAGGAATTCCTAGAGAAGAAATGCCACAATTTAAAGGTAAAGCGATTGAAGGAAGTAGAGCAGCCAATATGCCTGTTGATGAAAATGGGGACGTAGATACTGAACCGATTTTCAAAGAAATGTTAAAGGAAAAAGGAATTAATACAGTACAAACCGAAGTTCCTGCCGATAAATTAAAAGCAACACAATCTGAATTAGTTGGTGCTAAAGTAGTGGGTATGATTGGAGCTTTAGAAGAAAATCCTAATAATGAAGGAATCACTGCACCAATTTATGTGAGTAGAGATGGATATATAATCGATGGACATCATAGATGGGCAGCGATAGCAGCTTATAACGCACAACATCCGGATGCACAAATACCAATGAAAACAACGGTATTGGATATGGATATTAAAGAAGCAATCCCAATGGCAAATAAGTTTGCAGAAGATATGGGTATTGCTGCTAAAAAAGCGGATGCTAATAAAGAAACACCATCTGACCAATTGGTAACAAAACAACCTGATGAAGTTGTTGATGGTTTAAAAAATAGAACAACATCAAACGGAGAGAAATTGGATGTAGAAACAACTCCAAATGGGTCTATGATTATTGGTATTGAACATGGTAAAGGAAATGAAAGTACCAAGGAAACAATTAATCAAGTCACATCACTTCCAAAGGATACAAAAGTAATGTTTGTAGGTGAAGGTGGAATGAGTAAAGATAGTGAAGGTAATATACAATTTAGTGGAGAACAAAAAGAGATTAGAGATGCCGTAAAAGGACACTTTGATAATGCAGAAGAAAGTAGTTGGGATGAAAATGCAGATATATCCGATGATACCTCACCAGTATTTGATGAAGTAGCAAATGCAGTAGGTGGAAGTAAATCCAAAGCTAAAGCTGCAGTATGGTCAAATATGTATGGACAGGATGGGAAAGACGCCGATATGTTACCTGAAGATTATTTAGATGATGAGGGAAAAGCATGGTTAATAGACCAAGCTAAAAAAGGTGGAAGTTCACAATTTGATGGTGATGTTGATTGGGATAACCTAACCGATGCACAACAAAAAGACCTTTATGAATTAAATTATAATGATGAAGGTAAGATGGCTGATAATGAAATTATGAAAGCACAAGAGGCTTATAATGGATTCCGTCAAAGAGAATTAGATAGAAAAATAAAAGAGGCAGAAGATGCTGGATATACAGTAATTGCACCCGTTGGTAATTCACACGTTGATGCTTATAGAAAAGGAAAGAGTGAAAAACCAACTGAAAAACTACCTGAACCTAAAGCCGCAGATGAAACACCTGGTGGAAAAATTTATAGCATAGGTGGTGGATATTATTCAGATACCCCTGGAGGCCCCGCACAATATAGAATTGTTGAGAGTATAGTGGAAGAAGTATTATTACACGGAGATGAAACACTTGCTTACTTATTGTTTGAAGCGGTAGTAACAAAAACAACTGCTAGAGGTAAAAAAGTAAAAGTACAAACTATTGACCCTAAAAAACAAAAAGCGGCAACAAAAGCAGCAAAAGCTGCCACTAGTAAAGATACAAAAGATACCGGTGAAGAAACTACTCAAGCAGTAGACCTAAAAAAGGTAGATAAAATTTTTAAAGAACTTTATGGGAAAGATGGTAAAGGTATATTGTTACAAGGTTCGGCAACTTCCGATGCTGCTTTAAAAAATGGATATACCGAAGGTGAGTGGTGGGTGGCACCAGGAAATGCAGGTTCTAACTTTAATGAAAATATGTCAAATGAAGTTGCAGTTATTTTACAAAAATATCCAAATTTGACTGAGCAAGAACTTGCAATGATTATTTTTACAAAAGTTTTTGGTACAAAATTGGGTGAGCAACAATCGGAGCCAGTAATCAAATCTAAAAATAAAATTAAAATACCAGAGGGTATTACAAAAGAGCAACAGGGATTATATAAAAACTGTGCAATTGTTGCAAGAAGTGGTAAATCAAAATATCAAAGAAGTACCGAAGGTGCAGATGAGTGCAGAAAACAGGTTGGTTTTGGAAAAACTGCAAGTGTCATAGGATATGGGGGAACATCTAAAAAAGATAATACACCTGAAAAAATTAAAACTGATAGAGATAATATGTTATCGGAAGTAGACACTAGTAAAAATTGCTACATATACGATAATGAAACTCGTAAGGTATATAAGATAGAAAAAGAAGATTTGAAAAAATGGATAATGAGTTCGGGTGGCGGAGAAAATGCGGCAGATACCGTTGTATTGACAAAAGATATTAATGGTAATCTATTATATGATGGTTGGAGTGATAAAAAAACATTAGGTGATTTACAGGCAAACGGCACATTGTACAATGATATGATACAATCTGGAATAAGAGTGGAAGAAATGATTAAGAGCGGACAGATAAGCCAGGCGGATGCGGGTAAAGCAAGAAAAATTATAGAAGATGGTGCAAACGAAATAAAATTAATTGAAAGAGGATATAGTACCATATCTAGTAATCACTCAAAATATCATTTAGGATTATCACCACAGGAATTTAAAAAAATGGAAGAATTTGTTCTAACTAATCCTGATACTAAAAAGCACTATAAAAATTGGGTTGACACAATTAATAAAGTAATATCAGCACAAGGAAAATCAGATGCAAAGAGTGTTGCGATAGCAGAAGAAATAAGTGGTGTAAAGAGAAAAAAATCTAAAGAAGAATTACAAGCAGATGCATTTGTTCAAGATACTCTTGATAAATATGGAGAAGATAACACCGCTGGTTTATTAAAAAACCCTGAAATTGAAGACAGTGTAAAACAACAGGTTAGAAAAGCATTAGATGCTGGTAAAAAAGGTAGAACTGAATATATAAATTGGTTTAATCAAACTTGGTTAGGTGATAAAAAAAATAAACAAGCAATTAAATCAGTATCTCCGTTTAAAATATTAAATAATGTACAAATAAAATCACCAAACGTTGTTACTGAAAATGAAAGAAAAGTTATAGATAGAGGAGCTACATCTGCTAGGGAAACGTTTAAGGCTGCCGGAAAGCCGATACCAAAGACAATAGATACACAAGGTGCTTTAGAAGCTATGAGAAAGAAAGCATTTGAAACTCAAAGAGGTATATTTGAAAAGTTGAGCAAAATAAAAGCCAAAACAATGAATGGTAATCCAACAAATGCGGCAGCTGCATTAGGATTCAAAGATGCGGTAGCTGCATTGCATTTAGATAAAATAGATTTACCAAAGAATGATAAGGATATCCATCAAATTCTAAAAAGAAGTACAGACCTTACTATGGAAGGAATACGAGTATCTGCAAAGACGATTAAAAATTGTTTAGGAGTTGACGATACTAAAGATTTGGAAAAAAACTTCGTTGTTGATTTTAAAACTGAAAAATTTATAAAAAATAAAGAAGGGTTTGTAACGGGTAAATCAATTGCTATATATCTGGTTGATAAAAATAATCAAAGAAAAGAAATTTCACCAAAAGTATTTAGACCAAAACAAGGACCTCAAGCAAAAACAGCAAACACCCTTGCATGGTCAGATGATATGCAAAAATGCTTTGATTCAAAAAATAAGTAAAAATACCCTTTCATTCGTTTTTTCATATTTATAGATGATATAAAAAAGAAAAGGGAAAGCGGATGAAAACACAGTTATTATGTACGTTTACAACGAAAGGTGAGTTACAAAATACATTACAATTAATAAGGGAAACTTACCATATCGTTTATAATTACATTTATATTCTCCAAAATAAGGCGAATTTAGATGAATTATTTATCACGTACAATATAGATACAGCATTCCAACCGGATACTCCGTTGGAAAATACTATTTTAATACATAGAAAAAAGGAATCTAACTCACTTTACACTATTAATGCTCTTAACGAATTAGTTAAAGAGGAGAATGGTGGGGTGTTGGATAATTCTTTTGTCATTAATTGGCAGAAATTTAAAAATTCAATCATATTAACCAATGCCGAAGGGACTAAGAAGATTCAAACAAGAGTTTTTGAAGTAATTGACTTTGGTGAAGGTAAAGAAGTTATAACTGAAGAACACAAATAATATTATTATGTTATTAAAAAAAGGTGATAACAACGAAAACGTTAAATTAATGCAGGAGAAATTAGGTATCTCTCCAGCTGTAACAAATTTTGGACCTAAAACCGAACAAGCCGTAAAAGAATTCCAAGTAAAGCATGGACTTCCTGCAGATGGTATTGTTGGTCCTAAAACATGGGAAATGATTATGGGACAAAGTGGTGTATCAATTGCACCAGTAGCACCAGCACCAATAGCACCAGTAGGTGGATTGAAATTGGATAAATTAAAAGGACATATTCCTGATGCGGTAATCGCAATGATTCCTGATACCGCAGCTAAATTCCAAATCAATACTCCATTAAGATTGGCACATTTTTTAGCACAATGTGGACACGAAAGTGGTGGATTTAGAGTAACACAAGAAAACCTAAACTATTCGGCTAAAGGATTGGCTGGTATCTTTAAGAAATATTTTCCAACTGAAGCAGCGGCAACACCATATGCTAGACAACCACAAAAGATTGCAAACAAAGTATATGCAAATCGTATGAGCAATGGTTCGGAAGCAAGTGGTGATGGCTACAAATTTAGAGGACGTGGTTATATCCAATTGACCGGTAGAGATAACTACACTCAATTCGGTAAAGCAATTGGAGAAGATATAGCAAATAATCCGGATGTAGTTAGTAGCAATTATGCATTACTTTCAGCAGCATGGTTCTGGTCTAAAAATGGATTAAATAAATTAGCAGATGGTGGTGCAACTGACCAAACTGTAACATCTATTACAAAAAGAGTAAATGGTGGAACTATTGGATTGGCAGACCGTATCAAACATTTTAAAGAATATTATCATTTATTAGCATAATAATTTGGTAGATTTATAAAAAATTCGTATATTTATATAATATAATATAAAGTAAATGGCAAACATTAGATTAAAAGAATTAGTAGAAGCTAACATAGACCCTAAATTGGTGGCTAGAAGTAAAGAGACTGGAAAGTTAGTTTATTTCAAATCACCTGAAAATAAAGCAGCGGCATTAAAAGCTGGTTCTCACACGGAACCTAAAGATAAAAAAGGTAGTGAACCTAAAGTAGATGCAAAACCAAATGATATGTTTGGTGGTGATTATGCAAAAGATAGAGGTATTGAAGTCCCTAAAGCTGACCCAATGACATCTGTTATTGCAGTAGCATCTAGAGCTCAAATGGTGCCAAAACAGGTAGCAGGTTGGGCAGATAAGAATGGTGTAGACCTTTCTAAGATATCGGATGATTTACTTTCCAATAAATTAGATGTGTTTGATTTTCGAACAGCCGTTAGTGGTCTTCCTGGTAACAAGTATGCTAAAGATATAATTGCTAAATATCCACAATCATCTGATTCTAAGGGTGTAAAATATTCACAATCAGTTAAGCAAGATACATCAGTAGATGGCCAAAGTGATGAGGAATTATACAATGCTTTGACTGATATGGGGTATGAGTTTGGTGATTATGGTAGTGAAGATTTTGATGAAGAAGGATTTGCCGATGCAGCAACACATTTGGGTTACCGATGGAATGATAAAAATAAAGTATGGTATAATAGAGATGAAATGCAAGAAAGTTCAACGAAATTAACATCAATGATTAAAAGATAAAACAAAGGGAGAAACTAAAAATTCTCCCTTTTTTATTTGGTATTGTCACAAATTTATCGTATATTTGTTACATCTTTTACCATAAAAATATAGTAGAAAAAAGATTTGGAAATATCGGAAAATTGTTGTATATTTGTATTTCTATTATATTTATTAATGTAACGGAAGTGTAGGAAAGACACTATAATCCAACCTTAAAACATAAACGTTTTAAACCTTAAACTCTTAAAACTTAAAAGAAAATGGCTATTAATTTAGACGCAATTAAGAGCAGACTTAACAAACTGCAAAACACCCAAAGAACAACTGTAGAACTTTGGAAACCAGCACCGGGAAAACACACTATTCGTTTAGTCCCTTACAAATTCAACAAAGAGAATCCTTTCATTGAATTGTACTTTCACTACAACATTAACAACAAATCTTACTTATCTCCGATGAGTTTTGGTAGACCTGACCCAATTGTTGAGTTTGCCGATAAACTTAAAAGAATGGGTGATAAAGAAGATTGGAAAGCTGCAAAGAAAATGGAGCCGAAACTTCGCACATTCGTACCAGTATTGGTAAGAGGTGAAGAAGGTGAAGGTGTACGTTTTTGGGGCTTTGGTAAAACTGTATATCAAGAGATTCTTGGTTATATGGCAGACCCTGATTACGGTGATATTACTGACCCAAATGAAGGTAGAGATATTACTGTTGAAGTAGTATCAGCTGAAGACAGTGGTACATCTTATCCTGTAACAACAATCCGTGTTAAACCTAAAGAAACTCCTTTAGCAACTTCTAAAGAAGAAACGGATAAGTACTTGAATTCTCAAAAAGAAATTACTGAACTTTATTCAGAATTAACTTATGCAGAATTGAAAAATGTATTAGAAGGTTGGTTGAATCCATCAGCAACATCAGATGAAGAAAAATCAGTATCAGCTGAAACTCTTTCATCAACTGCTAACGCTGAAGATGATGCACCATTTGATACAACTCCATCAAAACCAGCGGCAGCACCAGCTAAAAAATTAGATGATGTAGCAGCGGCATTTGATGACCTTTTCAATTCATAAAATAAGTTAATATATGGCTAAAGCAACAAAGGAAGTAGACTTAGCAGCAGTACTCGCTGAGTCCCTTAACAAACAATCAAAAGACCAAAAGGTAGCATTCTTTTTGGACTCGGATGAAGCTCCCACTAATGTAGAGGGATGGATTTCAACCGGAGCATCAATGTTAGATGTGGCTATCTCAAATCGCCCGTATGGTGGTTTGCCTGTCGGTAGAATTACCGAAGTGACAGGATTGGAACAAAGCGGTAAATCATTATTATCCGCACACTTACTTGCCGAAACTCAAAAGTTAGGTGGTATCGCTGTGTTGATTGATACTGAAAATGCCGTAAGTAGAGAATTCCTAGAAGCCATTGGAGTAGATACAACCAAATTACTTTATGTAGCAGCTGAGACTGTTGAACAATGTTTCGAATATACTGAAACTATTATTGAGAAAGTGAGAACTAACTCAAAGGATAAGTATGTAACAATCGTTGTGGATTCAGTAGCAGCAGCATCAACTGAAAAGGAGATGGAAGCTGATTATGGTAAAGATGGTTACGCTACCGATAAAGCAATTATCATTTCCAAAGCAATGCGTAAAATCACAAACCTTATTGGTAGACAGAAAATCACTCTAGTTTTCACAAACCAATTAAGACAGAAGATGAACGCAATGCCATTCTCTGACCCTTGGACAACTTCTGGTGGTAAAGCAATCGCTTTCCACGCATCAGTTCGTTTAAGATTAAAGAGTATGGGAACGATTAAAGCAAAAGAAAATGGTAACGAAAGAATCGTAGGTATTAAAGTTCGTTGTCAAGTAGTAAAGAATAGGATGGGACCACCGTTACGTTCCGCTGATTTCGATATCTTCTTTGACAGAGGCATTGATAACTATGGTGCTTGGTTAGGACTAATGAAGGATAATGGTATTGTAAAACAAAGCGGAGCTTGGTATGAATATATTGATATTGATTCAGGTGAAGTGATTAAATTCCAATCCAAAGATTTTCCAACAACATTGGAAGCTAATCAAGAAGTAAAAGAACAAATCTATAAAAGGATTTGTGAAGCAACAATTTCTCAATACAAAAAAGATTCATTGGATACTGATAGTTTGGTGACAGACTCAGAAGTAATCGGTGATTAATTAAATGTTACAAAACAATATGAAAGACTTATACAAAAAATTACTCAATGAAGTAGAATCTGAACATGAATCTAATGCCCAAAGGGTAAGGAATGGTAGAGTTCTTATCATAGATGGACTCAATACCTTCATCCGTAGTTGGACTACTAACCCCATTATGAATGAGGATGGTGAACATACGGGTGGAGTTATTGGTTCATTAAATTCAATCGGATATCAAATTCGTCAATTCAATCCAACTAGAGTTATCTTAACCTTTGATGGTAAGGGTGGTTCAAAAGGCAGGAAAGAATTGTTTGAAGGATATAAAGCTGATAGAGGTAAGAATCGTTTTAGAGTTAATCGTCAGTATCCTGAAATGATGACTCAAGAAGATGAACAAATTTCAATGAAAAGACAATTTGTGTGGTTAGTAGACTTGTTAGATAGTTTACCAATTACTACAATGATATATGATGGTATCGAAGCAGATGATGTAATAGGACACATAGCTAGGCATGTGCTTGGTGAAGATGAAGAATGTTATATCGTTTCTACCGATAAAGATTTTTTACAATTAGTAGATGAAAAAACAAAAGTATTTTCACCAACTAAAAAGAAACTTTACGATAGAGAATTAGTTAAAGCAGAATGGGGAATGTATCCACAAAATCTTTTACTATTCAGAACATTAGATGGAGATAATTCTGATAATGTACCTGGTGTTAAAGGATGTGGATTAAAGACTGTTCTTAAAAGATTTCCTGAATTATCCGAAGATAGAGAAATAACTTTTGATGAGTTCTTTCAAATATGTGAAGATAGAAGAAAGGAAGCAAAAATCTATGAAGATATACTTGCGGCTAAAGATGATGTTTTGAGAAATAAACAAATCATGCAATTGCAAGAACCACATATCAATACAAATACAAAGTTGAAAATCAATGATAGATTCGCCGAACCAAACAAAAAGTTTGATAAGATGGAATTTATTAAAGCCGCTATGAAGTATAAAATTCTTCAAAATTGGAAAGATATAAACGATTGGTTAAAATCAACATATACAAACATTATAGTAAAATAATTTGGTGGTATCACTAAATTGTTGTATATTTGTACAACTAAAATAAAACATGCAGAGCGAAGATACATTATCAAAATATGGGCAATCATTTCAAACCAAAGTAATATCTGCTTTGATTACGGATGAACGAATGATGGATACACTTTCAGATGTAATCCATAAGAAATTCTTTGAATCCGAAGCAAATAAGTGGATAGTGGATGAAATTGTATCACATCATAAAGATTACAATAAAGTACCTTCATTGGATGTATTTAAAGTACAAGTATCTAAACTTGATAATCAATCTTTACAAAAAACAATCGTAGCTCAACTCAAAGAGGTATATTCTCAAATTGGTAATACTGATTTAGAATACATTAAAAATGAATTTACAGCATTTTGTATTAACCAAAACTTAAAGAATGTAATTGTACAATCAATCGATTTACTAAAATCAGGCAACTATGATAAAATCAAAGAGTTGGTTGATAAAGCAATGAAGGTTGGTGTTGATGCTGATTTAGGTATGGATTACTTAACGGACTTTGAAGAACGTTATGATGAGAGTGCTAGAGATACTGTGGCAACCGATTGGGAATGTATTAATGAATTAATGCATGGTGGGTTAGGTCCTGGTGAATTAGGAGTTGTAGTAGCACCATCTGGTGTTGGTAAGACTTGGGTGTTAGCAGCATTAGGTGCAGCAGCCGTAAAAGCCGGAAAGACCGTAGCTCACTATACTATGGAACTTTCACAAGGATATGTTGGTTTACGATACGATACTGTGTTTACACATATCGCATCTTCCCAATTATCCGAAAAGAAAGATGAAGTATTGCATAAATTAAAAAGATTAAGTGGTAAACTTAAAATCAAATACTATCCACCAAAAGGTGCAAGTTCTAAAACAATCCAAGCTCATTTAGAAAAGATGATAGCAGCCGGTAATAAGCCCGATTTAGTTATTGTGGATTATGCTGATTTGTTATTATCACATTCAAACAAAACCGATAGTACATACGCCGAACAAGGTGGTGTGTACATTGATTTGAGAGGAATGAGTGGTGAATTGGGAATACCAGTTTGGACAGCATCACAAACCAATCGTTCCGCAATTGACAGTGAAGTTATTGAAGCTGATAAGATTGCAGATTCTTACGCTAAAGTAATGAACGCTGATTTCATTATGAGTTTGAGTAGGAAAGCCAAAGATAAACTTAGTAATACTGCGAGAGTGCATGTTATGAAAAATAGATTTGGACAAGATGGTATCACATTCCCAGCGAAGATGGATACAACACATGGTACAATTGACATATACACCGCCACATCGGCAGATGGTGTATTAGTACAAAAAGCAAGTGCAAATGGGAATGAAATAGAAAGACAACTATTACACAAAAAATATGTTGAAACTATGCCGGTTGGAAACAAACCGCAATTAGTTACAGGATTAGGATAACAATTAAAAAACAAAAACTATGGCAACAAGTCAAGAATTATTCGAACAAATCAAAGGTCATTTTACAACTTTTGAAACTGAACACAATGGTACTAAAAAAGTAAACAAATCAAGAGCTAGAAAAGCTATTGGTGAGTTGAAAAAATTAGTAACTGCCTATAAGAAAGCTTCAACAGAAGAAGGAAAGGCGTAATATGATAGGGGGGCTACGGCTCCCCTCTTATATGTTATAATAGACACCTATTTTAACAAATAAAAATATTTTAAAAAAAGTGGATTTTTTATCCACAAACGTGTATTGTTTAGTCAGTCAACCCATATTTATATTTTCATTTTGGGGTTTTCCTGAAAAAATTATTAAACAATCAAATCACAAAAAATTATGGACATTTCAACACGAATTTTATCGGACATCACAGTATATATGAAATATGCGAA
>Ga0315903_10009168_pt1 | contig 12017 bp, 32 predicted proteins | sample LakEriMetagenome_7_FD_203524 | JGI IMG/M metagenome (GOLD analysis project Ga0315903, IMG submission 203524) | Freshwater fungal communities from buoy surface, Lake Erie, Ohio, United States - Buoy 2 MA119 | ecosystem: Environmental > Aquatic > Freshwater > Lake | place: USA: Lake Erie, Ohio...
CGATACATTCCTAGAATATCAAGCATCCAGAGGAAAAGTTTCTGCTGCAAATCAGTGGAGATATGGTCAGACTATTATGAATGTATTATGGGATGTTTGGCCCGAAAAGTATAATGAGATCAAAGGAACAGATATTGACTGTTTCTATAGTAATAGTATAGTTAATCTAACGCTATCTAAACTAGAACAAGAATGGCATGAATAATCTGTCTGATGCAGAAATAGAAGCAGTTTATCGTTGCATAGGTTCTGCTATGGATTGGAGAGATGCTTTTGATGAAGGATTAGTGGAAGAAAAGGGGTGGTATTCAGAAACCACTTTTCAAACTAAAAGAGATTGGTTAAGTAAGAATATAGGATTGGCTTTAATGGCTACTCATAAACTTAGTGAATACATAAATGCTTGAAGATATTAAAGAAAATTATGAACGAGCCAAACAATTAGCAAGAGAAATATGGCTTGATGGAGATAACGAAGGCAACACTAATGACTATTACTATTTTCAATGTGGTTTTGTAGCCGGATTAAATTACGCTGACTCATCAAAATATAAAAGTAAAAAGAAAAGATTAGAAGCACTACAAAAGTTATCAGATTTGGATCAAGAAATGGGTCTAGATTAATGAGTTGGAACCATCGCGTCGTTCGTAGATTTTATCCTAATACTCATATGGATGATAGTATGCTATATGAGATATATGAGGTTTATTATAATCAAGACGGAACTATAAACGCAATAACCGAAGAACCTATTAGAATTAGAGAAGAAACAGTGGATGATCTAAGAAAAACGGTCGAACGGTTGACAAAGTGTTTGAATAGTCCTATAATTGATTATGATACACTACAGGAAATACAAGATCGGAATTAACCGACTCCATTAGGTTGATCGCTAATGGGAGCATCCTGTAGCCTCTAGTTCGTCTATTTTTGGGATTTCCCACTCGACGTTCAACGCTCAATAATGGGGGTGCTTTCAATACAGCTTACATGGTAAGACAAGGAAAAGGAGAATGGGATTTGACCGTATGAGAAAATAAAGTTTGGGTTTGAAATATTAACCCTGGATATCAATATTATTTTCAGAGTACGAGTAATGATACCTCACCTGCCATGTTTATTTTTAAAGAAAGAAAACTATGAAAGGCCCACTAATTTATTACGAAATTAAAGATATGTATGGCTCTGATTTATCTAGCACAAAAAAGGCTAGTGAACTACGACAAAGTATCCTAGAAGAAATAGGATTAGGATTTAATGTGGAACTTGATTTTAAAGATGTTCGTAGCATAACTAATGGCTGGGCTAGAAATGTTATTGGTGTTATTGCTAAGACTAAGGGTGAGGATTTTATAAAAGATCATATCCTAATTAATAATATGAGTAAAAGTGTAAGAAAAACTATGCTTGAGGGAATAGAGGATATATTGGAGGTTAAATGAATAAATTTATCAAATTTGCGTATATAATTGTATTATTGCTTTTGATAGGATGCAAACCAAATATTGCTGATCTAAAATCATATAAAGTTATAATAACTACTCCATACGGAAATATCCATAAAGAGAAAATTATTTATAGCACCAGTTCTCCTACTATACATTCAGATGAGGATGGTGTGCTTTACTTTGATTGGGACGGAAATAGATGGAGATGGAATAAGGTGCCTGTTGGTTGGCTTGTAGAGATAGAGTCTGTGCCAGAAAAGGAATAGTATGAGAAAACTCGCTAGTATACAAAAGATCAAATATATTAAACCCATTGAAGGTGCCGATAATATTGAAACTGTTGGCATTTTAGGTTGGGAGTGTGTTAGTAAGAAGGGTGAATTTAAAGTAGACGATCTTTGTGTATACTTTGAAATAGACTCTTTACTGCCAGAGATTCCAGAGTTTGAGTTTCTACGCAAAAGTTGTTGGAATGAAAGTTTCAAGAAATTTAGACTCAAAACAATCAAGTTAAAAAAGCAAATCTCACAAGGATTAGCGTTACCGATAAGTGTATTTCCTAAACTGGTAGGATTGAATGTTGGCGACGATGTTACTCACCTATTAGGAATAGAAAAATATGAACCGCCAATTCCTGCTGCTATAGTTGGTGATGCAAGAAAATTTGTGTGGCCTATTAGTAAAACAGACGAAGTTAGAGTTCAGTTAGATGACGAATATAAGTTCATTGAGACTCTCACAGGGCGACCATACTACATTAGTTTAAAACTTGATGGTACTAGCAGCACATTTTTAATTGATCCTAAAGACGAAACTTTTCATGTTTGTGGACGCAATTATAGTTACAAAAATAAAAAATCCCATAGTTTTTGGCAAATAGCAGAACGATACAATATTGAGCAAGGATTACGGTCTGTTTTCGATAATGGCAATAATAGAATAGCAATTCAAGGCGAAATTGTGGGACCAGGAATTCAGAAAAATCCTCTTGGACTCAATATTCCAGATTTATATATATTTAATGTTGTTGATATAACCACTAACACTAGATTCTCTTTAGATATGTCAAGATTAATCGTTGAACAACTAGGACTAAAGTTTGTGCCAGTACTTGAAATTGGCTCAAGTTTCAGTTATACTGTGACCGATTTATTAGAGAAGGCCCAAGGCAAATATATAGACCACTTCCCTTCTGCTAAAAGTTCTCAAGAACGTGAAGGAATAGTAATACGAGATATTGATGGAACTATTAGTTTTAAAGCGATTAATAATCAATTTTTACTGAAAGAATAAAATGACTATTAGTATAGATCTCCTTAAGGAACTAATTATTAAATACGATTATGAAAGCGGATGTTATCCAGAAAGTGAGTATGAAGGTCTTAGTGTTTATGAATTTATTTGTGAACAATTAAAAATACCATCTGGTTTTGAAAATTGTAATAATACAGAATACGCTAATATTTTTAAGGTTTTTAAGAATGAATAGTTTTTCTAAAGGTTTCTTTAGTTTATTTGATTGGATGTTTCCTAGATCAATGGAGGAACAATTAAACGAATTAGATAATAGTATGCAAGATTTGTATGACCGAATGGGATGGGGAAAATATAACTCACCAACAAAAGCATTTAGTACTGCTGCCGATATTAATAGAGTTTTAGAAGCAGAAAAACAATTTAACAATGCTGTAGATAACTATTTGTATAGAACTAAACAAGAAATGATTACATATTATGATCATAATCCTATTATAAGAGATCCAGCAAGAAGAAGGATTAATAAATATTTATGAAATTAACAAATAATGACCTAGATATTTTGGTAATGCTAGTTGAAGATAAACTAAAAGAAATTTATAATGGTCCAGCAGGGATAGAGGTTTATTCTAAACCAGAAATATTCAGAAAATTACTTTCTAAATTAGAAGCCATGTATTTTGAATGAAAGATAGTAAAACGAAATTAAGGAGAATATTAAATGAGCGACCCTAGTATTTTATCATATGAACAGAACAATGAACAATTAGTAGAGATTAATCTCGTCTTACAAAAAGAGAATAATCTTTTAAGGCAAGAAAATACACAACTAAAAGAATCTCTTTCTGAATTAAGAGCGTACCACAAACAATTTGATAAGTTTGCTACGACAGTTTATGATCCTAATAAATCTACCTATAAAGAACTAGAAGAAAAAGTAGCCAAAGCAAACGAACAAAGACAAAAGGATATTGATGAACTATGGGAAACACGAATTGATCCTTTGAGATTTGAATTGGAAGATACCAATAAAAAACTAGATCTTCTTAAAATAGAAAATTCTAATTTATCCACTAGAATTAAACAATTAAATGAAACCATAAAAGATCTTGGCGTGTTGATTAATTATGCTGTGGGCTACATTAGTTCTTGTGAACAATTTAGAGACAAACGTCCTAATGATGTTAAGAATTGGTTATTTGAGGGATTAAAATGAAATATAAAATCTGTAAACTAGTGGATGGTAATGGTACTACTACATATAGGATTAAGAAAAAAGGCTGGTTGTTTTGGCGTTGGATTACTACTGCCTCTGGTCCATTGGGTCATCTTAAATATTTAGATTTTTTGACTTTTGAGCAAGCAGAAAACTGGGTCAATGAATGTAAAAAAGTAACACAATATTTTAAAAACTGTAGAAAAATAAAAGTAGTAGAGTGTGTGGAAGTATGAGTCCTCGTCGTAAATTTCAAAATAATGGGCCGGGTGGTTTAGGATTAGTATTTATGACTTTGATTATGTGCTTTGTTGTATTTGTGGCTATTGTTGTTGAGCCTACTCATAAAAAAAAGAATATAGCAAAGTTAAAACAATCCAAGCCATTAGCCCAACAATATCTATTAAATCAATCTGATCCAGTATGGTTTTATAAACCAGATGAATTAGAATGGACGAAGGGCGAGGTAATATATCTGTGGGGGTATCATCCGGTGGTTTATTCTAAACAATTAAATAAAACTTTTAAGTTTCATGAAATAGAGTGGACAGTTGGAAATGAATAAACTATTACAATATATAAACTCTAAAGAATTTAATAGTGCTGCTAATATTGTTTTTTGGATAACTATACCGCTATGGGTAGTATTGATTCTATATGGACAAGATATTAAAGATTGGAGGATAAAATCCTTTCAAGCACAACAACAAAAACAGAAAGAAAAATCTATGACCAAAAACAAACCAGTTGACAGACAAAAAATAACATCAAATGATCTTTCTGGTAATGTAGAAAGTATTCATCCTTGGGGACGCACAGAAATTGTTCCTATGAAAAGCGTAGAGTTAGAATATTTTGAATATTGTGATGAATGGGTTATGTACGGAGATGTTGTTCAACCAATTGGTCGCAAAGATTATTTTATGCCAGTATTACGGGGCAGACTTGATCTTAATGTTAAAGAAATGACACAAACATGGATTGAGTATGGTAGCTATGAAACTGGCAGCATAGAAAAACCAGAAACTTATGAAGATTTTAGAATGGCTCATATTCTAGTAAAAAATGGCAGAGTGATTAATATAAAATATACTCACTACAGGCTTGACTCTAACAAATCATGGAGTATAATAGCCTCTTGGGAGGCAGGATTTAATGAAAACTTATAAAAAAAAACTAACTAAAGTTGTAGATAAAATTCTGTGCGATTCTTGTGGAGAGGATTGCACCATTACAGAACCAGCAGTCGAGCATGAATATGCCGAATTAAGTGCCACTTGGGGATATTTCTCAGATCAAGATGGCACTCAATATGATATTCAAATTTGTGAAAAGTGTTTTAATGAAGTGATAGATTTCTTGAAGAAGAAACGCAAGCAAACTTTAGGCCCATTCAGATACCCATACAAACAAGACCCACTAGAAGGAAAGGGTTGTTATTAATTATGAATGATTTACCACAAGTCTCGGTAATGAATTTAAGACCAGATGATATTCTATTATTTTCTACTATGGATAAGATAAGCCAAGAAACTTATCAAAGAATTAATAGTTTTATTGAACAGTGGAAAAGGGAAAGTAGAATTGATAATAAACATCTTCTATTAACATCATTAGAACTCAAGATATTAAGGCAAGAAAATGAAAGTAACATTTGAATTCGATTTACCAGACGAGCAACATGAATATGATGTAATGAATCAAGCATCAAAGATGCAAAGATTTTTACAGGAATTTAGTGAAAATTTAAGAGTATGGCAAAAGTATGCTTATCAATTTAAAGATGCCAATCATGTTGTAGAACAGATACGAGGCGAATTTTATTTCCTACTTAAAGATTATGAAGTGAATATTGATCTATAATGTTTAAACTAAAGAAAAGAGCCAGGATTGATTACTGGACTTGTAGTAAATTTGCCGATTGGATTAGAGGTACTTCTAAACCGTTTGCTCTTGAATGGGACCAGTGGGATGAATGGCACAAAAATGCTAAAGATAAGCATCCTTACAGATATTGGTTCGCTGAAGAATTTCTAAGAAAACTCCAAGACTTTATCAATCTGCCTATAGATATTTATCATACTATAGAGATTTATGTTCGTAATAGATTTATTGATAAAGTTCATTATCTTCGTACCGATTTAACTCCCGGCGAATATTACGATCTGGATACTCGTATTCTTCATGCCCTTTTTACCGAATTAACAGATTTGGTAGAAGTTGAATATGCTAATATGCAAAGATATAGTAAAGAAGAACACAATTATGTTTTCAAAAAAGGACGTTGCCCATTGGCGGGTTTGGATTACCTAAACTGGGCTGGTCGATTGAAATATGATGAAAGTATGGGTTTCAATCCAGAGGATGAGGTTTATAATAAACCTACTCCACAAGCAGAATCAGCATTAACCACTCTAGAACTTTACAACTGGTGGAAGAACAGAGATAATAGACCAGACCCTCACACAATGTTCACAAAGGAAAAGGATGGACCACGATATTATCTTAAAATAGACGATGTTGAACAAAAATATGAGAATGAAGATACAGATATGCTAGTAGAACTAATTAAAATTAGAGGTAGTTTATGGACATAGATCTGGAAAAAGATTTATTGAATAATGATTGGATAAAAAATAAATGCAAAAATAGTAATATTTATTCACAGAACCTATACTCGGCTCTTTGTAATAATCGATTTTTTTATAGCGAGAAAGAGTGGACTTGCTCTTGGCGTTATGCTGGAGGATTAGTAGCAGAATTGGTTGGTGAGGGTAAAGACTATTTAGATTATTATTGCTCCGGCATGGCTTCTGATCATGTGGAAGGTTTTGTATCAGAAGGTGTTGTTACTGATGAAATTAGATTAGATCTTATGAAAATGGGGTGGAAGGTTAAACCTTATGAACCTAAAGATAACTAAAGAAATAACATTAACAGAAACAGAAATAAAAGATATTATTATAAAACATTTACATTTAAACTATGCGTTGAACGGGATATTTGATGTGGATTTTATTTTAGAGAAAAAATCATATCCTAGTCAATATCCACAAGATTGTCACTATATTACAGAATTTTCTGGAGCCAAAATAAGGATTAGTGAAAATGAATAAATTATACGCATATTTAACTTCAAGACTTGGCAAAAAGACTTGTCCAATTCAATCAATATCTTTAAATTTTGACATTGGAATTAATAATCCTTTTCAACAGACTTTAACAATTCAATATAAAGATGGTACAGCAGAAGAATTTATAGAGAAACCCAAATATGATAAGTCATCTTCCAGATCTTTTCCCTTGGATAGATAATACTTCAGATATATATGAAGAACTTCCGTGCGAAAATTCAGAGTGCTATGATGAATAATAATTTAGTATTTCTAGATAATTTTATTAGTACCAAAGACGAAGAACTATTGATTGAGAATATACAATCATATAAACGAGAAAATCCTAGATTAGTTGCAAATTATGGATCTAACAATTATGGTAGTATATATTTTGGTGAAAGATATAAAAAAGAACCACTAGTTTTTCCAGAGTTTATTAAAATTTTATGTAATAAATTAATCTCTAGCGAATTAGTTAAAGAGCATCCATTTGGTGTGGCTATTAATGAATACAAAAAAGGACAAAAAATTGGACCTCATATTGATAAACCAATTAGTGGGCCTATAGTTACTATACTTAGTCTAAATAGTAATGCTACAATGATTTTTAAGAAGAGTGGCGAATCAGATATAGTTCAAGAATTATATCCACGAAGTATCATTCAAATGAAAGGAGATATTAGAGATAACTGGACTCATGAAATATTACCAGTAAAAAATTTAAGAATTTCTGTTATATTTAGATCATTTAAATAATAGTTTTTATTTAATTTCAAGGAGGAATTTATGAAGAAGATTATTTGTCTTTTAGTTTGCTTAATGTGCGGGATTGCTGAAGCAAAACCAAGATATTATCCAACTACAAATAAAGTATATAGTTATACTACTAGTAACCAAACATCATCTGCTCAAGGAGTAGCGGAAATTATGGCTAGTAAAGGTTATGTTGGTCATTTTGGAGGTAATAGTGGATATGAGGGTTGTGGAAGTGGCTTTTCTCCACAACAAGCCTATAATAACTGTTGTTATGCTAACAGTGGCATGACAACCGTGGATGTTGGATATTCTCAAGGAAAAGATGGTCGCTGGTATTGTTGTCGAAGATATAGATAATAATTTATGTTAAAAATAAAATCTCAACCTTATAATAGTGTCTGGATATGTGCTGACACTCAGGAAGAATTAAATCGCACATTTATGCGATTTACTGAACATTACGAAAGCCCAAATCCGCTATTTAAGGATAAGATTTTTACAGTAGGGCAACTTAAAGCATGGTATAGCGAAACTTATGGTGCAGATACTTATGATGTTGATTGGAGCGGATTTAATATTCCTAGTAGTGTGTTAAAATCATTTAAGGATGGTCTTTTTGATCCATTAACAAGTGAAGAGCAAAATCTACTAAATCTTTTTAAGTATCGTCATGATAATTTCTATATTATTGGTGCTCAAAATAATAGTGTCTTAAGACATGAACTATGTCATGCTCTTTATGCTTATAATAAAATTTATCAAACTAAAGTAAATTTAATTTGTGATAAATTTAAAAAAGAATTATTAAAAACTAGCAAATATATTCTAAATAAAGGTTATCATAAAGATGTTCTGAATGATGAATTACAAGCATATATTACAGATAATGATGATAGTTTTATTATAAAACACACACCACAAAATATTATTACTAAATTTAATAAATTATATGAGGAATATAAATGAATGAAAATATTTGTGATGAAGAAAAAAGTTATAATGATTGGGTATCAAAAAATTTAGCATATATTAATCAGAATAAACAAGCAATATCAGTGATGCGTAAACTTTTTATGGACGGATTTGCTGCTGGTTTTGTACATAGAAATAAGGTTAATGCAGAGGAGCAACTACAAAAATGAGTCCAATGTATAATCCAGATGACTGGAGTGAAGAATTTAATATAGAACTTAAATATAAACCAATGAGCAGTTCTACTGTTAATAAAATTTTAACCCAGTATAAAAATGATGATATTTTAAATTATATCAAAGAATTATGGAATTTAATTGATTATCAACAAAAAATTATATCTGATTATAATAAAGAAATTATAGCACTAAAACATAAAGAAGCATGGAAAAGATATGATTTACCAGAAGAAAAGTTTAAAGTATCTATTGACAAACCTCCGAAAAGTGGTAATATGAGTTGCTAGGAGCATATTATGCTGTGGACAGAGATTCGTTCTTGGGCTAAAAGTTTGGGTTATGAGACTATCAAAGATAAAGAGGATGGTAATTATTATTGGGCTAAATTGGATGATAGCAATCCCAATAATAGTGGTGTTGCTCCTAGCGTTAGTAAACTTGCTAAAGCGATATATAACCATTATACAGATAATAAGTGGATAGATTATCAAAAAGAATTTCAAGATAATAAAGATAAACAACAAATTCAATTTTCAACGAGTGATTATAAATGAGCCAAGTTAAATTAATTAAGCCTACTCCAGATGCAGAAAAGATTATAGCCTATTGTGCAAGGGTTAGTAATCCAAATAATCAAAATTCAGATAATATAAGTAAATTACTCAAGTATTGTATTGATCATAAACACTGGAGCATATTTGAAATGGCTACTATGATTCTTGAGATTAATACGACTAGAGGTTTGGCCGCACAAATTTTACGTCATAGAAGCTTTAATTTTCAAGAGTTCTCACAAAGATATGCTGATACTACTCTTTTAGCCGATGATATTCCATTATTTGAGTTGCGTAGACAAGATACTAAAAATAGACAAAATAGCACAGACGATATTGATAGAGAAATTATCTTTAAATGGAATAGTAAACTTAGAGAACATTTTGCTAAAAGCAAGGCCATATATGACGGTATGATAGCAGATGGCATCGCTAAAGAATGTGCTAGATTTGTATTACCACTAGCAACCCCAACTAGACTTTATATGAGTGGTACTTTAAGGTCATGGATTACATATATAGCATTAAGAGAAAAAAATGGCACACAAAAAGAACATATGTTAATCGCTAAAGAGTGCAAAAGAATTTTTACCGAACAATTTCCAATTATTAGCGAAGCATTAGGTGGTTTAGATAAAGATTGGATAGTATGAAGAGACTATTTAATGTGACAGCACAAGTGTATAGAACTAATGATCCTACAAAACAAACTATTCTATTTAATCAAGAAGTATTTAGTGATTCTGAAACTAATGCTAAATCTAAATTTGAACACTATTATTTAGTACCTCACTATAATTTAGTAAAAATTTACAGCGTTGAAGAAATTTCTCAAGAGATGGCTTGACTGTTGCCGATCCTGTGGTATACTCTTGGTTTACAAGGAAAACCTATGAACAGAGCGGGCCTTTGTTGTGTTTCGCTTAAACTTAAAGAACAAGGTTTTAGTTTTCAAACTATGACCTACAAAAGATTTTCTAGCCTTCCGCGAGAAGAAGCACTAGAAATTCTTGGTCACAGAATTCAAAACAATCTTATGGTTACAGATAAAACCATAGAATTTTGTGCAGAAAATAATTATGTTTATCGAGTAAGTAGTGATATTTTTCCGTTGATCACTTATGATGAAGCGAATGTTGATCTAGAGGATTTACCTAATTATAATGCTATTCAGGATGAGTTTGATAACATTGAGAAAACTATTTCCCGTACTGGGGTTCGCGTTTCTGCTCATCCTAGTGAATTTAATGTACTCGCATCAACCAATCAAAAGGCTGTTGAAAAGACAATCACAGAACTCAATTTCTACAGCAGTTTCTTCGACCGAATCGGCCTTGAAGCAAATTATAACAACCCGATGAATCTTCATGTTCATAATAAAAATGGAACATACTCTGAAATTATTGATAGATTTATGCAAAATTTTAATCGTCTTGATCCTAATTGTAGGACTAGATTGGTTATTGAAAATGATGACAAAATTAACTGCTGGAATGTAAAGGAATTAATTCAATATTTTAATCCAGTGACTAATATTCCAATTACATTTGATTATCTACATCACAAATGCAATCCTTGTGATATAAGTGAACAAGAAGCAATAGAATCTTGTTATAATACATGGCAAGGATATAGACCACTATTTCATTACTCTGAATCTGCCCCAGGAAATAATCCTCGTAAACACGCAGACTATGCTATTGAACCAATTAATACTTATGGACTAGAATTTGATCTAGACTTTGAGATCAAAGAAAAATGTAAGGCTATTGCTCATTATCAAGAACTTTATCCGAGTTTTATTGATTCTGTGGTTAAGATATGACTAGAACTACAAAAGATATACTATCTAAAAAGATAGAAAATTTTAGAGGCAATAGAGATAACTATAAAAAAAAACAACCTTATATTGATAAGCCTTCTAAAGAAAAAGATATTAAAACTATCCTAAAAAATAAGATAATTAGATTTCATAGGGACAAGAAATTATGGAAATATCCTACAATGACATTTAAGCCACAAGAACTCTTGGACAAGATTGGAGATAATCCTACTTGTTATTTAACTGGTCGCCCTATTGATCTATTGGATGGTAAATCTTATCATTTAGATCATATAGTTCCTAAAAACAAAGGAGGTCAAAATTCATTAGATAATTGTAATATCGCTTGCAAAGATGCTAATCAGGCCAAAGGTAATTTACTATACGATGAATTTATAGTATTATGCGAAGAAGTTTTAAGATTTCATAAAAAAAATAAGGATAACGTATGAGTGGCTGGCTTATTGCTTTTTGTGGTTTAATATATGCTTGGGTATCAATTGAACAAGGATATAAAGGTAATATTGGTATGTGTATTGCTTATGCTGGTTACTCATTTGCAAATATAGGCTTATATATGCTCGCATCAAAATAAGGAATAAATAATGGAAGAAACTCCAAAAAGAAGGGAACCAAAAAAATAAGGATGCCTCCACTAGTTGACCGATACAAGGAGTATGATAGACTGTATGGTGA
>Ga0315903_10009169_pt1 | contig 12016 bp, 16 predicted proteins | sample LakEriMetagenome_7_FD_203524 | JGI IMG/M metagenome (GOLD analysis project Ga0315903, IMG submission 203524) | Freshwater fungal communities from buoy surface, Lake Erie, Ohio, United States - Buoy 2 MA119 | ecosystem: Environmental > Aquatic > Freshwater > Lake | place: USA: Lake Erie, Ohio...
AGCAGTTTGAAAATCTGGCCGTTTGATTGGCTGCCGTTTCGGCTGAGTGTAGAATTCTGTCGTGACATTCGAACTAACCTTTCGAGTGTTGCCGGGACCTTCGAGTTAGCTGCTCGTTGGTCCCACTTTTTTTGCGCCGCGAACCGTTTCGCGTTCGTCTGTGGGTACTATACGCCCGACCACTATCGGGCTTAGAGTGCTTCTTTTGGCCACCAGAAAAAAGACATAAAAAGACAGTCTTTTTTGCAAAAGGTGGCTCGGCGAAGTGCCGGCAGCGTGCCAGCAGAGAAGTGACGCGTCAGGAGCGCGTCAGTAGGTGCCAATTGCTCGAGCGAGCATTAAATCCCAAGTGTCTAGTCCGAATTATTCGAAGCAATTATTCGGAGAGATTTGTTCTGAAAGGCCCCGAATTGCCGCATAAAAAAACTTCTCCGAATAATTCCAGCGACTTTCGGAATCAATTATTCGGAATGCTTTTTCGCTTTCGGCTCGCTGCCTTTGATGCCTGACCTTTGGCAACACCCTTCGCTGCATCCCAGGCAGCGCAGATATCTGCTCCGCGGCCGTAGCGTTTTCCCTCGGGCAGCGGCAGGTTGAACTCGAACTTGAGCGCCGCGTGCACTTCCTCTGGAGTGAACTCAACCATCTTGCGGCCATGCACGGCGAAGGAGCTGGCGCGAATCTCGCTCTTGGCTCCACCGGGCCGGTCGTGGTCGACTACCTCGAAGTGCGGGCCGATGTAGCGGGCTCCCAGCTCCTTGACCTGGGCAAGGTTGTGGAACTTCTGGTAAAGCCAGACGCCCCGCTGGTACATCGCCGTGATCCCGTCGCGGTCGAGGAACCAGACATCGCGGGTCTTCCCGGTGCTGACCTTCCGCTTCTGCGTGAGTCGGTCGACGATCCCCCGGGCCCGGCCACTGAAGACAATCAGCCCACCCTTGCGGCAGAGAGCATTGACCGTGGTGAGCACGGCTCGCTCGGCCTCGACGCTTGTGACCGAATTGATCACGCTGTCGCAGATGACCACATCGTAGAGCCCGTCTTTCTTGATTGACTCGCAGAGTTGGTCGATGTGTTTGTGCACGCGGCTGATGTCGAGCTGATTGGACTTTGGTGTCCGTAGGTAGAACTCCACCCCGTGGATGTCGTACCCTTCGCGGCGGAGGCGTTTGACATAATCCATCTGGCCTGCGCCAAAGTCGAGAATCCGGTCGGTCTTTTTGATTTGGGGAATCACGGCCGCCTCATAGGTGCGGCTTTGGATGGTCCGGTCGCGGCCCGTGTCCCGCAGCCGCTTCATCTGGGCGTAGGTCTGGGCCCACATCTGCTCGGGCAGGTGCGAGTAGTGGAACTCGCCGTATTGTTTACCCAGGAACTGCAGCACCGCCACGCTCTGGTCGTCGGGAACCACAGCCACCCGCAGCGGCCGCTTGAGGTTGTGGCAGGCGAGCGCGTAGAGCGGCGAAGCGAGAATCCGCCCGGAGGTATTAGCAACGGCGTTGCCCCACTCGCCGAACTTGGTCAGCAGCTTGAGGATCTCGGCCAGCTGACTCGCCTTGGTCGTGCGGGTGATGACTTCCAGCTCCTCTGGCTGCACCACGGTCCAGCCCGGCTTTAGTTTCTTCCGGATGGAGATGCGGCAGCCACCCAGCTCGATGTCCGCCGAGTTGTGAATCTGATTGAAGCGGACCTCATCCGCATCGGAGATGTCACCAAGCAGATAGACCGGCGCGTGAGTGAACCCGGCCGCGAGCATCGCCTTGGTTCTCTGGTGGCCGGCAACAATCGTTCGGTCATCCCGGGCAATCACCGCTTTGACCGGCCCGAGCGTCTTAATGCTCTTGCCGAGCTGCTCGATCGCCTCGGGGCCAATCCGCCGCGGGTTGTACGGCGCGGGCCGCAGCTCGGCCAGGGGAAATGCGGGGTTAAACATTCGCGGCGGTTGGCTCCGGAGTTTGCAGCAGGGCCGTCACGAAACCGAACCGGGTTCCGGTCTGCTGCTCGTGCTCCGAGAGCCGGGCAACCAGCTTGCCAAACTCGGTCTCGTCGATTGGCACGGAGTACTTGCCGAACCGCAGCTGCAGCTGCTTGGCTCCGGTCTCGGACTTCTTGGTCAGGTCGGCGTGGACCTGTTCGCCCAGGCTGTCGAGAAACTCCTGGTCAAAGCCGAACTGGGTCAGGTCCAGCTCTGATTCACTGAGGGCCGTGATCTCCTGGGTCAGGAGGTCCATGTCCCAGTCGGCCAGCTCGGCCGTCTTGTTGTCAGCCAGCCGGTAGGCCCGAATCTGGTCGGGCGTCAGTTCCTGCGCGACATGCACTGGAACCTTCTCCAGCCCCAGGCGAATTGCGGCGAAATACCGGGCGTGGCCGGCGATGATCACGTTCTGGTCATCGACCACAATTGGCTGGCGGAAGCCGAACTCTCGAATCGACTCGGCGACCGCATCGACGGCCGCGTCGCTGTTCCGGGGGTTCTTTTCGTAGGGGACGAGTTTTTCGAGGGGAACGAGGGCGATTTTCAAGGCTGGGACTCGCTGGGGTCAGTGCGGGAAACCGGCAAAACGTGGGGATTCTGCCAATTTCCGGCCTACCCTTGCAAGCCATAAAAATTTTCTCGCCCGGCAACCAACTGTGTCTGGATTCCCTACTCCATCGTGTGCGGTCCGGGATTTGAATTGCCCGGAAGGACCCGGTGGTTGGACGCATGCTCCAGTTCCAGGCTTGGTTTTCCTGGCTGATATTCTCCTTCTGGTGGGATAGGATCATCGCGAACTCCCGCATTAGATAAGCCCCTCTTGCGGTACCGGATGTTGACTCAACTATAGCGGAGAAGAAAACAATGCAATCACGTTTGATATTGATGATGGTGACCGCAGTTTTTGCGACGTGTCTGAGCAGTGCTGGAGCCGTAATGGCTCAAAGTGAAAAAGAGATCACCAACAGCATTGGGATGAAGCTGGCGCTGATCCCCAAGGGGTCTTTCGTGATGGGTTCTCCCAAGAACGAGGATGGGCGACGGGAAAATGAGGTGCAGCACGAAGTAACACTTACCAAGGACTTTTATCTCGGCATCACGGAGGTGACTCAGGCCCAGTATCAAAAAGTGATGGGTGAAAACCCGAGCTACTTCCAAGGTGATAAAGTCCAAGGTGACAGTAGCAATCATTCGGTCGAGCAAGTTTCATGGGAGGAGGCGGTTGAGTTTTGCAAGCGATTGTCGGCCTTACCCGAGGAGCGGAAGGCAGGCCGGGTCTATCGTCTACCGACGGAGGCGGAATGGGAATACGCTTGCCGGGCCGGGACTAAGTCGGCTTACAGCTTTGGTGACAAACGAGACTCGCTTGATGACTATGCTTGGTACGGTGAAAAGGGTGATAGTAAAACTCATCCGGTAGGGCAAAAGAAGCCGAACGCGTGGGGGCTGTATGATATGCACGGGAACGTGTGGGAATGGTGCAGCGACTGGTACGGTGATTATGCCAATGGTGCTGTCAGCGATCCTGTGGGACCACGTGAGGGCTCGCTCCGCGTGCGCCGTGGCGGCAGTTGGAACCTCGAGGCCGCGATTTGTCGGTCGGCGTACCGGTACTGGGGCAACCCGTCGCGCCGGTTCTACTACTACGGCTTCCGCGTTGCCCTGAGTTCCCAGGGAATCCCCAAGTAGGCGGAGCCGGCGCAGGTCCAGCATAGCGGAGCCTGGGGTCGTAGGCACGGAGGTCGCGCGGCGGAGCAGCGACCGGAGATGCCGTAGACCGCAGGCGTAGCGACGTTTTTTTAGCCGCGCTCTGAGTTCAATCGCTGATTTAGCTTTTCCCGCAAACAAGCGATCAACTGCTTGCCGATTCCCTTGATCTCGGCCAAGTCAGCCTTGCTCACCCCAGCCAAGTCGCTGACCAAAAGATATCCCTCTTTTGCCAAAAGAGATGCCTGCCGCATCGGCAGGATGTCGGCCAGCGGTGTGTCGAGTCCTTTGGGCCTAGGCTCATCCAGTTCCTCAAAGTGCCGCTCGATCACCGCTACAGCCCGCTCGCGATTGCGATGGGCCACAGCGATTTCGAGCTTGGCGATCAGTTCCGGGCAAAGTGGTTCGATGTTCATTTGACCCTCCGTGAGTTCAGGCTTTCGCGAGTCGCCGTTCCAGCTGCGAGACGAACTCGCAAACCTCATCCGCCGAACAGCCCGGATTCCGTTGCCGGTAGTCATCGACCTTGATTGCAATGGCGATGTTGCGCGAGGTTATCGTCGGCAAGCTGCGGCTCAGGGCCAGCTTCCGCTCGGCGATTAACCGCCGGATGGATGCCGCTGTCGGAAACGACTCGGCAGTTCTTGCGGCCTTGAGCGCCGCCTCAGCTACGTCCTCGCATCGCTGGTCCCCAAGGCAGAGCATCCAAGCCGCCACGTCGACTTCGCTGACCTCGCGGCCAAAGGCGAGGAACAGAGCGGCCATGATTCGAGCCAACTCGGATTGGGTCATGGCGCAGCCTCCAAAAGCTGGGGACCGCCCTTCGCTTCCTGCGCTTCGAGCCTGGCTATCAGGTCGAGCACGTTCTGCTGTCGCTGCTGGGCGAAGGTCACGGGCTTTCCTTGGGGAGAGGATTTGCTCTGCGCCAAGTCATGCCGCTCCCATTGCCGCACGGCGGCCTTCCAGTCCTTCATCGGATTCCTTCCCACTTTCCAGCCGTTAGCCGAGTAATGGTCCATCCACGCCTGCGGGTCAACGCGGTTTCCCCGTTCCTGGCAGTACGCAGCAACCTCCTCGATGCACGGGCGCACAATAGAGATACAACTCTTAGTTGTATCTCTTTCTCCTCTACTCTTCTCTGGTCCGGATTTTGTCCGGTTGTCATCCGGACATTTTCCGGACGCCTTTCGGACCCGTCTTTTCCGGTCAGCATCCATGGCCCGAGACTTGGCAGATTCGCCGTTGTGCCGCAGAAAATTGGGAAAGGTGAGGCTACTGTCACGTCCTGAGAGCCATCCGACGCGGCGAAGTTGTTCGGCAAAACCAGGAGTCGCAACGAGCGAGTCCAGGAATTGAGCGTCAACCGGCACGTCGAGACCGTCGATGGAATGCTCGTTAGCCCACGACCAAATTTTGTGCAGTCGTCCAACAATCGCGAATCTGTCCAGATTCAATCCGGACGCCAACCGGACAACAGCCGGATCTTCTGCAAGGTTCGTTCGCATCTTGATCCAGTCGCCGGCCATGGGAGAAGACTCAGTCGCGTCACACAAATTGAAGGACGACAGGCTGACGCGAGCTGCCTGCCGTCCCCAAAGCCAAGGACAATGCTCAGACTCAGGAGCGGTTGCTTCCCTCGCCGTGGCTGCTGCGGATCTCCTCGACCCGGTCTTCGGCGGCCAGCTGCACCGAGTGCCGGGTCGCCTCCTTGAGGCTGCTGGACCACTGGGAGGAGTTAATCAGACATTCCCGGTCGTGGACCAGCTTGCGGATTGCCGCCACGCTGGTCATCTCGGCGACGTCGCTTTCGAACGCCTCCAGAATCTCCATCGCGACGTCCGCATCCGAGACTGCCGGCTTGCCAACTTCGGGAGCGTTAGCCAATTCGCCTGTCTGGTTGGACGGTGACGGAGAAACTGGGCCGTCGATGGTCTCGGTCTCGATCACTTCATCCGCATCGTGGTTCATCCCACGCAGGACGCTGAGTACCCGCTGGAAAAGCTTTGATTCGACCCGGCCGCGAATCTCATCCGGACCGCTGCTGGAGTGCGAGTTGACGACGATCCGCGCATCGAGCTCGGCGGTCTTGAGAAACTTCAGTTCCTGGGAACGTCCGCCAAAGGTCCACTCGGCCTTGGCCTCACAGGCCATTGCCCGCTCGCCGTACCGCTGCGGCGTGCCGATCGTGAGCTTGAGATTCGAGACGCCTTGGGTGTCGAGGATCGCTGCGCGATAAAACTCTTTCGTGAGATAGCAGTTGCCGGCGATGATGTTGAACTGGTTGCCGCTGACTCTCGCTCCGGCCAGCCAGGCTTGAATCAGGCAGCGGCGGACCACTTCGGCCGGGTACTTGCTGTCAGTGCGGAAGCCATACGGACTATCCTGCAGCTTCATGAAGTCCTGCAGCAGGTCCGGCGTCAGCAGCCGCTCGAGGGAAGCGAGTGCTTTGGCCTGGACCAGATCGCGTTCCCATTCATTCACCGCGGGATCAGCCAGATGCTGGCGAAAGGCGGTCACTGTGCGGCTGAGCGAACTCATCAGCGCTTTCTCGGATTCCGAGAGCACCGAAAAATCGCTTGAGGGCGAGGTGGATGTAACGAGCGTAGTAGACATTCTGAGTCTCCTTCTGGTGATAACAGCGGTTTCAAGATTCGTTAGTTGAGATTGGTTGATTTGGGGACAGCGGCATCCAGGTGAGTGCCTCATTGCCGCCGATGCTGCACTGTCGCCTGGGCCCGCGGGAGATGAGGCCGAATTTGTCGGCCGCATCCGCAAGCCGTTTGCTGACCGTGCGTTTGACTTCGCAGCCAGCCAGCCGATCGAGCTCGGCTCCGGTTCGCCCCGGATACTTGCGGACCATTTCCGCGGCTGCGGCAGCCAGCAGGGCCGAGCAGCTTGCAATCTTCTGTGCGGCTTTGCGGCTGGTCTCAGGGTCGTTTCTTCGGGCAAGCGAGTCGGCCGAGTCGGGTTGCTCGATTTGGTAGCCGTACTGATTGACCGGCAGCGGCGAGTGTTCAAACAGGTCGGGTTGGCTCATGGCTGCACCTCGCTTACCCCGGGAAGCGAGCCGCCTTCCTTGGCGACTGCTTCAGAGGGGGCGGCGGATGGATGGGACTGCGAACCCTTGTCGAGTCGCCGAATCTTTACTGATTTGGCGGCCGAGACTCCGAGTCGCACGGTCCGCGTGCCACGGAACTCCAGAACCTCAATCACGGCAGTCTGATCTCCGAAGTCAAGTTGAATCGACTGGCCGCGGCGGCGGGTGATTACGTACATTTGGTGGTTCCTGCCGCTTGGGCTTCGAGTGTTGGTTTAGCAGCGGATTGCAGGGCAGGGGAGTTTGCGCGTCTGCCGGTCTTCGCTCGCTCGGAGGGACCGAGGTGTCTGCCCTGGATGGCGATGAAGTCGATTAGGTCACTGCCGCGGACCCAACCTTGATTGCTGAAGAAAATGACCTGAAGGCCAGCCTCACGGGCCTCGGCGATTCGTGTCCGTTTGAAGCCCATGCGGTGAAGGGCTGAAAAGCTGTAGAGGGAAGAAGCAGAAATTTCCATTAAACGAGCTCCTTTACCCAAGTCACTTTTTGGGCTCGCCCTTTGCGGGGCAGGAGGATCTTGCCTGCCAGGATGAGTTGCTCGTTGGTCAGCAGTCCTTTGGACACCTGATGCATAGCGGCGTTGTAACAGGACTGGCAAAGCCCTCTGGTCGGCCGGCGTTTGGCAGTCAACTCGCAGTGGCAGCCAAGACATTTGCCGGCGGCGACCGATTTTGCTGTACGGGTGATCACTTCTTCGGGGATTTGGAAAGATTTTTTCTTCGTTTTCCTGGGCACGGGTCGAACTCCAATTTCTAAGAAAACAGGCCGGATTTCGCGGGTTTTTGGGCGAGTCGCGAGAGCCTCAAGACATGTTCAAGTGCAAGGCAACCGTCATCGATGCCGCTATTCTTGATTGATTCTTGCTGCAGTCAAGATACACTTAAGATATTGATTTGTTCTTGATTGGATTTCTTGTGTATCCCCTTAGGGGGCAAGCACTTGGGTCTTGGAAAAAATCTTGAGAAGGTCCTGACATGCCAAAGATTTCAAGCCAGCAGCTGAAACTGATGCGGCAATTACTGGCCCGCCTTGAAGCGGTTGTTTCCTCGCTTGAGCAGGAATCAAACGCGGAACTGATGATTCCCGAGGATGTTTTGCAGCGGTTTGCCGCGGCGACCGAGGCGGGGGTCTGTTTGAGCTGTGATTCGATGCTTGGGGCGAGACCAGCACGCGGGCTGTGTCAGAGCTGTTTCAATCGGGCCAATTTTCGGATGAATCAGAACGAGGTCACCGAGACCGAACTGATTCTGGCCGGGGCGATGATGCCGGCGGGGATGTTCAAGAGGCAGAAGAAACGCGAAAAGCTCGTTGACCAGGTCGGCAAGCCCAAAGACGCCGATTTAGGCCAGCCCAGCTCGATGAAGGACAAGGTGTCCAAAGAAGTTGAGGATGTCGTCCGCCGGGCCAAACAGAAAGGCATCATCCCGACGAAAAAGATACCGCCTGCGGAATAAGGCCGTTTTGCAAGAACTGTTCGAGGCTGGAATTCAGCGTCTTGAGAGGCAGCTGAGGACCAGACCCAAGGTGTCTTGAGTGCAAGCAAACTCGTTCTGAATGGAAAATTTTAACTCGCGAGGGAGCGCGGCAGCCAATGATTGGATACCGCCATGTTTGAAAAATTTGATCATCTCTTACTGTCCTACCCGACCAGCACTCTGATTGGTTCTGACTGGTCTTTTCGCCGCCGACAGCTCGAAGTCGTTTCTGTGCGCGACTTGCTGTTTGAACCGTTGACGCCGGCTGAATACCTGCGACGCCCGCTATTACATCGCGGGAGGTATCTGGTTCGGGCGAAAGACCTTTTAAGCCGTCAGGTCCAGCAGTTTTACCTTGCCAGTTCGCTTGAGTTTTATCGGCCAACTGGGCTGCGGCTGGCCCTGTACCAGCCTGGTCCAGAAAGAGCGAAGCCCGAGACTTTTGTCTCGCGGAGATTTGGTGTCTCTCGTCGCGAGCGAATCGCAATGGCCAGGGCGATTTGCGAGCTGCAGGCAATGAACTGGGAAGGCTTCGAACTGCGGATAACGATTGATCGGCGGACTGCGTAGAGGATGGTGCATGAAGAAACCACTGAGGATTAGGTTCAGGAAGCGCCCTGAAAGACAATATTGGGAGCTGTTTTTCGTCAATCCACGGAACGGCCAGCGTCAATATCGCATGACGCGGGCAGAGACCAGAAAGGCTGCGGAACTCGAGGCCAATCAGTGGCTCTCCGAGCTTGGGAGCAGTATTGATACTGGGCATTTCCTGTCGTGGGAACAATTCCGCGACCGGTTCATGCTGGAAAAACTGGCCAGCCTCTCGCGGCGTGGAAAGTTGGCCTATCAAACGGCCCTGAATCAGTTTGAAAAGCACACCGACTACAAGGCTCCGGGGGAACTGACCGCGTCCGACATTTCGCGTGTGACAACGGTTTGGCGCGCCGATGGGATCGCCGACACGACGGTTGCCCAGTACCTGCGGCATGTGAAGGCGGCGCTGCGTTGGGCTCAGCGGTTGGGCTTAATCAATCAAGTCCCGCACATTGAGATGCCTCGCATTATTACGTCGCGATTGGCAAAAGGCCGGCCCATAACGGCAGTCGAATACAAGCGGATCCTGGTGGCAGCCAGAAGCTGGTTTCCGGGCGATGCTGTGCGAAATCGCCGGCTTCGCCGCTGCATCAAGGGACTCTGGAATTCAGGGCTGCGGCTGACGGAATTCTTTGACCTGTCTTGGGACGAACCGCCGGTGCTATTAGACCTCCATGGCGGCAAGTACCCCCGCATCATCTGGCACGCTGCCGGGCACAAAGCGCGGCGGGATGAGATTACCCCGATTGCACCCGAGTTTCACCGGCAGCTGAAGCTGTTGGCTCTTTCCGGCAGTACAGGCAAGGTGTTCACGCCTCCCTGTCAAATCCGTGATTTCAGCAGCCTATTTAAAAAGGTTGCCAAGAAGGCGAAGGTCTTCGTGGGATCAACTTACGCTGGTCCGCACGATTTTCGAAGGAGTTTTGCGACCAGGCTCGCACCGCGTGTTCGGCCTGTCACGTTGCGGGCCATCATGCGGCACGCGGATATTCGCACGACACTGCAGTATTATGTCGAACTCGATGCAGACGATGTCGGAGCCGAACTTTGGAAGTGACGAGACAGATAACATTCTGTCTCAGCGTGGTGCACGTTTGGTGCACGTTTTTGCCAAAAACCGATCATGCATGGGATTGACCAATCAAAAAACGTCGACTATACAATGGGTCGGTAGGTGTACAAATGGTCACTTGAGATTGCAAATCCGTCTACGGCGGTTCGAATCCGCCCGACGCCTCTGAACAAAAAAGGCCAAATTCGCGACTCAATCGCGGGTTTGGCCTTTTTTCGTCCGCCGCGTGAAATTAGCCGCGTGAAATTGGACCTGACCCCGTTTCGGTGGACTTGGATTACCGACTCCATCGTGTGCGGTCCGGGATTCAAAACGGCCGGAAGGACCCGTGAGCAACACTTTCGAACTCTCTGATGCTCTGGTTAACAATCGCCACTACTTAACAATCTGGTTGCTCTCGCACCCCGAGAGAGAGTTGCGGAAAAGTGGCCGGTGATTGAACGCATTCTCCAGTTCCGGGCTCGGTTTTCCTGACTGATATTCTCCTTCTGGTGGGGTAGGATGATGGACGAACCCCGCATTAGAAAAGCCCCTATTGCGGTGCCGGTTATTGACGGAACTCCCGCGGAGAAGAAAACGATGCAATCACGTTTGATATTGATGATGGTCACCGCAGCTTTTGCGACGTGTCTCAGCAGTGCTGGAGCCGTAATGGCTCAAAGTGAAAAGGAAATCACCAACAGGATCGGGATGAAGCTCGTGCTGATTCCCAAGGGGACGTTTCAGATGGGCTCGCCGGAGAGCGAGGAAGGACGCTATGAAGATGAAGTGCAGCACGAAGTAACACTTACCAAGGACTTTTATCTCGGCGTCACGGAGGTGACTCAGGCCCAGTACCAAAAAGTCATGGGTGAAAACCCAAGCTGCTTCGGAGGTGATAATGTCCAAGGTGACAGTAGCAATCATCCCGTTGAGCAAGTTTCGTGGGAAGATGCTGTCGAGTTCTGCAATAAGCTTTCCGCCTTGCCGGAGGAGAAGGCTGCAGGTCGGGTGTATCGTCTACCGACCGAGGCGGAATGGGAATACGCTTGCCGCGCTGGGAGTAAGTCGGCGTACAGTTTTGGTGACGAACGAGACTCGCTTGATGGCAACGCTTGGTTCTATGAGAACGGTCATGGCAAAACTCATCCGGTAGGGCAGAAGAAGCCTAACGCCTGGGGTCTGTACGACATTCATGGGAACGTTTGGGAATTGTGCAGCGACTGGTACGGTGAATATCCCAAGGGTGCAGTCAGCGATCCCGTTGGACCGCGGGAGGGCTGGTACCGCGTGAGACGTGGCGGCAGTTGGGGCCTCGCGGCCGCGCGTTGTCGGTCGGCGTCCCGGATCAGGGAGCACGCGTCGCGCCTGTTCGGCAACTGCGGCTTCCGCGTGGCCCTGAGTTCCCCGAAAATCCCCAAGTAGGCGGAGCGGTTTTTTTTAGCCGCTCTCTGAGTGCAATCGCTGATTTAGCTTTTCTCGCAAACGAGCGAGCAACTGCTTGCCGATGCCCTTGATCTCGGCCAAGTCAGCCTCGCTGAACTGTGAAACTGGACCTGACCCCGTTTCGGTTCGTTCACCGGAAATTGTTAAATTGGACCTGACCCCGTTTTGGTTTGTGAGGCTGGCGGTTGAGCGGCTTCGATTAATTTTTTGATGTACCGGGATACCAGGCCCAGGTGGGAGAGGACAGCGGTAAAGAAGAAGATGCAGCCGAGCGCGGCAGCGATCATCGCCGCGTTGAGGAGAATCGGAATTCGATGGGAATAGCTTACATGGACGCACAAAACGGCCAGGAAAAAGTAAGCTAAGGCGATGGTGTGCCTGAACATGGTCAACTCGACTAAAGGGGGTGCCTCGGTTGTCGTCATTCGAGCGGCTTGAAAAGTCCTTGAATCCAAGACCTCTGGCTTCGCCCTTTCTGACAAATTCCCCGTCAACAGCCAACTCGAAAATCTCAATTTTCCATCAGAAATTGTGAAACTGGACCTGACCCCGTTTCGGTTCGTTTGGTTGGGGGCTTACCTTGACGCTTCCAGTTTCAAGATCCGATCGCGGACCGTTTCCAGGACCTGAGTGCGAACCACGGCATCCCAGTCGATTTCACCAGTGGGGGT
>Ga0315903_10009170_pt1 | contig 12015 bp, 10 predicted proteins | sample LakEriMetagenome_7_FD_203524 | JGI IMG/M metagenome (GOLD analysis project Ga0315903, IMG submission 203524) | Freshwater fungal communities from buoy surface, Lake Erie, Ohio, United States - Buoy 2 MA119 | ecosystem: Environmental > Aquatic > Freshwater > Lake | place: USA: Lake Erie, Ohio...
TCACCTTGACCGGGCCGGCGTCTTTGCGGTGGCGTGACGGTCGAACTACCGTTGAGGGGCTTCGTGCACAGAGCCCCGGTTCCAGCGGAGTCGCCCTGATGATGCGGTTGGCATTTGCCTGCGTGATGCTCCTGACCCTGTGGGGAGCGATGGCCCATGGGCAGGTCGGCCCGTACAACCCCTACGCCTCCGCCGACGAGCCACTGCCGCCGCTCGCGGCCGATGGCACGATCCAGTGGGGAGTGTTTTACAAGTCGGCCAAGCTGCAACGGGCGTACGAGAGGCTCTGGAGCCTGGGCGCCTGTCGTGGGTCGAACCGGGCGATCACGGTGCCGGTCGCCGAAAACAAACTGGTGATCGACCGGCTACCCGAGGCCGATTTCAGCGGGGTCGTCCAGGAGGCGACGGGTGATCTCGCCGGCGGCATGGTGGCCTTTGCCGGCGATTCGTCCGCTGCAGACGGCAGCGACACGCTCGTGGCCCAGCTCCATCCGGCCGGAGTGTCACGGCTGTCGGTTCGGGGGCCGGTGCCGGCGACGGTGCTCACCGCCGGCACCGTGGTGAGACTCCGCGCCCGAGTCGATGCGTCCGGCCGTGGGACCGACCCGATCAAGACGTTCGAGATCGTCGTTCCGCCGGAGGGCTATCAGCCCGACCCAGTGCGACCCGGCCTCGACGAGACGATCGTCGGCGTCGTGCAGGCCATCCGTCGGGATACGCTCGTGCTCCGCGTCGATGCCGGTGAGATCCGCAGGGTGACCGTCGTGGTGGCGGACGACGTGACGGCGACCGTCGATGCACCGCGCCTCGACCTGGTGACAGCCGGCGATCGGATCGAGGTCCGGGGGCGGCTCTGGGCGGGTGAAGGTGCGATGGCCGATGGAACCGTGTTTGCTTCGGACGTGATCGTCACCAAGGCGTCCGTCGCGATCTCGCCCGGGGTGAAGACGGTGGGCGCCCGCTGATTGACCGCGGCTCGCGGCTCTGACGGCAACGCTGGAATCGGCGCGGCGGCGCCCCTAGCCTAGAGACGACTCGGCATGTGCCGGCGTCGGAGGGAAGCGATGGCCGCCCGGATCGAAACGCCTCGGCCCCACGAGACGACCACCCGCGCCGACCGTACCGTGCGAGAACTCGCCGTCCGCACGATCCGTCGCCGGCTGCGCGCCGTCTGGACGGAGCTGCACCTGGCCTGCACTGAAGACGGCGGCCCGGAGACCATCCACCGGCTGCGCGTCGCATCGCGGCGGGCCATCGCCGCGATAGATTCGTTCGCGGCCCTGGTGCCGGGCGGCAGCCGGCGCTGGCTCCGCCGGCGACTCCGGGAACTGCGGCGCGCAGCCGGAGATGCCCGGGATCTCGACGTGCTCGCCGACCGTCTGACCGGCGACGTTCCGCCATCGCCGGCCTCCGCGGCTCGTCGCCGGCTCGTCGCAATGCTCTCACGCCAGCGGCCGCTCGCGCGTCGTCCGGTCATGGAGGTCCGGGAACGGCTCATGGCGGCGGGCTGGACCGAGCGTGTCGCCCATCTGCTCGATCGCGTGGCCGATGGCCGGAGAAACCCACCCTCGCGCGAGTTTGCGCGGCAGCAGCTCAAGCGGGTCGTCCGCAGATTCTTCGAACGGGCCGACCGCGGCGTTCGTCGTGGTGCGGAACTTCATCGCCTCCGCATCGATGGCAAGCGACTGCGGTACACGCTGGAGATCTTCTCACCGCTGCTGTCGGCCGATCATCGGCGGCGGTGCGAAAAAACGCTCGAAGTGCTCCAGGAGTGGCTCGGACGGTACACCGACCACGAGTCGATCGCCGAGCGGCTTCGCCGCTGGTCGGATCGCCCCGTCGTCGAGGCGGACCGTCAGCTGCTCGAGTCGATGGGCCGTGCGGAGCACGATGCCGCCGATCGGGCGCGGAGGAAGTTCGTGAAGTGGTGGACGCGGTCCCGTCGTCGGGCCCTGCGCCGTTCCTTCCGGCGGGCAATCCGGAGGAAGTCGGCATGAACGGCGTCCCGACGCGATCGAGCTGGGGCAGACTTGTGCCGTTGCTCTGGCTGCTGCCGGCGGGGCTGGTCGTCGCGATCGTGGCCACGGTCGGCCGCAGCCGCACGCCGCCGCCGTCGCTGCCGGCCGGGTTCGGTCCGACGTCGGCCGGCACGCGACAACCTGCAGGGCCGGCGCCCGGCGGCATGGTCTGGATCCCCGGCGGGGAGTTTTCGATGGGCTGCGACGATCCCCGGGGCAAGCCGTTCGGCGGGCACGACTCCATGTCTGACGCCCGGCCGATTCATCGGGTTCGCGTCGACGGGTTCTGGATCGACGCGCGGGAGGTCACCAACGATCAGTTCGCCGAGTTCGTGACTGCGACCGGCTACGTGACCGTGGCGGAGCGGCCGCCGCGGGCGGAGGACTTTCCGGGGGCACCTGCGGAGAATCTCGTCGCGGGCTCGATCGTGTTCACGCCCCCGGCGGATCCCGTGCCGCTGCGGGATGCGGCCGGCGCGGCACACCTGCAATGGTGGGCCTATGTGCCTGGTGCATGCTGGCGTCATCCGGAGGGGCCGGACAGCGACCTCACGGGGCGGGGCGACCATCCGGCGGTGCATGTGGCCTTCGACGACGCCGTCGCCTACGCATCCTGGGCGGGTAAGCGACTGCCGACCGAGGCGGAGTGGGAGTTGGCCGCCCGTGGGGGACGGCCGGGGGCCCTTTATCCATGGGGTGACGAGTTTCGGCCCGGTGGCACCTGGATGGCCAACACCTGGCAGGGGAGATTTCCGGTGGAAGACTCGGCCGAGGATGGCTTTCGGGGCGTGGCCCCCGTGGGCCGGTATCCCGCGAATGGGTACGGCCTCCATGACGCATCCGGGAATGTCTGGGAGTGGTGCAGCGACTGGTACCGGCCGGACACCTATGCCATCGACGCCCGTGCCGGAGTCACGGCAAATCCCCGGGGACCCGAGTCGAGTTTCGATCCCGCCGAACCGGGGCAGGCGAAGCGGGTGCAGCGAGGAGGTTCTTTTCTGTGCAACGACGGCTACTGCTCGCGCTACATCGTCGGCACGCGTGGCAAGGGGGAGATCTCCAGCGCCACCAACCACATCGGCTTCCGATGCGTGCGTGCCCCGTGACGCGGGTCCGTCAGTGGGGCCTTGGCCGCATCAGTTCGCGGAGGCCTGCCAGGGTGCGGGTGTTGGCCACGTCGTCTCGCTCGAGCCCGGCCCGGCGTGCCTGAAGGATGCCGCACCGCATCACGTCGAGGCCCCGGGTGGAGTGGGCGTCGGTGGAGATCACGAGCTTCACGCCGGCCCGCCTCGCCGCCGCCGCGTGGTGGTCGTCGAGGTCGAGCCGCCAGGGATTGGCGTTAATCTCGAGAAAGGTGCCGGTTCGGGCGGCCGCGGCGATCACCGCCTCGATGTCGACGTCGTAGGCAGGACGGCGATTGATGAGTCTTCCCGTCGGATGACCGATCACCCTCACGAACGGGTTCTCGATCGCTTCGATGATGCGGGCCGTGATCCGGTCCCGGGGCTGGTTTTGCCCGTAGTGCAGGCTCGCGACCACCCAGTCGGCCCGCCCGAGCACCTCGTCGGGCAGGTCAAGCCCGCCACGCTCCAGCATGTCGACCTCGATGCCCTTGAGCACCACGATCGGTGGTGAGCCGTCGGCGGCGAGGGCTTCGTTGAGCCGGTCGATCTCGTCCCACTGCCGCAGCAGCCTGTCGCGATCGAGGCCCCGGGCCATGGTCACCCGCTGGCCGTGATCGGTGATCGCCACGTATTCGAGCCCACGGGACGCCGCGGCGCGAACCATGTCGCTGAGCGTGTCCTCGCCGTCCGTGGCCGTCGTGTGCATGTGCAGGTCGCCGCGCATGTCGGCGAGTTCGACGAGCACGGGAAGCTTGCCGGCGGCGGCACGCTCGAGCTCATCACCTCCCTCACGGAGTTCCGGCGGAATCCACGGCAGGCCGACGGCCGCGTAGACGTCGGCCTCGGTGCGGCCCGCAACCGCCCCGGACCGTGGTGGCGCGGCCTCGTCCGATCCAAGCCGGTGAACTCCGTACTCGTTGATCGTGAGCCCCAGCTCGCGGGCCCGTGAGCGGAGCCGCACGTTGTGCTCCTTGGAGCCGGTGAAGTACTGCAGGGCCGCGCCGAAGGACTCGGGCGGCACGACCCGCAGGTCGATCTGGACGTTCTGCGGGCCACGGATGCTCATCCGGGTTTCACCCCGCTGGAGCACGGCGGCCGTGTCGGGCCAAGCGGCAAGCCGGTCCATCACCGTCGCTGAATCGTCGCCATCGACCACGAGGTCGAGGTCACCCACCGTCTCCCGGCCCCGCCGCCAGCTTCCGGCGGCCTCGACCTGCCTGGCCGCCGGGCACTGCCGGAGCCAGGCGAGCAGGTTGGTCGCGATGTCGTCGGCCTGCTCCCAGAGCAGCCGCGCATGGCCCGGATCCATCGCGAAGGCGATGTTGCCGAGGATCGCAGCCTGGGTCTTCGCCCCGAAGCCCTTCAGCCCGGCCACGCGTCCCTCGCGGCATGCCGCCTCGAGTTCCTGGAGCGATCCGATGCCGAGCTGGTCGACGAGCGATTTCGCCTTCTTGGGTCCGAGCCCCGGCACCCGCATGAGCTCGAACGCCACCGCGGGCACCCGAGCCTGCAGTTCGTCGAGCAGCGGAAGGCGGCCGGTGTCGAGCAGCACTTCGATCTTGGCCGCGAGATCGGCACCGATGCCATCGAGGTCTGTGAGCCGCCGGTTGGGGTCACCGCGCACTCCGGCCAGCGGCTCGACCAGCGTGTCGATCGTGCGGGCGGCGGTGCGATACGCCCGGATGCGGAAGGCGTTTTGACCCTCGTATTCGAGGAGGTCGGCCACGTGCTCGAAGGCGGCGGCGATATCGGCGTTCGTCACGAGGGCCTCGACACGACGATCCCGCGGAACCAGCGTCCGCCATGGACCGGAAGTGTCGGTGGAGCGGCTTCGCCTGGCAAGCCGCCGCCGAGAGTCACTGCTGCAGCCGCGCCGGCAGGGCCGCCGTGGGATAGCCGGGCCGGCGTCCCAGGGGCGAAGCGTCGAGCATGGCCGGCTGCCACGAGGTGGTGTGGCCCGTCGGCTCGAGGAGCCGCGGAAAGGCTCCCGTCGACGCCTTCGGCCCGGGGCCCGGCACGACGGGCATGCCCTGCGGTCCGCCGATCGTGCCCGAGGTCGCGGGGGGCACCTGGGGAGCGGTGACGGACGGAGACGTCGCGCCGTTGGACGGGGAGAACGCAGGCGGGGCGATCGGCGCCGCCGAGGCCCGCGGCATTTCCGGGATCGGCTTCATCGATGGTGACGGCGTCGTGGCCGGAGTCGGTGCCAACACGGGCGGCTGGGTGGGTTGGGGCTGGATGCCCGCCTGGGGCATCATCGGCATGGAGCTGCCCGCTTGCGGGGTGATCGGCTGCTGGTAGGTCTGCTGGGGCACACCCGTCGCCGGCAGGGCGGGCGGGGCGCCAGGCACGAGCTGCTGCGGGATGTCAGCCCCCGCCGCTCCCCACCCCTGCGGAGCCGTTTGGACCGGGGCGGCGAACGGGCTGGCGGCAGGTGCCGCGGCCGCCGCGGCCGCGGCCGGAGCCGCGAATGCCGGCTGCCCTGGGGCCGGATAGCCGCCGCCATAGCCGGGCTGCATCTGCACGTATTTCGTGGTCGTCACGGCACGGTACTGCGTGACCGGCACGTTCACGGCCTGTTGCACGTACTGCGTGACGGGCTGCATGCATTCGCGCGTGCACCCCGTGCACGGGTCAACCTCGCACGACGGCTTGTAGGTCGTCACCGGAACGGATTGGTACTGCGTGCGGTACGTCGTCTCGGGAACGTAGCTGGTCTGCTGCACCGGCACCATCACCGGCGGAGGAGGCGCGGGAACGGGGGCCATCACCGGCGCCATCACGGGAGCCGCCACGGGAGCGACCGGCGCCACCGCGTACGCAGCGGGCTTCCGGCAGCAGCCTGCGAACAGTCCATCGAGGCAGCACTGGGCTTCGGCGCGGCCGGCGGCTCCAGCAAGGAGACCGACCGCGGCGGCCGCAACCCGATCCAGACGAATCATCTTCATCGCACTTTCCTCCACGTGCCGAGTCCACGGACTGTCGCCCATGCAGCCCTCGGCACCACGCAAACCTAGGTTCCGTGGAGCACGTACCGTCGGAAAAAAAACGTCACGGTTCGTGAATTCCTGCGCCGCGGCCGGCACGACCGTCAGCACCCGTACGACCGTTCCCACGGACCGACCCGGCACGGCGGCTGACCGGCCCGCCCGCGAGTCAGCGTGGTGCGAGCCGGTCGATGGCCGGGGCGTCGCCCGCGCGGGGCCAGCCCCGCACCCGCCGCTCGAATCGGTCGTAGAGGTCGCAGAGCGCCTCGCGGAGATTGCCCGCATGCCGCTCGTAGGCTTCGTCGATGTCGGCGCCGCCGATCAGCCCGCCGTGATCGGGCAGTCGCGCGACCAACTCGTCGAGCAGGGCCGGCGACGTGTCGCAGCGGACAAGCACGGGAAGCCCCCGGCGGCAGTGGGTGGTGACCACAACCCGCAGCCGGCGCGCTGCTGCCAGGAGCCGCACGACAAGGGCGGTGCCCGGAAGAGCCCGCTCCCAGCCGTCGCAGGCCAGCACCCCTCCTCCGGGCGATGCGAGGGCCGCTGCAATCGGTCGCCAGCTGTCGAGCGGAGATCGCACGCGCACGGCAGTCGTCGCAAAGCCGGCACGCCCGGCGGCCGTCGTGAGCGCCGCCAGCAGCGTCGACTTTCCGTGACCGTGCGGACCGACGATCGCCACCACGCGACCGGGGGCGAGCCGGTCGAGCAAGCGGCTCGCGTCGATCGGCTCACCGTGCGGCCCGAGTGGCGGCAGCATGCCGGGCTTCGTGAATCGCGTCGCGAACGGATTGGTCGGCAGACGCCGCGGAGGGGCAGGCATCATGACGCCCCGTCCGCCACCGGCATCGCCGGTGGCACCCGGCCGACCGAGAACTCGTGCTCGGACACGAAGTCTCTGCCCCCGGCGAAAAAGTAGCGGACCCGCACGCACCAGCGCACCTTGACGATCACACCCTCGTACGACAACGGGCTCGCGGGCAGGACGATGTCGAATCGTGCCCCGACGGCGACGGGCGGCATGCGGTCAGGATCCACGACCCGCTCGAAGAAATGAACCCCCAGATCCTCGTCGCCTTTGCCCTCCGTGTACCAGAGGACGGAGTGCTCGACGGCACGCGGCGGGTCATCCGCCGCGAGGCCCTCCGACTCGTAGCGGACGGCGAGAGGATCGAGGGGCTCATAGCAGCGATCGACCCGGTCAAACTGCACGAGGATGCGTGGGCTGTGCTGCATGGGTTTCACGAAGGCCGCGGTGATGTGGCGGAGCCCGGTCCCCCGGGCGGATCCGCCGGGAAGACCACCACGGGAAACGTCCTGACGAATGCCGGCCAGCGGGAGGGGGTGCCGCGGACCACCAGCATCCAGCGGACTGCGTTGTGCTCGGTGCTCAGGGAATGCATCGCGGTGGCGGGGATGGTGGCGGTGAAGCGGGCCTCGAACCGGGTGCCCGGGGAGAGCTGCACCGCCTGCCACGCGGCGACCGGCTGCCGGCACACGATCAGCCGCTCCGTGCGGGTGTCGGTGCCGAGCCGAAATGTCGCCTGCTCCTCCGCCTCGAGGGTCAGCGCCAGGGATTCGAGCGTACCCGTGCCCCCCTGCGCGAGGAGGACGTCGAAGGAGGTCCCCGGCCTGAGGGGCTGCCCGCCGATTTCGACCTGAGTCGTGCCGATCGCCGTCGCGATCACGAGCCGCCGGGCGAAGACGACGATTCCCGCGACGCCCACCACCGCGAAGGGCACCAGCAAGCCGAGCAGCAGCCAGTCGGTTCGCCCGCCGAGAAGATCGATCCCGGCATTGATTCCCAGGACGACGAGAACTGCGTTCCAGAGCGCCGCGAACATGCCGAAGCCGATCAGGGTCCAGCCCTCCGGACTGTCGATCGGCAGGCGATAGGCAAGCACGGTGCCCGGGGAATTGATGTGGTCATCGCAGGCAGGGATCGTGGGATGGCCCGGATCCTGCCGCACCGCCGCCGTCAGCGGGGCGAGCGTGCCGACAATCCCGCCTGCCACCGCCCGTCGCTCTTCCGACGCTCCCCACCGCACCAGCGCCCTGAGTAGTCCGGAGCCGCCGAACGTCACCAGGGCTCCCGGCAGGACGAGCGTCAGCAGCCACATAGGCCAGTTGAATCCCCGTTCGAGCACCACCACGCCTGGATCGGCCGGGTCGTACCACGCGGGCACCCGGGAGCCGAGTTGCCAGGTCTCGAGCCGTTCGACGGCGGCGTCACGATCGGCGGTGATCGTGGACCGTGGTGAACGGCTCCACGACTCGAACGCACCGCCGGCAGTCTCGTAGCGGACGAGGAGCGTCGGCTGCCAGTTCGACGTCGTGGTGCCGGTCGGCTCGACGACACGGCGGCGCATCAGCCCCTTGCCGACGACGAGGCCCTCGGTCGCCTCGAACTGGTGGTTCATCCGCCACTCGGGCACGGCCACGCCCGAGAGGAGCAGACCGCCGAACACCAGCCCGGCCGCCAGCAGCGCGGCATGGAACGCCGCGTCGCCGAGCGACGCCCAGGCCTGGGATCCGGTCCGCCGATGCCCTCTCTTCTTGCCGAAGAACCGCGGCAGTCTCACCGTCCGTCTCCTCGCCGCCAGCGGCACCGCCGGCCATGGCCGACGGGAACTCCGCCAGTATGCCGTCGGGCGGCACCAGAATCACGCCGCCGCGGGGAGGGCCATCAAGACGCGTGACCCACCGTCTCCGGCTGGGCGTCGGGAAGGTCGGTCCGTTGGGCACGGAAGAAGCCGATCTTCTCGAGCGCCTTGTAGACCTCCTCCAGCGTCTTTTCGCCGAAGTTGGAGATCGACAGCAGGTCGGCACGCGTGCAGTTGAGCAGGTCGTGGACCGTGAAGATCCCCCGCTCCTCGAGGCAGTTGGTGGTGCGGACCGACAATCCGATCTCAGCCGTGCTCATCTCGAGCTTCTCGGCCATCTCGTCGGACTGTGTGAGGTTCTTGTACGGCACTCTCGGCATGGGTTCCCTCCCGTGCGAATCGAGACACTCGTGGCTGGCCGTGGGGCTCTCGCACCCGTACGCGGCAGCGACGCACTATACTGAATCGACGCGGAAATCGCCTACCTCAGCCCGCCGCGGCGTCGCCGCCGCCTTCGCAGCCTGCCCGGGTTTCCTCCCTGAGGCCCCGCATCGTGGTTCCCGTGACCGATTTCGCATCGCTCAACGAATCGCAGCAGAGGGCCGCCACGCACATCGAGGGGCCCCTCGTCGTGCTGGCGGGGCCAGGCAGCGGCAAGACCCGCGTGGTGACGCACCGGATCGCCCACCTGATCTCGTCAGGCGTGCGGCCGGAGAGGATCGTGGCCCTGACCTTCACCAACAAGGCCGCCGACGAGATGCGTCGCCGGGTTTCCGAACTGGTCGGTCCGCAGCCGGTCGAGATGGGCACGTTTCATCGGTTCGCCGCCCGGCTGATCCGCCGGCACGCACGGCTCGTGGGGCTGACCGGCGACTACTCGATTCTCGACCCGGACGACGCCGCCGGCGTGCTCAAGCGGGCGGTGAAGTCAATCGGCCTGACGGCGACGCACACCCCCATCGACCGTATCGCCGGCGTGATCTCGCGGGCCAAGAACGACCTTCTGACCCCGGCCACGTTCGAACCGCGGTGGGGCCGACCAGCCGACGATCTCGCCCTGCGGATCTGGCCCGCCTACCAGGAGATGCTCCTCCGTTCCGACTCGGTCGACTTCGACGACCTGCTCGTCCACGTGGCCACGCTCCTCGCCGAGAACCCCGACCTCCGCCGGGAGCTCGACGCCCGCCATCGGTTCATCCTCGTCGACGAGTACCAGGACACCAACGCCGCGCAGTACGCCATTGTCCGCGGCCTGTCGATCGATCATCCGAACCTCGCCGTGACCGGCGATCCCGACCAGGCCATCTACGGGTGGCGGGGCGCAAGCATCCGCAACATTCTCGAGTTCGAGCGGGACTATCCCGCGGCGACCGTCGTCAAGCTCGAGCACAACTACCGCAGCACCGCCAACATCCTTGGCACCGCCGACCGGCTGATCGCACACAACTCGCGGCGAAAACCGAAGCGGCTGATCACGACGGCCGAACCTGGTGTCCCGGTGCGGATCGTGCTCGATGCATCCGGCGTCGAGGAGGCCGAGCGCGTCGCCACCGAGATCGCCGCCACCGTGGCGGCAGGGCGACGGTCGCCGAGAGATTTTGCGATCCTCTTTCGGGCCAACGCGCTGTCGCGGGCTTTCGAGCTCGCGCTGCGCACCCGGGGCGTGCCGTACCAGCTCGTCCGCGGCCTGGAGTTCTTCAAGCGTCGCGAGATCCGTGACGTGGTGGCCTGGCTGCGGCTGCTGCGGAACCCGCGGGACGACGAGGCCGTGCTCCGCGTGGTGAACGTGCCTCCGCGAGGCATCGGCCGGCAGTCGCTCGACCGGTTGGCTGCCTGGGCGGAGGATCATGCGGCCACGCGGCTCGATGCGGTGGCCAGGGCCGCCGCGATTCCCGGGATGCCCAAGCGGGCCGCCGCGTCGTTCGCCTCGTTCACCCGGATCGTGACGGAACTCGCCACCGTGTCGGCCCGCGAGACATCTGTGGCGGCCATCATCGAGGCCGTGCTCGATCGCACCGGCTACCGGGCCATGCTGGCCGAGGAGCAGGACGAGGACGAGGAGGGACAGGACCGGCTGGCCAATGTCGAGGAACTCGTGACTGCCGCCCGGCAGTTCGACGAAGCGGCGGCCTTGCCATCGCCCGGAGCCGGCGAGCCGGTCGACCCGCTCGGGGGGTTCCTCGAGACCACGGCGCTGGTGGCCGACGCGGACGCGTGGGATCCAGCCGCCGAGCGCGCCTCGCTGATGACGCTCCATGCCGCCAAGGGGCTGGAGTTCCCCGTCGTCTACTTGGTGGCGATGGAAGACGGCATCCTGCCGCACGAGCGAAGCCTCGACAGCCCCGAGCACCTCGAGGAGGAACGGCGCCTCGTGTTCGTGGGAATCACGCGGGGCCGCGAGGAGGTGCATGCCAGCTGCGCCCGTATCCGCGACTACCGGGGCTCCCGACGCATCTCGGCCCCGAGTCTGTTCCTCGCCGAGATGCAGGGCAGTGAGACGGTGGTGGTAGGCAGCGAGGCGCCGGCGGCCGACGAGGCCTTCGATCCGTTCGGTGATGCGGCGCGGCGGCGGACGGACGAGTTTGACGACCTCGTTCACGACGACGCCGATGCGGCGTCTCCGCGTCCGCGACTGCGGATCGTGCGCAGCGACGGCCTCACCATGGAGACCGACGCATCGCAGGCGGACGAGGAGCCGCAGCGTCGGTCGTCCCCCCGGCGAAATGCCAGTGCGGCCATCGAACGTGCGTCGGACCTCGCCCTGCGGATGGCCGGGGCCGGGGAAGCCACGGCACGCCGCTACCACATCGGCCAGAGGGTCCGGCATCCGGAGTATGGTGAGGGCACGCTCGGCGGCATCAGCGGCGCGGGGCCACGGGCGGTCGGCACGGTGCTCTTCGACGGGCCGGCCGGGACGCGGAAGTTCATCCTCGGCCACGGGGCGCTGGTGCCGCTCGACGATCAGCCGGGTTCCTGAGACCGCCACCACTCCACGGTGGCCCGCAGGCCGGCGTCGAATTCCTGCCGCGGTGCCCAGCCGAGCAGCGACCGCGCCCGCGAGATGTCGAGGCTTCGCCGCGGCTGTCCGTCGGGCTTGCCGGTGTCCCAGGCGATCCGGCCCCGGTAGGCGCAGGCGGCGGCAATTTTCTCCACGAGGTCACGGATCGAGATCTCGATGCCACCGCCGAGGTTGATCGGCACCGGCTCCTCCATCATCTCGGCCGCCCGCACGATCCCTTCGGCCGCATCTTCGACGAACAGGAACTCGCGGGTTGCGGCGCCGGTT
>Ga0315903_10009171_pt1 | contig 12014 bp, 14 predicted proteins | sample LakEriMetagenome_7_FD_203524 | JGI IMG/M metagenome (GOLD analysis project Ga0315903, IMG submission 203524) | Freshwater fungal communities from buoy surface, Lake Erie, Ohio, United States - Buoy 2 MA119 | ecosystem: Environmental > Aquatic > Freshwater > Lake | place: USA: Lake Erie, Ohio...
TGCTGGAGTGTATATTCCAAATATGGGTACATGGCAAGGCGTGAGTGGTATTTCTCATCCGGGTGTATCAATCACTTCAGACATGGAATTCGCAATTGCAAGCAATACCAAATTGTTCACCGCTGTATTACTTTTGAAACTTGCAGAGCATAATAAGCTTCGTTTGGATGATTCACTCCATGCATTCCTTCCATCATTCAAGAATATTGATTCGAATATCACCATCCGACAACTCCTGAATCATACAACCGGATTGGATGATGTGACAAGCGTTCCGGGCTATCCTGATTCGATATTAAGTAATCCACGAAGGGTATACACAGCAAGTGAACTCCTCACATGGACGGGTCCACCGGCATTTGCACCCGGCAAAGGCTGGGAATATTGCAATACAAATTATCTTCTTGCGGGTTTGATTGCGGAAAAAGTGACGGGTCAATCCTATGGAAAACTATTGCGTGACAGCATCTTGACACCACTTAATCTCGACAGCACATTTTTGGATGTTCATGATAGCGTTCTGTATACAATCGCACATCCATGGCAAGCAGGACGCGATCATTCAGCAACTCCACGAATATCGCTCAATAGTGCGGCGGGTGCAGCAGGTGCGATGTATTCCACATCAAGTGAAATGCTCCAATGGTATAATGCTCTCATGAATGGCAAAGTGATCAATGCACAATCAATCAAGGAAATGACGACATTCGTTGAGAAAGAACGCTATGGCATGGGCATCGCGGAATATATCGTAAGTGGCAAACCCGTCTGGACTCATGGCGGACAAATCTGGGGCGGATATAATTCTTCGATGATGTATGATCCCGCAACCGGTATAATTGTGTGCATACTCACGAATCAATTACCGGCTCAGGCATTCCAAATATCCGTACAAATGCTCACAACCGTTTGGAATTCAACAGTCGATATTGCTGAGTCTGAGTATACTGAGTCCATGCTCTATCCAAATCCAAGCAATGATATGGTAACGATTTCAAGTGATCATGCAATTCAGTCAATCAAGATCTATGATATCCATGGAAAACTTTTAATGGAAAGTACCGAAAGCACATTCTCCATTGCACAATTGCCATGCGGTACATATCAAGTTCGAGCTTATACAGTCGAAGAAGTCCGCAATTATTCACTGATCAAACATTGATATTCATGAATTTACATCTGATCATCGTACTATTATCTATCTTCTTCATAGGCTGCGCAAGTACGAATACTCAAACCAATTCAAGCAAAGACCCTGCATTGCAGGAATTTGCCCGCTTGCTCATTGGAGAATTCTCAAGTAAAGAACAATCACTTCAAGACACCACATATCTGAATATTCATTTGTCGATGAGTAGAATTTGGGACGAAGACAAATCCGCAATATGGCTCTATGTTGAACAGGCCATGGATGCCAAAAGAGAGAAACCCTATCGCCAAAGAGTCTATAAACTGAATCATCCCGGAACAGACATCTTCACGAGCGACATTTATACACTTAAGAATCAAGAGCGTTTCATAGGATTGCAGAATGATGCTTCAAAAAAAATAGCGCTCACTCCGGATATGATTGAACTCAAAGAAGGGTGTACGGTATTGATGAACAATAGGAATGGCATATATACGGGCGGAACCGATGCCGATAAATGTCCATCCGATCTACGCGGAGCATCCTATGCCACAACCAAGATCTCATTGAAAGAGAATGTCCTCGAATCATGGGATCAAGGCTTCGATAAGAATGGCGTCCAAGTATGGGGCGCAATTAAAGGCGGATATATATTCGTGAGAGAAAAATGAAGACCTATCACATAGACCCCGATATCAGAAAAGCTGAGACCCTTCCAGGATCATTCTATCATGATGCTGAAGTATTTGGACATATGAAGGATCGAATATTTGCATCATCATGGCAATGGATTGGCGATAAGAGTTGTATTTCATTATCGAACTCAGCATATCCATTCAATCTCTTGGATGGATATATGAATGAGCCGATGGTATTGGTGCGCTCGGGTGATGATACGCTGCGATGTCTGTCAAATGTTTGTACGCATCGTGGAAATATCGTCGTGCATCATCCCGGATCTTGCAAATTTCTCACATGCATGTATCATGGCAGAAGGTTCAATCAAGATGGCACATTTGCATCAATGCCTGAATTTTCCTTGACTGAAAACTTCCCCCGACCCTGTGATGGTTTGCATACTTTTGACTTAGTGGAATGGGGTCCGTTTTTGTTTACCGGCATTTCTCCTGCTTTTGATCTGAAGAAGATACTCTCCATCATGAATGATCGCATCGGTTTCTTGCCTCTTGATGAATTTGTGCATCAGCCGACATTGGGAAAAGAGTATCTCGTGAATGCACATTGGGCCTTGTATTGCGACAATTATCTCGAAGGATTTCATATACCTTTCGTGCATCAGGACTTGAATTCCGTATTGGATTATGGACAATATGCCACGGAAATATATGATCATTTCAATCTGCAAATCGGATATGCACAAGATGGAGAGGAATGTTTTGATTTGCCCGAAGGACATTCCGATCTTGGTAAATCCATTGCAGCCTACTATTATTGGTTATTTCCGAATATGATGTTCAATTTCTATCCATGGGGATTATCCATCAATATCGTGAAGCCGATTACGATTGAAAAAACAAAAGTGAGTTTCATCACCTATGTCTATGATGAAAGCAAATTACATTCCGGTGCAGGTGCAATGCTAGATAAGGTTGAGAGAGAAGATGAATTCGTGGTTGAGAATGTATTTAAAGGACTTAAATCGAGAGTATATTCAACAGGTAGATTTTCCCCTACTCGCGAGCAAGGCACACATCATTTTCACAGATTATTGGCTGAATTCTTGAGGCAAGACCAATGAGCATGAATCCTGCAGTATATTTTGAGATTCCCGTCACGGACATGGATAGAGCTATTGCTTTCTATTCAGTAGTTTTTGATTTTACTTTCGAGAAGGACATAATAGATCACAATGAAATGGCATTCTTCCCTTTTGAAGATGGAGTGCGAGGAATCACGGGAGCATTGGCAAAAGGAGAAATCTATGTTCCAACTGTCAGCGGAATACTCATTTATTTTGGAACGACTGATATTGATGCAATACTTCAAAAAGCAGTGGAAGCCGGCGGGGAGATTCTCTATCCCAAAACATCCAATGGAGAGCTTGGTCATGTGGCGGAATTCAAAGACAGCGAAGGCAATCGAATAGCATTGCATCAGAAGTAGGAATCAGACATCCAATTCCTGATTACGTCTCTTTGGATGTTTGATGCTGATGCGCGTATGCACTCTTTTGCGCCACATCTTGAAACTCGAAGGTTTCATTTCTCTTCGCATTAATGCAATGACATCGGACTCCGAATATCCATATTGCTGTTTGATCGCTTCAAAGGATGTGCGATCTTCCCATGCCATTTCAATGATTCTGCTGATGTCTTCGGGTGGTAAGTTCATTGTAGATTATGATGTGTATGTTAAGCCGTAAGAAACACATTGGAAGTGACATAAGTTCAGATTAGTGTAGAATTATACGACAGCTATATCAATTGCATACTTCACTCAAATATACATTCAATGGAAAAGTATGGAAATATCCGGGAAAATCCGGTTGGTATTTCATTACGTTACCCAAAGATATTTCAGCTGAAATACGCACTCATTCAAAATGGCAAGAAGAAGGATGGGGTCGATTGCACATACAAGCCACGATTCATCATACACAATGGGAAACCGCCATCTGGTTCGACACCAAACATGATTCCTATCTACTTCCGATCAAAGCAGATATTAGAAAGAAACATGATATAAAAGAAGGCGATGAATTGGATATCACAATCACATTATGATACGATATCGCCCCGCTGGGGCTATTGTGATGTCGCCCCGCTGGGGCTGAGTGCGTCATTCCCCTCGGACGAGGGGTGGCCGAAGGCCGGGGTGGGACTCATTCCCCTCTATATAGAGGGGTGGCCGAAGGCCGGGGTGTGAAAAGTTGAATTGAAATCGAAGTATGATCAATGATAAATGAAATGTAAGAGTGGGAAAATTGAAGAACCGAAAAATTGAAGAATGAAATGGCAAATGAGCGAATGAAATGAAGAAGAACTTAATGGTTGGTTCATCATTTATATACATTCTCCATTTCTCATTTCATTCTTCCCTTTCTCAATTTTTCCATTCTTCCATTTTTTCTACTCTCTTCGAGCCGAGAATCTGTACCCCGAGCGGAGCCGAGGGGTTGCTCTTCACTTCAACATTTATCTCTCTAGGAATCTACGAATGTAACCAAGTCATCATTATTCCGTTATTCCTCACAATCTTGAATTATTCCAATATAATGTCAGCATCATGAAAACTACACATCATAACTATAGCATGCTACTGATTGTCTTTGTAGCATTAGTCGCACTCATGAATCAATCAGCGAACAGTCAAAATTCAAAACACTCTTGCGGTCCGGAAAACATCCACAGTCAGAGTATCAGTTATGGACAGGCAATGGATATTGATGGCAATACATACAAAACCGTCATCATCAATGATCAGATATGGTTTTCTGAAAATCTAAAGGTTACTCGATTTCAAAATGGAGAGGCAATCCCGAATGTGAGTGATTCAGCTGCTTGGGCCGGACTTCCGGGGCCCGGCATGTGTTCTTATCGAAATGATTCAACATATGATTGTCCCTATGGAAAGCTCTATAATTTCTATGTGGCAAGTGACCCACGAAATCCTTGTCCAAATGGATGGCGAGTTCCCACCATGGCGGACCTTTATAAACTCATCTTCTTCCTTGACCCCAATGCAAATGCACAACAGCCAGGTAATACGCCCAATATTGCAGGTGGTTATTTGAAAAGTACGGGTTTTGCATATTGGCGGACACCAAATTCTAATGCCACCAATATTTCAGGTTTCTCAGCCATTCCCAATGGTGGCCGAAATGATGCCGGAAAGTTCTCTATATCAAATGATGCAGCTGCAAGTTATTGGCTTTCAACACTAGCAGGAGCAAGCCCCGGCAAGAGTATGGGGTTTTTTCTAGAACTAGCCTTTCCTCAAGAACTTGCCGTTCGCAATGCTTACTGGGCAAATTATGGAGCATGTATACGATGTGTGACTGATAGAAGTTCAATGAATGCTGAAGACACCATTGATCTTAAATCAGAAGTGCAAATGACACAAACACAAGATGCACTTTGTCTACAATTGCGACCTACATTCTTGGGAACACAATACTCGATTATCGATGTGAATGGTAGAACTATGCTTGAAGGATTAATTCAAGACAATTTTGTGATTTCTATTGGAGATCTTCCAAATGGTTCTTATTTCTTGACTTTTCCTCGAGCAACACTACAAAGCGTACAATTTGTCAAGAAATAGTGAGAATAATCAATGGTTCATACAGTGAGATTACAATCAACTTCTGAAGATTCCGAGTAAAGTAAAAAATGACACATTTGTGTCAGTACATTGCTATTTGATTCTGTAACCTTGCAACGGTTGGCCCGTAAAAAGGGCCAATCGTACAGTTAATCATCATTCAATCGGAACTCGAAATGAACGCCACTTTGATTCTCCTCTTGATCTTCACAACTTTCTCAATTCATGCAGCAGATTTCAAGATTGATTTTGGGATTTCAAAAGACAAAACAAGTGATTGGGTTATGATATCGGATAATATCATGGGTGGAGTTTCACGTTCAAAACTTGAATACAATGAAGATGCATTGAAATTATCCGGAAATATTTCTTTAGATAATTTCGGAGGGTTTTCTTCGGTGAAGACCATATTCAAGAGAATCGACTTATCTGCATTTAAAGGGATCAGAATACGATATAAATCAAATAATCAGAAATTTGCTTTCACATTGGAAGACACACAAAACTGGACATTACCCAATTATAAAGGTGATTTTTTCAATCAAAAACCAAATGAGTGGGAAACAAGCACGATATTATTCAAGGATTTTAAAGAATATCAAATCGGTGAACCTACCGGAGAGAAATTAGAACTTGAACGACTCAAGAATATTGTCAGAATAGGGGTGATCACAACTGAAAAAAAAGAGGGTCCATTTTCACTTGAGATTGACTACATTGAATTTTTGGAATAATCGATTATGACTCTCTAAACTGATTAAATATCATAGAAGAACGAATGAAGTAACATTTCGACATCATCACACATATGAAATCAGCAATCGACATATTCATGCAATCAGTCAAGACATTATGTCCAAAATTGACCGATTCTGAACTAAGATATCTTGAGAGTGGCCTAACAATGACCACATTACAAGCTAAGCAATTCTATATTCAAGCAAATACCATTCAAAGAGACATTGGATTTCTCTATCAGGGTTTGATTCGGTGTTATTTTATCGATGCAAATGGCAAAGAGATTACAATTAGATTCATCAATGAAAATCAATATGCCACACATTATCCGGCATTTATCAATAGGACCCCGAGTAAATATTACTTTCAATGTTTGGAACCGACAAAAATTTTAAATCTTTCTCATGAACATATCTATACAGGATATGAACGATATCCCAATTTTGAACGATATGGCCGCTTGATTGCTGAAAGAGTGTTATTGTATCAAGAAAAACGCATTGACAGTTTTCTCTTTCAATCCGCAGAAGAGCGATATCTCAATTTCATTGAAGAACATCCAGAATTGATACATAGAATTTCACTGACGCACCTATCCTCCTACCTTGGCATAGAACGCCAATCTTTAACCCGAATTCGAAAAAAACTATCCCGCAGATGATTTTGACACAATTGTGTCGGATTCAGAAACCATAATACCATCACTTTTGCATAGAGCAATCATCAGAAGTATGAGGTTATTGTGAATATAGTCATATTCGGAGCCACAGGGTTTTCCGGTCGTACAATTCTTCAAAAGGCACTTGAAGCAAATCATAATGTTACAATTTTGGTTAGAAATCGGACTAGTATAGATATACAACATCATAATCTCACAATCATAGAGGGGAATGTATTAGATAGATCCACCCTCCATCAAAGCTTGCATAATCAGGAGGTCATCATACAGTGTTTGGGTATTGGTGGGAAAGGTGATGGCAAACCAAATACATTTGTTTCGGATGCTACTTCAATCATCCTTGAAGAAATGAAAAAATGCAATGTGAAGAGGATCATTGCAATGAGTAATGTAGGAGCGGGTGATAGCAAATCCTTGCTACCATGGTTTTTCACCAAGATTATTCTTCCCTATTTCATGAAATGGTTACAGGTGATTATTGATGCTAAAGATACCTCGGATTTATTATCCAATCTTGCAATACCAACAATCGCCATCAAAGGAGAAGATGATTATGTACCCATTCCTCCACATATAATTGATGTACGGATTATCAAAGGAGGACATATCAGTCCACTTGAGAATATCGAAGAAGTTCAATCCTCTATTCAATATCTCTTGACATAAATCAGAAATATAGGCCGTATCACAAAATCATTTCACGAATGGATTTTTTTCATGAAACATATAGCAATCATAACAGGCGCATCAACAGGAATCGGCTTGGAAATAGCTCGAATATTTGCTGAGCAACACATAGACATATTGATTGTTGCCCGAGACAAGCAGAAATTGGAGAATATCAAGCAGCGTTTCGAACTTGAACATGGTATTCATGTACATTGTGTCCCCGCAGATTTGTCAACAACAAATGGATATACTGCAATCATCGACTATGTCGAACAGTATGCACTTTCCATAGGTTATGTGGTGAATAATGCCGGTTTTGGAGATTATGGAGACTTCATCGAAAGAGACATGATGAAGTATATAGAAATAATCAACTTGAATATCACAGCATTGACAGCTCTGACGCATCATTTCGCAAAGCTCATGGTATCAAATGGATATGGGCGAATCCTCAATGTTGCCTCAACCGCAGGTTTTCAGCCGGATCCACATTTTGCAGTCTATGGAGCCACAAAGTCCTATGTAATTAACTTCTCTGAAGCATTGCATAAAGAGTTGGAGAATACCGGAGTGACAGTAACTGTATTATCCCCCGGCGCAACAAAAACCGAATTTATAGATAGAGCCGAAATGGGGCATTCCAAACTATTTGACAAAGGAGTGATGTCGGCAAGTGAAGTAGCCCGGGTTGGTTATGAAGGAATGATACAAGGCAAGCTCCATGTGATACCCGGATTTAAAAACAGAGTAATGGCTTTCTTTTCAAGCATCACTCCATCAAGTAAAATACGATTGGACATGACCGCAAAAGTCATGAGTAAAAAAGACATGTAGTAATGAGTTTCTAATTATCATAGTATTCACAAATAGATGAGATTAACAGATGACAATTCTAACTGAACATATAGACAGCATCCTCAGTTTGACGGATGAAGAAATCATGAAGATTGAAGAATCCTTTAAGACAATCCATATTTCAAAAGGCGAATCATGGATCAAACAAGGGAAGATCTGCAAGCATATTGCTTTTCTTGTTTCCGGGAAATTGAGAACATATTATATCGATGAATTAGGTAATGAAGTGACCTGTTTTCTATTGTCAAAACCTGATTTCATTACTGCTTATAATAGTTTTTTGACCAATACACCCACAATTGAAAATATTTTTGCTTTGGAAGATTCAGCTATGAGGGTCATTTCAAAAGAAGATCTCGAACATCTATCATATGAAATACCAAAACTGCAGATTCTGCGAAGAATGATTGCCGAGAATATCTTCTTATGCATGGAAAAAAGAATCGCAATGTTACAATCTCATTCTGCTCAGGAGAGATATGAACAGATGCTTAAAGAGAATCCTGATATCATACTAAGTTTCCCTCTTCAACATACAGCCTCATATCTCGGCATCACACCTCAACATTTGAGTAGATTACGAAAGAGTTACTAAAACACACTGTGTATTTTCGTAATTATACATTCCTTAGGAACTAATATGTTATACTATTGAGCTCATTTCATCATGAATATCATCGATGCACATAGAGAAGATAAGGCAAGAATAATTGAAGCACTCTGCAATGCTTTTCAATATGATCCACAAACACAGTATATCCTTGGAGAAAAAGGCAATAAGCAAAGAAAATTAAGGCGTTTGATGGCTTATGCATTTGAATTTGGCCTTGCTAATGGAAAGGTTGAAATTAGTGAAGAAAGAAATGCAGTAGCGATTTGGAAGATGAGGAATTCAAAGAACATGACAGTACATCTTATACTTGAGAGCTTATTGTTTCTTATGACTTATGGATTGAAAGGTCTCAAAAGAATTTCCGACATGGAAGAGAGAATAGCGAAGTTCTACCCTGAAAACATCAACTTTAAATACCTATGGATTCTAGGTACAGATCCAATGGAACAAGGAAAAGGATATGGATCAGCAATCTTATCACAAGCACTTGGTCAATATGAACATGACAGTGTACCTATATACTTGGAAACTTCATCTGAATCAAATGCACGATATTATCAGAAAAAACAGTTTTCTTTATATCATAGTTTTTTGCTTGACTCAGAATTAGGTTTGACAATTTATCTCCTAAAGCATGATTCTTAATGAGCTACATGTGCATCTATTGGTTTGCCTCATCGACCATTTAGAGAGCTCAGCAAATGAATGATTGTATCTTGACTTCTTAACAAATGTTCAGTATCATCCCGATGTAAGATTACATCTTTGTCTCAGAAGATTAGTGAATTGAAATCTGTGATTTGGACTTCAATATCATCTGAACAATAGATATGCAATGGTGGCATCCATCGAATATGATCTGGCTTCTCGTTTGAGAGAAATGCAGGGTATAGGAGATAAAGAATTTCGAAATTCCAATCTTTCATTTCAGATTGGCATCATATTCTAAACACATTTTGTATAAACATGAATATTCTGCTCATCAATGCTCATACGAGAGAACAAAGTTTTTGCACTGCTCTTGCTGAGTCATATGAACAAGGCGCATGTAATGCGGGACATCAAGTACAGACATTGAATATCAGAGACTTGAACCTTGAAAAGTATCTGTATCATGGACATGAATCACGATATACACCCGAAGGTGACATTGTAAAAGCTCAGGAATTGATTAATTGGTGTGATCACTTGGTTTTTGTGTATCCAATATGGTGGGCCGGTTTACCTGCTCTCCTACACTTATTCTTTGAAATGGTTTTTTCTCCCGGCTTCGCATTCAAATATCAAGACACTACCGGTAACATTGTGAAATGGGATAAATTACTGAAAGGCAAGTCAGCAAGATTGATTGTCACAATGGATTCTCCACCTTGGTATTATCGATGGATCATTGGTGATCCCGGTGGTAAGATGATGAAACGTGGAATTTTGGGTTTTTCCGGAGTTGCTCCAATCACGTCCACGTATATTGGATCAATCAAAATGTCAACCGATAAGCGAAGAACACAGTGGTTGGAAAAAGCATATTCCATAGGAAATAGTGAGCCCAAATGTTGACTACTCAAATGATATATTAAGTCTAAATGACCTGATTACATTGAAAAATGATAGAATTTTTTAATTACAAATAATCCACTCGCTCTGGATTCAAACATAGATTGCATTATGCTTGGTAGATATAAACCCTCAAGCTTACGAGGTAAACCAGAGAAGACCCAGTACTTCGAAGGATGGTTTCAGAAGGTGTATTCCAAAAAACATCAGGCCTCATTTATCCTCATTTATGGGTATGCAACTCGAAATACATATGATACTTTTGGTTTCATTCAAGTATTGATACCAAATGAAAAACCCAAGATTGTGTATTTCCCTAAACATGAACTTTCTTTTGATTCAGGTCAACATATTGTGCGCATGGGTGATAATTGTTTAACCATGAATTCAATTGAGATTTCCACCAATGAATTGGACATTAATTTGAGTCTGATGAACAATCATCCTATCCCAACATTCAAAAATTCGATGGGATATCATTACTATGTTCCGACTCTGCCTTGCTATCACTCAGTCATGAATACATCGCATCTTGTTTCAGGAATTATTCGACATAAAGAGTCGGTATTCGCACTTGACGAAGACATGGGGTATATGGAGAAAAATTGGGGTACTTCATTCCCAGAGAATTATTTCTGGATACATGCAGTAGATCCCTATAATCCACAGATTAGTCTTTTATTTTCAATCGCTGAAATTCAGTGGCTCGGAAAGAGATTCATTAAGCATGTAGGACATTTGAGAATTGAAGGAAAGCATATAGATCTCAGAGCATTAAAAGATATTTCCATTGCAGATAGAATTGTCTCTGAGAAGAAGCGTTGTGTGAAGATTAAAAGCAAAGAACTTGAATTGGATATTTGGATCACATATGGAAACAAAGTCACTTTCAAAGGACCAAATCAAGGGCATATGTCAAGAGACATTTTCCATCATACGGATGCAATTATTGGTATAAGCTTGAAGCAAAATGATAAGACACGCATGCACCGCCTTATTGGGAATTTTGAACATATCGGTTCATCATTCATATAAAAAGCAAATTTTTCTTATTCAATGTTTATGGAAAACAACATGAAACAAACAATCCTCATATTTGCTATGGTCCTCACAATGACCTCCACATTACTTTCACAGAAAGTAGAAAACTCCAGTACTTTTGCAGTGGAAACCGATATTCTTTGGCCATTTTTTCCTGGATTGACAAGAACACAAGCGACAATTACACTTTGGCAAGATGGGGATTTAAAGGGCGATCTGCTAGTCGGCGTAAATTCTTTCTTCCCTGATGACCGTGAAACCGAAGGTCGTTTTTCTGAATATAGTATTGTCACCGGCTATAGACAATATCTCTGGCAAGGTCTACATGTGGAATTTTCACAATCCACCGGAATGGGAGTTTTGGATAATCATGTCACTACAGGAAAGTCATACAAAAGTTATGATTGGGCGGTAACGGGATATATCGGCTATAAATTCGAGCTTGCAGAATT
>Ga0315903_10009174_pt1 | contig 12012 bp, 3 predicted proteins | sample LakEriMetagenome_7_FD_203524 | JGI IMG/M metagenome (GOLD analysis project Ga0315903, IMG submission 203524) | Freshwater fungal communities from buoy surface, Lake Erie, Ohio, United States - Buoy 2 MA119 | ecosystem: Environmental > Aquatic > Freshwater > Lake | place: USA: Lake Erie, Ohio...
CCGCGTCAGGAAGCCCAACGGCGTAAGCCGTGGGGATCACGCACGGAGCACCGCTCGGGGTCGCCCGGGCACGGGCAGCACCTCGTACACCGCATCACCAAGCCCCGAGCGCGAGCGAGGGGATGGGGCGTGGTGTCGGGAATGGGCGTGGTGGTTCGCTACGCCGGAACCCCTCGCTTGCGCTCGGGGCTTTCTGGAGACCTGGTTGTTGGGACGGTGGAGCGCGTGGCCCGCGTCAGGAAGCCCAACGGCGTAAGCCGTGGGGATCCTGCGCGGAGACTCGCTCGGGCCTGTCGTGCCTCGTCACCTGCCAGCCTTGTCATTCAATCGCGCGGACGTCGCGACCGGATCGCGAAGCCGGCGGCCGCCGCGAGCGACGCCGCCAGCAGGGCGAACGTCGAGGGCTCCGGCACGGCAGCGATCCCGCCAGCCTGGCCCGCGGACGGGTTGTACGGTCCGGCGTCGAACAGTCCGTTGGAGAGGAAGCTCGCGGCATCGAGGATGTCGACCACGCCGTCGTAGGTGAAGTCGCCCTCGTTCCACGTCGCCGGGCTGCCGGTGTCGAACTTGCCGCCGGCGAGGAAGTTCGCGGCGTCGATGATGTCGACCTGCCAGTCGAGGTTGGTGTCGCCGGCGGCGGCGAAGGCGAAGGTGACGGTGCCGTCACCGTTGTCGAGCCAGCCGACCGTCCGGTCGCCGCCGCTGGTGGCGGCGACGCTCGAGGTGATGCCGCTGGTGCCGTTCCAGCTGCCGTCGCCCATGCCGGTGACGATCGCGTTCACCATGTCGGCGGCGGAGAGGCCGGCCGCCACGGTCACCATCCCGCTGCCCACGTCGGTCAGGCCGCCGGCATTCGGGGCCAGGCCCCCCACGGTGGTCTGCAGGTACGGCGTGAGGGAGAGCGTGCCACCGGCAAGCGGCACGACCTTGCTCGAGGCGAGCGCCGCCCCGTCGGCCAGCCGCACGCGTCCCCCCTGCAACGTCGTCGAGCCCGTCAGCGTGTTGCCACCGCCCAGGGTCAGCGTGCCGGTGCCGACCTTCGTCAGCCTGCCGGCTCCGGAAATGACGCCGTTGAAGGTCGACGTGGCATTGTCTGAGCCGACCGTCAGCGAGCCGCCCGAGACGACGCTGCCAGAACCGGCGAGCGATCCGAGCGTCTGGTTGTAGCCGCCGAGGTCGAGCGTGGCGCCCGTGGACACCGACACGGCCGAAGCGGACGGGATGGCCGTGGCACTGGCCGCTGCCAGGGTGCCCGACGTGACGTTCGTCGAACCGGTGTAGCTGTTGTTGCCCGACAGGGACACGCGGCCCGAGCCGATCTTGGAGAGCGTGCCCGACCCCGAAAGGTTGCCGGGGAGCGTGATGCCGCCGGCCCCGCCGATCGAGACGGCGCCGCTGGTCGCGACGTCGGTGCTCCAACTCGCAGCCGCACCGGCATTCGAGTTGACGAGCGAGACTGATCCGCCCGAGCCGTCGAGCGTGAGGGCCTCGCCGACGATTGTCTGGCCGTTGAGATCGAGCATGCCGCCCGCGAGCCCGGCGGTGAGCGTCGAGGTCGTGACGACCGTGCCAGCAGCGGTCGAGCCGAGCGCTTGAGCGTTGCCAAGCTTCAACGTGCCGGCGGCCACGACCGTGTCGCCGTTGTAGGTGTTCGCAGCGTTGAGGATCGTCGTACCCACTGGAGTCGTGCTGCTTCCGCCGACGAGGAGCCCGAAGGTTCGCGATGGCGAAGCCGGAGATGTACCGCTGATGATTCCGTCGAACGTGACCGTGCCGGCCCCACCGAGGACGACGCTTCGCGTGGCGGCGGTGCCCGAGGTCAGATCAAAGGCGCCGTTGATCACGACGTTCGTGGCGGAGCCCGACTCCAGCACCTTGTTGATGTTGCCAGTGAGCGCGCCAGCCCCGAAGGTCACGGTCGCGGAGCCGGAGCCCGAGTGGTTCACCCGCAGGATCTGCCCCAGGCTCATGAACCCGAGCGAATAACTCCCGGCGTCTGCCAGGTCGAGCGTCGAGGAACTGGCGGAGTTGCTGCTCTGGAGGGTGCCGCTGGTGAGGACGGTCGGATTCTGGAGGCGGAGCGTGCCAGCCTGGATCATCGTCAGGCCCCCGGTGAAGTTCGCGGTTCCGGACAGGGTGACAACGCCTTCGCCCCACTTCGTGAGTCCGCCGGATCCGGTCACGAGGCCGCTGAAGACGGTGTCACCGCCGCCCCCGAGGCCGGTTGCGGAATCATTGAGCGTGACGGTACCTGCAACGCTGGCGGTCGTGGCGGTGTTGCTGTTGACCACCGCGCCGCTGTTGCCGATGCCGCTCGACGAGAGCGACAGGGGCTCGGCCACGCCCGTCTGGCCATTGAGGTCGAGCACGCCGCCGGCCGTCACGGTCGTGTCGCCGGCGGTCGAGCCGAGCGCCGTCGCGCTGCTGAGTTGCAGCGTGCCGGAGCCGACGGTCGTAAGTCCGGTGTAGGTGTTGTTACCGGCGAGCGTGATCGTCGCCGGCGCGACCGTGCCGGTCTGGATGGTCACCGCGCCGCTGCCGGAGATCGTGCCAGCGAGCGTCTGGCTCACCACACTCGAGACGACGAACGTGCCGTCGTTGGCGATCCCGCCCAGGAACGTGCCGGAACCGAGAACGCCCGAGTCGGAGACCTTGAGCAGGCTGGCGGCGGCGATGGCGATAGGGCCAGTCGACGTGCTCGTGCCGGTGAGGAAGAGCGTGCCAGCCCCGGAGTGCGTCAGCGACCCAGTTCCGGAGAGTGCGCCGGCGAGCGTCTGGTTGCTCGAGCCGGAGTAGACGAGCGCGGCGTTGTTGGCGATCGGGCCGGAGTAACTGCCGCCGTTGAGGCTGCCCGAGGCCCCGATCTGGAATGTGCCGCCTGAGAGCGTGACTCCGTTGGCGACGGCGACGTTGTTGTTGGCGGTGAACAGCCCCGCGGCCGACTTGACCAGCGAGTTGGTGGTGAGCGTGCCACCGTCAAGGCTGACCGTTCCCGTCGTATTGCTCACCGTGGTGATGTCGGCGGCGACCCCCGCTGCATCAACGGTGATCGTGGCCGCTTTGGCGATCGTGGCGTTGTCGCCCGGATCAAAGGCATAGCCAGTGCTGCCAGCCTGCCAGTTGAGGCTGGAGTAGTTCCAGAGATTGCTGGCCGAACCGGTCCAGGTGAGGCTGTACTGCGAGCCGCTTACCGAGAGGAGAAGCGACGTGCCGCTCTGCGTGAACGAGTAGGTGCTGCGGCCAATGTTGGCCGATGAGCCGAGCGCCACCGTTTGGTTGCCGAGGAGCGCGCCGGTCGCCGCGATCGAGCCGGTGTTGGCAATGCTGCTGCCGGAGAGCAGCGAGTAGGTCGTGCCCTTCAGGGCGATGCCCGACAGCGACAGAAGGTTGCCGGTGCCGGAGATGGACACGCGGCCGCTGGCCGTGATCGGACTGCCGACGACGAGATCGATCTGTGCGTTGCCTCCCATGGTGACCGAGGCCACGCGGTTGACGAAGCCGCTGGTGCCGGTGTCGCTCAGAATGGCGAGCGAGCCGGCCGAGCCGGCCGAGCCGGCCAGCGAGAAGTCGCCGTAGTAGTTCTCGCCGCCGCCGAAGTCGGACGAGGTGAGGTGGCCGCCCGCGCCCACGGCGATCGTGCCCTGACTGCCGACGTTGCCGCTCGCCGAGCCGAGCACGTTGAGCGTCGCTCCCGACGCCACCCAGATGCCGCCAGCGGCGTTGACGACGCTGCCCGCGCCCAGGGTTAGCGTGCCTTCGTCGACGAACGTGGCCCCCGTGTTGGCAGCATTGGTGAGCGTCACGCCGCCAAAGCCGACCTTGCGGAGGGCGCCGGAGCCCGTGACGCTGCCAGTGACCGTGATGTCGCCGCCGCCACCGATGCCCGAGGCTCCTCCCGCGACGAGCGTCACGCCGCCGCTCCAACTCGCCGCCGTCTGGCTGCTGTTGACGAGCGCGACGCCGAAGTCGACGGCGTCGGCCGTGGTGCCGTTCATCGAAAGAGTCTCGTCCACCACGGCCTGGCCGTTGAGGTCGAGGGTGCCCCCGGAGAACAGGGGTGAGCTGAGGGTGGTCCCCGCAGCAGTGGAGCCGAGCGCCTGGGGGTTGCCGATCTTCAGCGTGCCGCCCGTGATCTGAGTGACGCCGTTGTACGTGTTCGCGGCGTTCAGGTAGAGCGTGCCGGTCTGGTCGGCGAAGTCGGCGTTCTTGATGATGCCGAACTGATTCGTGCCGCCGCCGAGCAGCAAGCCATTGAGGACGATGTCGCCCGCCCCCTGAAACTCGGCGTTGCGGCTCCTGCTGGACGTGGTGGCGAGGTCGAGCATGCCGTTGACGACGACCGTGACGTTCTGATCGGCCTGGAGCGTCTTGTTGGCCGAGCCACCGAGCGTGCTGTCGTTGTTGATGGCGAGCGTGGCCTGCCCGCTTCCCGACGTCTTCACTCGCAGGATCGACCCCATCGCCATCGAGGTCATCGCGTAGCTTCCCGAACCGACGAGGTCGAGCGTCGACGAACTGAAGCTGCTGCTCCATGTCAGGGGAACGCTGGGCAGCGATGCCGGACTCGCCACCTGGACGATGCCGGCGAGGATGTTCAGTGAGCCGGCGAAACTGTTGGCGCCGGAGAGCGACACCGTGTTCTCGCCAAGTTTGACGAGCCCGCCGGACCCTCCGACAGCGCCGCCGATCGAAATGGTGCCGGCGCCACCGATGCCCGTTGCCGCAGAGCCGAGCGTGACCGCCCCGCCCCACGAGGCGGTGGCCGTTGTACTGCTGTTGGTGAGGGCGCCCGCACCGGAGCCGACGGTGCCGGTGCCCGAGAGCGTGAGCAGCTCGGCGGTGACGGACTGGCCGTTGAGGTCGAGCATCGCCCCAGCGCTCACCGATGTGCTGCCGTCGGCTGTGCCGAGGGCGGAGCCACTACCGAGTCGCAGCGTGCCTGCGGCCACTGCCGTGCTGCCCGAGTAGGAGTTGTTCCCCGAGAGCGTCGCCATGCCGGCTGCCCCCTTTGTTAGGCCGCCCGCGCCGGAGATCGCGCCGGAGATCGTCTGGGCGGCCGTGCCCGAGAGATCGAGCGTGCCGTCGTTGGCGATCGCGCCAGAGAAACTTCCGGAGCCGATCGCGCCCGTCGAGGCAACGCGAAGCGTGCTTCCGGCGCCGATCGAGAGAGGGCCGTCGTACGAACTGACGCCGGTCAGGGAGAGCGTGCTTCCGCCGGTGTAGGCCAGCGACCCCGTGCCGGACATCGCGGCCGCCAGGGTCTGTGAGCCCGACGAGGCGATCGCCAGCGAGGCGTTGTTGATGATCGTGGTGGCGGTGAGCGAGCCCGTGCCGCCCACACTTGTCACACCGCCGCTGAGGGTGACGCTGCCGGCGGTCACGGCGTTGTCGAACGAGAAGCCGCCGTTGCCCGACGTGGTGATACTGCTGGCCGTTACGGAGCCGCCGGTCAGCGAGGCCGTGCCGGAGGCATTGCTCACCGTGAGGGCGTCGGCGACGACACCCTCGGGCCGGACCGTGATCGCCGCGGCCGACGTGATTCGGCCGTTGTCGCCAGAGCCGAAGTAGGTGCTTCCCGAACCGGCCGTCCAGTTGCTCGTCGTGTAGTCCCAGGTGTTGTTGGTGGCCCCCGTCCAGGTCAGTGTGGCCTGAGAGCCGGTGGTGACGAGCTGCAGGGCATTGACCGTGCTGGTGAAAGAATAGGTCGTTCGGCCGACCGTGACCGAACTTCCCAGGGCGATCGTCTGGTTGCCGACCGCAGCACCGGTGACCGACACGGCACCCGTGTTCGCGAGACTGCTGCCCTGGAGCAGGGTGTAGGTGTTGCCGGCGGCCGCGACGCCCGAGAGCGTGAGGAGGTTGTCGGCCCCGGACAGCGTGATGGCCCCGGACGAAAGGATCGAACTGGCCACCGGCATCACGATCGTCGCGCTTCCCCCCATGCCCACGGCCCCGAGGCTCAGCGTGCCGCTTGCAAGTCCGCTGGAGAAAGTCGCCATGGTTCCGCTGACGCCCGCGATCGAGAGTGCGCCGGCCCCGAGCGAACTGGACGTCAGGTTGCCTCCAGGCCCGATCGACACGGTGCCGCTGTTGGCGATGGTGTTGTTCACCGCCGCGAGCACGTTGAGGGTGGCGGCGGCGCCGACGGTGACGCCTCCCGTGGAGAGCCCACTCGAGTTGGTGACGCGGACCGTGCCGGCGGAGACCGTAAGGCTCGCGAACGAGTTGGCTCCACCGAGTTCGATCGTGCCTGGGCCGTTGGTCGTGAGCGCGTAGGCGCCCGTCACGGGACCGTTCACGATCAGCGAGTACGCGGTGCTGTTGTTCGTCCAGGTCTGCGCCTTGCCGAGAATGATGCCGGCCGCGCCCGTGGTGTTCAGAGCGTTGCGAATGAATCGCGTGTCGCCGGTGACGTTGCTGTTGATCAGAATGCCGGTGCCCGAGCCGATCGAGTTGGTGGCTGAGGCATTGATCGTCACCGACATGACATTGCTGTTGCCCGAATTGTTCTGAAACGTGTACCCGGTCGATCCCGAGGCATTGAAGATCAAGGCGCCGACCGTGGGTTGGTTCGACGTGCTGGCGCTATTGCCGATCGTGCACGTGCCGGCGGTGGTGAGGTTGTCCGGTGACGGCCCGAAGCCGAACTGGAACGAACTCGTCGTGCCGACACCGTTGGCGATGTAAAAGGTGAGTGGCGTCGTGCCCGATGGGGATGTCGACCAGGTCGTGCCACTGGTGCTTTGACGGAAGGTGCCGTTCCCGTCGCCATTCGCGGTGGTGCCGTTGATGTCCCAGTAGTAGTCAGCGGCGCCCGACACGGCACTCGACACGGCGACGATCAATGCGACACACCACGTGCGAAACCACGTGCGAATGCAAGACCACATGACGAAACCCTCCCCGGAACTGATGGCAAGACGAAAAGTCGCAGTCGACCGTCGTTCACTGGCAACGGCGGGCGCAGCATAGAGGTGTGATCGCCACGGACGCAACCGGCGCGTCAGTGGATTACGTGACTGCAAGGGCCGCGCTTCGGATACTCAATCACGACAGAATCGCGCGGCCGTGAATATTCATTGCCGCGCCCAAAAAGCAGTGTCGGTGACGGTCGCGGCGGTTGCCCGCGGATGACGAGGTCGAGTATCTTGAAGGTGACGGGAGGCGGGGCGCACATGCTCAACGTGCGGCACAGCGTCGGTCGATAGGCTCACTCTCGGGTTCTGTGGTCGGTGATCTCGGGCGGTTGTTCCACACGTTCCACACGTTCCACACGTTCCACACGTTCCACACGTTCCACACGTTCCATACGTTCGGAGTCAGCGATGGCCAATCCTCTCCTCTCCACGCCATCGAAGCTGCATGGCCGCGGATTCACGCTCGTGGAACTCCTTGTGGTGATCGCGATCATCGCCACGCTGATCGGCCTGCTGCTGCCGGCCGTGCAGACGGCCCGCGAAGCGGCTCGGCGAAGCGCTTGTTCAAACAACGTCAGGCAGCTCGGACTCGGCATCGCGTCGTTCGAGAGTGCCCGAAAGCGGTTGCCAGCCGGCCACAAACTCGGTGCCAAGGTGGGTGACCCTGCCTGGGGCTGGGCGGTGTTCATCATGCCCTACATGGAGGCCACGACCACGTACGACGCGATCAATCCCAACGCGACGACTCTGCTCACCGCCTGCAACCTGCTCAAGAGCGGCACGGGAGTGGTCGCAGCCGCGCTGAAGTCGGGCATAGCGTCGCACCGCTGTCCGTCCGACTCGACGTCGCAGACGAACAATCTGGCCGATTTCGGCGGCACGAGCGGCGGCAATGCGGCGCTGGCCTGCGAGACCGGCAGTGATCCGGCGATTGGCACGTCGAACTACGTCGCCTCGGCCGGCAGCAACCCGCCGCACGAGATCTGCGGCTGGGACAATCCTGACTCCGGCACCTGCAAGACCGACGGAACGGATCCTCCAGACGGCGTCTTTCTCGGCCGCGATTCGATCAACGGCCTGAAACTCAAGGACATCCCCGACGGGCTTTCCAAGACGATCTTTCTCGGCGAACGGTGCGGTGGCGACACGCTCACGGCGTTCTCCGCAGCTCCGTCGGGCAAGGGATCGTTCGCGGCGGTCTGGGCGGGCAACGGCCGGCCTGGCTCGGGCACGTCGGTGAAGGGCGCCGGCCGCTGCTACGGCCGCATGATCACCCTGCCGATCAACGACTTTTTCAGCACCAACAACGGCAAGGCCTACGGCAGCTTCCACCGTGGAGGGGCAAACTTTCTGCTGGGCGACGCGTCGGTGATGTTCATTTCCGAGAACTGTGACTTTGCCATTCTTCAGAAGATGGCGAAGCGGGACGAGGGGTTGTCCGGCAACGTCACGACCTACGGTTCGGCCACCACGCCCATCATCGACCCATCGGTGCCGTCGCTGCCGCAGTGAGGCGGATGTTCATGGTTCTGCTTTCGTACGTTCTACGCTCAAGAATGTGTACTTCGATGAGAGTTTTTGCCGCCCCCCTGCTCTTCACGGCCAGTGCGTGCCTCCTGCTGGCGGGCTGCCAGCGGATCGCCGACGTTTCCGGGACCGTTCGCGTGGACGGCAAGCCGGCGAAGGGCCTGATCGTCGTTTTCGATCCGGGCGCGACGGATGCTCCCCGAGGTGTCGCCACGACGGGAGGTGACGGCGGCTACACGGTTCGCCGGCTGGGGCCGGGAGCCAAGTTGGGAGTGCCGGTCGGAACCTATGCCGTGAAGGTGATGGCTGACACCGACAATCCTGGTGCTCCCAGGATCCCGGCGTCGTATGCCAGCGGATCGACGCTCTCGTTCGAGGTCAAGGGCAGCGGAAACGTCTTCGACATCGACATCTCCACGAAGTAGCGGTGGCAGGCGCACCATGGGCTTTCCTCGCGGTTCGCTGGCACGGCGAACCCAAAGCACCCGGCCGGCCCGATAGAGGAGTACAATCGTAGCTTCACCGGACTGGATCCGGGGGTGTCGTTTGGGGTGCTGAGCGTGGCTGCAGGGGCATCGTTTCGCCGTTCCACTTTCCCGGCGGTGTCGGGGATGATGGCATTCGTGGTGGCTCTCGGCACTCCGCCGGTCTTCGGGGCGACGAGCACCTGGGTCTGGCGGGGAACTGACGGAGCGCTCTCCTATCGCGAGCAGACGGACGGCGACCGGATTCCCGACTTTTCCATGGTGGGCTACGGCGCGGGCTGGGCCGACCTGCCGGCGACGCCGCCCGTGGTCGTGACGGTGACGGCGACAACCGGTGACGCCACGTCGCGGATCCAGACGGCCATCAACTCGGTGGCGGCGCTGCCGATCCAGGCGAATGGCTTCCGCGGCACCGTGCAGCTCGCTCCCGGTGACTACGAGATCGCCGGCCAAATCAAGATCGCCGCCAGCGGGATCGTGCTCCGTGGTTCGGGCCGGGATCTCACCTCCGGGTCGGCCTCGCGGCTGATCGCAACCGGCACCAGCACCCGCGACGTGGTCTCGATCGGCAGCTCGTCCGCGGGGCCCAATCACGCGGGATTCTCGAAGATCGCAATCGCCGATGCCCGCGTCCCCGTTGGGGCGACGAGTTTCACCGTCGCCTCGACGACGGGCCTCTCGGTGGGGCACACGATCAACGTCAACTGGACGAGCAATCAGGCCTGGATCAACGCCAACGGCATGAACCTGCTCGACAACCCCTGGCAGCCCGGCTGGCGGCAGCAGAACTCGGACCGGACGATCACCCGGATCGAAGGCAACCGCGTCTTCGTCGACGCGCCGATCACTTCCGCGATCGAGACGGCCTACGGCGGCGGCACGATCCAACGGTACAACGGGTTCACGTCGGGCGGGCGAGTCACGAACGTCGGCGTGGAGAACCTCGTGGGGCAGTCACTCGCGAGCCGGGACGAACTCAACGAGGCCCGGGCCTGGAGTTTCGTGGGTATCGAGGCCGCGGAGAACGTCTTCGTCCGGCAGATCGAAGCCCGTCACTTTCCCTACGCTGCGACGACCGTCCACGATGACGGCAAGTTCGTGACCACCAGCCAGGCCCGGTCGCTGCTGCCTTCGGGAACCATCACGGGCAGCCGCCGTTATACGTACAACGTCGATGGCCAACTCGCTCTGGTACTCGACTCGACGGCCGCGGAGGGACGGCATGACTTCGTCACCGGCTCCGACACGACCGGCCCCACGGCCTTCGTCAGCGGCACGGCCACCTCGGCGAAATCTGACACGGGAACGCACCATCGCTGGGCGAGCGGCATCCTCTTCGACACCATGTTGGTCAGTGGCGACGCGATCAACATCCGCGACCGGGGCAACATGGGCACCGGCCACGGCTGGGCGGGTGCCAACTCGGTGGTCTGGAACTCCAAGGCCGACAGTTTCATCGTGCAGAATCCGCCGACGGCGACCAACTGGCTGATCGGCTCGGTGGGCACGCTCGTGACCGAAGGCGGCAAGGTGGGCACCTACGATTCACTCGGCACCCGGGTGACTCTCGGCGACACCACGAACAACCCCACCGACAGCCTCTACAAGTCTCAGCTCGCCGAGCGCCGGGCGTCGGGCGTGGATCTCCGCTTCTGGGTGGGCGATCAGGGCACGACTTGGACCAGCGGCACCGGCGGCTGGACGAACTGGTCGCGGACGCTCGGTGCGCGGACCAACTCGGCCGCGCCGTCGGCCCGAACCGACGTGGTGTTCAACGTGACCGGGTCGACGGCCCTGATGACGCGGCCCGGCGGCGCGATCACGGTCAACAGCGTGCAGTTCGATGCCCCTACGGCCCCGCTCACGCTCCGGGTGGGTGGCACGCACGGCCAGCTCACGCTGGGAAGCAGCGGCATCACGGTGTTTTCCGGCAGCCACTCGATCACCGGCGATGCGGGCGGTTCCGGCGCTTCGGCGGACGTGATCCTGGGAACCCCGCAGGCCTGGGAGGTGCGGGGCACGAGCCATCTGGTCGTCGGCGCCCGACTCGGGCCTGCGATCGGAGTCGGCGCGATCACGAAACTCGGCAGCGGCACGCTCACGCTCACCGCCAACAGCGGTGGCGTGAACGCGTTCAAGGCCGACTGGTCGCTCGCCGAGGGTGTCACCCGCGTCGCCGATGCCGCCGCTTTCGGTTGGACGATCAACGACATCGCCGTCGAGGCCGGGGCGGCGTTGCACGTCGTGGGCGTGGGTGTCGGCAACACCAACGGCGTGCTCACGCTCCGTGGCCTGGGCGTCAGTGGAAGCGGCGGGGCGCTCCGCAGCATTTCGGGCACCAACACCTGCGCCTCCGGGACCGGTCGCGTGGTGCTGGGGTCGGGCTCGACCGGGATCGGCGTGGATGCGGGCATCCTCACAATCGCGCGGACGATCAGCGGCTCGGGCGGCCTGGTGAAGACCGGTTCCGGCCGGCTCGTGCTCGCCGCGGCCAACTCGTACACGGGCGGCACCACGCTCCTGGCGGGCACGCTGGAGGCCTCGTCGGCTGCCGCCTTGGCGTCCGGGGTGGTGGCCGGCGGAATCACGGTCGTCGGCGGCACGCTGACGCTTCCGGCCGATCGCGGCGACGTCCTTTCACTGCCGCTCCTGTCGGTCGCGCAGACGAAAGCGGCGCGGCTCGACCTCGGCGCTGCGCGGCTCGACATCGCGTCCGGCGGGATCTCGGCCGCGGACTTGAAGGCCGACGTGCTGGCCGGTCGGGGCACGACGGGCCTCTGGACGGGCACGAGTGGGATCACGTCGTCGGCCGCGGCGGCGGGCGGTCAGTTGCGGTCGGTCGGCTGGCTCTTCAACTCCGACGGCACGGCGAGTGTGGGCTACGCCGCGGCCGGAGACACGAACCTCGACGGTTTTGTCGACATCCTCGACGCGGCCAACTTCATCGCCGGCAGCCGGTTCGATGCCGGTAGCCCGGTCGACTGGCAGGACGGCGACTTCAACTACGACGCGGTGCTCGACATTCTCGACACGGCCGACTTCCTCGGCGCAGGACTCTACGACGCGGGCGGCTATCTGCCCGG
>Ga0315903_10009176_pt1 | contig 12011 bp, 3 predicted proteins | sample LakEriMetagenome_7_FD_203524 | JGI IMG/M metagenome (GOLD analysis project Ga0315903, IMG submission 203524) | Freshwater fungal communities from buoy surface, Lake Erie, Ohio, United States - Buoy 2 MA119 | ecosystem: Environmental > Aquatic > Freshwater > Lake | place: USA: Lake Erie, Ohio...
TAGAGCGTATAAGATAAAATGGCTGAACCACTACAAGTTACCGAACTTGACTTTGATCAAATCAAACAAAATCTAAAGACCTTCTTAAAAAGTCAGTCTGAATTTACCGACTATGATTTTGAGGGTTCTGGTCTAAGTGTCTTGTTGGATATTTTGGCATATAACACACATTATAATGCTTACTATCTAAACATGGTTGCTAACGAAGCATTCATGGACACCGCTTTATTACGTGATTCGGTTATATCACACGCTAAAGTCTTAGGGTATGTTCCTTATTCTAGAAAAGCTCCACGTGCAACAATTAATTTCACTGTTAATACGGCCACAAACGTCGCAAGCACACTAACTGTACCAAAAGGTTTTTCTTTTTTATCGAATGAAATTGATGGCGTCAGTTACAACTTTGTGACTTTAGAAGAGGTAAGAGTAACTAAATCGAACACAGACTTTTCATTTTTAAATTTACCAATATATGAGGGTCAGTTAGTAACATACAATTTTACTCACGACCAGACAACAAATCCAAAACAAATATTTTCACTTCCGGATACAAATGTTGACACATCGACTCTGTTTGTTTCCGTTCGCAATTCAATTTCAAATACAGATTCGGAAATTTATACCTTAGCTGAAGATGCCTCGGTTACTACGACAAACTCCAACGTTTTCTATCTACAAGAAAATAGAGGTGAAAGATATGTAATTTATTTTGGCGATAATGTAATTGGCAAAAAACTGCCTAATGGTGCAGTGGTTAGTGTCACGTATTTGATTACAAATGGCACAGCAGCAAATAAAGCAAATAACTTTGTCGCCACAGGAGTTCTTGCAGACTCTTTGGGTAATGCACAAACAGATTATATAATTGACCCTGTGAGTGAAGCCTCTGGTGGTGCTGAAAGAGAATCTGTGGATAATATCAAATTTTCCGCACCATTACAATTTACTACACAAAACCGTTTGGTAACATTTTCTGATTATGAAACATACATTCAAAAAAGTTACCCATCTTTAGACTCAGTTTCCGTTTGGGGTGGTGAAGATGAAACACCACCAAAGTTTGGTGTAGTTTATGTTGCGTTAAAACCAAAAATTAATTATTTCATTTCAGAGGCGGAAAAACAACGCATTGTAGATGATATTATTAAACCAAAAGCAATCGTTGCTATTCAGGCAGTGCTGCGTGATCCAGAGTACCTATATTTGTTGATTTCACCTACAGTAACTTATAACCCAATCAAAACTATTTTTACTGAAGAACAGTTAAAAACGGCAATAAGAACGGCGATTTTAAACTACAAAACTACCAATCTTGATAAGTTTAATTCTCAATTTATTATTTCAAAAGTTCAAGATGCAATTGACTCTGTTGACACAAATGCTATCATTGGTTCGGGTGTGTCTGTTCGTTTGCAAAAAAGATTTTCACCATCTCTAAACTCTTCTACACCTTACACGATTAACTTTAATACTCAACTGCGTAGAGGTACAATTGGTAACAAGTTGTCTTCAACAACATTTACTGTAGCAGATTCACAAGGCATTGATCGTGAAGTTCAGTTTGACGAAATACCACAATCGTTTTCTGGTATCTCTTCTATTCAAATAACAAATCCTGGTGCCGGGTATTCTTCTCAGCCGATAATTACAATTGAGGGTGACGGCTTTGGTGCTAATGCTTCAGCAACTATTGTAAATGGCCAAGTTCAGAGCATTGAGATGATTAATCGTGGGATTGACTACACACGTGCTACTGTTAAAATTACTGGTGGTGGAGGTTCTGGAGCCACGGCCGTTGCTGTTATTGATGGTCGCATTGGCACAATTCGTACCGTTTATTATGACTCCTTTGCACAAAGACAAGTTGTTGATGATAATGCTGGAGAAATTGATTATGATTCAGGTACTGTTAAGATATCTAATTTACTCATTAAAAACGTTCAGTCGGTTGATGGTGATGTTCGAATTTCAATTGAAGCGGAAAAAGGCATTATAAGTACAGTGAAAAACACCATTATTACAATAGATCAAGAAGACCCAATATCAATTAGTACAACATTAGAAACTGTATAATGTCAGTAGATTTAAAAACATCAATACTTGTAAATCGTCAAGTACCCGAATTCGTTCGTGACGAATACCCAAAGTTTGTCGCCTTTTTAGAAGCGTATTATGAGTTTCTTGAGACTCAGGCAAATACTGCCATCTCTTCAAACAATTTAGTTACAACTGCAAAAACTTTAAGAAACATTAGAGATGTTGATGATTCTTTGGAGAGATTTGAAAAGAATTTTTATAACACCTACGCAACTCTAGTTCCGCTTGAAGTACAGTCAAATAAGGCTCTTCTTTTTAAGCATCTATCTACTCTATACAGAGCAAAAGGTTCCGAAGGTTCTTTTAAATTATTGTTTCAACTTATTTTTGGTGAAGACATTGATATTATTTTACCTAAAAATAATGTTCTTCGTTCTTCTGCAAGTAAATGGCAAGTAGACAATATAATAAGAATCAATCCAGATATCTTTACTCGTTATGTTGGTAACGGCACAAACAAAACTTTTTATTTGGCTCAACGAGCAACACAAGGTGATGTCAATGTTTATGTTAATGATGTGCTTAAAGTTTTTGATCAAGATTACTTCATTAATAAAGAGTATCGTCAATTAAATTTTGTCACCGCACCCGCAAATGGTGACATAGTAACTGTAAATTATGGTAATTTTGAAATTAATTTACTAAACAACCGTAAAATTACTGGTGTATCATCCAATGCTTCGGCAATTATTGAAACTTCAAACAAAAGAATTATTTCTGATACACTTAATCTTGGCTTACCTATTGAACTTTCAATCGATCTCAAAACACTCGATGGCGATTTTTTAAACGGCGAAGAGATTTCAATACCAATTAATGATGAAGTTAATAATATCTCAATAGATGTTCGTGCTTCTACGTTTTCAATTGTTCGCAAGTTTAATGTTATAAACTCAGGTAATAATTATAGTGTTGGCGACATTGTTACGGTAAGTGGTGGTAACGCTTCAACAAATGCTTTTGGTACGGTTGAAAGAGTATTTACTGGCCAAGTTGATTCTGTAAATATTACACATGGCGGTGCTGTATTTACAATTTCTTCACCCATTTCTGTATCCGGAAATGACGCACTCACAACAATGATTGCTGTTGTTGATGGAATTGATACTTCGGGAGCAAATGCTGCTAATTCATTTAAAGTATCACCTGACGCTATTGCTAATTTAAATATACAATCAGCAATTACGAATTCTAATTTTGGTTCTGCTTTTTCTAAACCACTCATTAACGCAGCAAATTCAATTTCTGATGCATTAAATTATATTTCATTTCAAGTTGGACCTATCAGTAATGTTAAAGTTCTAACCTCTACAATACCACTCACCGAAAAAGATGTAACGATTCTAGATGCTGCTGGTGCTGAATATGGTTCAAACACTGGCAGTTTTGGGTATCGTTACTCTAAAAGTTTAAAGTCTGTTGGTAGATACAAAATTAATGATGGTGGTATAAACTATCAGATTGGTGATGAGATTATCTTCGGTGCAAATCCTCCTGGAACATATGGTCAAATGGCAGCGGCCACTGTTGGCAAAATTGCAGCCAATGGTTATATTTTAAGAATTGATTCTGCAAACAGCCGCATTCGTGGAACCGGAACAGTTTTAATTACACAGTTGAATGAAATTGTTGGCACAGGAACATTCTTCACACAAGATTTAAAAATTGGTGACAAAGTAGACATCAACAATGAATCCAGAACAGTATCATCAATTACTAGCGATTCTGTTGTTGTTGTAAATACCAATTTTGTTTATCCGACAGCAAATAAAAAAATTGGCGTATATGATCGTTGGCCATTAGGTGGATATGGATATACACAAGGAAAATTTCCAAATCTTTCTGTAAGTTCAACTACGGGTTCTGGTGCAAATGTACAAATTGATTCACTAATTGGTGATGGTGAATCATTAGTTCCAACTGGTTTTGGTTCAAACGGACAAATCATTTCAATTGCGGTTATTGATCCGGGTTCAGGTTATGAGTATAGCCCAATTGTAAACATCTCTGGTGGAGATGGTGCAGCAACGGCAAATGCAGAAATTGAACGTTCATTTACTTCAGCGCCAGGCCGCTGGACTACTTCAGATTCCATTATTTCTTCGTTTGAAAGAAAGTTACAAGGCGAAGATTATTATATTGATTACTCATATGTTGTTTCATCACGAATTGAATTTAGCAAATACAAATCTCTGCTAAAACAACTGTTGCATCCAGTTGGATTAATTAATTACGCTTACTATAACAGAGAAAATATTGTTGAACTTACGGATGTTTCTATACAAGGTTCTACTTCGAACACAATTTCTGGCACGGTAAACGTTGGTAACGGTAGAATCGTTGTAACAGGAACTAATACCAAATATAACATTGCAAACACAAAAGGTATTCTGTCATTAGGATCATTAATCGCTGTAGGCAGTGAAGTTAGAAAAATCAACACAATCGTCAGTAATACGGCATTAATTACAACATCAAACATTGCTAACCTTTTAATTGCAAATGCTGGCTCCGGTTATTCAAACGGTTATCTAATTTTTGCAAATGGTGGTGGCCAGATTACAAGTCTCACAGTTACCGCAAAGGGCTCTGGCTACGAAAATGGTGTGATGACGTTCTCCAGCACGGATGAAACAATACCTGCTGTTGCAAATGTTGAAGTACATGCATCAAATGGTGCAATTAGAACCGTCACTTTGATCAGTGGTGGTCTTTATGCTAATGCGCCATTTGCCATACCAGATAGTAATCCTCATCGTGTTGTTCTGTCTAATAGCATTAGTGTCATTTCTGCTGGTGAAGGTTATTCAAATGGATTCTTGATATTCTCGGGTGGAACACCGTCTCCTACAGGTAGAGATGCAAACGTTGCAGTTGAGGTATATCCAAGTAACGGTTCAATTCGTTCATTTACAGTTAATGATCCAGGGTTATATCAATCAAATCCAACCGCAAGACCTAATTCAAATGCGAACGTTGTCATTTCATCTGTGGTAATTGCAACTGGCGTTACACAAGTAACTGCAAATGCTGGAAGGGCAGTCAATAGTTTCATAGTTTTCTCTAATAGCGTGGGTGATACTTATACACCAGCAAATGCACGTGTGTATGTAAACACAGCAGGTTTTGTTGAAAATGTTCAAGTCATTTCAAATGGCTCTTATGCACTTGCTGCTAACATAACTGCAAATGTTGCCGGATTGAGATATGTCGAAAACAATCAAGTCTTTGATGCAACAACAAATAGTCAGTCGAATGTCACATTCACTATTGGAACATCAAATAAAGGTAATGGTTTCTCAAACACTGTGCTAACGCTTTCTGGTGGAACACCAGGAAGAAATGCAAGAGTTCGCATTGAAACTTTCCCACAAAATTCGGCACAAGTTGTTTCCATCCTTGCAAATGCCCTGTCTTATGGTGTAAACAGTTTTGTAGAATTCTCTGGTGGTGGAGAGATTATACCAGCAAATGCAAGAGTTTATGTCACATCTACTGGTCAGGTTAATGGTGTAGTAGTTTTTGATAGTGGATTATACAGAGGCACTCCTACTGCCAATGTCAACGTTGGCAATGTGTCTCTCACTTTGTCAATGTTGCCACTTGATGGACAAGTTCGTAAGATTACAATCGAAGATTCTGGTTTGTATCAATCAACACCAACTGGCTCTTTGAATACCGTACCTAATTCTGTAATATCGATAACGTCAAACACTGTTGCAAATACTTTTGTTGGTAGACATATTGCAAATGGTTACTTAATTTTTGAAGGTGGTACACCAGTAAGAACAGCAAATGCGACATATCAAGTATATCCATCAAATGGTGTTATCAATATGCAGTCGATTGTCATTACTGATGCGGGACTTTATCGTTCACCACCAACTGCTGTTCGACCTAATATTACACCAGTTTCAATTACAGAAGTTCGCCCACTAATTGGCGGTTCTGGTTATGTCAACGGTAATTTGGTATTTTCAACGACACAAGCAACTTCAAATATTGTTGCAAACTGCACAGTTGAAGTCAATGGTGCATTTGGTGCAATTATAAAAACTACCGTGGTCAGTGCTGGTTTATATGCAAACAGTTCTGATATTATTATTGTTGGCGTTCTTAATCCGGCCACTGCCACATTGCAATCACCAAGCATAGCGGCAAATTTCTTGATACAATCTAGCGCAAATAGAACCAACGTTGCTAATCTGATTGTTTCTACAACGGCAAACACAACGCAGACTGCTTTCTTTGGAATTACTGCAAACAGTAACTCACGTACCAATGCTGTGTTTACAGTTACACCTTTTGCGAATACACAAACCGTTGCTACAATTTCGGTAGGGTTTACTGGTAGAAACACAGCAGCAAATGCCGCTATTGAAGTTTATCCAGGAAACGGTGCTATTCGTAAAGTTACACTAAATAGCAATGGCGAATACTATTATACACCAGACGTAAGACCAAACAGTGCTGGTGCGAATGCAGTGTTTACCTTCAATCCCGTGTCATGGTACCAGACAGCAAATGCACAAACAGCAGTTATAATTAAGCAATAAATATATCTTATGACTTCAGTTACAAGTAAAAAAATACCATATATCTCTGCGATTCAGTTCAAAGAATCTTTCTACGAGCCTTCACCTGAAGTTGGTTATGTTTTTATTGGCAATCACACACCTTATGCCAATGAAAGCAGTCCAAATTCCGTTGTAGACTCTGTAAGTGATGAAAAACTTGCATGGGAACAAATGATCGCAGCCAAAAAGATTACGGGTAACGATGTCGAATTAGTTATACCTAAAATCTCTTGGACTGCAAATACAAAGTACAAACAGTATGATGATTTGATTGAATTGGAAGATTTGCTGACGGGTAACAACTCGTTGAACGTTAAGCCAATGTATGTCTACACATCCCAGCGTAACGTTTATAAATGTCTGTCGAACAATTACTCTTCAAATTCTACAGTAGAACCCACTGGAGATTACACATTCTCTAACGGTAACATTGCTACTTCTGATGGTTACATTTGGAAGTACATGTTTAATGTAAAACCGTCAAATAAGTTTTTAGCCGATGATTGGATTCCAATTCCAACTAGTACGAGACAGACAGATTATGGTGTTAATAATATCGGTGTTGTTCCTGGTGAATTAACAACAATCGTTGTAGAGAATTCTGGCGCAGGTTTTTATGAGAATAATGTATCTGTTATTCCTATTTTCTCAACCGGTTGCACAAGACTAAGTTTAGCAAACACAACAAACGTAGCAGCAAACATGTCTATCTCTGGTACAGGTATTGCGCCAGGCACCTTTATTAGTCGTGTTGATGTACCAAACAATAATATTTTCTTGTCAACCGTAACAACTGGTGCGGGTGGTGGTGCAACAACTGCAAATCAGATTTCTCTGAGAACACGTGTTTTTATTGACGGTGATGGCACTGGTGCTGTGGCTTCAGCCACAATCAATGCTACTGGTTTTTTAACAAATGTTACTGTAACAACTATTGGAACACAATACAGTAGAGCCAATGCTTTCATTTTTGGCACAGGTTCAAATGCGTCTGTTCGTGTAATTCGTGATATGAAATACGGTCATGCGTTCAATCCAGCAAGAGAATTGGGTGCAAATAGCGTGATGATTGTGTCACGAATTGGTGAAATTGACTCAACAGAAAACGGTAAAATACCAGCAAATACCACTTTTAGACAATATGGTATCTTTGTGAACCCTCATAAATACAGCAATGGAAATGTAATTTCTTCTACAAGTGCTAATGCTGTCATCTCACAAGCAACTGTTTTGACTTTGACTACGGGTTCTTTATATACAGTGGGTGAGTTTGCGTATCAAGGATTACCAAATGACACTACCGCAGCAAACACTTTTGCTCATGGTGTAGTTCTAGATCAAACGACAAATCAAGTTAGACTTACAAATGTCAGAGGTACTTTTAGAACAGGTCTTCCATTAAGGGGTGCAAGTTCTGGTGTAGATGATCGATTGATTGTAACTATCCAAAATCCAGAATTTGAACCCTATTCGGGTGATATTTTGTATACTGAAAACGTAACAAAGATTACAAGAAGTGAAGGTCAGGCTGAGAATATTCAACTTATTGTTAGATTTTAAAAGGTTAATAAATGGCGCTTAATACAAATTTTAATGTTGATCCTTACTACGACGATTTCGATGAGAACAAAAATTATCATCGTCTTTTGTACAAGCCAGGATTTGCGGTACAATCACGTGAGTTGACACAACTTCAAACAACCTTACAAGATCAAATCAAAAAGTTTGGTGATCATATGTTCAGAACCGGTTCTGTTGTAACCGGAGGTTCTATTCTTATTCAAAACACGGCATATCTGAACATCTCTTCAAGTTATTCTGGTCAAGATATTAATTATATTAATTTTGACAAGCAAACAATTATTAACACGGCGAATACGAAAAGAGCCTATGTTCTAAAATCATATGCAGCGGATGCAATAAATGATGAACCAATCACTTTACTCATCAATCAAAATTACGGTGAACCTTTTGTTGAAAATGAAACCTTCTACACATTAAATACTGACCCAACGGTCATAACTTACTATGCAAATACCGCATCGGCAAATGCTACTGGTAACAATCAATCTTTTTCTGTAGGTGAAGGTGTATTTTACTATGATGGATTTTTTGTAAAAACTCAACCCCAAAGTGTTGCAGTAGACAAATACAATCGAAAAGGTAATGCCATCATTGGCTTTACTATTTCTGAAGATATTATTGACTATACTGAAGATACCACTTTACTTGATCCTGCACAGGGCTCATCTAACTTCCAAGCACCCGGAGCAGATCGTTACAAAGTCTTGATGACTTTGGATACTAGACCTATCGGTAGTACAGATTTAACTAGATTCATTGAACTTGGAACTATAAGTGAGGGTGTACCTCAAAAGATTGTGGAGACGCCAATTTATGGTCCTATTGCTGATGAATTTGCTCGTAGAACTAATGATGAATCGGGTGATTATATCATCAAAAATTTTGAAATTACAGTTACCGATAGCGCAGCAAATAATGCATTTATTAACGTTAGTTTGGGTTCAGGTAAAGCGTATATTAAGGGATATGAATTTGAAACTGGTTTACCAACCATAATTACCATACCGAAACCAAGAACGACACAAGCAATTACAAATCGTAGAATTGGTGTTGACTATGGTTATTTTATCTATGCTAATGGCATGTATGGTAATTTTGCTACCAACAATTTTGGTTTAGCAGAATTATCGCTGTTAAATGCAAATGCTGCAAATGCTTATTTAACTACTGGTCCCACTTTAAGTGGTAACAATGATGTCTATTCAAATACTGTTATTGGAACTACAAGAGTAAAACTATCTGTTTTTTCAGGACTAAATTCAGATACTCCTAATGATTCTAATACCTACATTTATAAACTTTATGTAACTGATGTTAATACGAGATCAATTGCTGCAAACAATGGTTATGGTATTAATGCTGTTGGTGGCAATACAACTACAATTACTTTACCACCAGGATTTGCTGCAAACAATGATGTTTATAAAGGATTGAATTTAAGAGTCGTTGGTGGTCAAAATGTTTTTGGAGACACGCAAAGACGTATCATTACAAATTATCAAGGTGCCACTAGAAATGCTACAATTTCGCCGGCATTTGCTGAGACCACTAATGTTGGAACTTTTTCCAATTATAGATTCTTTATAGAAACAGATACCTCAGCAATGGAATCTTTGGTAGTAAGAGGTACTGGCTCAAGTCTTAATACAGTGATCGCCTCCGCCAATGTTCATCCACTTACTAAAATTCTAGAACTTGGCAAACCTCCGCAAGAACTTTCTTTACTTGGAGATTTTGCATATCAACCAGCATATATTCAAGGCTCAGGAAGTGAACCGCTTTTAGTCAGAATTGGTGAGCCAAATATTGCTGATAATACCATTAGAGATTTTTCCTATGGTTATAAGAGACTGTATCAAACGGTAACCTTTACGGCTGATGTGTCACAAACACTCTCTGTTGGTACAGGCGAAACAATCATTGATGCGGATACGAACGAAGAAAAACTTAAATATTATCAAGTAATTGTAACTGATCCTAAAACCAGCTTTTATGCGAAAGGTCAAACTGTACCCTCACAAGCATTTACTGTAAATCCTATTGCTCGTACCATTACTGTTACAAATGGTAAAGACATGGTAGCAAACATTTATGCGGTTATAAATGCGTCAGAGCCAACATCAAAAACAAAAAGATTTATTAAAGCAAACACACAATTCGTGGAGCCTGTAACTGCTAATTCAATTTTTGGTGCCGGTGGTGGTTCTGGTAATACTTCTGTTTATCTTGCCGCCACTGATGGTCAAGTGCTTATTGCCGAATCTTTCATTCGAAGAACACCCGGTTCTACTCAACACTTGTATGTTACTGATGTACACTCCATCAATGCGATTTTTGATTTTAACGGTACAGCAACTACCACAGCGAACTTCAATTCAATTAGAGGTTCTGCGTCAGCAAATGTGACAGGCCGTTACAATTTTAATACAGGCCAAAGAGATTCCTATTATGATTGGGGTTCGATTAGTTTAAAACCTGGTCAAACCGCACCACGTGGTCCTTTATTGGTACTCTTTAATAGATTTGTTTCAACAGGTTCGGGATACTTTGATGTCAGTTCGTACACTAGATTGGGATCACAGCAAAATGGTGGCTCAGGTGTAGATTTTGGCGACATTTCAGTATTTGAAACACAAGATGGATCAAAAATTGGATTGGGTGATTACTTAGATTTTAGACCAGCTCGTCGTGATGCAACTACTTTAGCACTTGCGAATACCTTCGTTCTAAATGTAGATGAGGCAGTTTTGGGACCTCAAATCGCTGAGCCAGGTCAGGAAATTGTTGCGGACTATGAATATTATTTACCAAGAATTGATCGTGTCGTATTGAATAAAAGTAGAGATGTTGCTTTTGAAGTTATTCAAGGAACTTCTGCGGTTGGACCTGTTCTGCCTGGTGAACCTGACAATTCAATGACTTTGTACACACTGACATATCCTCCTTATCTAACTTATCCAAGTGCAACCCGTATTGCTAGAAATAATAATCGTCGTTACACGATGAAAGATATCGGAACTCTTGATAAAAGAATTCGTAGCTTAGAAATTTATACTTCACTATCAATTGCCGAACTTGCTCTTTTGAATAAAAATGATAAACAACTTGTAGATACCAGCACTGGAATAAACAGACCAAAAAATGGAATTTTTGTTGATTCTTTTAGTGACAAGAGAAGTGCTGACGTTATAGCACCAGGTTTTGATGCTGCTATTGACGTTATAACAAATATCTGCCGTGGTTCTTATAATATTTCTTCAACAAAAATATTTTCTAACACTTCCCCCGCAAATCAAAATGTTGATATTAACGGTCCTTTATTGATGCTTGCTTCTTCAAACACAACTTTTGTGTTTCAAAATAGAGCATCAAAAACAATGAACATTAATCCATTTAACGTTGTTAATTATTTTGGTACAATTAGACTCGATCCAAACTCTGATGTTTGGAAATCAACCACACGTGTAGAAGCACAAAATATTGACTTGTCGGGTGGTGCCGAAGCAAGAGATGCTTGGTCTTCAATTCAAAGCACAAACTGGCAAAGTTGGAATTCTTCATGGACAAGTGTTATAGACAAAACGTTGGAGGTTCAAAGAAATCCTTTTGGTACGCAAGGGCTTGGGACTTCATGGTCAATGGTTGGTAGTGGAAGGTCATTTTCAATGGTACAGACATCAAATCCAATATATAAAGACGCATATGCAGTTAGAGCCGTTGGTGGAGCGATTGGTGCTGGCAATGCATATC
>Ga0315903_10009178_pt1 | contig 12009 bp, 11 predicted proteins | sample LakEriMetagenome_7_FD_203524 | JGI IMG/M metagenome (GOLD analysis project Ga0315903, IMG submission 203524) | Freshwater fungal communities from buoy surface, Lake Erie, Ohio, United States - Buoy 2 MA119 | ecosystem: Environmental > Aquatic > Freshwater > Lake | place: USA: Lake Erie, Ohio...
TATACATATCAACAAAACCTGTATAGTCCCTATCTTTTCTTAGCGAAGAACTCTTTCAACTGTGAGCTAGCTTCTGCTTCCAAAACCCCAGAGATAACTTCAATCTCAGAACCCAGCCTTTTATCCCGAACCAAGTCATACAAAGATCCAGAAGCTCCGACCAAGTCATCCCAAGCACCAAAAACAACCCTGGATAATCTAGCTGCCTGAATAGCCCCAGCACACATAACGCAAGGCTCGAGAGTAACCACAAGAGTAAACCCAGTTAATCTCCAGTCGCCTAGAAGCTTTGCTGCTTCCTGAATAGCCATAACCTCAGCATGAGCAGTTGGATCAACCAACTGCTCTTTCTGATTTCTCCCCCGAGCAACAATCTCCCCCGATTCAGAGACAATAACAGCACCAACCGGTACGTCTCCAGTTGTGTCCATAGCAATCTGAGCCTCAGCTAAAGCTGCCCTCATGTATGGTTCCCATGCCTTATTCATAGACCAGTTTCCTAAAGTGTTGTTAGATTAAGCCTATGCGAATACACGTTGCAGACCATCCTCTGATAACTCACAAGTTAACAGTGCTTAGAGATAAGAACACCCCTTCACCTGTCTTTAGACAGTTAGTTGAAGAACTAGTTACCCTTCTTGCCTATGAAGCAACTAGAGAAGTAAAAACCGAGAAGATCAACATCGAGACACCGGTTGGTCCTACCCATGGACTAAAACTGTCTAGACCTAGACCAATCATCGTCCCAATCCTGCGAGCAGGATTGGGAATGCTCGAAGGCATAGTAAAACTTCTGCCTACGGCAGAAGTTGGTTTCTTAGGTATCAAGCGTGATGAAGTAACACTGCAACCCTATACATATGCAAATCGTCTGCCAGATGATCTAACCGGTAGACAGGTGTTCATTATCGATCCGATGTTGGCTACCGGTGGAACACTAATGGACTCGATAGATTATGTATTTGAAAAAGGTGCGACTGATGTCACCTGTATTTGTCTAATTGGATCTCCTGAAGGTGTAGCAGCAGTTGAACAACACGTTGGAGATAAAGACGTAAAGATAGTTCTAGGTGCCCTAGATGAAAAGCTCAACGAAAAAGGCTACATAGTTCCAGGTCTGGGTGATGCTGGAGACAGATTGTATGGGTTGGCGGATTAACTGAACCATCGTGTGACAGTCTTGTCAAAATCTGAAAGAGCTGCCGCTATCGCCATGTGCATGTCTAGATACTGATATGTCCCTAAACGCCCGCCAAACAAAACATTCGGGATAGTAATGGAAAGTTCCCTGTATCCAAGTAATTTATCTCTGTCCGCAACACTGTTTACGGGATAGTAAGGTTCATCTTCCAGATTTGCCTGCCGGCTGAACTCGCGCATAATCACAGTTTTATCTTTTGGATAATCGCGTCTCTCTGGATGAAAATGCCGGAACTCATGAATTCTAGTAAACGGATATTCGAGATCAGGGTAGTTCACCACAGAAGTTCCCTGGAAGTCTCCAGTATTAAGAATTTCCATCTCAAATTCCAGCGTACGCCAGGTTAGTTCCCCTAATTGATAATTGAAATACCGGTCTAAGGGGCCTGTGTAAACCGTATATTTATCGGGAAGAGAGTCCTTGATCTCGAAATAATCAGTGTTGAGAATTATGGAAATATTTGGATGATCAGCCATGCGCTCAATCCAAGTGGCGTACCCATCCATGGGAATACCTTCGAAGGTGTCAGAGAAATACCTGTTGTCCATGGTGTATCGAACAGGCAACCTAGCAATAATCTCTGGGGGAAGTAGTTTTGGTTCAACTTGCCATTGTTTCTGGCTGTAGTTTTTTATGAATGCCTCGTAGAGAGGGGCTCCAATTAAGCTAATCGCCTTCTCTTCTAAATTTCTTGCTTCTTCGACTTTCAAGTCCTGGGTTTGGGAGCTAATCAAAGACTTCGCCTCGTCAGGACTCAAGGCTTTTCCAAAAAACTCACAAATCGTAACTAAATTTATAGGGAGACTGAAGATTTTATCCGTGTGCCTAGCAAAAACTCTGTGCTGGTAGGAGTTCAGTTGAGTAAATTTCTCAAGATAGGACATCACACGTTGATTTGAGGTGTGAAATATATGAGAGCCATATTTATGAACTTCAATCCCTGTTTCGGGTTCCACGAAGGACCATGCGTTTCCTCCAACGTTTGGTCTTTTCTCAATTATCAGAACACGTTTATTTAGCTGGCTTGCAGCTCGCTCGGCAATAGTCAATCCATACAGCCCGCTCCCCACAACAATTAGGTCGGCTTGGCTACTATCAAAAGTCATGATTTCTGCAGCCTGTCATCGGCTTCATGATTGCATTTAGTTTTGCCTGGAAGATAACGATTCCGAATAATCGACAACCGCAAACCAAAACCAAAACTGCTAGTCAATGTCCTAGGTTGAATTGGAGTGAAACCACGAGGCGTCGGCCTGACCGCTGTCAGATCTGGTCGAGACATGAAAAACAATGAGCTAACTCTTTCTAAAAGAAACCCACCGTGTCGAACTCTGCTCCACCTGCCAACACCTTCTTCGGACTCAAAACCGCAAAATTGACATCTGTAATTAAAAGGTAACTGCAAGCCGTGCTTGGTGTGCAAGTATCTGAAAGAGTTTTGCCAAAATTTAAGAAAATCAACAGCCACTTTTCTGGAAACTATAAAACTGTTTCCCATAACTATGTTCAATTTCTGCTCGGGGGTAACCATGATTTCATTATGTTTCATGACAGATTCAAGCAATGCCATCATTCCCGGATGAACTTCATCTTGCGCCTTAAGCCAAAGCCTAAACTTGTTGCCATTCGTCCTAATAACATTCGGCGCAACAAAGTAATTTTCATTTAGATATGAGGACTTACTTGAGAAAATAGAGCCAAGTTCGTTGAGTGTAGGAAAATCTGGAAATCTCTCATTCCACCTAGCCGAAGCCAGTCCGCACCAATCTTCACCACCAGAGGTGAGCATACTGGTGAGCAAGAACCTGCTTTCGGCTAAATCCTGGCCCTGAAATTCTGATGGCAGATCTAAATCATCAAGCGAGACCATCCTTAGATGTGGGGATGGTGCGATGTTTTGGAGCAAAGTAAGGTCATGACTAACAACGTACAGAGCTAGTGTCACCGGCAAGCCTCCCATCTAACCGCACCTCCTAGGTACGTATGTTCACATTACACCTGAGGCGGTTTGAAGCGTGATTAAATTGACATTTCGTTTCTTTTTGAAAACAGAGTGAGTTAACGAGAGCCTGAGTGCAAGGAAGACATCACAATTACAAGTGTGATTGCACAATCTGTGACTTAATCCATTCATAGGTGAATTTAATGCCAGTTGCTAACGTCATCTGGTAATCCCAACCTAATTTTGACCTGATTAGAGTGTTATCGGAATTTCGCCCTCTAACACCTGTGGGACCATCAATGTGCTTGACTTGAATTTGCTTACCCTCGATTGAACAAACTATCTCCACTAGTTTATTAATAGTGACCATTTCCTCAGAACCGATATTTACTGGGCCAGGAAAGTCAGAATTCATCAACCGCTCAACTGCCTCTATACACTCGTCTATGAAAAGAAAAGATCTTGTTTGGTTTCCATCACCCCAAACTTCGATTTCGCCGCTAGACATTATTACTTTTCTACATATCGCTGCCGGTGCTTTTTCTTTACCGCCCCGCCAAGTCCCCTCAGGACCAAAAATATTGTGGAATCGACCAATCCTGACTGGAAGTCCAAAGTTTTTTTGATAAGCAAGGTAAAGCCTCTCGCTGAACAACTTCTCCCAGCCATATTCGCTATCAGGATTCGCCGGATAGGCGGATTCTTCCGTGCAAAGGGGGTTGTCAGGATCCTCTTGATTATGAGATGGATACATGCAGGCGCTACTGCTATAAAACACTGTGGGCATCGTGGCTTGAGGTGTTATTGACTTCATGATTGAATCCAAAACATTCAAGTTAATGCTTGCAGAGTTGTGCATAATGTCGGCATCGTGTTCACCTGTAAATATGTAGCCCGCACCTCCCATATCTGCAGCAAATTGGTAAATCTCATCAAATTGTTTACCCGCTACCGTGATCACTTGTTTTACTAAACGTTGATCTCGCAAGTCCCCGATTATAAACTCATCTGCACTTGAGGCAGAGAAATCTGGACGCTTTAGGTCAACACTCCTGACCCAGTACCCACGAGACTTTAGGTTTCTTACCATGTGGCTTCCTATGAATCCCCCACCGCCAAGCACCAACGCCGATTTCATGTAACCTCCTAACTAATACCCTATTTGAATTAGATTTCAAGCGCAATCAATTTGCTTCAAAGCTCATTTGATGGCCCTTAACTAATCCCACAAAAAAGAATCGAGCAGTGGTTTGGCGGAATAATTCGTAAGCACTTGGGGAAAAATAGCTGATGTGTCCTTCCAAGACGAATCAGGTCTTTTTGTTTTTGTCTTGCGTTCCTAGGGTGAACCCTGTGACCAGTGCCAATGGATAAACAAGGAAAAAGTAAATTGTAACGTTATCGGTAAAACAGCCAGCGAGGAAACCTAACACTAGGATCGCAGAGCCGATCTGGGCGGCGCGAAAATCTAAATTAGTTTCTCGAGTTGCCGCCCTAATCAAGAGAAAAATCACCAGCATCCAAGCTGAGACAAAAATAGCGAGCCCAACCAAACCGAGATCGTACCAAATTCTTAAGTACTCATTATGCGGATGCTCAACTCTTCCGGCGAAAATGCCAGAGATTAAGTCTTGAGAGGCCCCTGGCCCTGCACCAAACCAAAAGTGATTTTGAATTCCACTCAATACAAACGTCCAGATGGTGCCTCTCCCGCTCGTATTTATTTGTACCCCTCCAAATTCAAAGTTATCTCCCCCGATAAACCTAGACTGAACCGTCTCGAGCGAAGAAAAAACTAGCCATGCTGCACCCAATAACGTAGCGAAAGATAAGACCAGATTCATTACTGCTCGGATTCCGAGTTTAATTTCTGTGTTAGTAATCCGAAGCACAATCAGAATTGACATGGCCAGAAGTGCGACCACGCCTGCGGTACGAGACAGACTAAAGAGAACTGCTAGGAATGGTAAAACGGCGAAACCAATTGACTTTTCTGACGCTAATTTGGGCGCTAGGAAGGCTAGAGTCAAAGCAAATACCCATCCAGCGGAACGGTTTCCATAAATAGTAAAATCTATAATTCCTAGAAACAAAGCAAGAAGTGAAAGCAGGTAAATTGAAGCTGCAATATTGATGGAGACCTTGACGGATCTGATTAGGTACGAGATGTTCTCTGGGTTGCCCCGCAAAGTGACTAGGTAAGTCATCGGCACTAGTGCCCAAACCAACACATTCTGGAATCCTGACTCTCTGGGGTTTAATGCGACCGAGTAAACAGCTAGACCTATAAACAAAACAAATAAGAAAACATGCGTAGGTCTCATTTTTGACTGCGTTAGCCGATTCGGTCTGGAGAATAAAAGAAGAAAATTTGATAAGAACAGCGCGGCAGCAATTCCAATCGTAAAAAACATCTGCGACTGTCCCAAACCGGGGATGTTCCTAAGGCTGTCTTGAATCACCAAAATTGCCGCAGCAAGAAGAATCAGAAACCTATCCCGGAAACCAAGTCTGGTGACTTCTTTCATTTGAAAAACTTTCATCAAGCCCAAGTCTAGGACTTTGATACAGTTTAGGTACAACTAACTAATTTTCGAATGACATTTATTCGATCTGGTTTGTCGACGGAGGTTTCTTGGTGACAAGTTTTCGAAGCATTCCAATTTCCACAATCGATAAAAGGCAAATCATTGATTCGATAACAGGTATTGGAAAAGATTCAAGTTTAGATGCGAAATCTATCCACTTAGTAAATGCCTATACTTGTGTACTTTTCGCCGAAATGGCTGGCAATAACCCACTCCTTAGCCAACACAGCATAAATTTAATTGATGGATTTTGGCTGGAAAGATACTTAAACCTAAAATACAGAAAATCAGGTCTTAGCCAAATCCGAGGACCTGGATTATTCAGATCTTTTATAGAACAACCAGATGCAGCCTCGCTGAAACACCTTTTCATCGGATCCACTCTCGCCAACCAAGTGCTTCTCCGTAAAGCAATCTCTGAAGTAAACCCAGCACTTAAGAAAATGGAGTTTCACTGTCCTCCATTTGAAGACATGACGGACGAATACGTAAACAAAATTGTGGCTGATGTAAAATCTTCAGCTCCCGACATCGTTTGGGTTGGAATGGGGACTCCAAAACAGGATTACATAGGCTCACAAATAAGCTCAAGGCTTGGAATAACGAGCTTCTGTGTGGGGGCGGCTTTCGATTTCATGGCTGGCTCAGTAAAAGAAGCTCCCAGATTTTTTCAAAAGTTTGGAATCGAATGGCTTTATAGGCTAATCAAAGAGCCAAAAAGGCTTTGGAAAAGATACCTCTGGGGCAACTTGGTATTCATATTTTTATGCCTAAAGGATTGGACACTCAGGTGAGGCTGTCAATCATTCACTCTTTTTACAGATCCAAATTTCCAAGCGGGGAAAATAACGCTGTACTAGACCAAATCAGATTACTAGCCAAATCTGGTCATGAAGTTACTTTGATTTCCCGAAAAAGTGATGACATAGGCTTTCTCAAGACTCTCAGGTCTGCGATTAATGTTTCGTTTTATGCGGGAAGCGATCCCTCTGATGAACTTCGAGACAGTAACCCGGAACTAATCCATGTACACAACCTATTTCCGAATTTTGGATACCGTTGGCTAGAAAATATTCATATTCCGGTGGTTGCAACATTTCATAACTTCAGACCTTTCTGCTCCGCAGGAACTTTCATGAGAAGCGGTTCCGAATGCTTCAGCTGTCCTGAAGAAAGCTCAATATCGGCACTCACCAATAAGTGTTACCGAGATTCGACAATTGCCTCTTTGCCTCTCTCAATCGCAACCCGCGGCTCTGGCCGCCATAACCCCTTACTAACTAATGCAAAAGAAGTTATAGTTCTTTCCGAATATGCAAAGGATAAGTATGAGAAATTTGGTCCTAAAACACTAGAGGCTCATGTACTGCCTAATTTTGCCTATCCAGATGTGTCTCCCAGCGCCTTCCGCACGAAGGGGAATTGGTGGGTATTCGTTGGGCGGTTGAGTGAGGAAAAAGGAATTGAAAGACTACTTGAGGTATGGCCCCGAGATGAAATCATTCATGTTTACGGCGTTGGGCCTCTTGAACCCCACCTGAAGGAAAGGTTCGGCCCACAAGCAAACATCCATTTTCGAGGTTTTCTAGATCCTTTGAAAAGAAGTCAGATTCTAAGACAAGCCATAGGACTAATCTTCCCCAGCACTTGCAAGGAAAACAGTCCTCTAATAGTCGGTGAAGCTTTTTCGGTTGGTCTGCCTATAGTCGCTTATTCTGAAAATGTGGTCGGCGAAGAAATTTCTAGAAATGGTGCAGGGCAGGTGTTTGCAAATTTTCAGGACGTGGAAAAAGCTCTGAGTAACGTGCGAAAAAACAGAGACCAGGCTTCAGTTGAAGCTCTTAACCTGTATGGTAGTAGATTTAGCCCAGAGGTGTGGCTGCGGAAAGTAACGGCCATCTACGAAAGCGCCATGGATCAAATTTAGTACACTCAATACTTAAGTGCATCTACCACCCAAAGGCAGGCCTAGATTTTTGTGAAGAACTCAACAAATCAGGGAATTTCAGTTCTCATGCCAGTAAAGAACGCGGAAAAAACAATCGTTCTAGCAGTGAAAAGCACCCTAAGAGCTATGAATAAAAGATCGGAAATCCTTATCTTGTTGGATGGCTGTAGTGACTCTACTGAGACCAAAGTGAGAAGTATAAAGGACCCGCGCATTCGAGTAATCTCAAGCACAGAGCCTCTTGGTGTTGCGCGAGCCTTAAACCAATTGGCAGCCGAGGCAAAATTTGAAATCCTCGCTCGCATGGATGGAGATGACATTACGTTGCCATGGAGATTTAAGACACAGCTAAAAGCGTTTTCAAAATTGAACCCTGACATTCTTTTCCCAAGCCATGCAGTTTTTGGAGATCCAGTCTCACCGCGACTTAGACCATCCGTGTGGTGCAAACTAAACCCAGCTGAATCTAGACTCGCACTTTGCGTTTCAAACCCTTTCGTTCATCCAGGGGCCATGATGAAAAAAAGTGTTTATATTGACTTAGGTGGTTATAAGGAATGCCCTGCGGAAGACTACGACTTGTGGATCAGAGCATGTCTTGCAAATTACTCCATAGTAAGAATTGCTACGCCTGGAATACTGATTCGTTTGCATGGGGGGTCTGTTACGCAAAATCCAGTGTGGCAGGAAAAACTTAAGAGAGATCCCCAAGTCCTCAAGTCACTGGCTGAGCTCCGGAGGCTTGAGTTAGGCGGAGAAGATGATAGCAACGCAAAAATAGCCATAGACAAAGAAAGTGTGGTCTATCGAAAGTTGCTATCCTTGGCCCGCAAGCAAAGAACGTTAGTTAAATTTTTACTTTTTAGAAACCTCCGAAAAGTAACTAATGAATAACCAGAGATTTGGGCTACTGTCCGCCTTTGGTGACTCCATAACCTATAGATTCGCGGTTGCGCTTGTCTCTCTAGGATTGGGGGCCTTCGCTAGCCCAACGCTTTACGGGTTTTACGCAAGTTTGCTTATACCCATTGGCTTTTTTCAAGCCTGCATTGAGGGACTAATTAGGGGTTCTTCAACGAATTTATTCACGAGCGAAGCTTCGAGTAGATTAGTTCTTAATTTCTCAAGAAAAGCCGCTGTGGTTGCAACACCCGCTTTAATTCTTTATTCTCTTTTCCTTGCAGCTAAGAGCCAATACACCTGGGTCGAGCTTGCCATGCTAAGCCCTCTTCTTCTAACGCCAGCAGTTGTGGTGAATTCTGCTTGGGTTCAAAGGATTATACAAATCAAAGAAAATTGGCGCTTGATTGCTCTGCGAAGAATTGTTGTAACCACTGGTACTCTACCCATCTGCCTTTTCTTTGTGATAACAGAAAAATCTCTACTTGCCGCCTCGCTATTCATGCCTTTGACAGAATTTTTGATTTACCTCACCATCAGGAAGAGTCTCCCTCTTTTTTCAAATCCGCAACCAATAGAAACAAATCTTATAAGTGTTCGAAGAGAGATTGGTGAATTTATACCATTCCAGGCTCGCTACTGGATGATAACCCAATCGGACAGATTTGTAGTGGGCCTAGTCGCCACAGCGAACTTGAGTGGCCTGTACCTTCTCGCCTCAGCTATTGCGAGATTACCAGGTGAGATCACAACGGGCACTCTAAATGCTATTTTGAGAAATAAGCTGAGGCTTGGGGTAGACGAGCTTAAGAGAAGTTCTTTAGTAGAAGATACAATCCAAAAACTGAGAGTTCTAAATGCTCTCGCGATTGTAGTGATTTCTATTTTGGTTGCTCTTGTGCTTGCAAAAATAAATCCGGAACTGGAGGCTATTATTTATTTAGTGCCTCTGCTGATGAGCCCAATGTTCTTAAAAGATGCCGCTTCTACTGTTTGGACAAGGTCGATATTCGAGGAAGGTGTCCAAGGCAAGGTGAATACTCAAACTCTTTCAATACTGTTAACTTTAGCCTGTGGCGTAGTAGTTTCTCAAAATCTTGTGATTGGCACAATAGCCGTAGCGCTAAGAGAAATCCTGACCTCAGCATGGATAGTTTGGAAGTGGAGAAAATATGCAAGGGCTTGGATATTAGTATCCGCTGGCACGCTTAGCGCTAGTTGCTTTTTAGTTTTCACTTTGTTGGCTATTTCCAACTAAAGCGTCTGTAGCTCGTTGGCCAACGCAATTGCGGATTCCAGGTTGTCTGCACGTGATATGTTAGGAAAGCCCTTCATCCAGGTCTCATGATATGCCGACACTTTTTTATTCGTATTGTCAAAGTAAACAACACGCTTGCCTGCGCTCGCCGCTAAAATCATCCCGTGCAGTCTGTCAGTAACAAACACTTCAGAATCCCCAATTATGCCCAGAGCTCGATTGAGCCTCTTCTCCGCTATGGCGCGCCACTTTTCCGTGGTTGGGTTGAAGTACTTAGCCACCATCTCCGAGTACCTTCCCCCCAAACGCACTCGCTGACTTAATCTGAGATAAAAAGGATCGGTGTTCCATAAAGAGTCGAGTGAAGAGGGGAAATTTTCTGTTGCCTCTTTATCGTTTCTAACAAGATAAGTGATTCTACCTGGCTTAATCCTGTCAACGCTCTGGAAACTCAGGAAGTGACAGGAGTCTGGAATTAAAAGAGGCTTAATGCCGCATCCCTGCAATATTTCTGCACTAGTTTTGTCCCTTGCTGCAATCCTAAAGTTATCCAGTCGTTTTAGCGTTTCTACAATTTGTCTCTTGGTTGGCTCTGAGGTGAACACGATGCTTTGCGGGCACTGAACTAGAATCGCGTCTCTTCTCATGGACCCAGCAACAAATAACCTCAGCTCGTCTGTCTCAGGAGACAGCCCCCCAAAAGATCCCCCGCCTAAAAAAACGATACAGTCAGCATTCCTGACCATGGTATGACTCAACGTTCCCCGGCTCTGCGCGCTTTGTACTTTGACTTTATTTTCGTCAAAGTAAGCTAGAAGTCCAAGAAAGATGGCAGAGTCACCGGGGTTTGCGTAATCGGGGACATCAAGCAGAAGCACAGACTGTATGTCCTTGAACAATTCATTGAACCGATTTGTCGCCAACGACTTAAGTTCGGATATTTGAGCATGGAGGATTTCGTTCGATGTCAATACGCTCCGCTGCCTCTCAAAACATAAACAATTGTCCTGAACATAATCGACAAGTCAGTCAACACAGTCCAGTTCTCAACATAACTGAGATCTATAGCAACTGTTTCTTCCCAGGTCAGTAGTGATCTACCGCCGATCTGCCATGGTCCAGTTACGCCTGGTTTTACTAACAATCTTCTGACTTCATGTTGTTTCCACTGTTCAACTTCACTTAATAGTGGTGGTCTAGGACCAACTAGGCTCATGTCTCCTTTTAGGACATTTAGAAACTGTGGTAACTCATCGATTGAATACTTCCTAATAACCCGTCCCACCTTGGTAACTCTCGGGTCTCTAGGGTCTTTGAACATGTTGCTGTTTACTGATTCACTAGCTGCTTGAAGCTCCGCATGTTGAAGCTCTGCTCCAACTTTCATGGAGCGGAGCTTATAGATAGTGAATTTCTTACCATTTAGGCCGACCCTGGTCTGGGTAAAAAAGGCAGGGCCTTTATCCTCTAACTTCACAAACACCGCTGCGATGAGGACTATTGGCAAGGAGACCAAAAACGCTATTAATCCAAGGGTTAAATCCATAGCTGTTTTGATTACATACTGAGGGCCTGTGAACCTAGTTGAGGTGATCTCCATCAAAGGAGATCCGGCAATAACCCTGGTGGTTAGTTTGCTGCTGGAGACTCCGGTTATGGCCGGTGAAACTACGAAGCTTATATCCCAACCATCTAGAGCCCAATAGAGCTTTCTGTGCATTTGGGCTGAGCTAGGACCAGTACCAACTACCTGAAGTATTTCTATGCCATCGGCATTTAGAACTTCAGGTAGGTGATCTAGATCTACTTCTTTAGTTTTAGAACCATCTAAATACTTCAGGACTAGTACTTTGTTATCTTCGATAGTCAGTACTGGTTCAAACTCTGCTTCTTTGTTTGATTTGTATTTATCTAGTTCTAGTTTGATTTCATCTATTGGTCCATAGATGGCAACTCTTCTTCGAAGATTGCCGATTCTTCTTTGCTTTCTAAGCCAGGTCCTACCTAGCCTTCTAGCTATTAGTAGTACTACTAGACCAATAACTATTACTTCTGTTACATATACTCTCGATACGTCAACTTTGAAAAACAAGGCTAGGAATGCAAGTATTCCTAGAACAGTAAGGGATGCATTAAATACTCTGCGGTATTCAGAAAAATCAGAGCCAACTA
>Ga0315903_10009180_pt1 | contig 12008 bp, 14 predicted proteins | sample LakEriMetagenome_7_FD_203524 | JGI IMG/M metagenome (GOLD analysis project Ga0315903, IMG submission 203524) | Freshwater fungal communities from buoy surface, Lake Erie, Ohio, United States - Buoy 2 MA119 | ecosystem: Environmental > Aquatic > Freshwater > Lake | place: USA: Lake Erie, Ohio...
AGCGCCAACGCCCAGCGCGAGCAGCAACAGGTGTGCTTGCACTACTGGATCAACCAATTGCAGCCGCTGCCGTTTGACCAGCCAGTGATCGTCTCGCTCAACCCCTTGCGCGAAATCGATCCATCTCTGGTTCTGGGCCGATATGCTTACGACCATCCGGTATTCGACCTGGCCGCCATCGAGGCGCAGCGCCACATGGCCGCACTGCAAGGCCAGCAGCGCACTTGGTATGCCGGTGCCTGGCTGGGTTATGGCTTCCACGAAGACGGTTTGCGCGCCGGCCAAGCCGCTGCGCGCGGCATCTTGAACGGCGCGGGGTCGGGCGCGAACCGGGTGGGCCCATGAACCTGGCATGGACAGCCCCAGCAGTTGTCGGCCCGATGCTTGGGTTTGGTCAGGTGCGTCATGCGCGCTTGAAGCCCCAAGCCCATGCCTTTGCCTACCCCACTTATTTTTTGATGCTGCCCATGCGGCATCTTCAAGCCCATGGCGGCGGGGCTTTGGCGCTCAACCGGCGCGCCGCGCTGAGCTTTCACGACGCCGACCACGGTGACGGCCGCAGCGCCGCTGAGGGTGGCGCCTTGGGTTGGCTGCTCGACTTGCTGGCGCGCGAAGGCATCGACGATGCCGATGGCGAGGTCTGGCTGCACTGCTACCCCCGGGTGCTGGGCTATGCCTTCAAACCGGTGAGTTTTTGGTATTGCCACCGCCAAGACCACAGCCTGCGTGCCATCGTGGTGGAGGTGAACAACACCTTTGGCGAGCGCCATTGTTATTTGTTGCCCACGCCGCAATGGGGGGTGGAGCAAACCGCGGCCAAGGTGTTCCATGTGTCCCCCTTTTGCCACATCGAAGGGATTTACCGTTTTCGCTTCATGCGCACCCAGCGCGATGAGGGCGAACGCACGGTGGTGCGCATCGACCACGACGACGCTTTAGGCCCGCTGCTGCAAACCAGCGTCAGCGGGGAGCTGGTGCCGGTGAGCGCGCACAGCCTTCGGCGCGCCGTGTGGCGCTACCCCTTGATGACCTGGGGCGTGATCGCACGCATCCATTGGCAAGCCCTGAAGCTGTGGTGGCAGCGCATCCCGTATGTGCCCAAACCCCACCGCCCCTCTCAATTTGTGACCCGCTGAGTTGACCAGAACCGATGAACACATCCACCGCGCCGCAACACCGCCGGCCCACTGACATGCCCTTGGCTGCACGCCGGGTGTTGCCCCTGCTGCAAAAACTCCAACACGGCCGCTTGCACCTGCGCCTGCCCGATGGCAGCGAGTCGGTGTACGGCCACAGCGAACACCCCAGCGCCAGCCTGGTGGTGCACGACTGGGGGGTGTTTGCCGCCGCCATGCGCAGCGGCGACATTGGCTTTGCCGAGTCGTTCATCGCGGGCGAATGGGAAACCCCCGATTTGTGCGCCCTGTTGCGCGTGTTCATTGCCAACCGCAACGCGCTGGAGGCCGTGATTTACGGCCGCTGGTGGGGCCAGTTGGCGCACCGCTTGCGCCATTGGCTCAACCGCAACACACGCAGCAACAGCCGCAAAAACATCCATGCCCATTACGACCTGGGCAATGCCTTCTACAGCCTGTGGCTGGACCCGACCATGAACTACTCATCGGCCTGGTTCGATGGCAACCCCATGCTGCCCATGGACCAAGCGCAAGACGCCAAAGTGCGCCGGGCGCTGCGCATGGTCAACCTCACACCGGGGCACAACCAACGCTTGCTCGAAATAGGCTGCGGCTGGGGCGCACTGGCCGAAATGGCCACCCGCGAATGGGGTGTGGACTTCACCGGCGTAACGCTGAGTGAACAGCAACTTGCGCATGCGCAAAAACGCTTGGGTGATCAGGGCTTGGGGGGGCAAGCGCAATTTCGCTTGCAAGACTACCGCGACATCACCGACCCGCCGTTTGACGCGATTTGCTCCATCGAAATGATCGAAGCCGTGGGTCAGGCGTATTGGCCCACCTATTTCGAGTCCGTGGCGCGCTTGCTCAAACCCGGTGGGCGGGCCTGCATCCAAAGCATTGTGATCGCCGATACCTACTTCGATCGCTATGTACGCGGCACCGATTTCATCCAACAGTACATCTTCCCCGGCGGTTGCTTGCCTTCGCCCAGCGCGTTTCGTCAGCAGGCCCAAGCTGCGGGCCTGCGGGTGGTCGACGAGTTTGCCTTTGGCTTGGACTATGCCCACACCTTGCGCGTGTGGCGCGAGCGCTTCATGCAGGTCAAGCCCCAGGTCTTGGAGCTGGGCTTTGACGAGCGCTTTGTGCGCATTTGGCAGTTCTACCTGGCCTACTGCGAAGCCGCCTTCATGGAAGCCAGCACCGACGTGGTGCAGTACACCTTGCTCAAGCCATGAACGGGCGGCGCCGAGTCTTGGCCTTGACCGCCCTGTGCGCCGCTGGGTGTGCACTTGCACCCGTGCAAGCGGGCCCGCCCAGCCCATCAGGACCACGCCCCTCCGTCACCAGTGCAGACAGCGGGCTGACCCCCAGTGCGGCTTTGTCCGCAGGGCTGGCGCGCTGGTTGGGCACACCCCAGTTGCAGGGCCAAGCGAACTTTCGCTACTTTGGGTTTTCGGTGTACCAGGCCCAGCTTTGGGTGGCACCAGGCAAGGGCGATCCCGCGCAAGCGTGGGCGCAGCAACCGGTGGTGCTGTCGCTGCGCTACCAACGCGCCCTGCCAGGGCCAGCGATTGCCCAGCGCAGCATCGAGGAGATGCGCCGCCACCCGTCGATGCCCGAAGCTGCTGCAGCGACCTGGCTGGCGCAGTTGCGAACCCTGCTGACCGATGTGCGCGAAGGCGAGCGACTGATCGGCGTCTACGACCCCGCCAAAGGCCTGCAAATGTGGCATGAAGGTGCCGAATTGCGCGCGCTGGGCAGCTCTTCAGACACCTTGTTGGCCCGGGTGTTCATGGGCATTTGGCTCGACCCGTCAACCTCTGCGCCCGAAATGCGCCAGCAATTGCTGGGCCTGGCCAAACCGTGACGACCGCGCCTTGGCCATTTGGCCACGCCGATCTGGCGCGCTTGGGCGCGATGGGTTTCCCCCTGGCCTTTGTGGCCTTGCCCTTGTACGTGGTGCTGCCCCACCACTATGCCAATGCCTACGCCCTGCCGCTGTCGTGGATCGGCGCTTTGCTGCTGGCCGCGCGCTTGGGCGACGCCTTCATCGACCCCTGGTTGGGGCGCTGTACCGACGGCTGGTTTGCCCAAGCCAGCACCCGGGTGTTGGCCTGGGCACGCGCGTGCAGCGTGTTGTTGAGCGTGGGCTTGGTGCTGCTGTTTTTTCCGCATGGGGTCTTGCCCGTGCCCGCTTCGCCGGGGGGCTTGATGGGTGTGGCCAGTCTGGCTTTGGTGGCTTGCTGCCTGGGCCTGAGCACCTTGAGTTTGGCCCACCAATCCTGGGGGGCGCGGCTCGGTGGCAATGAAGCGCAACGCAGCCGCTTGGTGGGCTGGCGCGAAGGCCTGGGCCTGTGGGGGGTGATCTGCGCCAGCGTGTTGAGTGCCACGGCTGGCGCGGGGGCCATGGTGGCGGTGTTTGTGCTGGCCTTGGCAATGGCGCTGTGGGCTTGGCACCATGCACCAACACCAACAACAACACACGCTGACGCAGTTTTCACTGCAAATGCCAGTGCATCCGCGCCCGCACCGCGCACAGGGGACCACGGGGGCATGGGTGCACCTTTGCAGCATGCGCTGTTTCGCGGCTTGCTGGCGGTGTTTGTGCTCAATGGCATTGCCAGCGCCATCCCCGCCACCTTGGTGCTGTTTTTTGTGCAAGACCGTTTGCAAGCGGCACCCGGGCAAGAGGGCATTTTTTTGGCCTTGTACTTTTGCGCCGCAGCCGTGTCCATGCCACTTTGGTTGCGCGCTGTGCAGCACCTGGGCTTGGTGCGGTGCTGGCTGCTGGGCATGGGACTGGCCATGGCGGTGTTCATCTGGACCTTGGCCTTGGGGGCTGGCGACACCCTGGCCTTTGGCTGGGTGTGTGTGTTGTCGGGCTTGGCCTTGGGTGCAGATGTGATCGCCCCCGGCGCTTTGCTCACCGGCGTGGTGCAGCGTTTGGGTCAGGCGCAAACTCACCAAGGCCTTTACTGGGGCTGGTGGCAGGTCGCCACCAAACTCAACCTGGCCTTGGCCGCCGGACTCACCTTGCCCGCCTTGCAGTGGTGGGGCTACACACCAGGGCAACACGATGCCACCGGGCTCTGGACGCTCAGCTGCGCTTATGGCCTAATTCCTTGCCTGCTCAAAGCCGCAGCCGCGCTGTGCCTGTGGCTGCACCGGCACGCATTGACCCCACCACCCCCCTTGGAGACCCCCCCATGAAGCGTCGTTCCCTGTTGCTGGCTGCACCGGTCGGTGCCATGGCCATTTTGTCTGGCTGTGCGGGCCCGCGCATCGAAGAGCTGGCCCAAGAGTTGCCGCGTCTGGACCTGCGTCAGTATTTCAACGGCATGGTCGATGCCTGGGGCATCTTCACCGATCGCAACGGCAAAGTGGTCAAACGCTTCACGGTGGCGATGGACTGCCGCTGGAGTGGCGAGGAAGGCGTGCTCGACGAGCAATTCATTTACAGCGACGGCACCCGCCAAAGGCGTGTTTGGCGCTTGCGCCATTTGGGCCAGGGGCGCTACAGCGGTCGCGCCGACGACGTGATCGGCGAAGCCCAGGGCCAAACCCAAGGCAATGCGTTTCAATGGGGTTACACCCTGGCCTTGCCGGTTGATGGCCGGGTGTGGGAGGTGCAGTTCGACGATTGGATGTACCTGATGGACGAGCGCGTGATGTTGAACAAAGCGCGCATGAGCAAATGGGGCGTTCACCTGGGCGATGTCACCCTGTCGTTCACCAAGCGAGGCGGGGCATGACACCTGCCCCCCATCGCATGGGTGCAGTGGCTGGCACCTGCCCCTTGGGCAGTGGCCGCATCCGCACCCACGTGTGCGGTGGCGGTATCGACAACTGCATCAACCTTTGCGTCATGGACATCGCCATGGAGCGCACATGGCTTTGAACCCCACGTTGGCATCTTGGCGCGGTCAACGGGTGTGGTTGATTGGCGCATCCACGGGCATTGGCCGCGCCTGCGCCGAGGCCTTGCACCAGGCTGGGGCCGTGGTGTGTGTGTCGGCCCGCAAAGCCGCCGCACTCGATGATTTTGTGGCGCAGCACCCTGGTGCGCGCGCCCTGGCGATGGACGTGACCGATGCCGCGAGCGTGGCCCAGGCCTGCGATGCGGCGTGGGGCGCCGAAGGGCTTGATTGGGTGGTGTACTGCGCCGGCCACTACCAAGCCCACGATGCCACCCACTTCGACCTGCCCGACATGTTGCGCCACCAAGATGTCAACCACACCGGCGCCCTGCGCGTGCTCGACGCGTTGCTGCCGCGCCTGCTGGCCCAAGGCCAGGGGCATGTGAGCCTGGTCTCCAGCGTGGCCGGTTATCGGGGCTTGCCCAAAAGCCTGGCCTATGGGCCGACCAAAGCCGCCCTCACCCATTTGGCCGAGGCCTTGTACTTCGACCTGCACCCGACGGGCTTGGGGGTGAGCGTGGTCAACCCCGGCTTTGTGCAAACCCCGCTGACGGCGCAAAACGACTTCCACATGCCGGCCCTGATGCAACCCGCCGACGCCGCCCAATGCATGTTGCAAGGCTGGCAGAGCGGCGACTTTGAAATCCACTTTCCCAAGCGCTTCACCCGCTGGATGAAGCTGATGCGAATCTTGCCCTATGCGTGGTATTTCCCGCTGGTGGCGCGCATGACCCGACCGCGCCGATGAACACGCCCACACCCCACCCAAGCGATGAAGCGCCAGCCAGCGCCATCGCGGACATCGAGCGTTTTTTCACCGAGATGACGCCGGCGCACTTGACCCGCATGGGCGATGTGTACAGCCCTGATGCGTGGTTCAAAGACCCGTTCAACGAGGTGCAAGGCGTGGACGCGGTGCGCGGTATTTTTCAGCACATGTACGACAGCTTGAACCAGCCACGCTTCATCGTGACCGCCCGGGTGGTGCAAGGCCACCAATGCTTTTTGACCTGGGACTTTGTGTTTGGCATCCGCGGCCAAAGCAGCGAGATCACGGTGCGCGGCGCCTCGCATTTATGGCTCGCGCCCGGCACCGATGGGCGCTGGCGCATCCAGCGTCACCGCGACTACTGGGACGTGGCCGAAGAGTTGTATGAAAAACTGCCGCTGCTGGGCGGCTTGATGCGCTGGCTCAAGCGGCGGGTGAACGCACCGGCGCGCTGATCAGGTGGGCGCGGGCAAGGTGTCGCTGAAACTGCTGCGCTGGCTCAAGCGCTCATACAGTTTGTCCAACGAGGGGTGCGCCGTGCGCCAGTCGGTGCTGGCAAAACGAAAATCCAGGTAGCCCAGGGCACAGCCCACGGCAATGTCGGCCAAGCTGAAATGGGTGCCGGCACAAAAACTGCGCTCGCCCAAGCCACGCGCCATGGCGCTCAAAGCCAATTGGATTTTGTCCATTTGCCGCGCCACCCAGGCTGGGCTGCGTTGGCCTTCTTCGCGCCCGGGCCAGGTGTTTTCCAAACGCGCCAAGATGGCCGCATCGAGCAAACCATCGGCCAAAGCCTCCCAGGTTTTCACCTCGGCGCGCTCGCGCCCGGATGCTGGAATCAGTTTGCCCACGGGCGACAAGGTGTCCAGGTACTCGACGATGACGCGCGAGTCAAACAATGCCTCGCCGCCTTCCATGATCAGGCATGGCACCTTGCCCAGCGGGTTGGACAAGTGGATCGCTGTTTGTGCCGACCACACGTCTTCTAAAACCAATTGATAGTCGAGTTTTTTTTCAGCCATCACGATGCGCACTTTGCGAACGTAAGGGCTGGTGATGGCACCAATGAGTTTCATGCTGAACGGTCAAAACGAAGTGGTCTTCATTCTATCGGGCAGCGCGCCCTTGAATCCAAAGGCATTCCCCTGTTGACAACAGTCGCTGACCTAAAATCACCCGATGAATCATTCTGCCATCACCGCTTTGTCACCGCTGGACGGTCGCTACGCCAACAAACTCACTTCATTGCGCGGATTGATGAGTGAACAAGGTTATATGCACCGCCGCGTTCAGGTCGAGGTGGCCTGGTTGGTGGCTTTGAGCGAAGCTGGCTGGGCCGAATTTCCCCCGCTCAGCGCGGCGGCCCGCAGTCATCTGCGCGGCTTGGTGGCGAACTTTGGCACCGCTGACGCGGCGGCCATCAAAGACATTGAGAAAACCACCAACCACGATGTCAAAGCGGTGGAATATTGGATCAAAGCGCAATGCCAATCCACGGCACTGCCTGAAGCCGTGCGCCAAGAGCTGGCCCATGTGGTGGAGTTCATCCACTTTGCCTGCACCAGCGAAGACATCAACAACACCAGCCATGCCTTGCAATTGCAAGCCGCGCGCGCCCAAGTGGTGTTGCCTGCCCTGCAACGCGTGCTGGGGCAGTTGCGCAACATGGCCAGCGTGCATGCGCAGGTGCCCATGCTCAGCCGCACCCATGGCCAAACCGCCACACCCACCACCGTGGGCAAAGAGTTCGCCAATGTGGCCGCACGCTTGCAGCATGCCCACGATGCGATCAGCGCGGTGCGCTTGATGGCCAAAATGAACGGTGCGGTGGGCAACTACAACGCCCATTTGAGCGCCTGGCCCGAGATGGACTGGGAGGCCTTTGCCCGCCGCGTGGTCGAAACGCCCGACCACAGCGACCCCCAAGCGGCTTTTGGTTTGGGCCTGCACTTTCAGGCCTACAGCACGCAAATCGAGCCGCACGACCACATGGCCGAGTTGTTCGACGCGGTGGCGCGTGCCAACACCATCTTGATCGACCTGGCGCGTGACGTGTGGGGCTATGTGTCGCTGGGCTACTTCAAACAACGCTTGAAGGCCGGAGAGATTGGTTCGTCGACCATGCCGCACAAAGTCAACCCGATTGATTTTGAAAATGCCGAAGGCAATTTGGGCCTAGCCAATGCGCTGCTGCGCCACATGAGCGAGAAGCTGCCCATCAGCCGTTGGCAGCGCGACCTGAGCGACAGCACGGTGCTGCGCAACATGGGCGTGGCCCTGGGGCATGCGGTGCTGGCCTATCAGTCGCTGAGTGTGGGGCTGGACAAGCTCGAGCTCAATGCCGAAGCCTTGCAAGCCGATTTGGACAACGCCTGGGAAGTGTTGGCCGAGCCGATCCAAACCGTGATGCGCCGCTACGGTGTGGCTGGCGCTTACGAGCAACTCAAAGAGGTCACCCGCGGCAAACAGGTGCGGCCACAAGACCTGCATGCACTGATTGAGCGCTTGGCCATCCCCGCTGATGCCAAAGCGCGCTTGCTGGCCCTCACGCCCGCCACCTATGTGGGCATGGCTGCGAGCCTGGCCCAACGCCAGGCTTGAGATGGCCATCAAATCCACCATCTTCAAGGCGCAGCTGCAGATCGCCGATATCGATCACAGCTATTACGCCGATCACGCCTTCACCCTGGCGCGCCACCCCAGCGAAACCGACGAACGCATGATGGTGCGCTTGGTGGCCATGGCGCTGCATGCACATGAGTTGCAAGACACTTGCCATGGCGACGGCCATTTGCTGTTTGGCGCGGGCCTGTCCGACCCCAACGAACCCGATGTCTTGCTGCGCGACTTCACCGGGCGTCCCCGCTGGTGGATAGAGGTTGGGCAACCGCAAGACAAGCCCTTGCTCAAAGCCTGTGGCTTGGCCGACCAGGTGTGCGTCTACGCTTTTCACCACGCGGCGGATGTGTGGTGGCGCGGCATCCAAAATGCTTTGATCAAACCGCGCAACTTGCAAGTCTGGCGCATCCCCGCCGACACCGCTCAAGCGCTGGTCGGCCTGGCCGAGCGCAGCATGTCTTTGCAAGCCACGGTGCAAGAAGGCGTGCTGATGCTGGGCAATGCCCGTGGCACGGTGAATGTGGAATGCGAGCGTTGGCGGTGAGTCACCGCCTGCGGGGTTCAAGCGCCAGAGGTGTTCGCCGTGGGCGTTGCGGTCACGTCAGCCGTCTAGCCTTTTTCGGCGGCGCGTTCGGCGTAGCGGTTGAAGCGCCAGGAATCCGCACTCAAGGTGATGCGCCGCCACGTGGCGCGTTTGGCGCCCGGGCCCATCTCGGTCCAGCGCTGCACCTCGTCAAAACTGCGCCCGCACCCTTTGCACCAGGCGTCGCCTTGGCTGGTCGAGCAAATGGCAATGCACGGTGTGTCGGGGGTGGTGTCGTACCAGGTGCGCCAAGCGGCCATGGCCTTGCTCGGAAACCCCTTTTCGGCCACTTCATCCTCGTGGTGGTAGACCATCAAGGCATACACCTCGGCCAAGGCGCGGATTTCAGGGGCCAAGGTGATGCCGTCGGGCGAGGGCTTGCGCTCGCGCCAAAAATTAATCGCGGCTTCGATGTCGGTGATGTGAATGGCATCCATGGGGGGGTGCATGATAGAGCATCACCCCAGCACACCATGAGCCATCGCATGCACGCCAGCACGCCCTGTGGCGTGCCCTGTGGTGTGCGCCGGGGCTGGGCATGAAGCTCTTGCTCAAGTGGTTGCTCAGCGCCACGGCTTTGATGGCTTTGTCAGAGCTGCACCCCGGCATTGAGGTCGCCCACTTTGCCGTGGCGCTGTCGGCGGCGCTGGTGATTGGTTTGCTCAACCTGCTGCTGCGCCCCTTGCTGGTGCTGCTGACCCTGCCGGTGACTTTGGTCAGCTTGGGGCTGTTTGTATTTGTGATCAATGCATTCTTGTTTTGGATAGCGGCCGAATTGCTCACCGACTTTCGCGTCAACAGCTTTGGTGACGCCTTGGTGGGCTCGCTGATTTATTCGGCCCTGGGCATGCTGATCGACTCAGCGCTGAAGCAATTGTTCCCGCCGAATTGAGTCGAGTTCGCGCAAATTGGCGTCAATGATTGACGCCTCGATGTGATCGCCGCGTTCCATTTGCCCGTCGCGGGTTTTTTGCTGAACCAAGGCCTGGGCGGCACGCAAACGGTCTTGGGCACCAGTCACATCGTGTTGCAACCAATGCACCTGGGCCTGGGCGCGGATGGCGCGCAAGGTTTTGCCCTGGCACTGCAAAGCCTGTGACAACAGCGACCACGCCAAGGTGTCGCGCGGTCGCTCCAGCATCCAGGCCTCCAACTCTTGCGACGCGGTGCTGCACTGTGGAACTTGGGCCAAGGACAAGCGGGCTTGGGCCAACCACAACACCTCGGACCGGCTTTGGCGCGACAACTGGCCTTGCAACACATCCACCGCCGCTTGCGCTTGACCGGTTTGCAAAGCCACTTCGGCGCGCACACCGCGCCACCACACGGGCGCGTTCGGGGCCAACAAGAGGCCCAAGCGCTCCAATTTTTTCTGCGCTGGCAGCGCTTGTTTCAAGCGCAAATCGGACAACACGGCGGCATACAACACAGCGGCTTGGCGCTGGGGCGTGTACGAGGCCAAGTCACTGTCCAATGCCGCCTCGGACAAACGGCGCATGCCCTCGACACTGGTTTGCACCAAGGCACGCGCGCGCGCTGCGGTGAGCACATCGTCCCAGTCCACGGGCGCCGGCTTGGGCTGGGCCAAGCCGGGCTGGCGCAATTGCATGTCGGCAATGCGCTCGGTGGTCAACGGGTGGCTGCGCAAATAAGGGTAGTTGCCACGGTCATTCAAGCGCGCAGCGATTTGTAGCTTTTCAAACATGCCGACAAAACCTTGGGTGTCAAACCCCGCGTCGGCCATCACCCCAAAGCCCACGCGGTCGGCCTCGCGCTCCATGTCGCGCGAAAAATTCAACTGGGTTTGGATGGCCAAGGCTTGCCCGCCCGAGATCATGGCGGTGCCCGCCGTGGGGCTTTTGCTGGCCGCCAAAATGGCCAGCAGCATGGCCCCCATCAGCAGCGGTGACTGTTGGCTTTGGCGCGACATCAAACGGGCAATGTGGCGCTGGGTCACGTGGGTGAGTTCATGCGCCAGCACCGAGGCCAACTCGTGGCGGTTGGCCACTGTGGCCATCAGCCCCAGATGCACACCCAAATAGCCCCCCGGCAGGGCAAATGCGTTGACACTCGGGTCGCGGATCAGGCTCACCTCCCAGGCAAAGCGCTGCTGCAACTCGGCCGATAACTCGCCGCGTTCGCGCGCGGCCACCATCAAGCGCGACCAAATTTGTTGCACCTGCTCCCCCAGCAAGGGGTCGTCCAGGTAGTCGGGGTCTTTGTAAATTTCGCGCATGATGCTGTCACCGATGCGCCGCTCTGACACCAATGAAATATCCCCCGCGTCGCCCAAACTGGGCAGGCGCGATGGCGCCACGCCTTGGGCCTGTGACAAGGGCAGGGGCAGGGCCAGCAAGCCTGCAAAAAGGGCGGCCACAGGGGGCACACCACAGCAGCGGCGGATCCAGCGGGTGAGGGCAAAGAAGGTGTTCATGACCGTATGATGGCCATGTTACCCCTGCACCCACCACGGGCGCACCTCCGCAACCCGATTGGCACCCACACCATGTCTGAACTCACCCACTTTGATGCGCATGGCCAAGCCCACATGGTCGATGTGGCGCAAAAGGCCCACACCCACCGCGTGGCCGTGGCCCAAGGCCGCATCCACATGCTGCCCCGCACCCTGGACCTGATTGCCCATGGCAACGCCAAAAAAGGCGATGTGCTGGGCGTGGCCCGCTTGGCCGGCATCATGGCCGCCAAAAAAACCAGCGAACTCATTCCCTTGTGCCACCCCTTGGCCCTAACCCGGGTGACGGTCAGTTTTGAGCTGGATCACGAAACGCACAGCGTGTGGTGCAAAGCCAGCGCCGAAACCATGGGCCCGACCGGCGTCGAAATGGAAGCCCTCACCGCCGTGCAAGTAGCGTTATTGACGATTTACGACATGTGCAAAGCCGTGGACAGGGGCATGACCATCAACGATGTGAAGTTGATGGAAAAGCACGGGGGCAAGAGCGGGTCTTTTGTGGCGGGGG
>Ga0315903_10009191_pt1 | contig 12000 bp, 10 predicted proteins | sample LakEriMetagenome_7_FD_203524 | JGI IMG/M metagenome (GOLD analysis project Ga0315903, IMG submission 203524) | Freshwater fungal communities from buoy surface, Lake Erie, Ohio, United States - Buoy 2 MA119 | ecosystem: Environmental > Aquatic > Freshwater > Lake | place: USA: Lake Erie, Ohio...
CGATGGTCCGCAATGACAAGAGACACGCACATACATGGGCACAAGCGGGCCGATGTTCTCAGGTGATGAGTGGAATCCCTTGAACGGGCTGTGCGGTTTGGCTCAGGACTTACATGGCATGGACCGGATTAGCCCGTTCGCGAGGGAGGCTATCTGTGACCTGTCGATTTGACATTGCCCCCGCGCGTCGTGCCTTCTTCAAGCTTTGGCGCCTTCGCGCGCTGATCCGTTGCTTCTTCCGCAATTGCTTTGGCGGCAAGAAAACCGAAAGTCAGAGCTGGCCCCAACATGGCGCCCGCTGCAGGGTATGTTCCACCCATTATGCTCGAAGTAACTGTGCCGACGGCGAACAAGCCTTGTATCAAGGTACCGCCCTCAGTCAGAACTCGGCCCATTTCATCTACGCTCACCCCCGCAAACGTGCCGATGTCGCCAGGAATGATCCGGATGGCATAATATGGCCCTGCACCTAGAGGGGCGACGCATGGGTTGGGCTTGTTGGCTAGGTCGCCCGCCGCTCGTTCGAATGCTGTTCCGCCTTTCTTGAACACCGGATCGCTTCCGAAATGCGCGTGTGCATCATGTGCCTCGACGGTTGCGATCAAGCCGCGCGCATCGATATTCAGTTTGCCGGCAAGTTCAGCCAGCGTCTCGCCCTTCAGGAGATAGCCATTGCGAAGGAACGGAGTGATACGGCCGGGGGCAGCTGGGACCCGTCCCAGACCATAGGAACGCAAGTGTTTGTGGCTCGTAACCAGGTAGAACTCAGCACTGGTTCTGCCTAAGCTGTCCCGAAGCATTTCGGCGACAAAATCATGATAGTTGATCGCCTCATTGGCAATACGCTCGCCACTGGCATTTACAACGATGACTCCTGGTTTGGCCCTGTCACCAAAGTGAGGAGTCAGCCATTCCGAACCATTGGGTCTGGGAACCACGGAAACCGGCGTGAAGGCTGCGGGTTGCCGAAGGCCTGTGTCAATCTTTCCGCCCATCGTCCGGACAAGATCAAGCCCAGACCCGTCATTTGTAGTCGGCAGGTGAGACCGATGCTGCTGACCAGCTCTGACATGCGGCAGAAACTCCATTTGCTTTTGCCGGCTGCCTGAGAAACTGCCGCTAGCCAGTACGACCGCACGACGGGCGCGTATCAATCTGCGGCCGGTCGGGTGTGCGACCAGTGCTCCAGTCACTCTGCCATCATTTCTGACGAGATCTGTGGTTGCCGTATTCGTCCAGAGCGCCACCTGGCGCTCGAGGAGTGTGAGAGCCAACCTTCCGACGAGGGCGTTGCCCATGACCATGCGGGTGCCGCGATGATAGCCCAGCAATCGATCGCGGAGATGGTTTGCAAGCATTTTGCACACATGGATCAATGACGATAGTGATCGGGTGAACCGCGAGAAATGAGGAATATCCAGACGTCCCAACGACATTCCGCCAAAGATCATGGATGCGGGAAGTGGCGAGCGGATTGTCTTGAAGTGCTTGCCTAACTTACGGCCATCGAAAGGTACTGCGCCCAGCGACCGGAGCCCATGAGTCGCGCCTTTGAGGTCGGTGAAATAATCGACCACAGTCCCGAGAAGCTCGTATTCGAGGTGGCTGTTGTCTTCGAGGAACGCCAGAGCCGCGGCAGCATTTCTGACATAAGCTGTGCCTCTCGAATGATCGAAGCTTTGCCCAATCACATCTCTAAGATATTGGATGGCTTCTTCTTCGCTATCATTCGGTGCTTTGCCTGCCTGACGGCTGAGCGGGACCCATATCTCGCCTCCAGAGATCGCGCTGGCTCCACCGAGATAAGGTGCATGTTCTGTCAGGATGACATCAAGCCCGAGCACTGAAGCAGTTACCGCTGTCGCCATTCCCGCGGCACCCGATCCGATCACCAGGACGTCACAATCGAAAACCTCATCCTGCATATCGAAATTCCAGATCCCCCATCGCACGCGAATTGACCTGAAGGTCGCTAGCGCCTAGGGCTATTGTATGCAGCATGTCGACAATGTGTCAACGTGCTTGAGCCTGTTGCGGGTAGGGGATTCGAGGAGGCTTCTGATGGTGAAGGTGATGTGGTTGCTTCGGAAGGCAGACCATTTGTCCATGGAGGAGTTTCGGCGCTGGTGGCTGCAGGGTCACGCGCCAATGATTGCGACTAAACAAGGGCACCTCATTTCACGCTACGTCGTAAACGTAGCTGCGCCGGATGAACTTCCGGGCGGCACTGGTGTTGAGCCGGGTTGGGATGGTGTGGCCGAGGAGTGGTTCGATTCCATGGACGATGCCAAGCAGGCTTTCTCGTTGCCTTCGGCGCCTGAAACTCGCGCGGATGTGATGGCGCATGTGAGTGCAATGTCGCGCTTGGTAGTGACCGAAGACTGCATTCTCGACTGGCCGGCAAATCGTTGATGAAAGGCAGCCCTCCCGGAGATGTCACCCTGCGTGCAGGACCGCCTCGCGGGCGGCAATAAGGTTCGCGGCTGGAACATTACTCTCCAACGCGCAGCCCGCGCCAAGAATGAAGTTGAGACGGCCAGCTTCGGCGATGGCTGCGCTGACTTCATAAGCGATATTATCGAATGAACCCGAAGTTATTGCTCCAGCTTGATCTAGACCTCCGGCCAAGGTCTGCGAGAAGAGCTCGCGACCTTGCTTCAAGCTAGGATTGCTCGCCTGAGTTGCCCAGTTCACCGCATGCGCGGGGTACTTTGCATATGACTCAAGTCTCAAACCGCTTCCGCAGACATGCAGGAGATTGAATTCGGACCCCGCATCAATTGCGGCTTGCAGTATGCGGCAATCGTCCGCTGCAATGTATTCGCTGAATTGACTGGCATTGAACCTGTCGCGCTCACCGCCGTTCGCGGAAAGAAACAGCCCGGATGCGCCAAGCTCGATGCAGTCCTGCGTGAACTCGGCCAGGCTTTGCGCTATGATCTGCAGCCCCGCACATGTTGACCGGGGGTCTTCGCGAAGATGGTTTGTGATCCCCTCGAAACCGGCATCACTGAAATCCAAGGTGCCGGACATGTTGTCGTTGGCCGTCGCGAATGGATTGAACATGGTCACGATGACCATGCATTCCTGCCCTACAACGTCGAGGATTTCCTTAAGACCATCCAGATAGTTCTGTCGAACTCTTGACTTTCGGGAGTTCGGTTTCAGGCGCAGCCAGTCGGACGGACTGGATACGCGCTCTATACCCACAAGCTCGAACGGGTTATCGTTCATCACTTTCAGGAAATCTGGGCCTGTTGATCGATAGAACTCAATATGGGCCCGCGCCATTTCCTTGCCGTTTGCAGCTTCGGGCTCGAAATGTGTCCAGAAGCTTGCAGGGACGCGATCGACAGGTCGACCTGCCAAAGCCTCTCTTACCCGGTCGATCTTATTCACTGCCCAAGTCCCTTCAGGTCCTCCATTATTGCCAGGATTGCGTTTGCCACGGCTGGCTCAGCCGATGAATGACCTGCGCCTTTGAGGAGCTCAAGCTTGGAGCCGGGCCAAGCGCGATGGAGCCTGACTGCCGACCATGGCGGGCAGACCCAATCGCAGGTCCCCTGGACGATGTATCCGGGGATTCCATGAATCTTGCCTATCTCCCGGATCAGTTGGTCCGGATCGATGAAGAAGTCATTCATGACATAGTGGCAGACGATCTGCGAGTACTGGAGCGAGAATTCGGGAGTCAGCTCAGCCTCGATCTCCTTCAGGTCCGGGTTTACCGTTGCAGCTATCCATTCGAACTTTGCCAGTGCGATGGCGGCCCGGACAGCCGCTTCTCGGTCTTGTCCGGACAGGCGGGCACGGATAGTCGAGTGAAGGTGATCCTGTTCTGCCTCGCTCATCCCCTCGACACATTCCAGCCACTCAAGAGGAAACAACTTGCGCATACCCTGGTTGACCCAGTGCATTTCGTCGCGTGTACCCAAGAAGACGCCGCGCAGTATAAGATTTGAGCAGCGGGCAGGGTGTGCCTCAGCATAGGCCAGCGCGAGCGTAGAACCCCAAGAGCCGCCCGACACGATCCATTGCTGGATCCCGAGGTGATTGCGCAGCTGTTCGATGTCTTCGATCAGCAGTGAGGTGTCATTGTGTGCGATGCCTGCGTAGGGCTTCGACAGTCCGGCACCGCGCTGATCATACATGATGAGATTGTAGGCAGAGGGATCGTGGAAGCGCCGCGCGGAAGCATCCAGACCCGCACCCGGTCCGCCGTGTAGGTAAAGCACCGGCTCGCCATCCGGATTACCGCTTTCCTCGAAGTAGAGGTCATAGCCCTGACCGAGGTCGAGTCGCCCGCAGTTGCGGGCCTGCTGCCCATCGTAGAAAGTCATCACCGAGTCTGGCCCCGCTGCTTGAAGTGACGTCCGGGTAGACGGACGGTCGATGCAGGAGTAAACAACTCGATGCCGGTGCGCAACATCATGTCGACACATCGTATGCAGCAATTGGACCAGAGTGTGTTCGTCGCTCTTAATCTGCCCGCTTGCTGAAGACTGCAAAGGCCCTTTCCTGTGCGGTATTGATGATACGCTCGTCCGTGGCAGATCCGAAAACATTGCCGTCTGCGCATAGGAACGGTTTCATTCCGGCGAGCATCGCCCTGTGACAGCACGGCGAAGAATTCCCAGGCGAAGACGCGCGCCGTTCGCGTGGATCCCCCCTTTCGCGGGATATCGATCCCTGCGGCCTCCGAAAAGAACCGCAGACTTCTCCCGTTCGCGCCAGCCGCAGATTCGAATTGCCATCATGTATGCAGCAAGTATACAAGATGGCGCAGAGACGGACCTGGCTGCCAATGGCCAGATCCGTCGCCAACGTCGGTGCAAAGGGGTGACTCGTGATCAAAGTTGTGTGGTTTCTCAAGCGGGCGGAGGGCTTGCCGCTGACAGAGTTCCGCGAATGGTGGCTGGGGCATGCTCAGGATGTGCTCAACAGCCAACAGGCTCATCTCTCCGGTTATGTCGTCAACATCCGGGCAGACGATGATGACATTGCGCCGGGCGCAACCAGCGATGACTGTGAATGGGATGGCATTGCAGAGCAGTGGTTTGCCGATCGTGCCGCGTTCGAAGCAGCCTACAGCAATCCTTCTAGCGCTACCCGTGCCGATACGTTGGCTCATACCAGCCGCTTCTCGCGCTTGGTCGTAGATGAGACGAGGCTGCGTTGATGCTTTGGAGCTTGACGGCATTCGTCTCTCAGGGACTTCTCCCGCAAAGGGTGTGCAGCATCAGGCAGGAGAAGGCGCTTGGCGCGTAAGGGCATCGTAGTGGGGGGTGCCGGCGGCATCGGTCAGGCAATCGTGAAAGCAGCTCGGCAGGCCGGCGATGAGGTCTTTGTTCTGGACCGCGGGGCGGATCCGGGTGCGAATTTCATCCAATGTGATCAAAGCGATCCAGCGAGCGTCGAAAAGGCTTTCGCACTGTTGGACGAGGCTTTTGCGGGTGCCGCTCCTGACTGGATGGTCGCTGCGGCTTCCATAAGTCGTCGGCATAGTGTTCTCGATGCCGATCCAGCGACGATTACCGAGCTTTTGAACGTGAATGTTCTTGGCACCGCCCTGGTCGCTCAGGCGGCGGGCCGTCGGATGCGGGCTGCCGGGACGGGTGCCATTGTTGTGATCACTTCGATTGCAGCGGCCCAAGCCTGGCTTAACGAGTCGTTCTACTGTGTAACAAAGGCGGCACAAGCAGCCCTGGTGCAAGCGTTGGCAGTTGAACTGGGGCCAGATGGTGTCCGCGTCAACGCTGTGGGCCCGGGGCCTGTCGACGTGACGTCACGCGAAATGGTATCTAGCCGCAGCGAAGGCCAGGTGATGGCGGACATCATCCGTAGAACACCCGGTCGCCGTCTTGCCGCACCGCACGAGATTGCCGAAGTCGCCCTGTTTTTGACTAGGGCAACCTGGGTCAATGGTCAGACAGTCTATGTCGACGGCGGCTATCTGGCATCGGGAATGGCCGGATAAGACTGCGAATTCACAGATTGCCAATGCGAAGGGCTTGAAACTTGCGCCTCTACAGCCACAAAGACCGCCCGGTTCACATGGGTCCCTATCCCTTGGAGCATCTTCGTCGGATGGAAGAGCCGGTATCGGTTTCTGCCGATCTGGAGGCGCGGCAGCCATCTGATTCGCGAATTGCGCCTAGCACTTCGGCACTGCCGGCGATCAGGGAGTATCTGGATCTATTCCACAGCCTCCTTCGCGGTCCCATCGCGCCCGAGCTGGCCCCCATCACTGCCGACCCTTTGGAGAGAGCGAACAATCTCAAGGCTTCAGCCTATTTTCTGGATGCCTCAATTGTTGGTGTTTGCCGCATAACTCCAGAGGTCGGTGCGGGCATTCCACCCAATCACACTCATGCGCTGGTCTATCTCGTCGAATTCGGTCGAGAGCCATGGCCAGGGAATCCGGGCGAAACTTGGATCGCTGGAACCAATGCAATCCGCACGGACATGCGTGCTGCGGAAATCGCGGCTGTGCTGGCGGGGTATGTGCGATGGATGGGCTTCGATGCCCTGGGCCATGTGCATGGCGCAACTTCCGCCCGCCTTGAGGCACTTTCGGTCCGGGCGGGGCTGGTACGTGCCGAACTAGGGCAACTGGTCGCTCCATTCTTACGCCGGGGATTCAGAATTGGCGCGGTAACCTGCGATTATGAAATAGCCGAAGATCTGCCACTGGCCAGCAACGGGTCGCTCGAGCCCGACGATCCATCCCTCCAACTGGGAAAAGTTGGCACCCGACCTGCCTGGTGGTCAAGTGAGCAGGACAAGCGACCACTACACCTTGGACGTTATCCCATGGAGCGGATCGCCAGGGTCAATAAGCCTACCACGCTGGTTATGCGCGACCGCATCCGGCGCGTGCCTAAACGCGGCGATTTCTTCTATCGGGCCGCGGCTGGCGACCTTGGTGCGAAAGCCAAGGAGGAAATGTCCAGATTTCCGATGAAGCATCCTTATGCGTTGGGCATGGCACCGCTCATAAGGGGTATGGTGCCGCTGCAGGGTACCAGAGAGCCGCTTGCGACTGAAACGAAAGCCGAGGGGCTTTCTGATCCTCAATGGAACGCGGATTCCATTAAAGCGCTGGGATACTACCTTGGGGCCGACTTTGTTGGAATCTGCGAAGCAGAGCCTTGGATGTACTATTCGCACAATGCTGTGGATGGCCAGCCTATCGAAGCTTATCACAAGTACGCAGTTTGCATGCTGATTGACCAAGGTTTCGAGACCATGGAGGGGGCGTCCGGTGATGACTGGATCTCCGCCTCCCAGTCTATGCGTGCTTACATGCGGGGCGCCGAGATTGCCGGGATCATGGCTGCGCATTGTCGAACTCTGGGCTTTCCAGCACGTTCGCATACAAATGCAGATTCGGATGTCATTCACAACCCGATAATTTTAATGTCCGGATTGGGGGAAGTGAGCAGGATCGGCGATACTTTGATCAACCCCTTCATCGGTCCGCGCTCCAAATCCGTGGTCTTCACCACTGACCTTCCGATGGCAGTCGATAAGCCGATTGATTTCAATCTGCAGTCCTTCTGTGAAAGCTGTCGGAAGTGCGCGCGTGAGTGTCCGTGCAATGCGATCACATTCGGTCCGAAGATCCTGTTCAATGGCTATGAGATCTGGAAAGCCGACGTTGAAAAGTGCGCAAAGTACCGCATCACCCAGCAAAAGGGTTCGGCATGCGGCCGGTGCATGAAGACCTGCCCGTGGAACCGTGAGGACACGGCGATGGCCCAGGAGCTCATTTGGCGGTCCATCGACTACCCGGAATTGGCGCAAGCAATTGCATTGGAGGATGACCTGCAAGGCAACGGTGCGCGCAATCCGATGAAGAAATGGTGGTTCGATCTTGAGGTGGTCGACGGCATCGCACTGCATCCCCGTGCTGGCACGAACGCGCGTGACCTGAGTCTGGGGCGTGAGGAAAAGCTCGCCAAACTGCAGAAACTGGCGATCTTCCCGCCCGAGCTACAACCGACCGGGGGCACAACGCTTGATCAGGTGATCCCCGTCGATCGTGACGCGGGCCAGGCGCTTTACGCAAAGGCGCGTGCAGATCTGACCGCGGTTCGCGGCACTGGCGAGGGAGACGCACAGCCTTATTCGTTGGAAGGCGAGGCAGCAATCACTGAAGATGGAGCTCTGCCGGCTAGCCCCAAGGCGACATGAACTCTTTTGGCATCTGCAGACGCGACTCTGTCGCCGAGCTAGCGAGGAAGATTCATCTAGTTCTGGGCAGGTTTTCTGTATACACTGTGTCGGCAATATCTGAGAGACCAGGACGGAGATATCTGGCGCATGCTTTTCCCCACTGACTATGCAGATGCCCGGGAGCGCTTTCGCGAGCTTGTGGGCTGCGCTGACTTCTCGCTTGAAAGCCATGCGCATCCGACGAAGAAGGGGCCAAATGGCGAAACCCTGGCGTGCGATATTGCCCGTTTGGGGGCTATGGATGCCAAGCGGGTTATCCTGATCAGTTCAGGAACCCACGGGGTCGAGGGCTTCTGCGGATCCGGTTGTCAGGCTGAACTGCTTGCCTCGGGTTTGTTGCACGGATTACCGGGCGATACTGCAGTAGTATTGGTCCACGCAGTGAATCCTTATGGCTTCGCATGGCTTCGCAGGACCAACGAAGACAACATCGACCTCAACCGGAACTTCGTCGACCACTCAGTCCCACATTTGAATCCCGGGTACGACGAAATCCACGACTGGCTTGTGCCGCGGGATTGGAGCGGTCCTGCACGAACCGAGGCAGACGCATCGATCGACGCTTATATTGCGGATCGCGGGCTGCGAGCCTTTCAGATCGCAATGACTGGAGGTCAATACAATCACCCGGACGGGTTGTTCTATGGTGGCAAGGCTCCCGCCTGGTCCAACCTGACATGGCGCAAGCTGCTTCGGAAACACTGCGTAAACGCCGAGCAGGTGATCGGCATCGATATTCATACAGGGCTCGGGCCAAGAGGAGTCGGAGAAGCCATCTGTGTCACATCCGAAGCTGAATATCTGAAGGCCAAGGCGCTGTTCGGAGAGGAAGTGAGGTGGACCGGAGGGGGCGAGGCTGTGTCTGCGCAAGTGGGCGGCTCATTGCTACATGCAGCGCAGGAGGAGGTCGGCACCGAAAGGCTGGTGATGATTGGTCTTGAGTATGGAACCTATCCCATACCGGAAACACTCGAGGCCTTGCGAGCCGAGACATGGCTTGTCGCACGGGGGGATGCTGCAAGCGAGCAGGCGTCCAGGATCAAACAGTCGCTCAAGGATGCCTTCTTCATAGATGAGCCAGACTGGAAGCTGGCGGTTACCGCACGGTTCCTGGATTTGGTCCGCAAGATAAAGGGAAGTCTATCGTGAGTGATATCACCTCCGGAAAGCTTCGTCCTGTCAGCATGCCGCGCGATGCCCGACCAATCATGAAGTTTTCGGGCGAACTCGCCGATGCTATCGAGGGACAACTGCGTAATGCTGCGGACGGAAGATGGGACACGCCTGTCGACGTAAAGCTTGACCCTCGGAACCCCGAATCTCTTGCGCACTGGCTCTACAAGTCGATCAATCCGGTCACCAAGGGCATGCGACGGCCGGAGATCGATATCGAGGCCTTACTTGAACCCTACAAGAAGACCCGCTTCGAGATGCTTCCTGAGGATTTCTCGGTTGAAGCCGAAATCACTATGAGCGCCTCCGGCGACCTGATGTGTACACCGGGACTCGACGGGGCCAAGGACCGGCTGTTCGAGTCTGTTGATGATCTGATCTTCGGAGCGGATGTTTCATACGCCAATCTTGAATCGACTCTTACCACTGAAGAAGTTGGGCCGACTGAATTCACAGAGGAAAGCACGCCCAAGATCAATCTCACACCGATGCAATATGAGACGGTCGTTTCCCACAAAGGCCGTCGCTTCGATATTGTTCACTTGGCCAACAATCACATTCTTGATTGTGGCGAAGAAGGCATTCTGACCACTCTGGCGAGATTGGATGAGGATGGGATCGCTCAAGTAGGCGTCAATCGAACCGAGGGCGACGCTAACAAACCCCGCGTTACCGAAATCGCAGGTCTGCGGATCGGTTGGGTGGCTCACACTTTCAGTGTCAACTTCAAGCCTTTCCCGGAAGACAAGCCGTGGATCGTGAACATGACACCCTTCCATCTTGAGTCGCAGCCGGACATCAGCCTTATCGAAAGGCAGATCCGGGCTTGTCGAGAGGATGGCTGCGAGATTGTCATTGTTGCCCTTCATTGGGGGCTCGAGTTCGAACTCTACCCCCATCCGCAGCAGGTCGGCTGGGCGCATCGCTTTGCGGACCTGGGTGCCGATCTCGTGATCGGGCATCACCCGCATGTCCCTCAGCCTGTGGAAATCTACCGCCCCGCAAACGATCCGGATCGAGCGGTTCCGATCTTGTACAGCCTTGGCAATCTTTCCACCTTGATGTCGCACCCCGCAATGGCTTTGAGCCTTGTCGCCCGCATTGGCTTTGCCAAGGGCCTGTATCGCGGAAAACCGGCCGTACGAGTTGCAAAGCTGGAGCTTGTCCCCGTGGCACTAGTTGCCGAGGGCGCGAGCGGCAAAGAGATTACAAGACTCGTTCCCCTAAAGCAGCTGGATAGCGGCGTAAGCGAGGGGCCAATGCGAGCCTATGTCGATGAAATGGCCGCTTATGCCAGAGTGGTTGTCGGCGATGACTGGAGAGCCGATGTTCCAGCCTGATCACTCCAGAAACTATAAATCTGAGGAGATAAACGAAGCCGCGCTGCCTATGGCAAATCAACCGCGCGCGCATCCTTCCCGGCGCCACTTCCTTGCGTCTGTCACGGCAATTGCGGGAGGAGCTGCGATGATGACAATATCTGCTGAAGCGCAGGCGCAAGAGCGAAGCAAGGCGAGCCGACAGGCAGGCGCAAGAGTGCCGACTCTCTTGGCTTTCGGTGACTCCAACACCTGGGGGTATGTACCGCAACGTGACGAAGGGCCCACACGGTATTCGCGCTACGATCCCTCAATCCGTTGGCCCATGCTTCTCCAACGAGCAGGGCTTGGCCGCTTCCGCGTCGTTGAACATGGCATCTGTGGTCTCGTCGGTGGGCTGGGGAGTGGAGAGGCGAGATTCGACGACGGAACCTCGCGGGCAGCGATTGATCACATACGCGGAGTCACCCTTGCAAACTGGCCAGTCGACGAACTGGTCGTGATGCTCGGGACTAATGATCTTGCATATCCTTCATTGTCTCAACCAGAAATCATTGCGCCGAAGATTGCGGCGACCGTAGAGGCGGCTCTGGAGAGCCACAGATGGGTTGGCGGCAAACTGCCAGCGGTCACCTTGGTCAGTCCGATTCCTCTCGGTCGACGGGTGGTCGAACTTGGCATTGCAGAGGATGCATTGACGCGTTCTCGCCAGCTTGCGCCCGTGCTTGCCGAACAAGCGCGCCTCAATGGATGGCGCTTCCTCGACGCGGCCCCAGTCGGTGAACTGGAAACGGTTGATGGCATCCACTGGGATGTCTCACATCATCGCCGCTTCGCCGAAATGCTTGGCCAAGTCATATTTGCATAAAGGAGCGGCGTAATAAACTTCTGGGATCATGGCACTGTCTGGGCTTCTTCGATCGGTGAACTTTACGGTGGGTACCGCTCTGTCGGATCAGCCAATGGATTCGGTTGCGGAAGCCTGTCCCACATGGATTGGGAGGTAGGCACGCACCTGTGATCACATGTCAGCAGGATAGGAGTCCTCCATCCACTGGCAAGATCGTTCCCGTCACATAAGTGGAGAGCTTCGAGCTGAGAAAGACCACCGGTCCGACCAGTTCGTTCGGATGCCCCATGCGCTGCAGCGGGGTGCGCGAGAGAAAGCGGGCCATGCGCTCCGGATCGCTTCGTGTTCCTTGGGTCATCGCCGTTTCGAAGAAGCCAGGTGCAACCGCATTCACGCGAATGCCGTCTTCCGCGAGATCCG
>Ga0315903_10009192_pt1 | contig 12000 bp, 12 predicted proteins | sample LakEriMetagenome_7_FD_203524 | JGI IMG/M metagenome (GOLD analysis project Ga0315903, IMG submission 203524) | Freshwater fungal communities from buoy surface, Lake Erie, Ohio, United States - Buoy 2 MA119 | ecosystem: Environmental > Aquatic > Freshwater > Lake | place: USA: Lake Erie, Ohio...
GTCGTACGCCTTTGCTGCACCGCCGAACTTGGCTGCCAACACCGTAGTGATGGCCGCTGTCAGCGTGGTTTTACCGTGGTCAACGTGACCGATAGTGCCCACGTTGACGTGGGGTTTGGTCCGTTCGAATTTTTCTTTAGCCATTTTTCAATCCTTAAAAAGAGCAATGCCCGTGTGTTGGTTTAATGTTTGCATCAGGTTGCTTGATCACTTTGCACGGGCACAAAGTGGCACTTGATCGCAGACAGGTTCTGAGTTTTCAGATCTGACTGTTTCTAGTCAGTGGTGCCCGAGCAAATTCGCTGGGGAAAATTTGGTCCGGCACGCTTGTTCTTAATTTGAGGTGCCCGAGCAAATTCGCTGGGGCGAATTTGGTCCGGCACGCTTGTCATTATTTTGCCCTTGAAGCGACGATGGCTTCGGCAACGTTACGCGGTGCTTCTGCGTAGTGCTTGAATTCCATCGTGTAAGTCGCACGACCTTGCGACATGGATCGCAGAGTTGTCGAGTAGCCGAACATTTCCGACAAAGGCACTTCAGCCTTGATGGCTTTACCGCCACCAATCATGTCGTCCATGCCCTGAACCATGCCACGGCGTGAGGACAAATCGCCCATCACGTTACCGGCGTAGTCTTCAGGTGTTTCGACTTCCACAGCCATCATGGGCTCCAGAATGACGGGCTGAGCTTTGCGGCAACCTTCTTTGAAACCAAAGATGGCGGCCATTTTGAAAGCCATTTCGTTCGAGTCCACATCGTGGTACGAACCGAAGTGCAGTGTGACCTTGACGTCAACAACGGGATAACCCGCCAAAACGCCTTGGCCCAAGGCTTCGATCACACCTTTTTCAACGGCAGGAATGTATTCACGAGGAACCACACCGCCCTTGATGGCATCTACAAACTCGAAACCCTTACCAGGCTCTTGTGGCTCAACCTTCAAGACAACGTGACCGTATTGACCCTTACCACCGGACTGACGCACGAACTTGCCTTCGGCTTCTTCGACCGTTTTGCGAATGGTTTCACGGTAAGCAACCTGGGGCTTACCCACGTTGGCTTCAACACCAAACTCACGCTTCATGCGGTCAACAATGATTTCCAGGTGCAATTCGCCCTGTCCACCAATGATGGTCTGACCCGATTCTTCGTCGGTTTGCACACGGAAAGATGGATCTTCAGCAGCCAAACGCGACAAGGCGATGCCCATTTTTTCTTGGTCAGCCTTGGTTTTGGGTTCAACGGCTTGACGAATCACGGAATCCGGGAAAATCATGCGCTCAAGTGTGATCACTGCATTGGGATCGCACAAGGTTTCACCGGTGGTCACATCTTTCAAGCCCACGCAAGCAGCGATGTCACCGGCGCGGATTTCGTCGACTTCTTCACGGTTGTTGGCGTGCATTTGAACGATACGACCAATGCGCTCTTTTTTGCCGCGCACAGCGTTGTAAACGGTGTCGCCTTTTTTCAGAACGCCCGAATACACACGCACGAAAGTCAACTGACCCACGAACGGATCGGTCATCAATTTGAAAGCCAAGGCCGCAAACTTCTCGTTGTCATCAGCTTTACGAATGATTTCTTTCTCGTCTTCGTCAAAGCCCTTGATCGCTTTCACGTCCAACGGAGAGGGCATCAATTCGATCACGGCATCCAACATGCGCTGGACACCTTTGTTCTTGAAAGCCGTACCGCACAACATGGGTTGAATTTCGCTGTTGATGGTGCGGATGCGCAGGCCTTGCGTGATTTCTTCTTCAGACAAATCACCTTCTTCCAAGTACTTGTTCATCAAGTCTTCGGAGGCTTCGGCTGCAGCTTCAACCATCTTCTCGCGCCACTCTTTGGCAGTTTCGAGCAATTCAGCGGGAATTTCCTCGAAGGTGAACTTCATACCTTGCGAGGCTTCATCCCAGATGATGGCCTTCATCTTGCGCAAGTCCACCACACCTGTGAAGTTTTCTTCGGCGCCAATTGGGATCACGACAGGCACTGGGTTAGCCTTAAGGCGCAACTTCATTTGTTCGACGACTTTGAAGAAGTTGGCACCAGTACGGTCCATTTTATTCACAAAGGCCAAACGTGGCACTTTGTACTTATTGGCCTGACGCCACACGGTTTCAGACTGTGGCTGAACACCACCCACAGCGCAATACACCATGCAAGCACCGTCGAGCACACGCATTGAACGCTCCACCTCGATGGTGAAGTCAACGTGTCCGGGGGTGTCAATGATGTTGATGCGGTGGTCAGGAAATCCGCCGTCCATACCCTTCCAGAAGCAGGTGGTCGCAGCGGAGGTGATCGTGATGCCACGCTCTTGCTCTTGCTCCATCCAGTCCATGGTGGCTGCGCCGTCATGGACTTCACCAATTTTGTGGTTTACGCCGGTATAAAAAAGAATACGCTCTGTCGTCGTGGTTTTGCCAGCGTCAATGTGCGCCGAAATTCCAATGTTGCGATAGCGCTCGATGGGGGTAGTGCGAGCCATATATTTCTCCGATGATGATGTACTAAAGCCCGCCACCCCTGTTGGGGCCAGCGGGCTGGCTTCTGACAGTATCGGGCTTCAATGTGAAGCCCTTGTGAATCAGAAGCGGAAGTGCGAGAACGCCTTGTTGGCTTCTGCCATGCGGTGAACTTCGTCACGCTTTTTCATGGCGCCGCCACGGCCTTCGTTGGCTTCGAGCAACTCGTTGGCCAAACGCAGAGCCATGGATTTTTCACCGCGCTTGCGAGCGGCTTCTTTGATCCAGCGCATCGACAGGGCCAGGCGACGAACAGGGCGCACTTCAACGGGCACCTGGTAGTTCGCACCACCCACGCGGCGGGACTTAACTTCCACCATGGGCTTGACGTTGTTGATGGCGATAGAGAAAAGTTCGACAGGGTCTTTGCCTGTTTTCTTTTCCATGTTTTCGAGTGCGCCATAAATGATGCGCTCGGCGATGGCTTTTTTGCCACCTTCCATGATCACGTTCATGAACTTGGACAATTCGACATTACCGAACTTGGGATCCGGCAGGATTTCACGTTTAGGGACTTCGCGACGACGTGGCATATTTCACCTCATATTGCTTCAGTTGGTATCTTTTCAGACACCGCGAGCGTTATTCAAAACACTCACTTACTCGACCCACCTCGGACGATTCCGGGTTTCGGGTCACTTCGCTGAATCACCGCGCCACGCGGGAGACAGCACCGAAAAATTCAAAAATTAAAGGCTTATTTGGCCTTTGGCTTCTTCGCACCGTACTTGGAGCGAGACTGCTTGCGGTCTTTCACGCCTTGCAAGTCGAGCGAACCACGAACGATGTGGTAACGCACACCTGGCAAGTCTTTGACACGACCACCGCGCACCAGAACAACAGAGTGCTCTTGCAGGTTGTGGCCTTCACCGCCGATGTAAGAAATGACCTCAAAACCGTTGGTCAAGCGCACTTTGGCAACTTTACGCAGAGCGGAGTTAGGCTTTTTAGGCGTTGTGGTGTACACACGGGTGCAGACACCACGACGCTGTGGAGAGTTTTGCATCGCAGGGCTTTTGGACTTGGTCGTTTCGACCTCGCGCCCCTGACGCACCAATTGATTGATGGTTGGCATTGTTTAAAACGTCCCTAAACGTTTGGATTTGACAAAAGAAAACTTCTCCGCCCCAAAAGCGGAAAAGCCCGCCAGTATAACCGCCCTGCAGCCGAGTGGCAAATTATCTGGAATCAAACTTGAAAGTGGGCGCAGGTTTTCACTTGATCCACAAGCGAATGGAGTCCCAGGCCCGCCCCAAAACCCCTGCTTGTTCCACCGCCTCCAGAGCCACCAAAGGGACATCAAACAAAGGCTGTTCTCCGCGCATGATTTTCAGCGAGCCGACGGACTGGCCTTTGGTGAAGGGGGCCACCAGGGGGTCTGGGCGGGCCACTTGGGTTTTGATCTGGGCTGCGGTTCCTGCAGGGACGGCAATCACCATTTGCTGGAAAGAGCCCAGCTTGACAACGGGTGTTTTACCCTGCCACACCTCGGGACTGACCACCGTTTGACCAGCCTCAAAGAGTTTGACGGCATCAAAGGCCGTGTAACCCCAGTTCAAAAGCTTTTGGCTTTCGTTGGCCCGTGCATTTTCGCTGTCCGCACCCAACACCACCGACAAAAGGCGGCGCGCACCCACATTGGGCAGGTCTCGTTTGGCAGTGGCCACAAGGCAGTAACCCGCTGCATTGGTGTGCCCTGTTTTCAAGCCATCCACGGATGGATCCCTAAAAAGCAGTAAATTTCGGTTACTGTCGTTGGCCGCAGGCGTTCCTGGGTAGCGGTACTTTTTGATCGCGTAATAAGTCACATAATCCGGAAAATCACGCAATAAGCGCGTCGCCAGAATACTCAAATCCCGCGCTGTCGTGGTGTGACCGGCCTCAGTCAGGCCCTCTGGATTGCGGTAACTGGAACTCTTCATGCCCAGCACCTTGGCTTGGTCATTCATTAGCTGCACGAAGCGTTCCACACTCCCGGCGACTCCCTCGGCGAGTGCCACCGTGGCGTCATTGCCCGATTGAACAATCATCCCTTTGATCAGATCTTCGACCGGGACCTGCATTTTGGGGTCAATGAACATGCGTGAACCCGGCATCTTCCAGGCCCGCTCTGAAACCGGCATGGTTTGCTTCAAATCTATTTTGCGTGCCTTTAAGGCATCAAACACCAAATATGCCGTCATCAACTTTGTCAAGGACGCTGGCTCCACGGACATGTCCGGATCTTTGGCTGCCAAAACCTGGTTGGCGGTGATGTCAATCAGCAAATAGGCCTTTGCCGCGACTTCAGGGGGCTGGGGCATTTGGGCATGTCCGCTCAGGGCGATGCTTGCCAGCAATAGAGCGGTCAGGTTTTTAAACAAGGATTTCATGGTTCACAGTCATCAGGCTTTGCGCACCCACACCGGGATGCAACAGGAATCAAGCACGCAGGTGGCGTGCTACCAGCGCTTTAAGAAGGGGCAATTGTCCGTGAAAGAAATGTTCCACCCCCGGAATCACCGTCACGGGTAAGGATTGGGGCCGGGCCCAGTCCATGACGCTGCTCAGGGGCACGGTGTCATCTTGCTCGCCATGCAATACCAAAGTGTTCTCATGCAAGTCGGCAGCAATGGGCGCTACCGTAAAACGCGATGCAGCCGTACCCACCAGCACCAACTTTTCGGGGCTGCGCACTGGCGCTAAGGTTTGCACCACATGGCTGGTAACAAAAGCCCCAAAAGAAAAACCTGCCAACGCCAAGGGCCCATCAGGGGCGAGTTGCTGAATCACCGACAACATGTCCCGGGCCTCGCCCCGGCCTTCGTCGTAGACGCCCGTGCTGGTGCCTACCCCTCTGAAATTGAAACGGACAGCTTGCCATCCGCACTGAACAAAGGCCCTGGCCAAAGTCTGCACGACTTTGTTTTGTAGGGTGCCGCCATACAAGGGGTGGGGGTGCGCAATGACTGCAGTGCCATGGATACTGCCCTCAGAGGGCTTGTCCAGCACGGCCTCAATGACGCCAGCCTCCCCTGTCAAGCTCAAGGACTGGGTGGCGGAATTCATCAGCGCCCCAGGTGTGCGGGTGTCACTAGGCGCTCGACGATCTGACCATTTTTCAAATGCGATTCAACGATTTCGTCAATGTCACTCTGATCCACATAGGAGTACCAAACGCCCTCGGGATACACCACGGCCACGGGGCCGCCAGAGCAACGGTCCAGACACCCCGCCTTGTTCACCCGAACTTGGCCGGGGCCGGCCAAGCCCAAATCCTTGACTCGGGCTTTGCAATGGTCAAACGCTGCTTGGGCGTTGTGTTGGGCGCAGCAAGCCTCGTTGTTTTTTCGCTCATTGAGACAAAAAAAGATGTGGCGCTTGAAATAGGGGTGGGTGTTTTCTGAAGTCATCATTGAATTTTAGGCTGACACCGTTTCAACCATCTGCGCTATCGCCAGCTGAAGACAATCGGCCCACCAAGTACAGCAGCAAGGCATAAGGCCACAGCCACCCCAGCCACTGAATCAGCCCATGAAACCGAATAAAACGGCCCTGCTCCCAAGTCTGCAAAGTCAAGGCAAAGTAAGCGTCGGCAGAGGCGTTGTTGAGCAAGCTCAGTTGCCACACCAAGGCGGCCAGCGCCAGCACCCAACACATCCGGGGCGAGCTGAAAGACATGACAGCCATCCCCAAGACAGCGCCCGCCAAGCCGACCCATACTTCTGAGCTGACCCAGTCCCAGGTGTGGGCCGGGCCATAGGTCAAGGCAGCCGACAATGCGCTCGCCAGAAAACCCACCAACACCACCAGCAAGGCGACCGTGATGCGCTGCCGCCATTGGCGTAACACACCGAAGGCCAGCAAGCTGGGCAACAACAGCCCGATGGTGACGCACAAAATTTCGCTCACGGGCAACATAGGCTGCAGTTCAACCTCTCTTAAAGGCAGCCACTCCAGCAGGAAAGAGTCTTCCAGCACATGGACCAAGGTGGCCTCGACCCGCTCCAGCACCTGACCCAAACCAAAGGTCACAGGCACCGGAAACAACAAAGCCAAGGGCCAGACAGCCAACAAAGCCATGGCCCCACTCGCGTCAGATACAAACCAACGGTCACGAAACCGGCTCCAGCGGTCCAACAGGCCGACCCACTCCATTGCGCGTGCCGTGACGGCACCTAAAAAGGCCCCGCACAGGTTCAAAGCAGCGTCCACATTGGAAGGCACGCGCACCGGCAAAAACATTTGCAAGGACTCCATCAGCAAAGACAGGGCTGCTGCGGCCAGTGTGGCCAACAAAATAGCGGGCCAGCGACGCCGGGTTCGGTGCAAAGCCAAGGCCAACAAAAACCCGAACGGCGCATAGCCCAGCACATTGGATAAAACATCAAACCCCGTCCAATAGCGGGGCAATGGAGCCGTTAGAAAGGCCCAGGGCGCAATGCCCTGAATACGCCAATTGTCAAAAGGGTAGAGGCTGGCGTAGACGATCAGGACCGCGTAAATCCACACCAAGGGCCAGGCAGCGGTTTTGCGCAGGTGAGAAGTGCGCACTTCAAAGTCCTTAGAAAGGCTTGACCACGACCAAAATAACGGCCACCAACATCAGTAAAACTGGGGCCTCATTGAACCAGCGGAACCAGATGTGGCTGCGTTGCATTTGCCCTTGGGTGAATTTGCGCAAAATCAGGCCGCACCCATGGTGGTAACCCAGCAAGGCCACCACGATGGCCAGTTTGGCATGCATCCAGCCCTGCCCGGGACCACGACCAATGCCGTAATAAAGCCATAACCACAAGCCCAAGACCAAGGCGGGAACCGCCAAAATCGTCATAAACCGGTACAACTTGCGCGCCATCAGCAGCAAGCGTTCGCGCTCGGCCACCGAGGCAGGTTCCACCATGGCCAGATTGACAAAAATGCGGGGCAAATAAAACAAGCCGGCAAACCAGCTGGCAATAAAAACGATATGAAGGGCTTTGATCCAGAGCATGCTGCAAGTGTAGTCAGAGAAGGCCGCGCCGTACCAGACGTTCAGATCAGGCAAAAAAAACCCCCGACCAGAGGCCGGGGGCAGCAAGCCTTTTAGCGTTACCGCGTCAAAGGCCCCGCTCAGGGAGGAAAAGCGGGAGGCAGCAAGCTGCCCGCATTGAATCTAACAAATAATAAAATCATTAACAAGATGATTTTTATACTTTGTGGCATTTTTGCCAGTTAACACTTTGACTCTGGCGAAACACGCCTCAGAGGCCCCTTTATTTGGCGTCCCTCAGGACTTCAGGCACAATTTTCGCCATGAACCCTGTCGCCTCCTTCCCCTCCAGCCGCCCACGCCGCCTGCGCCGTGACGAATTCACCCGCAACTTGGTGCGCGAGCACCAGGTCACACCGCACGACCTGATTTATCCGGTTTTCGTGCTGGACGGCCAGAACCAACGCCAAGCCGTTGGCTCCATGCCGGGTGTCGAACGCTTGAGCTTGGACCTTCTTTTGCCGGTGGCCGAAGACTGCGTCAAGCTGGGCATTCCGGTGATGGCCTTGTTCCCGGTGATTGATGCCTCGCTAAAAGACCCCACCGGACGAGAAGCCATGAACCCCGACGGCCTTGTTCCCAAGGTGGTGCGCGAACTGAAAAAACGCTTTCCCGAGTTGGGTGTGATGACCGATGTGGCCTTGGACCCATTTACCAGCCACGGCCAAGACGGCTTACTGGACGAGACGGGATACATCCTGAACGACGAAACCACTGCCGTACTGGTGCAACAAGCTCTGACTCAGGCCGAGGCTGGGGTCGACATGGTCGCCCCCAGCGACATGATGGACGGCAGAATTGGGGCCATTCGCCAGGCACTGGAGGCACGGGGCCTGATCCATACCCGCATCATGGCCTACAGCGCCAAATACGCCAGCGCGTTTTACGGCCCTTTCCGCGACGCTGTCGGCTCGGCTGGCAACCTGGGCAAAAGCAACAAAAAGGTCTACCAGATGGACCCTGGCAACAGCGATGAAGCCCTGCGCGAAGTGGCCATGGACCTGGCCGAAGGGGCGGACATGGTCATGGTCAAACCCGGCATGCCGTATCTGGACATCGTTCGCCGCGTGAAGGACGAGTTCAAAGTGCCCACCTTTGCCTACCAAGTGTCGGGGGAATACGCCATGCTCAAAGCTGCAGCCCAAAACGGGTGGCTCGACCACGATCTGGTCATGATGGAAAGCCTGCTGGCCTTCAAGCGGGCCGGAGCCGATGGCGTACTGACCTACTTTGCCCGGGATGCGGCACGCCTGATCCGTCAAGGCTAAGCGCCTCATGCGGGTCTTCACTGTTTCGGGGACACAGGTTCAAGCCGGGCTCACCTTGCCCCGGCAGTTGCCGGAAAGTGGCTACGTTTGGATCGCTTGCTCGCGCGAAAAATTCCAATCCGAACTGTCAAACCTTCAAAGCACCCTTGAAAGTCTCACCGGTCAAACCTTGGTGGACTTGCATGTTTCAGACCTGCTGAATGCCCAACTGCCCTCGCGGTTTGACTACAGCTCGCATTACGACCTGATGGTCTTTAGGCGACTGGCCCAACGCAACAACAACGGCCCAAGCCACGCCGGCCAAGGCTCGAATGCATCGGGCGCAAAGAACTCAACGCAGGGTTTGGATACTGGCTTACCCCCAAATTCAAATCCGCATGGCAAACGGTCCGGCCCCCCCGTGTTGCACCGCATAGACACCAGCCCAGTTGGGTTTGCGGTGTTTGACCGGGTGCTATTGAGCGTTCACCCCAGCGACTGTACCGTTCGCGAAGCCTATGCCGCCCGCCTGCTGGCCAGCGCAATGGCTACCGCGCAAACCCCTGATTTGCCCGACCAACGCTCAGCAGGGGCGCGTGGTGTACCCGCCAGCCCCGCCGACATGATGCTGCGCCTATTGAGCCAAATGGTCGATGGTTACCTTGATTTGAGGCGCGAACTGAGCCGCCAACTCGACCACTGGCAGGCCGAATTGCTCAACCCCAGAACACGCTTCAACCGCTGGGATGCGTTGTTACAAGCCCGCATGGCCCTGCACCAGTTGGAAGCCCTGTGTGACGACCAGCGAACCGCCGTACAAACCTGGACAGAATCTCTGGACACTTGGGGCGTTGGCAAAGACATCCCCGCCGAACGCGAACACGAGTTGCTCAAAATCCGCAGCCGGGATGTGTTGGAGCACATTGAGCGCGTGGTCCAACATGTTCGCAGACTGGAGCACAACACCGAAACCGCCGTGCAAATGCACTTCAATGTGCAAGGCAACCGCACCAACGACATCATGCGCACCCTGACCGCGCTGACGGCGATCTTCTTGCCTCTGAACCTGATCGCCGCCGTGTTCGGTATGAACTTCGAGTTCATGCCCTGGTTGCACCAGGCCAGCGGATTTTGGTGGACGCTGGGCGGCATGTGCCTAATTGCCACAAGCATGGGCCTAATTTTTTGGCGCAAACGCTACCTAGCCCGCACGGGCGACTGAGTCTCCCACGGCCCCTACCGAATCCAGCTGCCCCTGCGGGGATAAGCCACTGTTCTGGATTGCTTCCACCCGTGGAACCTGTTGGAGCGAGCCCCTGCTCGCGAATGTTTGCAGAGGCTGGGGGCTTGCCGTCAGTTTGCGCTCAAATGCTGAGCAAAAAACGCCAAGCTCCGTTCCGATGCCAACTGGGCCGATGGGGCATGCCACGAACCGCGCTGGTTGCAATTAAAGCCATGATGGGCAGCATAGGTGTGAACCTGCACCTCGGGGTGCACCTTTTTGAAAGCCTCGACCGAATCCATCGGAATCCACTTGTCCTCTTCGGCAAAGTGCGCCAACACCGGCACTCTGGGTTGGCGCGCAGCTTCTGCCTCAGTGGTCACGCCGCCACCGTAATAAGGCACGGCAGCACTTAAGCCCGACAGGGTGCAGGCCGCACGCCAGGTCAGCAAACCACCCCAGCAGTAACCCACAATGCCCACTTTGCCCCCTGATACCTGGGCCGCATGGTCAATGGCGGCCTGAATGTCTTGCATCACGCCCGGTGCGGGCAAAGCCTCTACCGCCGTTTTGTAGCCAAAACCTTCGCCCATATCGGCATCGGTATAGCCCAATTCAACGCCCGGCTTAACGCGATGAAACGCGGCTGGGGCCACCGCAACATAGCCTTGGGCAGCGTAGCCGTCGGCCACCTGTCGAATATGGCTGTTTACCCCAAAAATCTCTTGAATCACCACGACTGCGCCCTTGGGCGCACCCACAGGACGGGCTTCGTAGGCAGGCACCGCAGTGCCATCAGCCGTTTTCAATTCAATCATGCTTCCCATCGTCATCTCCTAATGTTGTCAATCACCCAATTACATCACCCCGCCAATGCCCGCTCGAGAAAATCAAGTCGGTCCTGGCCCCAAAAAATCTCACCTTCGAGCACATAACTGGGCGCTCCAAACACTCCCGCCGCAATAGCCGCTTGGGTGTAGGCCTCGTAGCGCGCCTGCACCTCCAAACTGTGCGATTGCTCCAGCAAACCAGCTGAAAGCTTTTGCTCTTGCAGCAACTCAGCCAACACGGCGTCATCGGCCATGTTGCGCTCTTGAGCCCAGCACGCGGTCAGCACTGCGCCCGCCATGGCCATGGCCGCAGCGGCACCGTGGGCCATGTCGGCTGCAATGATCAGGCGAGCCGCAGGATCGCCCCCAACCGGAAAATATTGGGGTTTCAGATTTAAAGGGATTTTCAGGTGTTGGCTAAACCGCTGCAACTCCACCAAACGGTAGGCCTGGCGCTGCGGCGCTCGCTGTCCCAAAGGCAGGCCCCCCGAGATCGGAAACACCTTGCCCCCCAAATCCATGGGCATCACGCGCAGCGTGGCCCCGGTTTGCGCCACGATATCAACCAAGCGCTGGTGGCCCAAGTAAGCCCAAGGGCTTTGCGGTGCAAAGTAATAGTCCACTGTGCGACCCATAAGGCCTCCCGGTCTGTTGTGTAATCTTTGGACGAAAAAGCGGCAAACACCGCGCCCTCTATTTTTGCAGGAGAAACTGGATGAACAAGGTCTTGTTGGTGACCGGCGGCAGCCGCGGTATTGGCGCTGCCACCGCCCTTTTAGCGGCCCAAAAGGGTTGGTCTGTGGCGGTGAACTACACCGCCAACTCTTTGGCCGCTGACGAAGTGGTGCGCCAGATTCGGGCATCGGGGGGACAGGCCATGTCCATCCAGGCCGATGTGGCCGAAGAAGCCCAAGTGCTGCGCATGTTTGAACACATCGACGCCAAACTCGGCCGCCTGTCTGGCCTAGTCAACAACGCAGGCGTGGTCGACGTGACCGCCCGCGTGGACGAGATGAGCGTGGCCCGCTGGAAGCGCATGTTCGACATCAACGTGATCGGCAGCTTGATTTGTGCCCGCGAAGCCGTACGCCGTATGAGCACCCTACACGGGGGCGACGGCGGCAGCATCGTCAACGTATCCAGTGCCGCAGCCAGGCTG
>Ga0315903_10009195_pt1 | contig 11999 bp, 18 predicted proteins | sample LakEriMetagenome_7_FD_203524 | JGI IMG/M metagenome (GOLD analysis project Ga0315903, IMG submission 203524) | Freshwater fungal communities from buoy surface, Lake Erie, Ohio, United States - Buoy 2 MA119 | ecosystem: Environmental > Aquatic > Freshwater > Lake | place: USA: Lake Erie, Ohio...
AAAGAATGGGTTTTCGTTGACATTTTTTCTGAATAATATATTCTATAAGTCTTATGAGTAATACAGTAACAACAAAAAACATCAACGATATCTCTCGCCGTTTCTACGTGGATTCAGATACTCCACGTAGTATCAAAGAGGATATCATCAACAAGTATCTCAATCCTTCGAAGTATGAATTTGTGGGATTTGTAGATCGCTCTAATACAGCCATTCTTCGTCCTCGCTTCCATAACGTTCGTGATTCTTATGGGCGTTTTGCACGCGTAGAAGAATAATAAACTTGGTGTTGTGTGTCATTAAAGGCTCTCTTGAAATATAGAGAGCCTTTATTACTTTTAATAATATGAAAATTCTCGAAAAAAAAATCACTAATAAAAACTTTTTTTATAAACAAATTACTCGCGAAGATAATGTAGCAATCTACGAACAACGATTAATTGATCCTCCAGATAGTACTAATAGATGGTATGAAGTAATAGTTATTAGATCTCATGATGGATATGAAATTAACGGCAATAAAATTGCACCTTCGGAAATGTATCCTTCTGCTAATCATTGGGGAGTATTGGGGTGGACTTGTTTGAGTCTAGAAGACGCTCAAAAACGTTTTAAAAAAGTCAAAAATTCTGAATCAAAGAAACAAATCCCAACAAAAAAGTGAACAAATTGCTTCTTTTGTAGTTAAGTTTAGATAATTAACTCAAATGGCTAAAAAAGAAGCAAAAAAACGTAAAAATCGAGATCTTAAAGCTTTAGTTGAAGAAGTTTCAGAAGGAATTATATTTGAATATAAACCACCAACTATAGTGGATTTAACTAAAAATGCAGAAGTTTGTAGACAAACCACAGAATCTAGTTGTTGGAGACCAGACATATATTTGGATTTAGGGTGTGTAGAATGTTCTATAAACGAACACTGTGCTTGTCCGATTAAAAAGATGGTTAGACGTGACACTCCAAAAGGAAGAAGAAAAAAATGATTGATATTTTAAAAGAACTTTCTGTCTTTAATAGAATTGTGTTTCTTGACAGAACACACACCTATCTTATAGACAATAAAGCTTCTGCAAAATATTCTGTGACTGGTTTGTTGGAATCACTTAAAGAACCTTTTGAAAAGGAAAAATGGGCTGGTATTAAAGGTAAAGAATTTGGTTTGACTGCTGAAGAAATTATGTGGGGTTGGGATCAAAAAAATATGTACTCTAAAGTATTGGGTACAATTTTTCACGGTTATGCTGAAAATTATTACAATAATAAAGTAGTTCCTTATGACAAAAAGTGGGTCACTTCACAATTAACACCAGAACAACACACCGAGTTAAGAAAAACATTAGAGGTACTTTTAAAACAATTTAATAATTTTTATAATGACACTAAAGAGTATCTTATTCCAGTTAAGAATGAGTTAGTTGTTGGAGATATCAATAACACTAAAATTTGTGGCATGGTGGATATGCTTTGCTACAACACCAAAAAAGAGTGTTTTGAAATTTATGATTTTAAGACCAATAAAGAAATTAACTACTCCAGTAAATTTAATAAAAAATTTCTGGCACCGTTAGATCACTTAGAAGCTTGTGAATTTAATACCTATAGTTTACAATTGGGTCTTTACAAGAAATTTATCGAAGACCATACTTCTATTAAGATAGAAAATCTTTACGTACTTTGGTTAAACAAAAAGAATGACAATTACCAATTGATACCTCTTTTGAATTTGAATTCTGAAATTGATTTAGTGATTCAAAAGTTTATTAAAGATCAAGTAAACGAAAAGACTAGTGACGTAAAGTAAAGGTATAGATAGAAAATTTTGTATAATAGTGCCTGCTATTAAACACAACCAAAAAGACAAACAAACAGGACAAGTAATTAATTTAATGTAAAAAAGAGAAAATTTGTTTTTACACAAAACATTTCTTTTCGAGTAAAGATGTTGCGGAAATGACAACTCTGTATTTTCATACCCCAGTAAAATTTTCTTTAAACCGAATACTTTACAGTACTCAACAAAAGCATCAGTTTGGAACCACACTATTAAAAAGGTAACAATAAATCCCAAACTGTAAAGAAAATCTATCATAACACCATAAATATATACACTTATTTATGAAATTTGATTCACTTTATCAGCAAGTTTTTTTAATTGAACAGGACGAAGTAGCTCCTGAAGAGACACTAACACCAGAAGAAGAACTTCCACCGCAAGAAGGTGGACAAGCTTCTCCTGACAGTATTAATGTAGAACCTGCACCTGTTTTTGCTGGTGTTGATGCTGGTGGTATTCAAACATATAAAACCCAATTACAACAATTTGCTGATTCCATGCAAAATACAGATACCGAATGTCTTCAAAAATTAGTTAATGATTTGGATTACCCTGGTAGTCTTTATATGGGTATTTCTAGAGAATTGGCTTCTCGTATTATTAAAATCGCTAGTGACGCTAAAGAAATTGTTACCATTTTAGACGGATTCGTTATCAATTCTATTAAGCGTAAAAGAGATATTGCTACAGGTCAAAAATAATCCTTTTATTTTTCTTTATTGATATTATACTAAAGAGGTGGAAGGACTACCTCAAGATTACGTTATTCAGACGATTTACTCTCGATGTAAACGACCTGTATATAAAAAATATCAAAAGGTTTACAATGCAGAATGTTGTGTGTGTCACGAAGGAGATTCTTCTGGTAGAAAAAGACGTCTATTTTATTTCGTAGACGAAAGATATTTTTATTGTTTTAATTGTGGTAAATCCTGGAAAGAAATTAATTGGATTCAAGAAGTTACACATCAAAACTATCACGAAATATTAAAAGAGTCTTCCAACTTTACCTGTTCTGTAGACCTTAACGTAAAACTTGAAAAACAAACAGAAACCAAGCAAGTAGACATACCTTCTATCCCAACAGATAGTATTGACATATGTAATAGCAAAGAATGTGAATTTTACAAAGAAGGAAGAGAGTATAAATTAATTCAAACCGCTTTAAATTATTGTTCACAAAGAAAAATTTTAGAAGCTGTCAACCGACCTAAGTCTCTTTATGTGTCTATAGAAGACTATATTCACAAGAATCGATTGATTATTCCTTTCTATTCAGAAACAGGAAAAGTAGAGTCTTATCAAAGTCGATCTTTGAATAGTGATGAGTATCCAAAGTATCTTACTAAATACGGAGAAAAATGTCTTTATGGGGAAAATAATTTAGATTCTTCTATTCCTTATATTTTTGTCTTTGAAGGTCCTATTGATGCTATGTTTGTTAAAAATGCTGTAGCTATTGGAGGTTCAACTATGACCGAAAGACAAGAAACCTTTTTAAAGAAGTGTTTGGGGTACGAAGTTATTTTTGTTTATGATAATGACAAAGATAACAAACAAATGGATAAGAAAATCAAACAACTCATTAAGCAAAATAAAAAGATGTTTATCTGGCCAAAAGAAATGAACAAATACAAAGATATTAATGAGGTTTGTTGTTCTTTAAACTTGACAGAATTTCCTTATAAGTTTATAGTAGAAAATTCCTTTACAGGAATTGAAGCTTTAATGAAATTTAAAAAATAATTTACTTAAAATTAGAAACACAAAAGTCTACAGCCTTTAAAAACTTTTCTTTGTAATTTCTAATAGGTTTATTTTCTGTTTCTTTCTCTTCTAATGTTTGAAGTCTTTTGAATTCTTCAGATAAAGCATTTAAAAAAGTTTCAGAGAATTGAATTTGTTTTGGGTAATGAATCCTTTTAACCATTTTCATGGTTGAAGGAAAAATGTTTTCTAAAAGCGTGTCGAATTTATCCGCCATAAAGTTTTACCCCCATTGCAGCTAAGGTAGCATCTGCTGCTGATCCTAATTGTTTCATTCTTTCACCTGCACCTGGTTTCTTTTTAGTATATTCACCAACTTGACTTAAAAGTTGAATTAATGTCTTGGCTCTGGGGTTTTTTTGTAATTGATTTATTTTATAATTTGCAGGAATTGTTTGTAAAACTTTATCAGTGTCTTCGCCACTCTGAGGGTCTGTTAAATTATAATTTATAGATTTACCTAAATAAAAATTAATTTTATTGGGTATCTGTTGTTCTGATAAAACTTCTTCCTTTAATTTATTAATAACTTCTTTTGGTATTTCTGTAGGTTGGGTTGTTATTGGTTTTTCTTCTGTTGGTTTATAAGAAGACGGTACAACTAATCCACTGGTGGTTGTGGTTTCACCTCCCCTGAATGACGTCGAACTCGGTGTTTGTTCATTTAGTATTTGTCCAACCATTAGCTCAAATAAATTTAACCCAGCATTATCTTGTTGGGTGAGTTTTAATTGTGTTATCTCAGAGACATAAAAGTCTTGAGCAGCTAAAGCAATCTCAATTAAATTGTCAATGTAAAATTTATCTACCTCTTCAAAATCACTAGTATATTTTTTTGCCCCTGATTTATATTGTAAAGGGTATTTAAAAACATCAGTAATTAAATTGGTAAAAGGTGTTGTAGGGCTCTTAAAACGAAGTACCCTTGTAAAAAAATCTATACGTTTTTTGACAATTTTTTGAACAGCAGGAATAATAAAATCATTTCCATATTCTCCTATAAGAGTATCAGCTCCTTTTTGACCTGCTAATTTTTCTGATCTTGCTTTTAAATCTTTAATTTTAGAATTAGATATAACCCAACTAAGTCTATTTGATTTATTTAAAGTTAAAAATTTTGAAATTTTGTTTTTAAATTTATCTGAATTATTAGTGATAGCTGTTTTAAAATTATTCAAATTCTCGGGTTTAGGAGATTCCATAGAATCATAAAAATTTTTCATGATATCTAAAATACGAATCTTATTTAAATCTTTTAAACCTTCTACTTCAGAAATCCTAGTATCATCTAACAAATTAAAAAAATCATTTAAATCTTCATCAGTAACATCAACACCAAACAATTCTTTGTGTTTGTTTAAAAGACCGTTAAACCAATCGGGTACACCAACAACAGCTTCACATAATAAGATGTTTTGTACTAATGTATCAAAATTAACCATAAAGTATATGGTTATTTATGGCAAAACTAGCCCAATAGTGAACCATCTTCATCTGTAAAAAACTTTCCATTATCTTTAAGATAGAGACGAATTTGTTCACAACGAAGATCTGGTGGTCCTTCTAAAGTAATAACAGCAGGACAATCTTCGGTTGGAAAGAAAGCACCAGTACCCTTTTCGTAAGATAAAACCAAAGCTCTAAAGATATTGTCAATCTCTTTGCGAAATTCTGGATCAGTGTCTCTGTTATCTTTTTCTTCTATTTTAATTTCATCTCTTAGAGGGACATAAAAAAGAATATCAAACAATTTTAAGGTTTGAAGGGCTAAGAATTTAGAATCCATGACAAATTTATCAGACACTTTGTCGTGAGCATTAAGCCAAAGAGTGTAAGCAATATTATCAACCACACAACGATCAAAAATGAGAAAATCTCCCTGAGCTTGTTGAACCTCGTCAATTAAAGCATTTAAAATGGCTTTTTGTGACGTTTCATCTCCTTCTTGATTAATTTTGATGTTGCGACTTTTAATAATATCCCGATAGGTTTTTTCTGGAGTTTTATACATTGACCACTTATCCAAAAACTCTTGAATTAAGTGACTCTTCCCTGAATTTTGAGATCCAATTATGGCTACTCTCATACTTTTAAAGCTTTATCCCACAGACAGAGATGTAAACGAGCACTAAAATTAAAACCAAACGTCTTAGCTAATTCAGCAACTCCTGCTGCACGCTCGATATGTTCTTGTCTTGATCCTGCACAAGGCATTAGCCAAATTAAATGTTTAGGAACTTTAACTTGATCGGAATCAATATACTTTCTAAAAAGTTCTTCAATGTCTTTTTGATGGTCGTTAATAACAAATTTAAAACAGGAGTTTTGTTTAATGTGAAAATTCAAAACATCTGGGTTGTATGTTCGATTTTCAGGATCTCCGTTAGATGAAAATTTAGGAGAAGTGGTGAAACTAACATTAAATTCTTTACTCATCCAATCTTCTTTAAATGGTAATGTAGCATTAGTTTCAAAATCAATTCGTGGTTGAAATTGATACTTTTCTTGAAAAGCTCTTACAAATGTTAGAAGAGGGTCTTGGCGTAAAGTTGGTTCACCACCAGTGATTTTCCACACATCCCCTCTCTTTAATTTTTCAATAAATCCTTGTCTTTCATAAAAACCAAACATTTCATCGAAGGTATATTTGTTTTTCTTCGACCAAGAAATATAAGAATCACAACCATTAGGCGAGTCTGGAGACGACCAACCTTTACAGGTCAAATTACACCCAAACAACCTCATAAAAATACTAGGGGTTCCTAAAAGTCGACCTTCACCTTCGATGGTGTGAAATCCCGGACCATCATCACTTATAAGCAAATAATTTTCTTCCATAATTTTAAGAAATAACAAATTTATATAATAACGTCATAATAATAATACTCAACCACCCAAATGGGTGGAGAAACAACATAAAAAAAGCAATGAATAAAAAAGCAAAAAATGTAGAAACAGTAGTGGTCAAAAAAGACCAAAGGTTAGAATTATTGTTTTCTTTTTTTGGTACTACCTTTTCAAAAGTAGCATTAATAATTTCTAATTGTTTTTTCATTCTTGATAAATAGCACTATTTTGATCGTGTTCCCAAACCTCTACCTTAGAAACCCAACAACGATTATCGGTTTGGTTTTTAATATAATCATTAGCCTTTTTAAAGCACCATTCCGCGGTTTTTTCTATACCAACATCAGCCATAATTCGAAGATCACAACCTTTAGCATTATGTAGTTGTTGGAAAAGTGGCAATAAAGGATCATCAACAGCTACGCAAAGCGTATGGTCAAATTGATTTTGAAGTATATATTTGAGTTCTTTAAGACCACCGAAATCAACGCACCAATTTTTATCATCTAATTCTTTACACTCAAACCAAAATTTGGCTTTTAATTGGTAACCATGTATGAAGCTACATCTAGAAGAATTTACCCCAGCTCCTGGTCTATTAGAAGCGGCATTGGGTTGTCTAAATGCACAAGAACCTAACTCTAGAACTTTAGTAGAAGTAAAAGGCATATTATATTTTATAGATCTAATGAAACAATATCAAAGTGATTTCCAAATTCATTCAAAATGTTTTCAGAACAGGAATCCTCATAATAATCTTCTTTAAAGAAATTGATATTGTCTAATTTCATTTGATCACCCAAAGTATTTTTTAAAACTCGAGCAATTTCAATCATGCCCTCACATTCTTCTTTTTTCCAGTCTGCACCCACACTTACAGAGGATGCAAATAGTAAAGATTCAATAATACGGTTAGTCTGATCTACATCTAATTCTAGAGAAATTTTGTTACTCATGGATTGAATAATAACCACGAGTGAATATAAATCAAGTTACTTTACTACTTGAATAAACTTTTTACTCAATTCTTCTAAAGTTTTAGGGCCTAAAACAAATCGAATAATAGAAAGATAGGGATTTTGTTGATCTGAAACCTTATTGTTTAACTCAGAAATAAATTGATCAATTCTTCTTTTTTCTGCTTCAATGGCTTTTTTAGTATCTTCTAAAGCTTTAGAATCTTCTTTATTAATCTTAGTTAAAGCTTCTTCAATATTCTTTTTATAATCATTTAAAGAATTAGTTAAGTCGGAAACCATTTGTTTAGCTTCTTGAAATTGAACTTCTTCGGAAGCATCGCCGTAAAGAACATCTAACATTTCATCCATAGAACCAAAACGAGAACCTTTAGTTTCCATCGCGTTGGTTAATTTTTGAACTTGTTTATCATCTAAAATAAAGATATCAGCATTCTTTAATACATCTTCTTGAAGTTGTTTGTAAAGATTTTTACGATAGTCTTTGAGTGCATCCACTCCAGCCCATTGTTCTGCTCTTCTTCTGCCAAAACCTTCTAAATCTACTAATTTAGCAATAGCTCCTGTCTCCATATTACGGATAATAGCTCCTTCAATTTCAGAAGCGCCTAAAGAAGAAGGAACTGTACCCAAAGAACCCAAGAGAGTCTTTTTAATAAGGGATTTTAAAATTTCAAATTCTTTAACCACTTTAGCTTTCATTTCAGCTTCATTGCCTGTTCTTTTGCGGGAAGCAATTACTGCCATATTCTCAGCACTGCAAGTCTTTTGAATTTGAGATTTGATAGTTTCATCAATATCTAATGCTAAAGGTTTTTTGTCGTAAAATTTCCAATCCGTAGAATTATTAAGAAGTTCTATAATTTTATCTTTAATAACCTTTCCTTCCTTAGTAGTAGTAATGTCTGTTCCTTTAGGAGAATCTAATTTAACTATTCCAAAAATAACAGCCGCTCCGTTGCCAATCAAATCTTCGGCATATGGAATGACATTCATGTGAGCTTTGCTAAACATTTCCCCAAAAATTTGTAGAGGAGAATTAATCATTCCACTTAATTGTTCTAATAATCGATCTACTTTACTTTTTTGTAAAGTTTCCAAAAATCTTGCAAACCCTTCAAAAATGTCATTGTCGTAAAGTTTAGCTTGTTGATAAAATTCAGAAGCATCAGTAACGGGATTTCCCTTTTTAGATTTAACAAAAATATTTCCTTCTTCGGTTAAACCAAAAGAAACATTAGAGCCGTCATATTTCTCAGAAACCTCCCATGCTCCTCCGCTAAACAAATTACAAAAATCTTTAGCAGTCATTTGGTCAATGTGTGGAATAGAAACCATTTTGACTGCTTCATTTAAACTTTCTCCGAATAATTGGGTGTACTCTTCTGTGTTTACATTACCAAAAAAAGGTTTAAGGTATTCAAAAGCGCTTTTAGCTTCTTGATTTGAAATTTGGCCTTGTGTGCGACCAGTAGCTAAATTAGGAAGTTTAGATTTGATATTTTTTACTAAATTATCCCAAAGTTTTTGTTTACGTTCTTGATCGAAAGTAGAAACCAATTCCACCATTTTAACCACGTGCTTTAAATGATCTGGATTAGCAAAACCCAAAATAGCTGCTAATGTATCTAAATCTTCATAGGTGACAGGGTCTACTTCTTTACCACTAACAAATCGTTGTAATTGGTCAAATTTTACTCCACCTTTACTATAATTTTTAGAAACTCCATTAACCATCCAATTAATTTTGTAAGCGAGTCCGTCTCCTCCTAGGGTATAGCGAATATCATAAGCGATTTCTCCGTTCTTTTTATACTTTTCTACGAAGTTTTTATACTCCTCTGTATTTTTAATAGCTTGATCTAAAATTTCAGACTTTTGCGGATTAATGGGAGTAGAAGCCGCAATGCCTCTTACCAAAAGATCTCTTACTACCCCTTTGATACCCTGAGCCATATCAGCCATACTAGCAAATTGAGAAACTCCGAAATATTTTTCTTTGCCTTTAATATTGACAATATCAATTTGAATAACATTACTAGAATCTCCGACAACTACAGCAGTATTGACTTCTTCAGCGGCTGTGTCAGCTGCATATTTTCCTGGAAATTCTGAATTTAAAAAATCTTTAATTTGTTTAGTAGTTATCCCATCCTGGAAGTAAACGTCTAAGTCGATATCTCCGAAATCTTTTTTAGTTGATAAAGCTTTTTGAATGATTTCTTGGGTTTCTATTTCATTAGGTTCAGGAGCTCTAATACCTGCTTTGATAGCGAATAAACGACTAGAACCTAAATAGTAAGAGGGTTCTCTCGAATCCACAAACCCTTTGCTTCTAAGAAGAGTAAGAAGTCTTTGTATTTCGTCAATAACTTCTGGTGTGGGATTAGCACGAACGTACTTTAAATTTTCATTACCTGTATTCTTTTTTAAATCTACAATAAGATTTTCAGCCGCTTGGCCACCTTCATTGATTAATTGATAATGATTCTTAAAGGTAAAAGTATTTTCTTTTACCATTTTTGTTTTTTTAGGAGACCAATACTTCTTTTTAACTGGTCTTTCCTTGGATTCCTGAAAAAAGGACGTAAAAGAAGTTTTTAACATTTTATTTTTGATCAATATTGATTCCGTAATTTTTAAGATCTTCTAATTTATTAATTTTTTTACTAGGATCATTAAAATCTTTCATTAATTGATCAAGATTTGGTTTTTGTTGATTATTGGTAGCAGGTTGACCTGGTTTATTTACTTGATTGGTCTGTGTAGTAGTTTGAGTAGGTGTTCCGGGTTTTACTTGTGTATTAGGTTGTGCGGAAGCTTGTGTCTGTTGTTGAGCTTGATTAGCTGGGTTAACAGAATTCATGTTAGTTGTTAGTTCATTGAGTACTTGATCGAATTTAGTCATAAATCTATTTATGTTGGGACGAAACTTTTATTTTTTAATTTAATCCCCCAGCCCCAAACCTTAAAATCCATTTATTTTGTGTCCATCGAAAAGTCAACGGATCCTTTTGAAAAAATTGTATTTTTCTGTAAACCCTTTAAAAAAATAAAGAGGTCATGTTTGTTAGCGAATTTGGTAGTTTTTTGTGTATTTTTAGAAGTAGCTAAAGCTCTTGAGGCGGCGGATTCTAAATCGGGTGAGTACCAAGAACTGACTTTACAGTAAGGAATAGGCAAAACAGCTAGTATCCTATCTAAAGACTTTTCGGAGAATGGTAGTTCTTTGGGAGAAGGGTAAAACGCCAGAACTTTTTCGTGTTTACTAGAGCATTTTTTATATTCAGAACAAAATTTCTCTAAACAATAATGATAAAAGAATTTTTGCACGTCTTTAGACTGCCTTCCTTCAGTAATAAAAGGAATGTTGTATTTTTTGCAAATTTGAATCGTCTCTCTAACGGCAGATTTCAGTAAAGGATAATAGTCGATGACGCAAATCCTAGAAGAGGGAAATTCTTTGTACATAGATTAATGAAAGAAAGATTCTACTTGTTCAACGCTTAACCCATCACTCAAAGCGGTATTAGTCAACTCGTGTAATTGGGTTAATAAATTTTGTATTTGATTTTCGTATTTTAAAAATTTTTGATGATTTTCTTTATTATAGCCGATTTTAGACTCCGACTCAAGAACAATCGTATTTCGTATGAGGCCCCATTTAGAACCTAAATGTTTTTTAATTTTTAAAATAGTCTTAGTTGACGGGGAATAAGAAGCCTTTTCTGCTTCAGTGATAGGTTCTTTAATTTTATTGCCATTTTCGTCAATAATTCCCAATTTAAAAGCCTCGTAGTCTGTAAAATCTTTATTCAATTGCTCTATCATAAAACTATTTTTTAATGATTCTTTAAACATGGAATTATAATTGATTCCATGTAAATGAAGGTCATCAAATGGGTTTACTTTACACCCTCTACCGAAACTGGTAGAACCGCAATAAGAGCATTTTTTAGCATCATCTGGGTGAAAATGTACGCCATGAGGACCATAACGGCAACCTTTTCCGTAACTAGTCGAACTACAATACATACATCGACTAATTTGTTGTTTAATTAAAGACTTTTCACAAATTAAATTCATTTATTCTTTATTTAAGAAAGATTTCGGTGCTTTTCCCACACGCAGGTTGAGAATCCCATTATACGAACATTCACTAAGGAGAACATCTCGAGCCATTTGTTCTTTGGCTTCGAAATAACTTAATTCCCACTTAGAATTACAAAGACGAAGAATAACAAAATCAAAATTTTCTTTTCCGTATTTTTTAATGTCTTCTTGTAAATCATTAGAAGAACTGAAATATTCTTTCCAATCTGACTCTACATGATCAATTCTATTTCGACTTTTACCTTTTAATGGTTTTCTTTTAATTTTACGAGAACATTGTTTTTTACCGATATAAAATTTACCATTCAATTTATTGGTAATTTCATAGATGAATCCAAAAGTATCATCTTTCCATAAAACCCCTTCAGATAATGTCCAGTGCCCCAGATCCATTATTTTTTTCTTTTCTTTTTCTTATCTAGAAAAGGCCGTTTTTGAATTTTTTTAAATAAAGGTTTACC
>Ga0315903_10009197_pt1 | contig 11993 bp, 12 predicted proteins | sample LakEriMetagenome_7_FD_203524 | JGI IMG/M metagenome (GOLD analysis project Ga0315903, IMG submission 203524) | Freshwater fungal communities from buoy surface, Lake Erie, Ohio, United States - Buoy 2 MA119 | ecosystem: Environmental > Aquatic > Freshwater > Lake | place: USA: Lake Erie, Ohio...
TCCGTTAAATGAGGTGATGCATACATTCTCAAATTATGATAGTGTGCCTTGTAAACATTTGAATTGGCAAGCCAAAGTAAATTTCGAAACCAAGCAAATAACTGGTATCGCTACCTGGACTTTTGAGAATAAAAATAATAGCCCTTACATCTATTTTGACACCTATGATTTAAGTATTCAGCATGTCACTATTAATCAACAAAATATTGATTACTCATTAGGCAAACCGAATAAAGAATTTGGCACCTGCCTTGGTATTCCGATAGGTTCGAATGATTCAATCGTTTCCATTGAATACACAACAGGTGCAAATGCAACAGCCTTGCAATGGTTAGCACCTTTGCAAACTGCAGGTAAGAAATTACCTTACCTATTTACTCAATGCGAAACAATACATGCTCGTTCACTTTTACCTTGCCAAGATTTACCTGCATTGCGTGTAACCTACCAAGCAGACATAGAAGTTCCAAAAGGTATGATGGCAGTTATGAGCGCAAAAAATCCTCAAGCGAAAAACGAATCAGGCAAGTATCATTTCGATATGGAAATTCCGATTCCAACTTATTTAATTGCATTAGCGGTTGGTGACATCTCATACAAAGCCATTGATGCCCGAAGTGGTGTTTACACCGAACCAAGTATGCTCGATAAAGCTGCTGCTGAACTTAGCGATATTCCTATGATGATGGCTGCTGCCGAAAAACTTGGGGGACCTTATAAGTGGGGCAATTATGATGTGCTTATCGCACCGCCTTCTTTCCCAATTGGTGGAATGGAAAATCCGCGTTTGACTTTTGCCACACCTACAATTATTGCTGGTGATAAAAGTTTAGTTTCACTTATCGCACATGAAATGGCTCATAGTTGGAGTGGCAATTTGGTTACAAACGCGACCTGGAATGATGTTTGGCTCAACGAAGGATTTACAACCTATTTTGAACGTCGTATTATGGAAGCCATTAATGGTAAGGATTATAATGATATGCTATGGGAACTTGGATATCAGGATATGGAAAGTGATTTTAAAGATTTAGGAATGGATAGCCCCGATACAAAATTGTATGTTGACTTAAAAGGCAGACATCCCGAAAATGGATTTACGAATATACCTTACGAGAAAGGAGCCGTGTTTATTAAGATGCTCGAAGAGAATATGGGTCGTAAGAAGTTTGATGCTTACCTCAACAACTATTTTCAAACCAATGCATTTGTTCCTATGACAACTAAAAAATGCTTGGCTTTCATGCAACAATATTTATTTGAAAATGATATCAAAATTAAAGAGAAGCTCCATATTCAAGATTGGGTATTTAGTCCTGGATTACCCAATAATTGCCCCCATAAAAATCCAATTCGATTTGAAAAAGTAGATACTGCTCGAAAATTATTCGAACAAAGTGGCGATGTTAAAAATTTAGTAACTACAAATTGGACGACGCATGAATGGCTACAACTTTTACGCAAACTTCCACATCCATTGGATCATACAAAAATGAATGCATTAGACAATGCTTTCCAATTGACAGGAATTTCCAACTGTGAAATTGCTGATGAATGGTATAAACTGTCAATTTCATCGAATTATGAAAAAGCTTATCCTGCTATGCAAGACTTCCTAGGCAAAGTGGGCCGTAAAAAATTTCTGGAGCCTCTCTATCGAGAAATGATGAATACCGAAGCAAATCAGAAAATGGCTAAAGATATTTTCAAGCAATCGAAGGACAATTACCATCCACAAACGGCAAAAAAAATAGAAGGCATTATTTCAAAAAAATAGTGATTATATGAAAATAAGAATTAAAGGCAACAGCATCCGATACAGATTATCAAAAAGTGAAGTAAAACAATTGTGCGAAAAAAAAGTGCTTGAAGAAACAACGCAATTTCTTCATAATACTTTCAAATATGCAATTGTGCCCATGAATACCGATGAATTATTTGCTGATTTTAAAGACAATACAATTACCTTATATTTCCCTGAAAAAGAAACTGAAACCTGGTACACCTCCGACTTAATCACTTACAAAAATGAGGTATCACTGCAGCATGGAGAAAAACTTAGCTTGTTACTTGAAAAAGATTTTGTGTGCCTCGACCATACTGACGAAGACCAAAGTGATAATTACCCGAACCCAAGTAAGGTTTGTTAACACATAAACCCAGATTCAGTTCTGAGATAAATCCAGGCAGAAATGATTTAGAAAGTGCAAACTGCGATGTTCTTCTGATGAAATATAGATGAAAATATACTATTCAGTCTCAGTAAAAACCTCATCACTAAATTTCGAATTCACTTGGTAATCGCTAAAGTTCAGCGTAATCGAGCCTGACTCTTTTTTATCCTCATCTGATTTTGCCTTTGATTTTTTATTTAAATCAACTGACATCATCTTTGGCATTTTTATTTTCTTCATTTCAAAGTTCAACACAATTTGATCTGGCAAAGCGTACTTTCTTTTGATCCCATAAATATTCCTAGTCTCAATGGTACCATTGCCTTTGGTTGTTATTTGCGATTTTAGGACTAAAACTTCACTCTTATCAATCCAAAACTTACCTAAAATAAGTTCCCCATCACTTTTCAAAGGTATAATATTTACAATGGCGCATTGCTTCCCATCCATCGCCTCGTAACCCGAGATAACGCTTGTATAGCTTGTGGTATCGAGCAATAACGCCGCAATATTTTGAATAGGATTTTGCTTTGGCAAGAAAAAAATACCCTTCGCCTTTATGCGAAATTTGTTTGGTTTTTTAAAAAATACCTTGCCACGCATTTGGTTCATTTTCACACCAGGTACATCAAATTTCATATTCACTTGTGCCGTATAATCAGCTACCGAAGAAAATTTCTTATTGACTTGACTAATTAATCCCTGCGCTTCATTTCCTGCAAACGAAGCGAATTGAGATAAACAAATAGCGATTCCTAAAATTATTTTTTTCATTACGTTGTTATATCTTTTCGATTAAAAATGAATACTGAAACACCGATAAATAAAATGATATGTGCAAATAATACAACACAAGAGAATATAATATTTCCGGTAGGTATCGGATCTTCAAATAAGCTTCGCCACGAAATCATATGAGTGGTGAACAAGAATGGCTTAATTAAATCAAAGCTTGGTATATCAAACATACCAATAATAGTAAAAACAATAATGATAGCCATTACACTTACGATGGGTGTGATAGAATTATCCATCATGCAAGAAAGCATGGTAGCTAAACTAGCCACAACACTTAATGCTAAAAATGCAATACCAAAGGCACAGGCCCAACGCCACACTATATCATCAGCTCTGATAATTGCCATACCTTCAGAATTCATGGCCATTAAATCGCCGTTACCAAACATCATGTGAGATACAAGTAATGCAAAGACGCCTAATACAATCAGTAAAAGAACCGTATAAAAAATACCTGCAAGCCATTTCGCGATGACTATTTTGGTGCGACTCGCTGGCCGAGTTAATAAAAATCGTATAGTACCACTTGATGTTTCTCCACTCACCAAATCTCCAGTCACAAGAGCCACAAGTAAAGGCATTTGTACAATTAAAGTTTGTAGTACAATGAAGCAAATCAAATTCCCATTTACTAACTTACCTTGCATATCAAATAAGCCTTCAAGTTGTTGAGTCACGAATGCTAGAATTTCTTTGCCATCATGTAAAAAAGCAAATTGAAGCATTAAACATATAAATGAAATAACCGCAAAGCCAATAAAACTGCGCGGTCGTCGAATTGTCTTTATGATTTCATTCTTTAATATGGCTATAAATTCCTGCATCTATCTTATTTAATTATTCTTTTGTGATTCTTAAAAAATATTCTTCTAATTGATTCCGATAATCAATTCGGAGTAATGGAATATTTTGTTTAATTATTTCTTGACTTAATAAAGGAATATCCTTCTTCGCTAACTGCAGATGCATTTCTGAATTACTTTCCGATACAACCGCTGCATGCCAAGTTGAATTTTGCATATAGTTACGCAATGCATTCATATCGCTTGTTTCAACTACCACATGCAAATTTTCTTGAGAAAGTAAATCTGCTACCTTACCCTCCACCACGGCTTTACCTTTATTAATGACTACCATACTTGTGCAAATCTCCTGAACCTCGCTAAGTATATGAGATGAAAACACAATGGTCTTACCTTGCTCCTTATTGAGCATAAGCATCAATTGACGTAAATCAATAATGCCTTGTGGATCAAGCCCAGTATTAGGCTCATCCAAAATAATTAGTTCAGGATTATGAATCAAAGTTTGTGCTAGTCCAAGACGTTGCTTCATGCCGTGAGAAAAAGTTTTTACTTTATCTTTCTCTCTTCCCAGCAAGCCTACTAATTCAAACAAATCCGAATATTGTTTCTTAGAGTAGCTTAACAGACTTGCTCTTGCTACCAATTCCAAATTTTCTTTGGCATTCAAATAGCCATAAAAGTCAGGCTTTTCAATCATACAACCTACTTTTTTCATTATCTCACTTCGATTATTTGCTAATGACTTACCAAACAAATTAATCTCTCCATTGCTAGGCTTTATTAAACCCATCATCATACGTAATGTAGTGCTTTTACCAGAGCCATTTGGGCCTAAGAAACCATAAATATCTCCTTTATTTACTTGCAGATTTAATCCATTAACAGCCGTAAAATTTTTAAACGTTTTGGTAATTTCTTTCAGTTGTATAGCGATGGACATATCTAGATTTAAATCTTATTCTAAGGTTGCGCAAATGTAAGTTAGGCATCGGATACAAATGTTTCTAAATGACTAAAGAAATCATAAAATCATCAATAATATCTATGACACTATGTTGCAAGCAGATAAGATTATCTAAACTCCATATATTTAGTTCATATCAGTTCTTCGAAGCGTCCACCTGGGGCTGTTCGACATGTTAGGCTCTGCGCATGTCGAACAGATGATAATGAAGGTTCTGTGAACATTATCCCAGATGTTTCATAGTGTCTTATCCTAAAATGAGGTTACGACATTTTTGCTATTTTTCACCAACAATTTTGTTTTACTTATTGCTGATGGTTCGGAGAACCAATATTATCTGTGTTCAACATGCCGCTGCGCGAACATATCGAACAGCGTGTTTCACGATGCTGTATGAAATCTGCAAGCAAGTGATGGTGTTCTAAGGTTGAATTCGACGATTTGTGCTCTTGGCGAACAGGTTCGTAGGACAGAGGTTCTCTCTTGTTCGAGCCCACTATGTTCAACATTCAAAGCACGGGCTGCAAACCCTCGACAGCCAAGGTGTTTAATATGGACTAGGAGTAGAGGCGTTAGGAGCTTCACATTGATTAGGCAATCAACAAGCTAATTCGTTTGCCAAGTCCATCCTCAAAAATTCTATATAATGTGGAAAGTTGAATGTCGCATTTACCATTTTCCAATCTTGAAATATAACTTTTCTTAGTACCTACTTTATCTGCAAGTTGCTCTTGAGTCAAATTAGCTTCCTTTCGAGCATCTTTTAATGTCTCGCTTATTACAAAATATTGTGCCTTCTCTTCAAACTCATCACGTTTTTGTGTTCCAATTTTGCCATATTGAATATCTAACAATTCGTCAAAGTTTTTAGCGTTTCTTATTGCTTCGTGTTTTTTCATTTTGATTTTCTTTAATTGTAAAATATTCTTTTTTAAGTTTCAAAGCAAGCGCAATTTCCTGTTTCGGGGACTTTTGAGTTTTCTTTTGAAAAGCATTGAATAAAACTACCAAGTCTCCTTTGTCAAAGCAACATAAGATTCTATAAATATTTGTACCAAGTTTCACTCTAATCTCAAATAAACCTTCAGTACCTTCAATATGTTTTAAAAACTTTTCAGGAATTTGGTCTACAGTTTTAATAACTCGAAAAACAAAACCAATCTTTTCCTTGACATTATCACTTACTTCCAAGTAGAATTCTTGAAAATAATGCCCATGAAATATAATTTGTCTTTCTCTAATCACTTTGCGAAGATAACTTTAAAGTTATCAAACGTTGAAATAATATTTTAGATTTTCCCCGCAGAGTCTCCACTAGTCAAATTGCGAAGTGAGTTGTTTGCCTATGTGCTTAAGTTTACCCACGAAATTTATGTAGAGTTAGAAAGGAATTGATGCATAGGCTGTTCGACATGTTAGGCTCGGCGCATGTCGAACAGATGATAATGAAGGTTCTGTGAACCTTATCCCAGATGTTTCATAGTGTCTTATCCTAAAATGAGGTTCCGACATTTTTGCTATTTTTCACCAACAATTTTGTTTTACATAGGCTGTTCGACATGTTAGGCTCGGCGCATGTCGAACAGATGATAATGAAGGTTCTGTGAACCTTATCCCAGATGTTTCATAGTGTCTTATCCTAAAATGAGGTCCCGACATTTTTGCTATTTTTCACCAACAATTTTGTTTTACTTCTTGCTGATGGTTCGGAGAACCAATATTATCTGTCGTTCGACATGCCGCTGCGCGAACATATCGAACAGCGTGGGTTGATGAAAACCCAATCCTTATCAACAAAATTCTCTGTCTTATCCAGTTCGTTACTGTATTTTTTTATCCTCGGGATAATATTTTTTAAAAACTCAATCATTTTAATGACATTGCTATTATTTTATTCTTCAACCCTAACCATCCCACTCATCAGCTTAGGTAAGAGTGTATCAGGGTTTCTAGTTATTGGATATGTTATTGGTTGATGTTTATCTTTTCTAACAAAGGTTCAGCTATATCCGTAAATTTTTCTACCAGTATGATGTACCCATTCCTTATTACAGAATTCAGTGCAAATATAGTTGCTGACGAATATGGTAAAAAGATGTATAACGTACCCCTTCCTTAGGACAGAATTCAGTGTAAATATAGTTGTTTTTTTAGATCGTGAAGCCTTGGTTTGTGTCTCACACACCATTTTGCAAATTCATACTCATTTGGGTGCGAAAGTGAACTTTAATATATAAATGAGCAACAGAAAATTAGCATACTAAAAACCATGCCGAACCCACAAGATGCGTTTCGGGCAAGTGGGGCTTTCGAGTTAGGATCAACTATTGTATTTTCAATTATCTTTGATTCTAATTTTAACTTTAGTGCTTTTAAACCCAAATTTTCGACAAGTGCAAACAAGTTACCTGAAATCCGAATGAACATTTAAGATATTGCTTATTTAATTACTCATATTTCAAAAGATTATTGTACAGATTATTTAGATGAATATAAAACTATAGCTCAGGATTAAATTTTAAATCATACATTAAACCAATATTAAAACAAATGGTCAATGCTTAAATTTTACATGATGCGTCTAATAACTTTCATCTTACTTCTTCTTGGGTCAATGAGTGCGTTCTCCCAAAGTATGTATTTCCCTCCTCTGAATCAAACCGATAATTGGGATACTTTATCGCCCACTCAACTGAGTTGGTGTCCATCACGCATTGATTCATTATATCTGTTTCTCGATCAAGAAAAAACAAAAGGATTCATCGTATTAAAGGATGGTAAGATTGTTTTAGAAAAATACTTTGGCACTTTCACACAAGATAGCATTTGGTATTGGGCTTCAGCTAGCAAAACACTGACTGGATTTATGATAGGTCAAGCGCAAGAACAAGGCCTCATTGATATTCAAAATCCAAGTTCGAATTACTTAGGAAGCGGCTGGTCAGCCTGCACCCCTTTGCAAGAAAACGATATTAAAGTGATTGATCATTTACGAATGTCGACAGGCTTGAACGATAATGTTGCTGATAAAAATTGCGTAATAGATACTTGCCTCAAATATTTAGCACAGCCAGATATACGTTGGGCTTATCATAATGCACCCTACTTACTGCTCAAAACAATGATTGAAAACATTTCGCAACAATCCATAAATCAATTCACAACGGCACAGGTGAAAAACAAAATCGCTATGACGGGTATTTGGGCTGTTAGTAATGGAGAAGAGACGTATTACAGCAAAGTTCGCAGCATGGCTCGATTTGGTTTACTTATTCAGAATAATGGTATATGGAATAATGATACTTTATTGAAAAGTAGTACTTATAAGAATGCGATGCTCAATACATCTCAAACCATGAATCTATCTTATGGTTACTTGTGGTGGTTGAATGGCAAAGCTTCTCATATGCTGCCAGGTTTGCAAACAGTTTTTCCAACTTCTTTATGTCCAAACGCACCTACAGATATGATAGCAGCGATTGGTAAAAATGGACAATTAATTAGTATTGCTAAATCGAGAGGATTAGTTATAATTCGTATGGGAGAAGATGCTAATACAAACTCAGCAAATGTTTCAACAATTTTATTAGATGATATTTGGCAGCATATAAATGGTCTAAATTGCGAGCCTACAAATATTACGCCTGTTCAAAATGAAGTTCAGCTCATTCAAAATCCGGTTGTGAATACACTGAAATTTAGTTTAAGTTCAAAACAAAATTACTCGACTTCAATATTCAACATGCAGGGCAATAAAATTTACTACTCTAGCAATATAAATTTTATTGATATTTCATCATATAGTAAAGGAATGTATCTCTTGCAAGTGAGACAAGGAAGTAATAGTTTTACAAACAAATTTTTAAAAGAGTAGGTTTACCACCTTTTCAAAATATAGAATTCAGAGTTTTGATTTAGTTTGTTTTAAATCAAACTAAAAATAGATAAATGACTTTGTAAGTCAATTGGATTTGCTTAGCAAATAATCTTTACAGCCAAAAACGAAAACAGTATTATTAGATGAAAAAATTACCAAACAATTAAAGTGAATAGCAGAACAAGCTTTAATCTTTTCAAAAGCTTAAAAAAATACAAGCCATGCATAGAAAACACCTCGCTCATTTAGTCCTACAATTCCAAATAAGAAATAATTAATCCCAAAGTACGTAATTAGAAACTGAATGACAGGTACATTTTTATCAGCAAGGTGGGAAAATTTAATTATGGCTAATTATTCAATAGATCCAGAATTACTAACTCCATATTTACCTAAGGGCGTTGAATTAGATTTTTATGAGAATAAAACTTTTGTAAGCTTGGTAGGTTTTATGTTTAAGAAAACTAGCTTATTCCAAGTTCCTATTCCTTTGTTGGGAACCTTCGAGGAAATCAATTTGCGTTTTTATGTAAAGAAACTAGAAGGGAATACAGTAAAAAGAGGTGTGGTGTTTATTAATGAAACGGTGCCTTACAAAATTGTTGCATGGTTAGCCAATCAACTTTACAAGGAACACTACATCGCTATTCCAACTAAGCATACAATAGAAATTTCTAATCTTTCCAAGGACATTACTTATCAATGGAAAATAAACAATGAATGGAATCATATCTCTGTGAATGCGAGTGTGGAAAATAAAGAAATGGAAGTTGGAAGTATTGAAGAATTCATATTCGAGCATTACTATGGATATACGAAAATTGATGAACAGTTATCGCAAGAATACCGCGTAAACCACACTCGTTGGCAAGTTAATCATGTACAAGAATATTCTATTAACTGCAATTTTAGGGCCATGTATGGAAATAGTTTTTCCATATTAAGTAATCATAAACCACATTCAGTCATACTAGCAGAAGGATCCCCTATCACAGTTGATTGGAAGCGAATATCATTTTAAATACTTACAATGGAACAATTAGAAATTGACAGAATTATTGAAATGGCTTGGGAAGACAGAACACCATTTGAAGCCATTAAAACACAATTTGGTTTTTCTGAGGCAGCAGTCATTGCATTAATGAGAAAGGAATTAAAACGCCGAAGTTTTAATATGTGGAGAAAGAGGGTGAATAGTGGGGTAAGTCAAAAGCATGCTCGGAAGAGGAATCCTGAGATCTCACGCTTTAAATGCACACTACAAAGAACTATTTCCTTAAATAAAATAAGTAAAAAATAAATGAACTTAAAGTTCGAAACAGAATATAAAACGATACTTGAAAAAGTAGATCAAATTGATCCATTAAAATATGGACTCACACGTAATTATATCGACGGTGCGGTTACCTATTTATCACCTTACATTTCTCGGGGTGTAATCAGTACGAAACTAGTGCTGGAATCCGTTTTGGGAAAAGGTTATAAAATTTATCAAATAGAAGCATTCATAAAAGAATTATGCTGGCGCGATTACTTTCAAAGAGTAGCACAGGTTAAAAATATAGATGTGGCTATTAAACAAGAACAGTCATCTATCTTAAATAAAGAAATTCCTTCCCGAATAATTCATGCAACCACTGAAATAGAAGTAATAGATGTTGCAATTAGACAATTATACGAAACAGGCTATATGCACAACCATTGCAGAATGTATACAGCCTCATTAATATGTAACATAGCTCAATCGCATTGGCTACATCCCGCTCAGTGGATGTACTATCACTTAATAGATGGCGACTGGGCAAGCAACGCTTGCAGCTGGCAATGGGTAGCAGGTGCTAATAGCAATAAAAAATATTATGCCAACCAAGAAAACATCAATAAATATTGTTACACCAATCAACGCGATACATTTTTAGATAAGACCTATGAAATGCTCGAAGCGATGGCCCCTCCTGCCGAGTTAATGGACACGGAAATATTACCTCTTCTATTAGGACTCCCGGAAACTTCTGTTACCTTCATCAATCCAGAGCTCCCCACTTTCATTTACAATTATTACAATCTCGATCCATTGTGGGCTAATAACGAGTCGGGGAATCGAATCTTACTCATTGAACCCGATTTCTTTAAAAAATATCCAGTAAGTAAAAAGTGTATGGATTTCATGTTAGAACTTAGTCAAAATATAAAGGACATACAGATTTACACAGGTAGTTTTCAATCTTTTATTGAAAGATATAAAGCCGATAATATTTACTTCAAAGAACATCCGCTTAATATTGGTTATGTAGGAAACCAAGTTGGACGAGATTGGATTACAGAAGAAGTAATAGGCTATTACCCTTCTTTTTTCGCCTATTGGAAACAAGTATCAAAGAAGCTAAATTTAAAATACAGTGATAATTAATAAACAAGACATAGAAGAATTTGAACAACGCTTCAGAACGGCTTTTATTAATTCATTGGCTGGTTTTCGGCAGGCCGTATTGGTGGGATCTAAATCAACTAATGGCTATTCGAATTTAGCCATATTTAACTCGTTGATACATTTAGGAGCGAATCCAGCACTGTTTGGATTAATCAACAGACCGGATATTGTGCAAAGAGATACCTTACAAAATATCCAATCAACCAAAGAATATACTTTGAATTACGTTGGATCCTCACTTTTCGAAAAAGCGCATCAAACATCAGCAAGATATGATAAACATATTTCAGAGTTCGAGGCGGTGGGTTTAGAAGAAGATTACTCTTCATCAAGTAAAGCTCCTTTCGTAAAAGAGGCAGTGGTAAAAATAGGTATGCAGCTTGAAGAAATTATTCCAATACCAACGAATGGAACCATTTTAATTATTGGTAGCATTAAACAAATTGAAATTGATGATAGCATCGTTGGAACAGACGGATTTGTTGATTTATCAAGTAAAGACGTCTTAATTAGTCAAGGACTTGATGCATATTTTGCATCGAAATTAATAGGCAGATTACCTTATGCCAAACCTTAATTGAATATGTCAATTCAAACAGAAATTTCATTAAACAAAAAAGAAATCGTGATTGTTTGGCTCAAACGGGATTTACGTTTCACAGACCATGAGCCAATGTATGTTGCCTTAAAACAAAACCTCCCAGTTTTGCTCATGTATTGTTTTGAACCCTCAATTATGAATTACCACGATAGCGATCTAAGGCATTGGAGATTTGTATATCAATCTATAGCGGATATGCAAACAAAGTTGACAAAATACCATACAAGCATTGCAGTGTTTCATGGTGAATTTTTATCAACACTCAAAGCACTAACAAAATATTACACGATAAAAAGTATTTTCTCACATCAGGAAATTGGCAATCGAAAGACCTATGACAGA
>Ga0315903_10009198_pt1 | contig 11992 bp, 18 predicted proteins | sample LakEriMetagenome_7_FD_203524 | JGI IMG/M metagenome (GOLD analysis project Ga0315903, IMG submission 203524) | Freshwater fungal communities from buoy surface, Lake Erie, Ohio, United States - Buoy 2 MA119 | ecosystem: Environmental > Aquatic > Freshwater > Lake | place: USA: Lake Erie, Ohio...
TTACCAGCCGTAACGCTGTCAAAGTCCATCTGGGAGCCAATGTCCGCGATTGTCAAAGTCGCGTCCGACTGGATCTCGTACACGATAGACGGATCGGTCGTCACATAAGCAACGATGTCCGTGGCCGACGTAGAGGCGGTCCACTTGTTGCTCACGCGGCGGCGACCATCGGTATCTGTGAACTCGACACCCATGAACGTACCGACAAACGGGGTACTGGCACCAGCGGCCTGAATATTACCAGTGGTGCTGATAATAACCGGCTGGAACTGGAGAATGTTTGCGCCATAGCCCGACTCAATCGTCATCGCAACGGGACGGATGATGCCCGAAGGACTAAAAGCCGGACGCAGGCCAAAAGCTGCGCTAGTCGAAGACATTATGAAATCCTCTCAAAAAAGTAACTAAGGTCACCACTCTTGCGGAGCGCGAACCTTAGCGGATTCCCGCATGGCCGACATGCCGTCACCTTCGTCCATTCTTGAACCCATACGCTGAGCTTGTTCCTTGAACGTCTCATTCGTATCGGCCAGTCGCGCTTCTTCGTCATTGGGTGCATCGAAGTGCACCGCTTGCATGTACTTTTTGTACAGCGACATGGGAAGCTTAAACGCGAGCATCTCGTTGACGCCAACAAACCCCTGCCATTCGCCAGTCTTGATGGAGACGTATTCCCAGCCGGGAACCTCCTCCGGTTTAATCGGCTCATATCCAAGCCGAATCCTAGCCTGAATCGAATCTCTAGGGTTCGTGGTGGTCAACCAGCAAGTGTGGTAACCCGGAATCTTCGGCAGATCAGGCAACGCGGCCTGAATAAACTGCTGTCGAAACATCTCAACTCGGTCATCGTCTGACAGCTCGCGGCTCTCAGTGGCTGCGCGATCATACGCGCTGCGACTCTCACGACCTTCGCCAAGAACTTTCTTCAGTCTTTCATCGCTCATATAACTCGCTCCCTTGTTTAGCGAGAAGAATTGTTACGATCGTAGTCAGCATAACGCTTTATGTAGCGTTGACGCAACTCTGGGTTGTCCCAGACGCCCGCATCAATGAGGGCTTGCTTGCGATCAGGGCTGATATACACCTCTTTTCGAGTAGACGGCGGCGCAAATTCGCGCTTGCCACCAACCGGCGGACCGCCACGTTTTGGTGCGGCTTTTGCTTTCGGTGCGGGTTCTGACATATCGGTATCCTCTCCATAACGGTGGGGTAACCGACGGGCCACCCGGTTGTCCAGCTCGACCCAGTAATCTTCCGTTGCCGGATTAAATCCTTCGGCAGCCAAACGCTGATCGATGATCTTCACGATCGCCGAGTCTTCGTCCTTGCCAGAAGGATCGTACCAGTCGTTGGACTTCACCCACTCTTGGGCATACGCGGCTACGCGGGGGTCCTTGCCAGGCTTGGCTTGCGGAGCCGGCTTCTCAGCCTGTTCCTTTGCAGCCTTGAGCTGACGAGCGCGTTCCAAAGCTTGGTCGCGGATCTGAAGTGCCTTGGTGACATCTTCGCCCTGACCCTGCTCAATAGCCTTCGCCATGATCCGCTCAGCCAACTGGGCTTCGTTCAAAGCCTCGTTCAGCTTCTGGTCAACGGCAGAGATATTGAACTCGTTGGTTCGCTGCTCAACAGCATTTAGCCGGCGCTTAAACTCCTCGTTCTCGGCACGCAGGAAAGCGAGTTCACGCTCCTTGTGCTCGATTGCAGCCCGACGCCGGAACTTGCGGTTCTGACGCTGAGCACGCTTCTCTTCTGGAGTTAGTTGCTTTTTCCCTTGCGCGGAGTCTTCTTCTTCCGAATCTTCTTCGGAGAGGCGACGGTCATCGTCTCCGTCATCTCCGTCGTCGGATTCGGCTGCATCTTGTTCAGAAGCCTCTGCTTCCACTGAAGTATCTTCTCCCTCAGCATCGCTGGGAGGTGTTTCCACTGCAACATATTCTTCAGGCTCCTGAACGTCGTCGTTCTCAATGAGTTGATTGTTTGACATAAGTCACCTCAAATAAACGCTTTGATGGCAAGCGGGTCACCCACTACACCACCCACGATGTCGAGATCATTGAAGATGACGAACAAAGCTTCGTCCTCATTGTCCCCGTAGGGCACCTTCCAACGATCACCGCCGTACTTCGGTACACGGACGAACTCGCCCTCTTTGCACCAGTTACCTTCCGGCCATGCTTCCATCGTGTTGCGATTCTTGAAGGCCAACGGACCTACTTTCACAACTTTAGCGATCTGGGTATTCCAGATCTCAGTCTCTCGCGTCTCGCTATGCAGAATAATTCCGCCCGAAGAAGTCTTCTTCGCGCTACGAATCTGCACCAGCACTCGCGAGCCAAATGGAATCAAACCCGGCTCTACACTCGGAAAAGCCTCATTCAAAGCTGACATTTAAAACTCCTCTCCGCCCTCTTCATCATCCTTGAGAAGACGATCTATAAAATTAATCGCGGCCTGCAACCCGGCATACGTGCCCACTGCCTTGCCATATTCGAACGTTGCATCCTTCCCTTCTAGCTGCCGCTTCATCGCGTCGTGTGCGACACGAGCCTTGGCAAGCTCCAATTCGTCAATGATGCGTTCAATCATGCATTTTGTTTCCCTTTACTAATCATGGCGGGCGTTGCTTTCGGGTCGCCCTTGACACCCTTCGACTTGTCGATCATCCCTTTCTTGGGACCACCGTTGACCATCTTCTGGCCATCAACCTTCATTCCCATTGCCAGCATGTGATGCTGCTTCATGTAATCGTCTGCCATAAATCACCCCTTACGGATTAATACCCGTGCCTGTTGATACACCCACCTTCTCGCCCGAAATGACTTCCGCTGCCGCGATCTCCTTGGCAGTCTGGTTGTCCTCGCGGTTCGTAATGAGCTTGACCTCCAGCTCTGCGCGCTGGCGCTGGTCGAGCCGGTCTTGCTTGAGCACTTCGCGCTGAGCGGCTTGCTGCATCTTCTGCGCTTGCTCTTGAGCGGATACCTGCATCTTCTGAGCAGAAAGCTGAAGCTCTGCCTGCTTCGTCTGCGCGTTGATCTGATCGGCCTGAGCCTTGCGCTGAACCTCGGCCATGGCCGCAGCCACTGCCGGATCTTGCGGACCCATGCCCTGCTGCAACTGCTGCATCGTCGCCATTGCTTGCTGCACGATCTGCGGAATAGCTTGGAACGCTGCTTGAGCGTTCGGCACAACACGCTGGCTCGTAGCCGCAAGGAGCTGATCGAAGCTTTGCTTCACTTGCGCATCTTTGGTTTGCTGGAACTCAGAAATGTCGCGACCCGCTGCCTCAGACGCCACCTCAAATACGTGAGTCGCATACCACAGCGCGATATGCTCCTTGAGATGGTTAAGAATGATAGGAATGTATGTCCCCGACATGAGAACACTGCCACCCAATACGGGGCTAGTGAGATAATCCAAGTGGACTTGGATGTGCGCAAGGTGATCCTGTTCTGGGAACGCTGATACCGGACGCCCAAGAGACGCAGCAACGTTTTCATTGATTGCATTCATCTCCTTTGGTTTCGGAGCCGGAAGCAGTAAGTCTTTGGCGTTCGGAATGCGAAGCTGGTTCAGCAGACGCTCTTCGACCTTGCGCAGGTCGTATATCTGCGGCAGCGCCATCGCACGCTGAGAGACAGCCTGGACCTGAGCAAAACGCTGGGCTTCCGAGAAGATGTTGGGGTCAGAGACGGGCACGATGTCCATCGGACCCAAGAAGTCCGAACGCTTGACGATCAGTTCGCCAATCTCGTTCTTGACCTCGTCGTTCTCAAGATACATCGCGTTGATGCGATGCAGCACTCGCAGGGTTCTACCCATGGAATCGTGCAAGCGAGCATGGATTGCACTGAAGACAGTTAGACCTTGCTCGATCCGCGCCAGTTGCGTTCCGACCGGCATGTTTGCCGAGTTTTCAGAGATGTCTTCAAGAGTCGTGCGAACGACGCCCTTGCCGGCCTCAATCAAGAAGCCGAGCAATCTGAAGAGCGTTTCTGAGGGCTGATTGAACGGCAACGGCATCGCGATCTTGCGGATGTCATCCGAGAACGCGCCACCCTCAATTTCCTTGACCTCGGTCGGATCAATGCGCTCGGATTGACCGCCCTCTCTGCCCCCTTTTAGCTTCAGCATCCCCGGAAAGTTCGCGATGTGCGCAGAATCTAGGAGTGCTCGAAGAGCACCAGTTGCCGCTGCGGACAGACCACCAATCATCTGCGGGATGCCAATGGGATACGCACCACGCCACGGAACGAACGGGAACTCGATGATCCACTGCATCTCTTGCTGTGTATCGTCGCTCTCTTCCCAGTTTCTATAGATCGACAAAACTTTGCCGGTGACCTTGTCAACCGACAGGATGTACGGAGCGAGGCCGTAGTCTTCTTCCAGATCGGCGATTGCGTAGATCTCGAAGATCGTTCGCAGGCCGTCAGTGTCGTAAGCGTCAGAGTCACGACCTTCGATCTTGTTGTTGGCCTTCTCGGACTTCGAGATGTCCGGGTCCATCGTGGTCGGAGCCAGATCCACATCGCGGTACATGCCAGAGCGAACCCGTTGCCGGTATTCGATCTCGGTCACGTACTGAACGTGCGTCTTGCGCTCGGCTGAGTAGAAATTCGTCGCTGCGTAGGGCAGATAAATGTCATCGATGCCGATGAACAAAGGAACAGGACGACGCTTGTTCGGGTCCCACGAGAGCTTCAGGTACTGAGCGCCACCCAGCGGAACCTGAGTCAGGAGCTGCTCTAGCTCAGCTCGGAACTCCGGCATCTGCTGCGTGAGCTGCCAGTTCAGATACTTGGACTTGCGCTCTGCTTTCGCTACTCGATCAGCAGTCGGGTCGCCAACGATGTGGTCCTTCGCGGGACCGTCAGCGGGGAAAAGCTCCTTAATAGCGCGGGCAGAGAAGTCCACACATACTTCAGTGAGCATGGGGTGCACAACGCGACTTGCGCCCTGAAACTGAGCGCCGCCCGGTGCATCATCGCCAAGTCCGGTTCGCCGGATGCCCTCTTCATACTGCTCATCGCGCTTCTTGCGAGCTTCCTTGTCCTTAGCAATCAGGCCCAAAAAGTCCTGAGCCACGGCGTCCATGTCGGACTCCGGCAGAACTTCGGCCAGATTCGAGTAGAACTCGCGCTCAGAATCCGGAAGGTCTTCTTCGGGTCCAAATCTGACGATCGCCCCGCCGTCCTCAGTGTCCTCAACGTCCGAAATCTCTTCGGGAAGTTCGAACATCTCGCCGAGGTCTTCGTTAGCCTCGCGAAGCTCGGACTGTTCGTTAGATTCTTCGTCGAGGTCGAGGTCTTTAGACGCCATACGGATTTCCTCTTGGGCGCTCGTTCACAATCAGCCTCGGCTGCAACGGCTTAGGCTTACTCACACTTATCATATCCTTATCAGCCAGGAAACGTAAACCTTGGGTGCAAGCGTCCATCAAGTCGTCATGCTTAATGGTGCCTTCGCCAGAGAACGAGCAGAGCTGATACAGGAGCGGCTCAGCCCACGATCGGATCTGGCCCTTGCGCTTTTCGGATTCGACGAACCAGATCATTCCGGAGGCGAAAAGATGCGAGACCATATGCAGGCGCGTCAGCTTGCTTGCTTTTCCGGGGTTGTAGGCGTGGGCCAGAATTCCTTCGCGGGTCAGCATCTGTCTGAGAGAGATTCCGCTGCCTTTGTCTTCGATCACGAGGGTATCCGGCTTGCGACCGGAGCCAAGAGATCTGGATGGTCCAACTCGCGGCTTGATCATCGGCTTCTGTTCGTCGTCGCCGTAGTGAACTTCAAGCTCCTTCTGGACGCGCTTGATTAGATCCGGCATGCCAAGGTGATCTTCCCAGCAATCAAGCAAGATTATGTTTGGCTTTTCGTCTTGATAGAAGAGACCGAGCACGATGCAGGCAGACGGATCGGCGTCTGATGTCTTCTTGTCGCGGGTCTGTTCGGTGAAGGCGGTATCAAGGCTCATCACGATGTGCTCAAGAGCGGGCAGCGGCTTATTTGCCGGCCACAACTTGACCCAGTTCCTCTTGATAATCCCCTGCTCTTCGGGATTCAGAACTTCAGCATGGATCTCCTGACGGCCAAGCGTGGTTCCTTCGAACTTCAGAAGCTGCTGCTGGAAGGTCGGAGCAAGGTTCGCGATGTTTTCGTAGGTGCTGGCTCGGGTAACGTGTACATCGGAGCCGTCGCGTTCGACCAAGCTCCTGATGAGAGCCTTTGGCTTAGGCGTTGTCGTCGCCACGATGCGAGGATGCTTGCCTAGGCGCAGCGCAAACATGATCATGTCCCACGCTTCTTGATCGTACTGCCACGCGGCAAGTTCGTCCGTCCAGCAACCGTGCCACTGGCCACCGCGAAGCCGGTCGGGAGTCTCGGCTGAGATACCCTTGATGAGGGAGCCGTTGATCAGAATGATCTCAGAGAGCGATCGGTTGTACTCCTTCACGATCTTTTCAGGAATGACACTGATCAAACCCGATTCGCCTTCGAAGCAGGTATCACGAATGTCAGCCGATGTCGGCGCGCAAACAAGCCAGCGCGTCTCCGGTCTTTGGTATGCCTGCCACCAGATCCACTCCGCTGCCGCTCTCGTTTTGCCGGCACCACGACCCGCAAGCAAAAGCCATACGGTCCACTTGCCCTGCGGAGCACACTGATGCTTGTGCCTCGACTTGAGCCAAGACACTCGCTTATCCAGCGTGACCAGTTCCGTTGTGCTGAGCTTGTTTAACTCAGCAACAAGTTTGGGATCAGGGGCTTGCGTGGCCGGTTCTTTGGCCGGTTCGGTCATCGCTTCTTAGCAGTCTTCGCCGACTCTTTGAACGCCTTAGCAGTAGGAGCACCCTTGGTTCCGGGTGTGCGCATGCGTTCCGGGGACCCTGCCTTAATGCGCTCGCGCTTAGCATGGATGTTGCTGTAGAGACCGGGTTTGCTAGCCATAAGTACCTCTGAACTTCTGAACAAATTGCCAGACTGCATATAACACAGAGTATGCAGGATTAGCCTGCCGGGAGGCCGCGTGCAGCCGGTTGTTTGCTGCTTCACCACTGGCGCGGACGTTGCCTTAGATGCTGGGTCCCTAGAGTCTAGGGGTCCCTAGGGTCCCTTCAGCTACCTGCCAGACACTGCGGGCGCACCCCGCCAGATACCCGGATGGGACCCTAGCACAAATAAACACAAGCCGGTAGGGGACCCTAGGGGACCCAGTGGTTGGCGAGATTGTATTGTGTGTATGGGACCCGTGACCCCGCCCGTCGATTCGCGTGCCCCCGTGTGTGCGCGATTAGACCGCGCGCGCCTGCGCGTTTATAGGGATCCTAGGGGTTTTTGCGCGATTAGACCGTGCGCGTGCGATCTGTGTGCGTGCGTGCCCAGGCGTGCGCGATCTGTGTGCGCGTGTGCGTGCGTGTATGCGCGTATGCGTGCGCGGTTTATTACTTGCGCGTGCGCGTCAACAAAACCGGCGAGTTTGTCCGCGTGGTGGTCGCGATTGCATGGGGTATTGACATGCAAGCCGGTTGTGCTCAACATGTGCTCCGTCGAAACACAAAACACGGAGCAACTAGCACATCATGCAATACGCCAACCACATCGGATACAGCGACGTAAACCCGTTCGAGATTGTCCGCAAGATTAGCGAGAAAACCATCGAGATTCGCGCGATGAATGCTGATCGCGATTCGAGCTGGCAACCGGATTTCGTGCCGGGCGGATTTTGCGGAACGGTTGTTAATCAGCGAGATCAGCGCTGGATTATTTCGAGCAATCCGGATTCACCGATTGTCCGCATCCGTCTCGGAAAGTTTGGCTGGAAAGACGCCAGCGGCCGCCGGTATCAGCTGTCGAATGAGCCGGTCAAATTTTACGATTACAATTTCTAACAGACAGAACACAACCGGCTTGTGTTTTACATGCAAGCCGGTTGTGTTACTATCAGCACGCTAAAACACAAAACACAGCACGGAGAAAAACATGATCAGAATCAGCACAACTAGCAAACTCGATGGCGTCCGATCGTGGTCGCTGCAAGCCCGCGAGACTTGCCCGGGCTCGATTGGCGCGGATGGTCAACTAGTCCCGGCATGCGCGGGATGCTACGCGGTAGGCGGTAACTATCGATACCCGAACGTAAAAGAGCCGCGCATCGAAAACCGCGAGGATTGGAAACGCGACGCATGGGTCGCCGATATGGTGGCCGCGCTCGATCGTGATCGATACTTTCGATGGTTCGATTCTGGCGACATGTATGCGCTCGCGCTCGCTGAAAAAATTCTCGCCGTGATGGAGCAAACTCCATGGGTACGGCATTGGCTACCGACTCGGATGCATAAGTTTCCGAAATTCGCGGATGTGCTCGCGAGGATGCAAGCGTTGCCGAATGTGATGGTTAGACCATCGAGCGACAGCGTGACGGGCGAATTCGATCCTGGTATTCACGGCTCCGTGATCGTGCCTAGTGTTGAGGCCATTCCGGCCAATGCGACCTTGTGCCATGCCGCGAACAATTCCGGCAAGTGTGGCGCATGCCGCGCGTGCTACTCGAAAGATGTCGCCGTCGTCGCCTATGTCGCACATGGTCGCTCGATGGCAAAGGTAGTCCGCGAGCAGTTGGCCGCCTGACCCCTTTTCCGTGCTAGACCTTTGGGAGGCTTCGGCCTCCCGTTTTTTTGCGCGACTAGTCTATCGGCTCGGCCTCACCATCGAGCGTGATTCCGTGCGCGAGCGTGCCCGCTAGCCGGCTCACTACCTCTGCCCGGTGCGTGATCTCAATTGGGTTGCCATCCTTTCCGGTCAATTCGACGGCGTTCCGTTCCGTAAACTTGCCCGATCCGCGCGTCTTCAGAAGGAAAATCGCAGCGGTATCTGATCCGGCTTTGGCGCGTTGCGCGAGGCTTTGCGCGATATCGTTCACGATCGCGGCTTGCCCGGTATCGAGCTCGTGTTTGTAATGTTTGTATAGGGTATCCATGCCCATTTTCAGCACTTTGCAGATGGTTTCCTGCGTCATCCCTGCAAACACCATGTTTGCGATCGTCTGCGCGATTGCCGGATCTGGGTGTCGGCGTCCATCTTTTTCGGCGACTATGGGCGACTTGGTGTTATGGTCAACTATAACAGCGTCAGACCGAGCGAGAGGCTTTTTGAGCGGCTCGACTGCCACCCCGCTACCCCTCATGCCACCCTGCTCTGTCGTCGTCTGTAATCCGTCCTGCTTCGCCATTACGCGCTCCATCTTTCAGCCCGTAGCCTTTGCCAAATACTATGCCACGATCCGTGCTCGATCAACGGCCAACCGCCCGAAATCCTATTCTTGCATACCCGTATGCACTAATTCCGAACCGGCACGATCGTAAGTCATTGATCCTAAAGTAGAAGTATATTTATATATATAATATATATATATATATATATATATACTACTATGAGTGTCTCTGTCTGTCTGTGTCTGTATCTGTAGGTAATTAATATATTAAATGCATTAATTCCAAGTCGTTGATTCTGCTATGAAACTTACCTGACCCCCCAGATTTAATGCATAGCAAGAATTGCCAGACCCCTCCTCGATCCGGCCTAATCTGTGGCTTCGGCGCAACAAAGCCTGGATCTGTTGCATTTAAGCAACAACCGCACGATCGATCGCACGATCAACAGCACGATCACCCGCCTCTAGTTATCCACAAGTTATCCACACAAACATTACAAAATCTTAATGTTCGAATGCTTGACATGCTCAAGCGGCTAGTGCATAATGATTCTACGGTGATACAAGCGATCACCGCGCTCTATAACAACTTATCTGGAGAGGCACATGGCACGAGATCACATCCTGTCGAATGGCTACACCTTCCTCGCGATCACCACCGGAGGCTACGGGACATGGGCGAAGGCAACGGATCCACTGACCGCGATCCGAAACGCCGCCGCCGAAAATGGCTACGGGGCGAACGGCAAGGTCGCGATCCAAGTGTGGTACGGCAAGAATGATTCACTAGGGATTGGTCACTCGGGTGGCGTAACGTGGCAAGACCACGCACCCACCCCGATCGGTCTGTTTTTGGTGACGAAGACCTCGATCAAGCCTATGCCGAAGGGCGCGTTCAACGACAAGCACGAGGACTGCGCGGGATGGATGAACTCCAACCTTGCGGAACTCGCGGAGTTTGAGAGGGCGATCGCGGCATAAGAGACAGAGGGGCGGGGACTTCAACCCGCCCTATCTCCAGACTAGTTGACCGAGCACAAGCGGATTGTTTACATTGAACCTGAACCTAAAACGGAGCACTAGCACATGACCACCGAAACCTACACGCCCTACGTCGTCATCATCTACACCAAGTTCGTTGGAGCGACTGACACCGAGGGCAGCCGCATCATCGCGACCTCGAACTACTTCGGCAAAGAGTCGCGAGTCACGCACAACTACTTGCATGAGTACTCGGGCGAGGGCAATCACAAAGCGGCTGCGCTCCGACTTCTATTGGAGCACCTCGATCAGGACGATCGCGCCAACTTCGAGTTGATCGGGGTGAGCGACCACCCGACCGGCACTGGCAACGCTTGGGTGTTTCAGCGGAAGGGGTGCTGATATGACCTTCACCCAACTTGCACTCGCGATCGCGGCAACGGCATTGATCGCAACCGGCCTGATGATCCTGATCCCGCATGGCAACTGGCTGTGGCTGCTCTTTCTCTCGACCGGCTCGGCAGCGATCGGAGCTCTGTCCGCGACTATTGGAGACGAAGCATGAGCACACCAGCATTCGCCTACCACGGCAAGCAACCTCGCTATGGCCGCAACGCTGTGACGATTGAACTGCTGACCGATTTTGACAAGGCCAACCCACAGCACCTGCGAAGTCTTCTGGATTTTGCCATGGCTGCTGCTCGCGAAGACGATTGCTTTGGCAATCACATAAACGTCTACACGAAGCGCGAACTCGACGGCAGCGTGGTGGGACGATTCGCCGAAGTGCTCTTCTACACAGACTGAACCAACGAACCAACGAACCAACGAACCAACGGAGCTACCCATGAACCGCTACACCATACAACTCGCTCGCATCGAGCACCGCATCTACGAGATCGAGGTCGAGGCAGCGAACCGCGCCGAGGCTGAAGAACTGGCCGAGGAAATCTGGTCAGATGATGACGAGGCGTTTACCGATCTCGGCTGCGTCCATGCCGAGGAGTCTATCCACGAGACCAAGGAGATCGCAGCATGAACACCAACACCCCCCGCATCGAACTCAAGAACATCAAGCATCTGGCCGGCCTGTCTGAAGAGACGCTGTGCTTTCAAGCTTCGCTGTACATCGATGGCCGCAAGTGCGGTGTCGTCAGCAACCGAGGCCACGGCGCATGCCATGACTACACCGATCACGATGCGCTCGAACGACTGTCGCAGTACGCAGCGACCCTGCCGGCAACGTCTGTGACCTACGGCGACGAGACGCTGTGGTTCAAGCAAACGGCTGACGGCCTGATCGATGAGGCGTTGAACAATGCTTTACACGCGCAGGATCTTCGCAAGCTCATGCGGAATCGAGTCGTCTTCCTGCAAGACGGCAAGATCTACCAGACAACGGTGATTCGCTCTGGCCTTGGCCGGTACATCGAGAAGTACAAGTCCGAGGGCAAGCCGGTGCTGAACCTGATGCCCTTCCCCGAGGCACTCGACATCTACAGGAAGAACGCAGCATGAAAACCTACGCAGTCACCATCAAGGCTACGGTCTACAAGACGATCCGAGTCGAGGCCGAAAACGAAGACGACGCCTACGTCGAAGCACACGAACAGTTTTCGGTGCTGCCGGATGGAGAGGAACGCTACGAGCAGGAAGCCACAGACATCGAGGAGGTGGCAGCATGAACCTGACCAACGACCAAGACGCGCTCGTGCTCGCGCTGAAGCTAGCCATCACGGCTCCGGATGATGCTGCCACCGAGGCCGCGATCGGAGTAGCTACGAAACTCGCTGCTCGAATGAG
>Ga0315903_10009199_pt1 | contig 11992 bp, 8 predicted proteins | sample LakEriMetagenome_7_FD_203524 | JGI IMG/M metagenome (GOLD analysis project Ga0315903, IMG submission 203524) | Freshwater fungal communities from buoy surface, Lake Erie, Ohio, United States - Buoy 2 MA119 | ecosystem: Environmental > Aquatic > Freshwater > Lake | place: USA: Lake Erie, Ohio...
GCTGTATTGATAATTCGAACGCCTTCGAAAAGATGTGAAATCAAAATAGGAGTATTGAAGTCATCATTCATCGCGTCGTAGCAAAGTTGTGTCCAAGCTGTGATGTTTTCATCACTTGTTGCGGATGGCGACAATTCTTTTGCAGTCTTCATTGCAGAGGTCATTCTCTTGTAGCCGCGCTCAGCCGCTTGCAAGGCTTCATTGCTGAAGTCAAGCGTAGAAGTATAGTGACACTGCAGCATGAAGAAACGAACTGTCATTGGGCTATATCCTTTTTCAAGGAGCTTATGGTTGCCGGTTACTAGTTCTTCTGGGGTGAAACCATTGCCTTCGCTTTTTGCCATTTTACGACCGTTTACGGTAAGCATATTTCCGTGCATCCAATAACGTACAGGTTCATGACCACATGCGCCTACGTTTTGTGCGATTTCACATTCGTGGTGTGGGAATTTTAAATCCATTCCACCTCCATGAATATCGAATGTAGTGCCGAGGTATTTGGTGCTCATTACAGAGCACTCCAGATGCCATCCCGGGAAACCGCTTCCCCATGGGCTATTCCATTGCATCAAATGTTGTGGTTCGGCTTTTTTCCAAATGGCAAAATCCAATGGATCGCGCTTTTCGTCTTGTCCATCTAAGTCGCGCGTGTTGGTGAGAAGTTCATCAATTACACGACCGGATAATTTTCCGTAAGGATATTTTTCGTTGAATTTTCTTACATCAAAATACACAGAACCGTTACTCTCGTATGCGTAGCCATTGGCAATGATTTGTTGAATCATTTCAATTTGCTCTACGATATGTCCTGTCGCCGTTGGTTCGATTGATGGGTTGAGAATGTTGAACAAACGCATTACATCATGGAACCCATTGGTGTATTTCTGCACGACTTCCATTGGTTCCAGGTTGTCGAGTCTTGCTTTTTTTGCGATTTTATCTTCACCTTCATCGCCGTCGCCTACAAGGTGACCAACGTCGGTAATGTTGCGGACGTAGCGCACTTTGTAGCCAAGGAATTGAAGGTATCTGAATACGATATCGAATGTCAAGAAAGTACGCACGTTGCCTAGGTGTACATCACTATATACTGTAGGTCCGCATACATACATGCCCACAAGTCCTTCGTGGGATGGTATGAATTCTTCTTTCTTTCTAGATAGGCTGTTGTAAATCGTTAGCTTTTGCTCCATGGTGCAAAGTAAATAAGGGATGGGGAATATTGGTCAAAAAAAAACCGCAGCACATCGAAATATGCTGCGGTTAATCATGAAATTTATTGTTGTTGTTAGTTTCCGTCTTCTGTCGCGCCTGTTCCAATGAATTTACCTTTTCTATAAAGGTCAATTTTTACCAGGATTCCTGAGCTATTGTAACGGTAACATTTTCCGTTGTATAGCTTGCCGTTTTTGAATTCACCACATTGAGTGATATTTCCATTGACATCGTACAATGTGTTGTATCCATTTTGTTGGAATGGCAGCGCAGCGTTGGTTTTTTCTTTAGCAGGAGAAACGCTTTCTTTACCAATATTAGGGTTGTGAGCGTCTACTTTTATTTCAGCTGGCTTTGGACTTTGATACACTTTGGTAGTGCCCGGTTTTACTTTTCCGTTTTCGAAGAGTTTCTCTTCCGCCAAGGTTCCGTCTGCATTGTAGCGCTTGTATGAACCAGATTCCACTCCGTGTTTGATGTCGACAACTAATGCTGGATTACCATTTTCATGGAAGTAATATTGGAATCCGTATCTCTTTCCTTTTTCATCAAAATAAAAGTGATGTTGAAGTTTTCCGTTGTCATAAAATCGTTTGAATTCACCTACATTTTTTTCATCATACCAAGATCCTTGTTCTTCGAGATTTCCGTTGGTATAGTAGATAGCATAGTAACCACTTGGTTTTCCATTACTATAGGTAATTTCGGAGCGAAGAGATCCTGATGGGAAGTATTTTTTCCAAATACCCTCTCGGCGATCGTCTTTGTATTGACCTTCTTCGATTTTAGCACCCGATGGATATGCTCGTTCACCAAGCATATCTGCCGTTACGACCCAATAGCCTTGTTTCATTCCGGTTCCATCCTTTTTATTCCAATCACTAGCGAAAACTGGAGAAGCCACTGCCATAGCAGTAGCTAGAATAAGGGACAGTCTAAATGTGCGAATATTGAACATCATTATCGTAAAAGTTAGGTTAATCCATTGCGGGATTTGTCCTTTTCTACGGCAGATGAAGTTGTGATGTTACGCAGACACCTTTTTTTTCTTCGCTACTTCCGTTATCATTGTAGAAACCAATAGATTAAGGTCGTATTTGTGTTCCCATCCCCAATCTTGTCGCGCTTGTGCATCGTTAATGCTATTTGGCCAAGAGTCCGCAAGCCCTTGACGGAAGTCGGATTTGTAGGTAATAGTAAAGTTTGGAATATGCGATTTAATAGCATTTGCGATCTCCGCAGGGGTAAAACTAGTTCCCGCGAGATTGTAGCTACTGCGTATTTTGATTTGCTCTTTCGGAGCTTCCATGATGCTTATGGTTGCATTGATTGCGTCCTCCATCATCATCATTGGCAAATTGGTGTTTTCACTAAGGAAACACTCGTATGTGCCCGTATCAAGAGCGTGATAGAAAATATCTACAGCGTAATCGGTAGTTCCTCCGCCTGGCTCTGAGCGGAAGCCGATCAGACCTGGATAGCGGATGCTTCTAACATCTACACCGAAATTATTGTAATAATATTCGCACCAGCGTTCGCCAGTAAGTTTAGAAATACCATACACCGAGGTTGGCTCCATGATGGTATATTGAGGTGTATTATCAGCTGGTGTATTTGGACCGAATGCAGCAATTGAGCTAGGCCAAAATACTCGTTGAATTTTTCCAGCTTTAGCGATATCAAGAATATGGAAGAGACCGTTCATGTTGAGGTCCCATGCTTTCTCTGGATTTTTTTCTGAAGTTGCACTTAGCAAAGCTGCTAATTGATACACGTATGAAATATTGTGCTTTTCAATTACAGCCTCAAGACTTGGTTTGTCGAGCACATTGAGAACCTCAAACGGTCCCTCATCGAAAATAGGATCGTTTGGTTTACGAATATCAGATGCAATGATTGCATCATTTCCATATTTTGCTCTTAGCGCGAGTGTGAGCTCAATGCCGATTTGGCCTGAAGCTCCAATTATTAATGTTTTGCCTTGCATGGTTATATAACTTCCTTTGTCCATTGAAAGGAGGCGCCGCGAATTTACTATTTATTGCACATTTCTATTCAACCAGACCTTCATTTCTTCCAATGCGTCTGGCGAAAATGTTTCTGAAAGGGTGCTGTATTCTCCAATCTTACAGGTAGTGCAGGTTTGGAATAAGTGATTCATTCCCGACATAATAGTAGTTTGGTATTTGTAATTTTTCCCACTATCTAGAGCAGCGGCAATAGCATTCAAATTAATTTCGGCATTCACCTGAATGTCTTTTTCTCCATTCAGTGCTAGCACGGGACATTTTACTTTTTTCCAATCTGTTGCTGGATCATACTTGATAAAAGTTCGCATCCATGGAGAATTTAGAAATCCGATTTGTGCTTTTATGAAGCTATCAAAATCAGGGATAAATGCCTTTTGATTTCCATAAATGCTATCCATGGCAAGAGAGAGTTTTTGAGAACACACTGTACTATCTTCATTAGCAACAATAATATCCATGAAGCAAATGGAATTGGCTTGATTAGCCAAAGCTGCTTGGGGTGCTATTCCTTCTGCAATGCTGACATCATAATTTTGTTGTTTGAGTACTTCATAGCCTGACACGCCAGTGCCTCCAAGAGATATGATGAAAGCAATATTGTTTTCTTTAGAAGCTGCCATGGCTGCAATTAAACCACCTTCACTGTGTCCGATGAGGCCTATTTTAGATGGGTTAATTCGCTTGTCATGAACTAAAAAAGAATATCCAGCTAAGATATCATTGCAAAAATCAAAGCTTGTTGCAGTTTCTTGACTGCCCTCGCTTTTACCAACTCCACGATCGTCCATTCGCAACACGGCGTATCCATTATTGGTCAAATAGTCAGCAATAACGGCAAATGGTTGATGTCCCATTATTTCTTCGTTGCGATTTTCGGGACCACTACCTGTTATCATAATAGCGCAAGCAAAGGGACCCATTCCTTTGGGAAGAGTGAGTGTTCCAGCTAAATTAATTTTGTCTTTTCCATTAAATACAGTCACTTCTTCTTCAATATAATTGAAGGGAGGAACGGGTTGCTGTGGTCGAACTTCAGTTTGCGCGTAGGTCAATATTTGTGCACTAAAAAACAGAAAGGCAAGTGTCTTTTTCATGGAGTGAAGATAGTTTGATAGTTAGATAGTTTGATAGTTTTTTGGGGGAAATTGAATGTTGTTAGATTGCCTTGACAATTACTACTTTTAGCCAGAATTAATTCTGAGACAACCCTTATAGAATTTTTTTAGTTAGTAAAGAAAATAGGAATAGTGATATTTAACCTGCTTCGATCGGATAAGAAAAATTTGGAAGAAATTACCGAGGTGGAATACCATGCGTTCTTTAAGCAGCTCTACAAGCCTATCAGAAGTTTTATTTATTATCGCTGCGGAGACGTGGAATTGGCGGAAGATTTAACGCAAGATGTATTTATTAAGTTGTGGGAAACACGAACCAAAATTGATAAGCGCACTGTAAAAGCATACTTGTATACCATCGCTCAAAATTTGACAATCAATCAGCTCAAGCGCCAACAGCTTTTGTATAAGTTCAAAAAAATTCCAGGAACTGATCGTGATAACGACAATCCTGAAAAATTAGTTGAGATGCAAGAGTATGAGAAGAAACTACAGTCCGTCATTGCCATGCTACCTGAGGGCGGTCGTGAAGTTTTTTTCATGAGCAGATTAGAAGACTTGACTTATGTGGAGATTGCAGAGCGCCTGGGGCTTTCAGTCAAGGCTGTTGAGAAGCGAATGAGCAAGGTTTTGAGTATCTTGCGTGAAAAGCTCGGAACAGAGTTGTGAAAGGCATAAAGAATCTTATTAATATCATCGTTTTATCGCTGTTATTATTGACAACAGCTCGTGTTGAAGCACAAGGCTCCGACACTCTTATCAGCGGGTCTTTCGTTGATGAACCTCTACCCAATGTATTGTCTTCCGTAAATAAAATGTACTTGTACAAGTTTGCTTACGATGCGACAACTTTGAAGGAATATCGAGTAACAGATTCGTATGATAATTTGCCGATTGATAAATTTCTTGAAAAGCTTCTCAATCCATTTGATCTTGGTTTTCGAAAGGTGGGCAAGATTTATGTAATTGTTCCATTAGTTAAAGCCGGGAACAGCGCTCCCGCAGACTCAATAATAATGTATACGATTCGCGGACAAATTGAGGATGTTGAAACGGGAGAACCTCTTCCGTTTGCAAATATTCGGGTTAGAAATTTCCCCATCATTGTTCAATGTGATGTGAGAGGTCGTTTTGAAGTAATGAATATCCCTTCTGATACTTGCTCACTTATCGCGAATTATGTGGGTTACGAAGAGCAAATAGTAAATGTGAAAAAATTAAGTCGTGAGAAATCTCCTGTCATTTCTCTAACTTCAAGACGTGGACTCTTGCCTATTGCAGTAGTCGAAGCAGCGGGGGTGCAGCTTTTCGAGAGTGCAGATGACCCCAGCTTGCAATCTCTTAATCCATTGGATATTTCTAATGTGAATGGACCTGGACAGCCAGATATAATGCGTGCAGCTCAGTTATTACCTGGAATAAATGCGACAAATGAGAGTAGCAATGGTCTAATAATCAGAGGCAGTGCAGGAGATCAAAGTCTGCTAACCATAGATGGTTTTACCATTTATCACATGGACCACTTTTTTGGATTGATTAGCTCAATAAATCCAACTGCTGTGAAGAATATGCGAATTTATAAGGCTCCTGGTGAGGCTCGTTTGAATTCCCGAGTGGGCGGCGCGGTGCAGATTACAGCTAAAGAAGGCAGCAGATACATTGGAGGAGGCAAAATTGATATCGGTCCCCTTTTTACAGGCGTATTTCTGGAAACTCCTCTAGGTAAGAAAAACAAGGCTTCAGCAATGATTGCTGCAAGACGCTCAATTACTGATTTAGTTTCAACATCAACATTTAAATCCCTGTTTGAAACGATTTATCTTTCCGGAATAGCATCTTCACCTAATGAAGACCCGTTGGATAATGCGGATTATTCCTTCAATGATGTTCTAGGCAAAGTGACATGGAGGCCTGATGAAAATTCACTTTTTTTCTTAAGTGGTTACACGAGCAACGATGATTTGAATATTCAATATTCAACAACAGATCAAACAGGTAATTATGTCTATGATTATTCTGATATCAGCGGTTGGGGAAACAAGGGATTGGGTGCTGGTTGGGATTATCAATGGAATGAGAAAATACGACATAAATTGAATTTTGGTGTTAGCTCTTATACAAGCAATCTATTCGCTGTGGATTCTTTAAAAGACCTACGATACAATGATTTCGAGCGTCAATTCAGAAGAGATAACAATCGCCTTTCCGATCTTTCTATTCATTATGATGCAGAAATTACAGCTAACAGAGGAAGCTATTTTGTGGGGGGAGATTTCAATCGAATATTGCTTGAAAGGGGAGGAGAAGGTTTGGAGAATATTCTTGCCGACACTACGAGTGCTGCTGTTTCGACCGTCTTTTTTGAAAGAAAATACCTCTTTGAAAAATGGAATGCCAGTGCTGGTTTGAGAGTAAATGATTATTCAAAAACTAAAGACTTATATCCTGAGTGGAGATTGCTAGCTGCTTTTAACAAAAGTGACAAACTTGTTTTGAAAGGATCTATTACTCGTTCTTATCAATTTATTCATCGGGTTAGAGAACAAAGTCTTTATCAAAACCAACCTGATACTTGGCTATTATCTGATGGGACACGATTGCCTGTGCTTTCGTGCGACCAAATTGTTCTCGGAGCAAAAGGTGATTGGAAAGGGATTAATTGGGATGTTGAATCTTATGGAAAAATTTTTAGCGGCGTGGCTATAGATAATTCTGCTTGGAAAAATTACGTGTCGTCACCGGAGGTTTTTTTTAAGGGTAATGCTTATTCTTTGGGATTTGATGTAATGTTGAATCAAGCTATTAGACAGCACAATTTCTCTCTGAGCTATAGTCTTTCAAAGACAAGATATAGAATCGATAATTTAGATCAAACAGGAGATATAGCTTCTAAATATGATCAATTGCACGAGGTGAAATGCTACTATGAATTTCGTTGGAATTCGCTCGATGCCTCTTTGATTTGGATATATGGAAGCGGACGCCCATTCACCCCTTTCTACGGATATTATAATGTGGCAAATGTTGGGGGTAATTCGACTGCAATTCCTATTTACGGGGCTATTAATGGGACCAGATTGCCCGCTTACCACCGACTTGATTTGAGCGTGGGTTATACCCTAGTTAAAGACAACATTACATGTTCGCTTCGCGGAGGAGTTTATAATGTCTATGACCGAGTTAACATTCGAGACGTTCAATACCTCTCCTTTCCATCTAATACTGGTGAGAATGTTATCGAAAAAAGAAATATTGCTATGATAGGTCGTGTGCCATCTCTTCAATTAACCATTGCATTCTAAATGAAGAAATTAGTTTACATATTCCTCTTGATTTTCACAGTCAGTTGCACAAAAGACGAAGCAAAAAGTCGGGCATTGGCAAGCGGTTTCTTTCGCGGAGATAATGATTCTGTTTTCGTAGAAGTTGGAGAGCTTCAAGAGGATGGATCGTTCTTGCCATCTGAAAATAGCAATGTGCGAATTTCAGCGGATGGGATAGAATATCCTTTGACCAGCGCTGGAAATGGTATTTATCACCTGACAAGTGACATTCAAAATACTACAAATCAACTTTCACTTTTGGTTGATGAGAGTATCAAAGCGGAATCTTCTTTACCACCCTCAATAGCTCCTATCTCAATGGGAAGCACAACCCTAACGGTAGATCCAAACAATCCGGGAATTGAACTTTTCGGACTTACGTGGAATAATGTGGAGGGGTATTCCTTTGTGCTGCAACTAGAGTGCTTGGAAGAAGTAAAAGAAGAAATCCCTTTTGCAGTGCCTCACGGGTTATTTGATTCACAATTTAATGGCCCAATCGAAGAGTCATCAATCGATTTATATGATGTGGATTTCAATTATTACGGACAACATAAATTAACAGTTTATATAATTGATTCGGAGTATTCAGAACTATTTTTTTATCGCTCTAGATCAAAGCGAAATGTCATAACAGCCGGGCCAGATAATGTTTTTGGTGCAAATGGCTTCTGGGCCTGCACGCAGGCATTTGATATTATTTTGAATGTACAGTGAAAAAAAATACAATCACGGTAGGGTAATAAACAACAAACGTGTAAAGACATCCGACAACTGAATAAAGAGAAATTCAAATGGAGAAGAATAAGAATTACTGGGGGGATAAGGAAATTCCATTTACTAAGACGGAAGAACAAGCATGGACTGAGCTTCAGGCTCGAATTCAAGCATTAGATAATTCAACCCCAGTGCGTTCTATTAAACCTTGGGTATGGATGGCATCAGCTGCTGCGGTAGCTGCTCTTGTAGTTAGCATTTTCTTTATAAAACCAAATGCTCAGTACTTCGCATACACCACTGCTTATAAGCAAACCAAACAGATCACTCTCCCCGACGGATCAATAGCTATGTTGAATGCAGGCTCTTCAATTAACTTCTCTGATGATTGGTCTGAAGAAAGAGTTTTGAATCTTGAAGGAGAAGCTTTTTTTACTGTAAAAAAGGGAAGCCGCTTTAAAGTTTTTACAAAATATGGAGAGGTACAGGTGTTAGGAACATCATTTAATGTTTCTGCAAGACCAAAAAACTTTGAAGTAATCTGTGAGACTGGCCGTGTACTTGTTAAAAGCGGAAGTGAAGAGTTGATTATTACTCCAGGACTTCAAGCTTCTTTAAGTAATGGAAAGTTGATTCAAAATACCGCTGGTCACAAGGGAAATAGTTGGATGGATGGTCAATTTATTTTTGAAGAAGAACCACTAGAAAATGTCATTAGTGAAATTGAAAGGCAATTTAATGTGAGTATAGAACATCCAAATCTGAATAATAAGAGTTATTCAGGACAGTTTGGGAATCTGAATTTGGAAGAGACGCTTACAGTAGTTTGTGCTCCATTTGGCTTAGATTTCTCAATAGGAGAGAATATGAAAGTGACATTGAAAGAAATCCACTAGATAAGGTTTTTTGGGAAAAATTGGCGCAATACTGCAAGTACTTTCGCAAAATAAATATAGAATAATTCGTTCGGTTTTATGATACTGCGGTAAGCCGAGAGCTTACACAAAAAAGTAAGTAACACTCAATGAAGCATCTTTCAGAGATGCATCAGATAGTATAGTTAGTTTTAGTTAAGGTTTAGAATTGAAGCTGGAAACGTCCAGCTTCGATTTTTTTGTATAGTGCCGATTTGTGTAGCTTCGCATCATGAAGCATCCACGCACCTTATCAATTGATGACTACAACTACGAATTGCCCGAAGATTGCATCGCGAAATTTCCTAGAAAGAATAGAGAAGATGCAAGATTGTTGATTTACAACGCAGGTGATATTTCAGATGATATATTTTCGAATATCGATACTGTTCTGAAGAAAGATGATCTTTTGCTTCTAAATGAAACAAAGGTTATCCCTGCCCGCGTTCATTTTAAAAAATCCACTGGAGGAGAAATAGAGATATTTCTTTTGCAACCTAGTGAAATGGATCATGCGGAAGCTATGGATCAACGAATCGAAGTGGCTTGGGAGGCTCTGGTCGGAGGTGCGAAAAAATGGAAAGATGGTCCCTTGACAAGAACTCTCGAAATCGAGGGCACTGAATTTGAACTTTCTGCGGAAAAAATTTCTTCCAACGGGGGCACATTTCAAATTAAATTTTCGTGGAATAATCCCGCTGTCTCCTTTTCAGAATTGCTTTCGGAAATTGGCGAGTTGCCTTTACCGCCCTACTTCGAGAGAAAGGCAGATCCTGAAGATTACGATCGTTATCAAACTGTTTTCGCAAGATTCGAAGGTTCTGTCGCAGCACCTACTGCAGGCCTTCATTTCACATCTTCAGTTTTAGATAAATTATCTAGGTTGGGTGTTGCCTCCGAACGTATCACACTGCACGTAGGAAGCGGAACATTTAAACCCGTCAGTGCGGATAGCATGGAAGGTCATGATATGCACGGGGAGGTTTTCTCTGTCAGCATGTCCTTGATCGAAAAGCTCGTTGCTTCAAAGGGCAGAATAATCCCCGTAGGAACAACTTCTATGAGGACAATAGAGAGTCTGTATTGGATCGGTGTTAAATTGATTATTGGCGCCCCTATGGACGAAAAAGGCATAAGCCTGTCGCAATGGGATCCATACGATTTACCGCAGCAATTTTCTAAAGAAGAATCTCTCAAGGCAATTCTTTCTTATTGTGAAAATAGGGGACTTACTCAGTTGTCGGGCGTTACTTCAGTTTTGATTGCTCCTGGTTACAGATTCAGAATTTCGCAAGGACTCATCACTAACTTTCATTTACCAAAGAGTACACTAATCTTATTGGTGTCGGCTCTGGTGGGTGATAAATGGAGAGACATTTATAAATATGCCATAAGCTCAGACTTTAAGTTTTTGAGTTACGGCGATAGTTCGATCTTACTTCCATAGAATTATGGGCAAAAAAAAACCTCGTCGTAGACGAGGTTTTTTTTATTCTAACTAAATAAGATTATCTTCTTTCGTAACGGTTGTCTTCGATTTCACCCTCTTCTTTGAAAGAGTTGAATACCGCTGTTGCCGCTTTATTTTGAACACTTGTAGCAAGCGTCTCACGATCTTTGGTGTAATTATCATCGCTAACTCCTTCTACAATGTCGGAAGTTTTTTGAAGCACGTATACACCACCTTTTCCTTTGATTGGAGAAGACACGAAATCTTTCTTCATACCGAAAGCAATACCAATCACTTCGTATTCTGGAGTATTTACTCCGCTACCTGGGATGTTTGTTGCTTTCAAATTCATGTCAGTCGAATTTTTAACTGTAGACCCAACTGCCGTTGCAATTTCAGCAAGCGAACCTTGAGTCATCATAGCCATGTATTTTTCAGCTTTCTTTTCTTTGATAGCTTCAGCCTTCATTTTGTCGTAGACGTTCTCCAAAGTTGGTACACCACGTTCTTTAATTTCAGTCAAAGCAGCAATGATATAATCGTTGTCAATCATCATTGGCTGTGAAACTTCACCAAGTTCAGCACCATAAGCCCATGATACCACAGTTCCTCCGTTCGCTAGACCAGGGATGTTAGTAGCATTTGGTTTAATGTTATTTGCAGGGGTAACTACAGTTCCACCATTTAAAGTATCTGCTGCAGCTCTGAAGCTAGCTGTATCTGCAAAATTCAATGAGAAGTCGCTTGCCAAACGGTAAGCATCTTTTCTCGTTCCAGAGCTTGGTTCAATGCGACGATCAACAATAGCAACTTTTGCAACTGCAAATTTTTGATCAGTTACTTCAAGAACGTGAACCCCGAAATCTGTAACTACAATTTGCAAAGCTCCTTTAGTTCCGCTGAAAGCAGCGTCTTCAAATTCTTTTACCATTGCGCCTTTAGCAAACCAATTCAAGTCACCACCAGAGTTCTTAGTTCCGTCGGTACCGTATTGTGCAGCCATCGCTTCGAAATTATTTTCTTTCGCAATTACACTCTTGATTGAGTCAGCCTTAGCACGAGCAGTAGCCAATTCAGCAGGAATCTTGCGGTCTGCTTTCACCAAAATGTGGCGAGCACGAACTGAGTCAAGCTGATTGATACGATTTGAAACCTTAGCAATGCAGTAAGCATCATTGTATTCAAATGGGCCAATAATTTTACCAAGCGAATCTGATGTCACTTGAGT
>Ga0315903_10009201_pt1 | contig 11990 bp, 9 predicted proteins | sample LakEriMetagenome_7_FD_203524 | JGI IMG/M metagenome (GOLD analysis project Ga0315903, IMG submission 203524) | Freshwater fungal communities from buoy surface, Lake Erie, Ohio, United States - Buoy 2 MA119 | ecosystem: Environmental > Aquatic > Freshwater > Lake | place: USA: Lake Erie, Ohio...
GAGGGGCCGCCGTTTGGCAGAACTACCACGTCCTCGGGGCCTTGGTCTCGATGAATTACTGAGGCAACGGAGCCGAAGTGGATCGCTGACCGGCTGGCCGCAGGCATGGTATGCGCAAGGGGTTGGCGGTTAGCGGTTGGCGGTTAAATCGATGCGGCATCAGGTATGCTCGATTCAGCACTCTGTACTCTGAACTCCGTACTCGATTCAGTACTCCGCACTCTGTCCTCTGTACTCTGTCTCTTTAGGTAGGGCTGACCGTCCCCGGTCGGCCGTGTATCCCACATCCGCGGACCAGCAGGGACGCTGGTCCCTACCTGGCGCGAAGGATATTCGCGTGCGGTTGGGAGTTGGCGGTTAGCGGTTAGACTGAAGCGGCTACAGCTACACTCGACTCAGCACTCGATTCAGCACTCTGCACTCTGAACTCCGCACTCTGTACTCGTTCCAGCCCTTCTCCCCACTCCCTACTTCCCACCCCCTACTCCCCAACTCCTCGCGCCCTCGGACCCGCCGGGCGGACATACCCCGGCAGCTTCACGCGGTAGACGAGGATACGGTTGGGGCTCTCCACGGTCTCCTGGCCGGCCGCCGCGGAGAGGGCGTTGTAGGCCTTGCCCTGCATCGTGCCGGACGAGGTCAGGAAGTCGTTGTCGTTGCCGATGAGCAGGAAGTGATCCTCGGGATTGGCCTCATCGAGGCAAGGGACGAGGGCGAGGGCCTCCCACTTCTCGGAGAGGGAGTTCACGTCGGCGGCGGGGAGCGTGCGGCCGGCGGCCGCCGCGGTGGCGACGCCGTTGGCTCCGAGGGTGTGGAGGTTGAGGCCGAACCGGGCGAGCTGGTTGACGTTGAGCAGGTTGACGAAGTCGGTGGTGGTCGCGGCGACCAGTCCGGCGACGGGCGCCAACGTCGGACCGCTCCCCGTCACCGCCGGGACGTACCCGCTCTCGTAAGACGTGCCGACCAGATTGGTCGCGTTCGCCGTGCCCACCAAGGTGACGCTCTTGAAGACGATCGGGCTGTGGGCGAAGCCGACGGCGGCGTTCGCCGGGGTCGCGTCATAGGCGGCGTTGCCGGAGCCGTTCCCGTTGCCGTCGCGCGTGAGCACGAGGAAGGTGTCGCGGCCGAGGGCCACGAGCTCCGACTGGGCCGCGGTCTTGGTGGCCGCGGCGCCGACGCCGGCCTCGCTGACGGTCGGCAGGGCGACGAGGTAGTGGCCGACCGGGGTAGCCGGGGTCGCTTGGCCCGAGATGTCGTAGACGAGGACGCGGGTGTACGCGCGGTTGACGTCGACATTCCCCGGCGTGTCCTGGCGCGTGGCGCTCTGGAGCATCGCCACGAGATACCTGCCGTCCGGCGTCACGTCGATCGCCTCCCAGCCTTGGTTGTCGCGCCGTCCGCCGGTCTGGACCATGGGGTCGGGGGCCTTGCTGATGTCGACGCCTTTGACCTGCGTGGTGTAACCGGTCAGGCCGGAAGCCTCGGTGAACCGCGGGACGAGGGCCCGCACGGGCGAGATCTTCCCGAGCAGGCGTCCCTCGCGGGCGAAGTGGAGGATGGTGGCGCCGTATTCGTCGGACACGTAGAAGCTGCCGTCGGGGGCGAAGGCGAGCCCCTCGGCGTCGAGCGTCAGCTTCCCATTGGCCACCGGGACGTCGGTCAGGCTGCCGAGCGTCGTCCCGGTCGGATTCACGGCCGTCGTCGGCTGGCCGTTGGGATCCGTGAGCATCGTGGTGCCCTTGAAGGTCAGCGTCAGCTGGGTCTGTCCCACGGCGCGGGTGGTGTAATCCGGCCGGAAGACGAGGTCGAACCTCTGCACCCGGGCGGCATAATCGATCAGGCTCGTGCGGTTGTAGCCGCGGTCGGGCAACGAGTAGAGCGTCCCGGAGTAGGATCCGTCGGCGTGCCTACGCCACGTCGCCGGGTCGACCTTGAAGGATGAGAACGATCCCAGGGTATCGCCGAGTCCGTCGATCGCGCTGGCGGGGAAGTTGCCCACGCCGACAAGCCCCTTATTGAGGTAGGTGACACCGGCGAACGGCACCGACTTCGTCGCGCCGACCGGCGTCGGGTCGAGGTTCGGCGTGGTATAGGTGATCGGGCCCGCCGATAAAGCGAGGGCCAGGGCAGCCGCGGGCAAGACGTAGGTGAGGCGACGCATGTTAAGCGATGGATACCGGCTTGGCCGATGGACCTGCGCAAGCCGAACAAAGGAGACGATACGCATCCATCTGGAACACTTCGTATTGTTCAAGTCAGGGCAGTCAACGTCGTGACACGGTTGTCACAGGTAGGGCTGACCGTCGACACGCTGAAGGGGAGCGGTTTGGGAATGGCGATTAGCGGTTGGCCTAAAGTGGCTACAACTACGCTCGATTCAGCACTCCGCACTCTGTCCTCTGTAATCCGTACTCTGTCTCTTTAGCTAGGGCTGACCGTCCCCGGTCGGCCGCAGGCATGGGGTCTGGCTTCGTCTCGCGCAGCGATGACGTGCCTGACCTCATGCCGCCCCGAAGCACATCCGCGGACCAGCAGGGACGCTGGTCCCTACCTGGGCGCGGAACGCGAGCGGTTAGATCGATGCGGCATCAGGTACACTCGACTCAGCACTCGATTCAGCACTCTGAACTCTGTACTCGATTCAGCACTCTGTACTCGATCCAGCCCTCGATTCAGCACTCCGCCCTCCGGCCAACCGACAACTTCGCGCTCCGCCTCCTTCCTCGGATTGCCTTGGCCAGCCGGACTGCTCTTATTCCGCCCATGCATCGTCTCGCCTGCCTCCTACTCCTTCCGCTATCGCTCCTGGCCGAGGGCACCCAGGGTTGGTACCAGCACAACCTTTGGGTCCGGCTCGACGAGCGCTGGAGCGTCGGCAACTACCTCGACCTCCGCCTCGAGGACGGCCTGCGCGAGACGCACACCTGGATCGCCAGCCCACGCGTACGGTATGACGTCCGGCCCGACCTCCAGCTGCAGCTCAACGTCTCCTTCCTCGAGGCGGTCAACGCGGACGAGACGGCCCGGGCCGACTGGCTGCGGCTCGAGTTCGAGGTGAACCCGACCTTCCGGCTGGCCGAGGATTGGACGCTGTCGTTCCGCGATCGGCTCGAGTGGCGCTGGCGCGACGGTGGCGATGATTATGGATTTCGGATCCGCGTGCGCCCACAGCTCGACTGGACGCTCCGGAGGCAGGGCCTGTTCCGCGGCCTCTACGCGAGCAACGAGGTCTTCTATGATTTCGACCGCCATCGCTTCACGGAGAACCGGCTCATCCCGCTGGGCGTGACGCTACGCCCTGGCGAGCGAACGGAAGTGCGGTTGTTCTACCTTTGGCGGACCACCCGAGGGGCCGCCGTTTGGCAGAACTACCACGTCCTCGGGGCCTTGGTCTCGATGAATTACTGAGGGAACGGAGCCGAAGTGGATCGCTGACCGGCTGGCCGCAGGCATGGTATGCGCGAGCGGTTAGCGGTTAAATCGATGTGGCATCAGGTACACTCGATTCAGCACTCGACTCAGCACTCTGTACTCTGAACTCCGTACTCGATTCAGCACTCCGCACTCTGTCCTCTGTACTCTGTCTCTTTAGGTAGGGCTGACCGTCCCCGGTCGGCCGTGCATCTCATCCCGCGGACCAGCAGGGACGCTGGTCCCTACCTAGCGCGAAGGATATTCGCGTGCGGTTGGGAGTTGGCGGTTAGCGGTTTGATCGATGCGGCACCAGGTACGTTCGATCCAGCACTCGACTCAGCACTCTGTACTCTGAACTCCGTACTCGATTCAGCACTCCGTACTCTGCACTCGTTCCAGCCTACTTCCCCACCGTCATCGGCTCGCCGCGCACGCTGAACTGGAGCTCGAGCCAGGGCGCGGGGCCGTCGCCCGCGTCGTCGACGCGGTAACGCGCCGCGCCGGCGGGCGCCACGAGCGCGCCCTCGACCGCGAGTTCGCCGCTCGGGCGCCAATCGGGATCGAAGACCCGGGCCCGGCCGTTTTCATATTTTAAATAGTAGCCGCTGGGGACGGTGCCGCGGAGGCGCAGGACCCGGTCGCCGACGCGCACGACGGGGTCGACGAGCGGCCGGGGGATCTCCGCGAGGGCGCGCAGCTTCGTGACGGTCGCGGTGCCCGGGCCGGCGCGCGCCATCTGCGGCAGGCCCACCTTGACCCGACGGACGTTCCCGTAGTCGTTGTGCTTGGTGTCCATGCGCCAGCCCCAATCGGCCCGCGCCCACGCGACCTCGCCGTGCGGGATCACGACGTCGCGCTCACCGGTGAAGTCGAGCGGGATGACGTAGTCGCGCTGGCCGACCTGGAGGAGGAGCAACGCGCCGGAGCCGTCGCCTTCGACGGTGCAGGCCAAACCGCGGTGGCGCGTGAGGTCGAGGTCGACCGACCACCCGGGCAAGCCCTCGACCTGTCGGACCGGTCCGTCGGCGAGGGAGGTATCTTCGACGATGAGCGCGCCATCCTCGAACTGGGTCTGGCGCGAGCCGGCTTCGCCGTACCGGAAGGGCTGGGCGGGAAAGAGGTCGTAGTTGACCGGACGGGTGGCCACGGGCGCGGGGCCTTTGGCCGCGGCGTCCCCGCCCGCGGTGAAGACGGCGGGGCCGACCCCGGCCGCGGCGGGCTTGGTCCGCACGGGCGCCGGCGGGCGGACGGTGGGCGCGGCGGGATCGAAGGCCGGCAGGACGCGCAGGAGGAAGTCGACCGGGCGTTCCGCGAGCGGGTTCACGAGCTCCACGGCTTGGCCGACGGGCGCGAACTGCTTCGGCGCGACGGGCCCGTGTTCCTGACCGATGTGCCAGAGGATGTCGCCCTTGGCCCGGCGGAGGACGTAGGTGGGCGTCAGTTCGAAACCGTCCGCCTGCGCGCGCGCGACCCACACGGACTCGGCCCGGGCATGGTGGCTGAAGATCAGGGCGCGCGGACCGGTCGGCGGGCGGAAGGACGCGGCGATCATCTGGTGCTGCGCGGGCGTGAGGCGGCGGTTGACCTCCGTCCAGGTCCGCAACGCCTCCAGGAAATCCTCGGTCTGGCCATGGCGCGCGAACTGTTCCACGCCGACCCCGAACATGGGCTCCGGCTTGGCGAGGCCGAGCGCGCCGCCGAGATGCCCCTGGCTCAGGACGAAATGGGCCTCGAGGAGGTTCGAGGCGGGACGGCCGGGCTGGTCGAGCGCGACGGGGACGGTCCAATTGCCATGCGAATAGGCGCAGGCGCCGGCCATGAGCCGCTTCGACGAGTTGAGGCGGTATTCGAACCAGCAATCGGGCCGCGCGCCGCGGCTGTCGTGCGCGGTGGTCGGGCGGGTCAGGCCTTGGTACACGAGCGTGGCGTACTTGCGGTAGCCCCAGAAGCCCTCGTGCGCATGGATCTCCGCGCCGTCGAATTCGACGTGCTCGACGAGGCAGCGGTTCACGAGGCCGGCGTACTCGGCGGCCATCTCGGCCAGCAGCGTCGTATCGTTGCCGGGAATGAAGTTCGCGCCGTAAGGGGCGTAGAGTCCCGCCAGGGGCGCGCCGACGGGATGGGCGACGGCGGTCGTCGTGCCGACGCCGCGCCGGCAGCGCAGGAGTTCATAGGAGCCGTCGGCTTGGCGGAGAGCCGCCTCGAAGCGCACGATCTCCTTGTCGACCTTGAGCCAGTTGGTTTCGATGGTGGCGCCGCGCTCCCCGACGGACGGGAACTTGCCGCGGCGCGGATCCTCGGAGGGCAGGACCTGTCCGGGCGCGAGCCGGAGCCGCAGGGTCGCGGCCTTCGCGTCGACCGCGCCGACCAGCTTCCCTTCGCCCCAGGAGGCGAGCCGCGGGTCGGGCTTGGCGCCGATGCGGCGCGGGTCCGACTTCCCGATGCCGCCCGAGATGGAATGGAGCGCGAGGTACATCCCGGCGGCCCGCACTTCCTCGGCGAACGCACGGAGGTCGGCCTCGCCACGCGGGAAGACCGCCGGGTTGACGTCGACATGCGAATGCTTGTCCGGCCAGAAGGCGTCGGGCCGCCAGACGTCGGTGAAGAGGTAGATCTGGCGGAGGTTCGCCCGCCGGGCCTGCGCGAGCCCCGCGCGGAGCTCGGCGGGCGTCTTGGCCGCGAGGATGAGCTGCGAGCGATCGGCGAAACGGCCCTGCCACTCGCGCACCCAAGTCCGGGCCCGGGCCAGGTCCCACGGGCCCTCGACCCGCGGGTGCGGCAGGCCCTCCTCGACCCACAGGCGCAGCAACGTCTCATCCTCGTCCTCGTCGCCGGTCCGCTCATACAGCGCGAACCCACCCCGCGGGTTCGACGCATGCCGGTTCCACAGGGCCGGCCAAGTCACGCGCAGGAGGCCGGCGCCGCCCGTGGTCTCCGTCATGTAATCCAAAGGCAGCAACCGTAAGTCGGCGCCCCCGATGAGCGTGAACTTCAAGGTGTCGCGGGCCTCCGGCTCCAGCCCGCGCAACTCCACGATCCGGAAGGCGAGGTGGCGGGCCCCGCCGGCGACGGCGAAGACCACGGCCTGGCGACCGTCCGCGGAGGCCGCTTCCAGACGTCCCGCGGGCAGCAGGCGCAACGCCGGCAGCGGCGTCGTCGCACCGTCCGCGGCGACCAAGGCGAACCCTTCCTGTCCCGCGCCCGGTCGCAGCAAGGCGGCGCCATCGCGCGAACGGGCGCAGGCCTGCGGCCGTCCCTGGCCATCGAGTCGCAGCGTGAAGCTCCCGCACTTGAGCTCCAGTTCGCCGGCCGAGAGGGCCGACCAAGCGGAGAGCACGGCGAACAGGAGACGACGCATGGGCCGACCGACTTTCATCGGGCGGCGCCCTGTTGGCAAGGGGCGAGGCGGGACCGGCCGCCCTTAGGCGAGCGCCATCAAGGGACCCGCCTGGGCGATGAGGTGGTCGCGGAACGCGGCGGCCAGGGGCGAGAGTCGGCGTCCGGAGGGGTGGACGATCTGCCAGCTGGACTGCAGCGGGAAACCTTCGACCTCCAGCGTGATGATGTCGGTGCGGGCGCTGGCCCGCAGGGCGTGCGCCGAGACGATGGCCAGGCCCATGCCGCCGGCGACGGCTTCGAGGATCGCCTCGTTGCTCCCCAGTTCGAACCTCACCTCGGGGACGTTTTTCAGCGGGCGGAAGAAATCGTCGACGGCCAGGCGGGTGCCCGAACCGGTTTCGCGGGCGATGAAGCGATCCGCCGCCAAATCCTCGGGGCGGAGCTTGCCGCGCTTGGCCAAGGCGTGCCCGCGCGGAGCGACCACGACGAGCGGGTTGGGCATGAACGGCTGGCAGGTGAGCGCCAGGTTCTCCGGCGGCCGCGACATGATGTAGAGGTCGTCCTGGTTGGCCCGCAGCCGCTCGATCACGCCGTCGCGATTCAGGAGGGCCATCGCGACCTCGACCTTGGGCCGGGCCGCGCAGAAGGACCCGAGCATGCGGGGGGCGAAGTACTGCGCAGTATTGACCATCCCCACGCGGAGCAGGCCGGACTCGGCCCCCTTGATTCCCTGCACGCTCTGCTCAAAAGTGAGCCACTCGGAGCGGACCCCTTGGGCGGCCTTGGCCAGCTCCTTGCCGACCTCAGTCAGGTAGACCTTGCGGCCGATCACCTCGTAAAGGGGCATGCCCACCGCTTCGGTGAGGTCGCGCAGGTGGACCGAGGCGGTCGGCTGCGTCACATTCGCATCCTTGGCCGCGGCGCTGATGCTCCCGGTCGCGACCAGGGCCCGAAAGATCTCCAATTGGCGGAAAGTGACATTCATATTTTACTATACATGCCAACGCACACAAGAATAGCAAAAGGTCAATCCTTTTACAACCTCAACCCCCTCTCAGGCAGGTCTGAACGCGGAACGCGTGTGGCTGGCGGTTGGGGGTTGGCGGATGGTGGGTGGGTCGAAGTGCCTAGAACTACACTCGATTCAGCACTCCTCACTCTGTCCTCTGTGCAGCACTCTGTACTCCGTAATCCGTTCTCTGCACTCTGTCTCTCTCAGGTAGGGCTGACCGTCCCCGGTCGGCCGTGTCTCTTGTCGCGGAGCACCCTACTTTCCACTTCCTACCCCCCATTTCCTACTCCCCAACTCCTCGCGCCCTCGGACCAGCCGGGACGCTGGTCCCTACCTAAAGAAAAAGGCCGCCCCAAGGCGGCCCTCAACCCGGCACCAACGGAAGGTTAGTCGACGTTCTGCGCGGTGAGGAACATGCCCTTGCCGAGCGAATTGAAGAAGGCCTGGTAAGGGGACGGATCCGTGACGGCCTGCTCCTGGTACTGGGCGTTGGCCCGAACCAGCAGTTGCTTGGCGTTGCGGGGACGGACGCTGACGGACATGCGCAGCGCATAGCCATCCAGCTTGGTGCCGGTGACGGTGCCGAGCTCGAGGTCGGCCTTCTCGATGACGAAGCCCAGGTCCTGCAGGGTCGCGATCACGGTGCGCAGGGTCTTGGCCTTGTCGGTCGTGTCGAAGGCGCGGCTCTGGATCTGACGAAGCTGCACCTGGTTTTCGCCGGCATCCAAGGCGGCGCTGGTGGAGTTATTGACGCAACCGCCGAGACAGGCGGCGAGGGCGAGGAAGCAGACGGGGAGTTTCATGGGTTAGATTTTCTGGGCCTCGAGGAAGACCGACTTGGAAAGCTTCTCGAAGAACTGCTGGTAGAGCTCGGGCTCGCGCAGACCCTCGAGCCGCGTGAGTTGGCCGTAGCTGTTCCAGACGGCGCGCTGGAAGGTGGCGCGGACGACCCACTCCTTGCCCTCCTTGCCGGCGACGGGCTTGATGACGATGCAGATGCGGATCTTCTGCGAACGATCCATCGAGTTCGCCGCGTTGGCCCCGAAGAGGAGGGCCATCGCCACGCGCCCGCCGGCGTCGCCGGCTTCCCGGTTCTTCGAGGCCACCATGACGCCCAGCGGAGTGGCGGATTCGTCGATCGTGAAGCCCATGTCCTGGACGACGCCGGAGCACGCGGAGAGGATTTCGATCTCCTTGCCGCCGGCGAAGCGGCGGGACTCGAGCAGGCGCCGTTCCAGCGTATCCGGCTGGAGCGCGAGCGCATCGTCCGGGATACGGTTTTGGCAGCCGACGACGCCGAGGGCGGCGAGCAGGAAAAGGCAGAGACGGTGCATCGGACTCAGAACTTGGAGGTGTGGTAGGCGAGGTCGCGGACCTTGCCGGCCTTGTCGAACTTGACGATGATGGTGAGCGTGCTCTGGGAGCGCTCGGCGGCCGCGGCGCCGCCGCCGACGAAGAGGGTCAGGGGACCGTTGGCGGCCGTGGCGCGGACCGAGGTCGTCACGCGGTCGTAGATCCAGACCTCGCGGCCTTCCTCGTCGGTCGAGACGATGTTCGGCGAGCCGAGGGCCTCGGCCACCCCGGAGTTCGGCATGCCGACCTTGATGCTCCGCTGGGCGGCGCCCACGGAGATCGTGGCCTTGTCGTCCCCCCGGACGCTGTTGTGGACGTCCTGGGGGTTGAGGCAGCCGGCGAGGAGGCCGAGGGCGAGGAGCAGGGGAAGTCGGGCGGGAGGCATGCCCGGGACATTCCCCGCTTCCCGTCGTCCCGCAAGCCCTATTTTATATAAGAAACTTAGAATGTTCTTATATAAGTTTATTTTAGGAAAACTCTTGCCGTGGGTTTCGCCGGCCGGAAGATGGCCCCGCCATGAAACTCCCCACCCTCCTCCTCCTCCTCGCCTCGGCCGTCACGGCTTCGGCGGCCTCCGGCCTCGGCGGTCCCGACGTCAACGCCCCGTCCTACAACCGCCTCGGGCTGACCGGCGACTTCACCAACAACAGCGGCCGCGCGGTCGACGTGAGCTTCAGCGTCGCGCTGGGCGAAACCGTCTTCCTGGCCGGCCAGACCTCCCTCTACGGCCGGCTCGACGGCGTCGACTCCACGCTGACCGGCGTCGGCATCGGCTTCCGCTTCCGCCCCACGCAGTCGTCCACGCTGCACGTCGAACTCGGCGGGGCCCACCTCCAGTATGCCAACGCGATCGGCATCGAGTCGGGCTTCGTCGGCCTCGGCTATCGCGTCCGCCTGGCCCCCTCGGTCGAAATCGACACCGGCTTCCGCAAATTCATCGCGGATGGTCCTTTCTCCGTCGACCAGGCTTCCCTCTCGGTCTCGGCCCTGTTCTTCCTCACGAGCTCCTTCTCGCTCGACGTCAACTTGGGCAAGGATTTCCAAGGGGATAAGTCGACCCGCTACGGCCTGGGCCTGACCTACCACTACTGAGCCGACGCTTCATAGCCCCCTCGACGCACCGTGGCCACCTGGCTACGGTGCGTTTTTTTGGGCCGGCCCCTTGATTCCGACCCTCGGACCAGCCGGGACGCTGGTCCCTACCTGCGCCCGGAACGCGTGCGGCTAGGGCTTAGCGTTTGGCGGTTTGGCGATGCGGCTCCAGGTACGCTCGATTCAGCACTCGATGCAGTACTCTGCACTCTGTCCTCGATGCAGCCCTCTCATCCCTCCCCTTGCCAACGTGTCACCTTGCCCACGTGCCCCCTGTGCCATGACTGGCTCTACATCGCCCTGACCCTGGCCCTCTGCATCCAACCCTTACTTCCTCTCCGCCCGGGTGGTCTTGTTGATCTCGGCGACCCAGTCATCCATCTGCACCAGAAGCTCGCGGACTTCGGCCCTCGGTCGCTGGAGGTAGATGTTGAAGAGCTTGCCTTCGACGAGGACGAAGCCCCCGAGGATGAAGTTGGGGCCGCTGGGCATGATGAATTGGAGCGACCGTTCGGTCCGGCCGACGACCGCGGGGTTGCCCAAGCCGGCCACCAGCTGGTTGAACTCCTCGTCCTTCACCTCGCGGCGAAGTTTTTTCCGGATGTCGTCCATGTCACTCTTGGCGAATTCGGCCGCCACCCCCTCGGCGATCTTGGCGAAAGCGGCGAGGTCGAACTCGCGGTCCGCCGTCTGGTTCTTCACGGTCCCCCAGCAGTCCAGGCCGGTGTCGAGGACCTTCGCCTCCCGGCAATGGGCGAGATGCTCCGGCGTCAGCTGGACGAAGACATACTTGATGTTCCTGCGCGGATCCGTGGCCAGGTTCTCGAAACGCTCGTGGAAAGCCTTCGCCCATTCCTCCTCCCGGCCCACCGTGACGAACCACTTCGGAAGGGGGAACTTGAACGCCGTCTTGCCGACGCTCACCTCGTGTAACTCGAAGCCCTTCTCGCCGGCGGACGAGGGCTTCTCCGCGGCGTGGACGAAGGTGGCGGCCAGCAGGCCCAGGGCGATTGCGAGGGATTTCATAAGGGAGTTATTGCTTCCGCCCTACCCCTGGTCAATGCCCAGGTAGGGGCAGCATCGTCGACGTGGGGAAGGCGTGCGGTTAGCGGTTGGCGGGTAGCGGTTTGACTGAAGCGGCTACAGCTACACTCGATTCAGCACTCGATGCAGCACTCCAAACTCTGTCCTCTGTGCAGCACTCTGTACTCCGTAATCCGTACTCTGCACTCCGTCTCTCAGGTAGGGCTGACCGTCCCCGGTCGGCCGTGCATCTCATCCCTCGGACCAGCCGGGACGCTGGTTCCTACCTACTCGCGGAACGCGTGCGGCTAGGGGGTAGCGGTTGGCGGTTTGATCGATGCGACACCAGATACGCTCGATTCAGCACTCGATTCAGCACTCTGTACTCTGAACTCTGTACTCGATTCAGCACTCTTGCCCTCCGGCCTCTCTTCACCCTCGCCCTCCTCTCCGAAGTATCCAGATTACCCCGATGCGCACCCCCGCCCTGGCCCTGCTTCTCGCCACCTTCGCCCCGCTCGGCGCGCAGACCGCGAAGACCGACGAGTCGGCGCTCCACCGGGAGCTCGCGGCGAAAGGCTTCGTGATCACCAAGCAGGGCAACGCGACGAACATCGACGCGCCCGGCAATCTGGGGCCGAACCAGGCCTTCACCGGAACGGGCCTCGCCGAGATCGGGCCGGAGCACAACCCGATCGACCTCCTGCGACGCGCGGTCGAGATCTTCCGCGCGCAACCGAAGGCCGCCTACCAGCTG
>Ga0315903_10009203_pt1 | contig 11987 bp, 11 predicted proteins | sample LakEriMetagenome_7_FD_203524 | JGI IMG/M metagenome (GOLD analysis project Ga0315903, IMG submission 203524) | Freshwater fungal communities from buoy surface, Lake Erie, Ohio, United States - Buoy 2 MA119 | ecosystem: Environmental > Aquatic > Freshwater > Lake | place: USA: Lake Erie, Ohio...
ACGCAGAGTGACGCGACACGCAGCGTCCACTCGACCTGCTCTTGAAGGGACGTGATGACGCCCAGCAGCGGTGATGCGACGCCGACGAAGGCTTTGGTGATGAAATCGATGTCGATGGGATGGCGCATGGTTGGGAGCTAGGAAGCAGGTTGAGATCGGTTGTTAGCGGCAAGAACTTGGCGGCGACTAGGGCTAAAAATGCGGTTGCCTACTAGGAGTCCGCAGAGGGAAAGAAACCCAATCAGCCCCCACCCCACCGGGATGGTGAAAGAGGCCTCGGTGAGGTAGGTGGGCATGTAAGGATTAGGCTTTAGGTGTTCCAAAGATGGCGGTTTTCAGCCCGTCAAGGAGGGTGCAGTTGTCTTTGCCCAGTGCCTCGTTGATTGCTGCTGCACTGACGGCAGCAACGGCTGGACGCGCAGGGCGTGCTGGTATTTTGCGTCCATCAGGGAGGGTCTGCTCAGGAGTGGCTGGGACAGCCTCGATGGCTGGGATTCCTTCGGCGCGGATGGCGACGATTCTTTTCGAGATTTGGATGATCTCGTCGACAAGGCGGGCTGCGACTTGATTGGCGATAACGGATTCGGTAGGTGTGATTGCTTTTAGCATATTTTTGGTTGGTTTGGTTGGTGAGAATTGGCATTTGAGATTAAGAGACAGTTGCCCCTCTGGAGGATAAAACGAGCCAGCCGACGGTTGCGAAATACTGCAGGACTACATTGTCTCCTACGTTGGTGAACGTGATTGATGTCGTCCAACCCGTTTTAGTTGTAGCCGTGAGAACCATTGATCCCCCGTCAACTCCGTGATAGATGGTGAGTTTCTGCCCCGCAGTGCCATTGGCTAGAGTGATCGCTTGTGCCGAGCCTGTTGATGTCAGTCTGCATACAGGGTGAGTGAGCGGGACTGCGCCAGCACCACTACGGGATGAAACGCCTTCGATCACAAGTCCGTTCAAAGTAAGAGTAGAACCATCGCTAAACCCAGTCGTCGATCCACTACCAAACGCTGCGCTGCCGCCGTTGCCGTAAAATGAAGAACCACCAGTGTAGAAATTTGCGACCGCACCGCTTGTGAAGTTTGCTTGTGCGCCGCTCGTGAAGTCCGCTTTACTGACATTGTCGTCTCCATCTCTATCGAAGCGTGCTGTCGCTCCGTAAAAATTCAATTGGGTTCCGGGATCAAGTGATAGACCTCCTAGGGCGTAACAATTGACTAGGGTGTGTCCAGTCATTTGATACCCGGTAAGGTGGTCAGCGGATGCGGCAGACACGGCGTTTAGGGCGTAGCCAGCACTACCGTCGAATAGCGAATCTAGGTAGTTTCCACTGGAGGTGTGGTCGGCGAAGTAAGCGTTAGTAGCGGAGCCAGCATAGTTGGCATAGTTGGCATAGTTGGCGTTGCCCTGTTGGTCGAAGAATCGGTTGTTCGGATTGCCGATGAGAAGCTCATGCACAATCTCAGTGTCGTTCCCTACCATGACTTCCACAGGAACTTGGAATCCATCGTTGGCATTGTAGGCGTAGGTGGCGGATAGAACAAGACCGCCAGTTCCGTCAAACAAAGAAGCAACTGAATACGAACTACCCGAACCATCGTAACCAAATCGCATCTCTCCGCTTGACCAATCAAGGGCGACTGTCTGCCCATCGGAGGCGATAAGACAGCGGCTATTCCAATCAACACTTGGGATATTATCGCTACCCATGCCAGTGTTGAGAACCTTATTAGCCCAATCCACGTTTTTCGTGCCGCTGTCGTTAAGGGAGCTAGTTGCCAAGTCAATGTAAAGAGACCCACCTGCACTCTTATAGATTCTATCTGAATACAAGTCGGTGATCGCGATCCCATAAGGGAAATACGCATAAGAAGGGCTTTCAATCGTTCCGCCATAAAAACCAGCCGCGTAGCAGCTATTTACGCTGCTAAGATTTGCATAATTGAACTTCACCGTGCCGAGATCAGACCAATCCAGCATCGCCATCGTTCCATCCGTTCCGATGAGTTGGCGATTCATCCAATCGACTGACGGATAATGGTAGCTGTTGTATGCACCAAGTTTTCCTTCCACTATGCTGATGTAATTCAAGGGAGAATTAGCATCGTAAATAGTATCTACTTGAAGAATCTGGCCTTCTGCGACGTTAATGCCCATCGGGAAATACGCGGAGCCTCCGGCGGTTGTGAATCCTACTGGTTGCCAGATGGCAGAATTTGCTGATGGGTCATTGCACTCATAAACATCCCCATTCTCCATGATGAGTCTGCTTCCTGAGGCGTATCCCTTGGTCACATCTAAAGTTGCATCGGGGACTCCACTTCTCCAATACCTTACCTCACGGATTGTGAAGCCATCCTGCCCCCTAACAAACAGCGCACCAGCATCCCACTGGTAGTGGTAGCCGATGGAGCATACTAAGCTTATGCCACCCAGCCCGCCAAGGCCAGCGTCGGTTGTGCCAACTTGGATTTTCGATCCGTTGGGTAGCTCTATCTCAGCGCCAGAACCAAGAACAAACCCTGCGGCGATCTGCGCTGAGACCGAGGCGGGGGTAGCGGCTCCGATCAATGCAAGTGCCTCCGCCGCCGTTAAATCTTCTGGGTCGCCCGTGCCTGCGGTGGTGCGCCCTTTGATCGTGGCGGTTGGCATGTCGGCAAGCTTGGCGTTGCTCACTGCATCGTCGGCGATGGTCGTGTCGTTCGATCCGGCCGAGGCGGTCACGTCGCCGGTTAGGGCTGATCGACGGATGCCGCTGCCTTGGAACTCCAGCCCGTTGCCCACTCCCACCTCCTGCGCTGCGCCATTGCCGCTCGTGTGGCGACCGATGAGGCGCTGGCTGGCGACCGATACGATGTCTGCCACAACGTGCGTATGGGCAATCGGGGCAAGTCCGCTCAAGTCCTGATCTCCGGTGTTCGTGCCGCTCAGGTTCGATGCCGCAATGGTTCCCGTCAGTGTGATGTTGTCCGGATTTGCATCGCTAGGCGCGCCCTCCGTGCCACGGTTCACATCGTTCTCCACGACCACGAGGAAGGTGCGGGTGGAGGTTGGCTCTCCATCCCCTTCCCGCCACGTGATTTCGCCCATCAGGGTGATTTCTGGCAGCTCTTCGGCGGTCGCTGATCCGACATTGAGCGCCGAGTTGAGTTGCAGCGTGTTGAAGCTGAGTTCGCATTCGTAGGTCGGGGTGTCGTCGCCCTCGGCTGGCATCGACCAGACCGCGCTGTGTGCGAGATAGGAGTGGTCGAACTGGTTGCGCGGCTTGATGCCGATCTGGATTTCCAATTCATCCGGATCGCCAATCGGCACGGGTGAGATGCCGTTTTCGAGGAATATCACCTGGATTCTGGCGGCATCCCCACGTTTGAAACGCAAGGCGGCAACTGCGCTGCGTAGGCCCGGTCCCTGGATGGGTTGGAGAGTCTCAAGATCGACGTGGAGCTTCACGCTCATGCGCGGCTGTCAACCGGATCACTTGGCCGGCCATTTTCGCAGCGGGCATCCCTGGGATCTGAACCGTGCTTTCGCATCTACGAAGCATCCGCACTTGGCGCACGTCCGGTTCGATCTCAGTTGGTCGCATGATCCGCACACGGCGAGTCGAGCGGCCACTTGCTCCCGGGTGATTTTTGGCCGCCCCTGGATCTTCGCCTTGGTTTCTGATCCAATCGCCCTAGCCAGGCTTCCGGCCCTCCCGAGCAAACCCGGTGTCGCCGGTTGGCTGGCCACGGCATGCGCTGACTTCCTCGTCGTTACCCCACTCCGCCAGGATGATGCGCACGCTGCGATCTCGTCGCCATCATGTGTTGCGAGCGTCTGTTCAACGACAGGCAAGGCCGAGTTGAGTTGCTTGATGAATGCGTGCCCTGCCTGCGACATCATGCCGTTGGATAGGAACATTCCTTCGCGTTGCACCGCGTTGATCGCCTTGTGCGATTTCACCGGCATGGCCGATTTCAGCGAAACGCGAAACTGCGGATCGTCCTGAAACAACTGAAGGCATGAGGGAATGATGTCTTTCTTGTCCATTATCCGAAGCAGCTTGGGTAGTAGGTTCCATTTTCTGCCGTGAATGAGCGGCGGAACGACGGGCTGCAATCCCCGGCGGTTTCGCAGTATCCGTCACAGCATCCGTTGCCGACGTCGTTGCAGTTCTGCCCCTCGTCGGTGTCATAGGGGATGCAGTTTCCCGCCGAGGCGCAGGTGATGCAGGAACCGTCGTCGTCGGTGATTTCCGGGTCATAGTTGGCCGCGTGGGGGTTGGTGCATCCGCTGCCGCAAATTTTAGGGAAGTTGAACTCGTGCCGGGCGTTGGACTGGATCTTCTTGATCGGCAGGTAGGCGTTGGCGCGGATCAAGACGGGTTTGCCCAAGTCCTGCCGGACGGCGACGGAGTAATCGACAGCGGTGCCCGGCGTCCATGAGGGGGCGGCGATTTTCTTGCCGTGGACATAAACCGAAATCCAATAGAGCCCGTTGGCGAACGGGGTTGGGGCGGCACCGAGCCTGACGCGGAAGCCCAGTTGGATCTGGAATGGTGGCGCGGTGCCATCGGGGAAGCAGTCGGGCGTCCAAGTCACGTTCTCGATGATGATCTCTGCGGGATCAAGATTCGGTGGTGGCTTGGGTGGTCGAGGACCACCACCACCGCCTCCACCACCCCCTCCGCCGCCTCCTCCATCATTGTCTTTTTGGCAGTTAAAGGTGGCGCAGCCGTTCGCATCCACTCCGGTTTGCACGTGGATGAGTCCGGGACCGCACGCGGGAGGATCGCCGCACGGCCTGTCATTTGGCACACACCCCCACAAAGCGCATCCGACGTCGTCATAGCCGGTGATGGTGAGGGTTTGCCCCGGTGAGCAAACCGGTGGATCGCCGCAACCTATTGGCTGGCAGACGAAGGTGGGACAGCCTCTGGCATCACTACCGCTCACCACGATTTTGGCGTTGGGACCACAAGCGGGCGGATCGCCGCATGGCTCTCGGTCATCCGGGGCGCAAACCCAAATCGCACATCCGAGATCATTGTAGCCGCCGATGCGAAGAGTGAAACCGGGCGGGCAGGTTTGAGGATCTGCGCAGAACAACGGCTGGCAGAGATAGATGCGGCAACCGCACGAATCATACCCTCCGGTCGCGAGCTTGAAGTTCGGGCCGCAGTAGGGTGGTGGTTGGCACAGTCCGCCGCAGTTTGGTGGCGGATCGTCAAAGATGGGAGGAACGTCAGGACATCCTGTGCCTCCAGCACCGGGCGCAGTGGGGTCGCTGTAAGGCTCGTCGTCCACCGCTCCCGGATACCAGAGCTTTCCTTGCTGATCAGGTGCCGGGGTGGCCGAGCAACCGGGAGTAAAAACCGTCCAGTCGTCGGCATGGAACTCATCGACGCCGAAGTCGGTGTTGCGCACCACGCGGCTGACCGGGCCGACAATGAAATCGTCCCCCCGGTTGAGATACGTCAGGTGGAACAACCCGCTGTGATGGACGATCCAGCGCAGGGACGATGGCTGCGGATGGTTTCCGGATTTGTTGGTGACTTCGTCCGCCCAGTTCACACGCCTCACCGCCCAGCCACGGCGGGCATACTCGGCGGCCAAGGGCCAGATCATGCCGTGTCCGATGCTCATGGTGATTGCGCGGGTGGTGGGACAAATCGGATCGAGTCGTAGAGCGGCACTACCGGGCATCTCCCATACTTCGAGTTCGGGTTTCGCGGATCGACGAAAGGACTCACGCCGATGGGGCGCGGGTAACGCTTCTTGCCCTGCTGGTGGAGATCGGAGTCCGTGATGCTCACCCCGTCGAAACAGGTCGGTGAAAGCACGGTCCAGTCCTCGGCATAGAACTCCTCGACCATGAAATCCGTGTTGCGGATGACGCGGGTGGTTTTTGCTCCGGTGACGGGGGTGCGGTAGAGCAGCCAGAAAAGCGCGTTTTGATACACCACCCAGCGCAAGGCACGCCCGGTGTCGCCGAACAAATCAAGGTCATCCCACCCGGCACGTCGCACCGCCCACCCGAGGCGGGCGTATTCGGCGGCCAAGGGCCAGATCATGCCGGAGCCGTAGGTCATGGGTTGGGGACGAGGTCGCGGTCGATGGCAATGCGGAAGGTCTTGGAAGAGCGGATCAGCTCGTCGGTGAGTGCGCCCGGCTCCAGGTAGTCCACGCGCCATTCGATCTCGGCAATCGCGTCGAAGCTCGTCTGATAGTCCGCCTGGTAGTTGCCCAGCGCGTTGAGCAGTCCAGGGCTGTCGAGATCGACCAAGATCCGGTAGCGCGGGCGGTCGCTGGTGCCGATGATTTCCAAGGCCCCATTGCTTTGGATCAACACCGATTCACCATCGAACTCGCGGATGTTCATGATGATGGACGCAAGCGCCATGGATTGAAGTTCCTCCCCTTTGAGGAATCCGAGATCGAGAAGCACCTTGTCCCCGTATTTCAGATACATCACCGCTTGGCTGGCGTTCTGACCTGACGCAGGCGCAATACCTGGAACCGAAACCGCTCCGCTCCGCAGGTCGATGTTCACCTCGATGCCGATGCCGTCGTTGAAATTCGTGTCCTCGATTCCCATCGCCACCTCCAAGGGCAAGGATGGTCCGGTGGCATTGGTGGCGATCACCCGGATCAGATAGACGCCTGCTGCCGTTGCCGCCCCGCTGACGAGTCCGGACGCACTGATCGTCATGCCGGATGGCAGTCCGTTGGCAGTCCATGCGGTCGGCGAGTTGGTCGCCTGCATCTGATATTCGAAATACTGCCCCTTGCGGTAGCCGAGGACGGAGGTGGTGGTGGAAATGACGGGGATGGCCATGGTGGTTGGTTATTGAATGGTTGCTTTGCCGAGGCTTTCGGGTTCTTCGCCGGTGAGGGTTGCCTTGAGGCCGTTGAACGCGACGAGTCCACGCGGGTCGGTCTGGTTGTCGCCGGTGTCGAAGCGGATGAGCCGTCCCCGGACGATGAAGTTGGCGGTGGTCAGCGCGGTGGTAGTGGCTTCCGTGGCTCCGTAGATCACGCGATCCACCACGCAGGTGTCCACTGAACCGACGATCTTGCGCACGATACGAAGCCCGAAGCCGTGCGAGGAAGGGATGCTTGTGAGCATGAAGCTGTGATCGAGCGAGGGCGGCAGGAACGTGACATCCGCGATGTTGCTGGGGTTTGTTGGGTTGCCGGACGGCAGGCCGATGTCGATGGCTACGCCCCAATGCACCAGGGTGTTCGAGTTGAACACGGCGGCGACGAATGAGAAGTCGAGCGAGAGCCGCTTGCCGAGACGCAGTTGCTTGCCGTTGACGTGGATGCGGAACAGCTCGCGGGAAAAGTCAGATGGATAAAAAACCTTTTCGCCCGCGATGACTTGCTCCACCTGATAAAATCCGCGCCCGTCCCATGCGAAGTATCCCGGTGCGCTGAGCTTGGTCGAGCGACGTCCGAGATAGCCGGGGATCACCAGCGGCGCGGTGGTGTTGGTGTAACGATAGATCACGCCGCTTGCCGGGGACGTCGGCAGCACGTTCGCCGTGGTAAAGACCAGCGGATCGACATAGACGGCTGGCAAGAGTCCACCCACACGCGGGAGGTCGGTAAGTTTGATCGACGGCACGTCCTCCGCTTCGATCTTCTGGCGCGTCGGAAACACCTCGAAGAGTTCCGGCAGTTCCCACGCGGCGATCACGGTTTGGGTGGAAGCACTCACGGATGGATTCGATGTCGGAATGAAGGTTTCAAGCACTTCAACGCGTTCGCCCAAGTCATCGAGGATTAGTTGCAGCCCTTCGATTTGCGGGATTGTGTGACCGTGGGCTTGGAAGACAGAAACCGGACCTGCGGTGGAAATCGTGACGACATAGCCGTTCAAGGCGGGCGCATCCTCGAAGGCAATGCTCAGATCGTCCTCGCCGTCGAAGGTCACGGCTAGCGGTTCCACGACGGCAAACTGGCCGCCATTTTCCCGCACCGTCACGTGCAAGTCGCGGGTGCCGAGATTATGGCTGATCGTGAAGTCCGAGTTCTCACCATCCCCGATGGGCGCGACGTAATGCTGCGAGCCGGTGATGATTTGGTCTGGCGTGAACGGGATGTAGGTTCTGCCGTAGGGCGGACGCAGCCAGTCGATGTTGGCGGCTGTTTCCAGTCCCTCCCAGTTGAGTTCGCGAATCAACGAGATCGGTGCGCGAAACGGGGTGAGCGTGTAAGACTTCGTCGGATCGTTTTCGTCGCGGACAGTGACTTCGATTTCTAACTCGGGCTTTAACTCTGCTGCGCCGCGAAGTGCTGCGGCAATTTCGGCAGTGTTGAGATCGAGGATGATGGTCGGATCACCGGGCGGCGCAGAAAACACGGCGACTTCGAGCAGCTCGTGGTCAACGCCAGCCATCGAGCCATTGAACGTGATGTGGGCGATATTGGTCGCTGGGTTGGTGACAGAGAACGATCCTTCATCGTCTGCCAGCGAGGAAAGTGCGTCCTGGATTTCATCCGGTCCATCGTCCGCCGATAGCTCGCGGGTCTTCTTGTATCCCCGGCGCAACTGATAGGTTCCTTTGAACGTTGGCTGGATTTTGAGTGCCTGGATTTCTGGCCAGATTGTGGCGGCCGATGATCCGCCTGCCTGCACCTCGCTCACGGTAGGCGCTGGCGGCACGATCAATTCAAAGCTCGCGGTCGATGCCAGTGGTGCCTGCACGAGCCGAACCTCATGTCGGTATTGCCCTGCCACCTGCGTCGAGCGAACGCGCACGAACGACACCGGTCGCAATTCGGCAAGCAGTCCCCCGGCAGAGTGTCCGGATAGCGAGATTTCCTCCGCGCCGGTGGAAATGATCCACGAGCCATCCTGTTTGCCGACCACCGCGTCATCCAATCCGATGGCGGCAAGAGCGGTTTGCACAGTGCCCGCCGTGGCATCATGGGGAATCGGCGCGGTGTTTTGACCGTCCACGTTCAACACGAAAAACCCCGACGTTGGCCGCGCATCGACAAATCCAATCGAGGCGCGTATGTGAGTCACAATCCTCTGAACCTCGATGGGCGAACCTTCGAGCGACTCAGCGAAGCGCATCCCGATGCGCACCTTGTCCCCCTGCACGAATGCCGGAAACGAAATCGCGCTACCGCCAAGCGTGGTGGTCAGCCTGCGGGTGGTGAGATTGGCGTAAACGGTGGCCTGCATGTCCTGCCCATGCCCGCCGCGTCAACTCACAGCTCGAAATATCCAGCGTCGAATTTCGTCATGACGTAGGGAAACGGCGGCTCCAACCCGGCAGCCTGCTCCGCTTCCTCCTCTTCCTTGCCCAAGCGTTTCGCGAGAAGCCGCTCTGCCTTGTCGAGGCCGAAGCCGTCTTTGGTTTCCTCGATCATAGCGACCAGAACCTCCCTGCCAGGTTGCGGTTGCGGAGCACTTGGAGCGCGGTGTTGTAGGCGTCGTTTCCGGGGGCGAGAAGGCTGCTGAAAATTGAATCAGCGATGCCGCCCACGAGGCCAGTTTGGAGTGTGATCGGCTCGATGGGTGTGGGGTCGGGGATCTGCTGTGGCGCGTGGGCGAGATTCCAGAACTGGTCGTGTTTTACAAAGGTGGTCCAGGTGGAATCCATCGGTGCCTCTTGTGAGAATCCTGGTGGTGAGATGAAGTAGATGGTGGCGATCTGGATGGCATCGAACTCGGGGTCTGGGGCTCCTTCCAGCAGGTTGCCCATGTCCGCCTCGACGATGGGCGTGTATTTTGCCGTTACCTTCAAATACGGGCGTTTGCGCGCAGGTGTGGATCGCCCGTAGTTGATGACGAGAAGCGCGCTGAAGCTATCGAGGAACGGGTTTCCTTTGATGACATCTAGCTTTGCCGACGCACGATCCACGTAGAGCACCACGTCGCAAGCGCGGAGCAGTGGCGGGGGTTCTTTGGGTTCTTCGGATTGCACCTCCTGAATGCCGGAATTGAGGTTACCTTGAAAGGTCAGCTTTTCATCGCTCACCCCGAACTGGATGAAGAACTCGGGCACCTTCTCGAACTTCACGGCGATGTTTCCTGATGCTGAAACCGACACCGAATCCGGGTTTGCGCCTTTGCCGATGACACGGGTTCCTGAGACGGGGATTTGTGGTGCTTCGGTGATGAGAGCGTCCGCCGATTGATCCTTCTCGGGGCGAGTGCCGGTTTCCTCCTCGATCCGGTCGAGAGTGCGTTCGGAGGCGAGCATGGCTGGGGTGGAGATTTCCGGCTCCACCCCGTTGACGAAGCCGGGGCGGATGCGAAACACCCATTGATCGGCGGCATCGCTCCATTCCGGCACGATCGTCCACGGATGCACCCAGCGGCGTGACATTCTGACGAAACGCAATGGCAGCCGCCGCGACACCTCGTCGATCATGGCGTTCCATGTCTTGTGATTGATGATGGGAACTTTGCGCTTCATGTCGGGATGAAGAGGTGGCGACCTGTGGATTTCGCGTCCGGGTCTTTCTTGAGATCGGCTTCGCTAGGTCGGCGCTCTTGGAACTCGTAGCGGATGTTGTGATGGACGATCTGGAACACCTCCTCGATGGAGCCGCCGTCGCTGGATGCCCGGAGGAACGCGAGCGGGTAGTAGCCGAAGCCATCGAGCGGCCCCTTGGCGGAGTCGGTCTGAACGATTTCGACATTCTCGCTCACTTGCTCGCCCGCCTTATTTTCCTCCACGCCGGAAATCCCGCCGCTCACCGATTGCTTGATGCGCAGCGAAATGTAGATGCGCCCGTCCTTGGATGCCTTCTTTGAATCCAGCTTGAGCGCGGGATAGTCCTTGCCGGTTTCGCGGCTGCCGTCCTTGTCGCGGTTGTCGATGCGGCGTTTCTGCCCGCTCTCGGTGATGACGGGAATCAGGTCATTCACGGTTCCCGGTGAAACCCGCACCGACGATCCGCTGACCATTACACGGAATGGATGGCGGAACATCTGGTGGTCGCGAACTCGCACGATGGTGCCGTGGGGCGTGATGCGCACGTCGATGCCGTCGTCTGGCACGATCTTCAATGAATCCACCCAGCGCACGAGTCGTTCCCACGCATCGCGCACCTTCTCGCCCTTGCGCACCTTGAGTTCCCGTGTCGTCATTGCTTGCTGGCTTTCTCATAGATCTCCTCCACCCAACCGCTTGGGGGTGAGAGCAGCCATTCGTTTTCGATGCGCCACACGTCGCCGTTCTGTGAGATTTTCGGCGGCATCGCCATCCAGGTGCGACTGCCGAAATCGACCTCAGAAATCGTTTCGGGGGCGTCGGGGATGCTGGAATAGACCTTGCCGATGTCGTTGATCGTATTTTTCGGGATGATCTTGGACGACCACGTGCGGGTGACTCTGGCGGTCATCACCGCGTAAGTGGAGGTGCCAAACAACGGGTTCTTTTCACCTGCCTTCGCCTTGCCTTTGCCGCCGAGTCCGCCTTTGCCCTTGCTGTCCTTGGGCATGAATTCCGGGAACTTGAGCGGGCCACCCGGTTCCTCGTAATACCCGCCAAATGCAGCCTTGATCTCCTTGAGCTTCGGGTGGGATTCGATGGGTTCTTCGGAAAAGTCGAAGCCGAGGTTCCACTGCTCGGTGTCCTCGGGGGCGGGTTCCTCGTCCTCGGTGTAGCCCTTGTAACTGACCGTGACGATCCAGCCGTCGGTGCCGTCGTTGAGCGCCTGCCACGTCCTGCCGTTTTCGACGAGTCCGTAGTAATTTCCGGAGCCGACCGAGGTGACTTCGCTCAGGCTTTTGGCAAGATAAGAGACCGAGAAGGTCGAGATCATGTTCTCGTCCCTGCCGCCGCTTGCGCCTTCGAGGATGACTTCACTGGCCATGGCTTACGCGAAAACCGCCTCCGCCGGTGCTGGATCTTTGGCTGGCTTTTGTTTGACTGTTTTTTCTTCGATCTTCTTGAGCAGGTCGGTCTGCCGCTTGTTTTCCTCCAGCAGTCCGGCATTGGCGCTGCGACCGAAGAGCATGTTCATGGATTGGGCGAAGC
>Ga0315903_10009204_pt1 | contig 11985 bp, 23 predicted proteins | sample LakEriMetagenome_7_FD_203524 | JGI IMG/M metagenome (GOLD analysis project Ga0315903, IMG submission 203524) | Freshwater fungal communities from buoy surface, Lake Erie, Ohio, United States - Buoy 2 MA119 | ecosystem: Environmental > Aquatic > Freshwater > Lake | place: USA: Lake Erie, Ohio...
GTGCTTTACGCGCTCGTTTCCTGCACTTTTTACCCATACCGAGAAGTGCCGGTGGGGGCCTAATTCTTTTTTGATTTATTTCCTAATGATGAATTGCAAGAACGACAAAGAACTTGCACATTCGACAAGGTATTCAATCCGCCCTGACTAAGTGGAATTATGTGATCCGCCGTCAGGTCAAATGCCGAGTGACAAATGCGACAGAATGGTTGCAACCGCCGAGCGAGCTTTGACAACTCTTGCCACTTGTAATCATATCCACGCTCTTGACGAGATGGCCGCAGTGCTTCTCTCTTGCGCTTACATTGTGCGCACAAATGCGAATTGCGAACAACAGTTCCACATTGCGAACAAGGTCTAGGAAGTAATGCCATCGTTTCTCACTAAGTATTCAATAGCCATCGCAAGGTGGGCAGGGTTATCTTTGAAGAATGATAATCCACTGTTGCATTTGTGACAGAGTAATCCACGCACTTGATGCGTGATGTAACTGTGATCAACATAGAGTTTCACTTTGAGTTCGTCTTTATGTATTCCACAAATCGCACAACAGTTGTTCTGTTGTTCTAAAAGTTGTTCATATTCTTCAACTGAAAGATTGATTATTGCGCGATGATATTGACGACATCTTTTGCATATTGTGTGTCGTTTGTTTTCTGCTTTGTTCTGAAATGGGAAGAAGAGTGGTTCTTTAGTTTGCTTACAGATTCGACAGGTGACAAAGTCATCAGTCTGAATCTTCCTCTTCATCGTCATCATCCGTTCCGAAGCTTGCAAGACGATCCTCAGTAGGAAGTGACAGATACGATTGAAGAGTTGCAGCAACTGCGCGATTCAACAATGTCTCAATGGCATCAAAGGAAAGGTTTTGATCCGTTGTAAGTTCTGTCTCAACATCACCGATGCTAATTGAAATGTTTAGCACTGCGTCAACTCCCATCGTATATCGAGCAAATCATCTATAAACTCGTCAACAATGGCGCGTTGGCGCGTGGTGTAGTGAGGAAGGTTTCGCGCTCTTGATGCGTGACCAAGAGCTTCATCAATTTCGTTGAGTGATTGTTCCGAGATAGGGAACTCTGATAGCGCAAGCGTAGCATAGAAGCTTGACAACATTCTAGGCATTTTGTTGTTTTGCTTTCATAATCGCTTGCAGGTCGTAAGTTGATCCGCGCTTCTCAATATCAAACTTCTTGACTAACCGATAGACCTCGCGTTGTGTCATTTGTAGCCAGGCAGAGATGGCTTCCACATCAAGGAAGAATCTGCGGTTCGGATTACTCATTGCCAATGCCACCAATCTCAAGACAGACCAACTTTGTTTGCATCCAAAGCAACTGACATCTTGCGACAACTGCTCAACATCAATGACAACAAATCTCTTGCAGTCATCAGTCGGACAGGGAATGCGCCTTGCCTGTTCCTTGAACTTCTTGGCAGCCGCACGCCCCCGAGCATGCAAGCCCCATACTTCCCCTGCAAAGTCTAATGCCCATGGTTGTTGCAATGTCCACGATAAGTGGGCGATATGGAACTCACAAGTCGCCAAGACTTCGGAATGAGTAGTCGGCTCTTTAATGACAAAGGCAGGCAGTGTCAGCGCCCTCTCGCGCCTGATGATTGACTCCCAACTGTGCAGGATTGCCAAAAGGTCGGTCGCCATTGAGAAATCAAGGGCATTGACATTGATCCCAATAGAGCGTTCGGCGGTGACGGCGCCACTGCCGGTGCGAGATGGCTCAAGGTAAAAGCCCGCCTCATATTGCAACTGTGGCAACTCTTTCAAGATGGCCCTCAAGCGGCCGAAGCAACTGCGACATTCGGTTTCAATCTCAGACTTGCAGACATTGCATTGCATTAGAAGGCAGGCTCCTGACTTGTGGATAGGACTGTGGATAACTTTGACCAATATGAAGGCGGCTCAGATTCAAAGAGTCGCCATCCTTGGCAGGTGTGATCGGCAAGAATGACTCGGTCTTTGTTCGGTGCGGCCCACCTGATGCGATTGAGACTTCTCTCCACCGCTTCAAAGGAAACTCGAGTGCGGTGTAGCTCGTAGGTCATCAGACCCGACAGGCGCTTGATGACTTCTTCCTCAATGGTCAGTCTCGGGGTATCAAGTCTGCGAGCAAAGCCTGCCCACGAGATACCTGCCCAAATGAGGGCGCCGCACCTTGAACAGTTGATTGGCTTGAAATCTTGATTCATCTATTGCCTCGGGGTGACCGTTGCCCTGTTTCCCGTTCCCCCCTTATAGGGGGGAAACGGGGAAACAGTTGGCACGCTCGAGTCGGTGGTGTTTCCCGAAATAGTGGGAAACAGTTGGGAAACAGGGAAACAGTTACTCATTAGGAGTCCAAGGCTTAACATCATTGGCAAAGAAGTCGGACTGATACCCGTAAAGATATTTCTGTCCATCTTTGCGATAGGTGACATGACCATTGCTCACAAGACTCTCCATAACAAATTTCAGCTCGGCATCCTTCATTCCATGCCCTTCCTCTCGAAGGTGATCGGCAATCTGATTCCTGCCCATCTCATACCCACACCGGCGAAGTAGCTCGCAGACTGCTTCCATCTTCTGCTCTCGTGTGGATACTTTGACAATTCCACCTGATATGGAAACCGAGATGCCGCCGTCAGGCAACGAGCGCAGGTTGGCGACGCCGACCGTCTTGGCGTCAGGGCAGATGGCACGGACAAAGCCAGGACGATCCTTGGTGCAAGTAATGTCCAAGGCGCCGTCAATGCCTCTGCCAAATGGCATCGCCACTGACACCGCAAAGGCCGCGCCATCAATATCGGCTCTCTTAGCCTGTGCGCCGATGGCGTAGTTGCCTCGGTTGTCTTTGCTCTTGGTGACATGGTCAATGGTGAGAATGCCTGCTCCGCCGATTCTTAAGGGCTTCAAGACCTTCTGTGAGAAGGTAGTGGCATCTTTGTTCTTCTCTAGGTCAAGTCCGAGCAGGTTCATCGCGGCATTGACACCATCTACGACAATCAAAGTCGGCAGATACGCCATGATTTGGGTGCGCATAATTTCACCGATGCCCTCACCCAATGGCTCGTCAGGGTTGGCATAACGAAAGAGCTTGAACTTATCGGTCGGCACCTTCAAGGTTTTGAGGCGATTGATAATGGATCGAGCCGAATCTTCAAAATCAAGATAAAAGACGATGTTGTTCTTCGCTAACTCTTGGCGGATGGCCTCAAGTGCAATCCAAGTCTTGCCTGATTCGCTCTCACCAAAGATGGCGTTGACCTTGCCTGCGTAGAGCAGACAGTTCCCATCTTCTCTCTTGAGCATAGATGGCGGGTTCTCGTCATCAAGATCAGTCTCTTCAATCTGCTTCGGTATCCACGATGACTCAATGACCTCGCCATCTTCATTGTGTAATTGAACAAGGCTCGGTGAGTGGACTTCTAAGGTTCCCAATTCCTTGCGTGCTTCTCCGTAGCCTTGAGAGCGTAAGGCGCGGGCAGATGCTGCGAAGTCTCCGCCGTGTTCAACGAGTGTGAAGACTGCGAACTTTGAATAGGATCGCTCTGCTTCAAACTGTGTGCTTGTTGAAAAGACAAAGAACTTGTCATTGCCTGCATGATTGGTGGTGGCACTGACCCCTTCATTCTTGCCAGGTCGTCGCCATGCGGTGACTTTGTCACGAGTGGTGTAGACCTTCGACCATCCAAGAGGCTCAAGAATCTGCTCCCAACTGACCTTGGCGTTGTAGTCATCCCCTGGCGTCAAGCTTTCAACTCGTTGCTTGATGTCTTCAGTGATGGACTCGTGCTTAGGGATAGCATCAAAGGTGACGAATAATTTGTGGAGTTGATCGCGCTCAGGCACCGTCAGGGTCGGGATTGACTTCGGCCCGCCGACGAGCATTGTCCACGCTCCGCCTGACGGATGGCAGGTGCCATTGGTCGGTGCGACAATGACAAAGCCACCTTCGCCTCTCGTTTCGGCGAGAACATCAATGCCGCCATTTTCGCCAGGGCGACGGGCAAGTTTGGTGTTGCCAGGAACTTCGCCATCTATTCGATAGAGCCAATGCAAACCGCCTGACGGTGTGACTTCAACATAACCGGCATTGATGCGATCCCATACATCGCCAAGACCTGATTTGTGTGCCATCTCTTTGAGGTCAAGGTGTAACTTGTCGGCAACTGCTCTGCCTTCTAATTCCAACATCTCCAAGTTGCCACTGACTTTTCCGCAGATGACACCGACCCCTTCTGCCGATTGAAACCAGGTCAACAATTCTTGCGGGACGGGCAAGCGTTCTTGATACTGCTTCCAATTCGTCAGTGCCGGTCGCTTGCTTCCATCTGTTGCCACAGGAACGGCGCAGATGTCATTGGCAGCGAACTCAAGCGCTGTTCGTAAGATTTCCCCCGTCATTGCTCCCTTTCTTCTACTTCACAAGTCTGTCAATAATCCATTGGACAACCGGCACCGCCACCGCATTGCCCATTTGTTTATAGCGGTGCGAATCGGCTTGGCCCTCTGTCCATCCGTCAGGAAATCCTTGCAACCTCTCGCACTCTGTCGGTGTCAGGCGACGCACGACTGATTTCTCCATCACCATTCCGACATGGTCATTGCCTGCTTGACCTTTGCGAATTGTCTGTGAAGTTTCACTGACGCTTTGATTGTAACTATCAAATGCCATCGCAACTCCGTGACCACTTACTTGATCCAATGTGAACATCGGTTCTCCATCATCTGCAAAGCCTTTTCCTTGTGGCCCTGCATTATCACTGCGACCTATCACAGTTCCTTGTATCGCATACACATAAGGCACACGAGCTCCCCCTGTTCCCCAATATCGTGCAACTGTCGGACAATAGTTCTCATAAATTCTCACATCTTCCACTCGTGTTGCTTCAAAAATTAAGACCGTCGCTCTTGTATCTCCACAATCAAAAGCATTCAATGTCGGCACGACCCCCCCCGCAACCCAAGTTTCGTCATCGTCACTTGTTTGCGCTCGCTTACTCTTGACGAACCACATTGGAAACCTGCAAAAGATTTGAATTGACTGCTTGATTTGATGTCTGTGATTTTGTCAGGTCTGCAACTGTCAAGGTGTCTGTGATGCGACCGTCTCTAAGGCGCTCTGTAGTGGCACCGGCAGAACCTTTCCTCGGCGCGTTGCTCTTCTCAAGATACCTTGCGCGGCCTTCGGCGATAGCGAGTATTTCTTCAGGTGATCTCCCTGCGTCTCCAAGACATCCGACAATGAAGACTCGACGGCGTCGTTGGGGAACTCCGAAGTATTGAGCATCAAGCACCCGCCACGCGATGCGATACCCGCGCTCGACCAACGCTTCAATGACGACGGCCATATCTCTTCCGTTATTTGAGGAAAGTAGACCAGGCACATTTTCGAGGATAAAAGTCTGCGTTCGTGTTTCGTCAAGGAGTCGGCAGATTTCCCAGAAAAGTCCACTACGCGATCCCGCCAACCCTGCTCGTTTTCCAGCAACGGAAAGGTCTTGGCAAGGAAATCCACCTGTGATGATTCCGTCTGTGGGATCAAATCCTGCTGCTCGTAATTGTTCACCTGTAACCCCCTGAATGTCGCCAAATACTTGTGCATTTGGAAATTGTTTTCTCAACACATTTTGTGCGTGCTTATCCCACTCCACCGATGCGACAACTTTGACTCCTGCTCGCTCAAGAGCTAAATCAAAACCACCAACACCTGCGAATAGTGACACTGCCGTTGTCATATTGACCACCATCCCCTCAGTGTTCCCCCGAGTGGACAAATATTCCAATCGGCCTTGCCATCTTCTATCCATTGCTTATGAAGTTGTCGTTGCAATTCAAAATCTGTTTCGTGCGTATCACGCCCACAGTCAGGACATATCTCGGCCGCAACTCGTTGATAAATATGGCGACACATTTGACTCCTTTTGTTCTTTGAGTGCAGTGGCAAGAATCGAACTTGCCGATGAATGACCCCGTATCTCATCGCCCCCAGGCACTGCTTTGGTCATCGGTGGAAAGGTAGGCACCGACGACCGGCATGACGACAGGCGGAGACGGAAGGAAAACCGCCTGTCACTCACAACTAGATTGGCTTCGCCCCTAATTGTGCCAAGAGCGCGGCAACTTCAGGTGTGATGCCACCTGTCGCTGCCACAGGTGCGGCCGCAGGTGCAGGTGTTGCAATGGCAGGCGCAGGTGCGCTTGTCAGATAGGCGTTAGCAAGGGCAATGGCGTTGGCATCGCCTGTGGCATCAACCAAAATCCACGGAGCCGATTTGCCAGGCTTGGCGGCGCCTTGGCCGATGCGGGCGAGAACCTTCTGCCCAATTTTGTTCTTTAGTGCATTGCGTAGAGCTACATTGAACCAAAGAAGTGATGAATGCGTTTGCTTAGTGTCGAGATCAATAACTTCAACCTCAACTGCCTCGGCTTTGCCGTGGACTGTTTCAATGCCGACTTTGTATTCAGTCGGTGTGATGATGAGCAAGTGTCCTGCAAGGTCTGCAACCTTGACGGATTCGCTCTGTGTGGATGGTGCTGCGAAGGTCATTCCCCCGTCTCCTTATCTACTTGTCGTTGTCTGTTCATTTCATTTTCTTCGTGCCATTTTTTTAGGTCATTGATGGTTGGCTCCATCTCATTGTCAAAGGCGATATAGACAATTTTTGCCTCGCCTCTGATCCCAAGAAACCAACCCAAAATCTTGAGTGTGACCTCTTGAAACTTATTCATTGTCTCAACTACGAGTTTCGGCTGCACCTGCGCATCCTTTCGTCAAGTCTTGCGAATAGGGCAGGTGATATGGGCAGAAAATACATAGGCGCGATGGCGCAGATGGAATCATCTCCCACATTTGCGGATTGCTTTCAACATCTACTTGTGACAGTAGAGCGTGAATGTTGTCAATGCGTTCCAAGGCTCGCAACGCAACAGATTCGTCATAGTCATAAAGTTCAATGTGCATGTCATCTATCGAACCGCTTGTGGGCAAGAAGACGAGAGCGACTTGATTGACCACTGCGCCTGTCTGAGCTTTGCCGTAGCCATAGAGTTGAATCTGTGTTTGATAGATAGGTGAGCCGCCATCTTTGCGCTTTCGATCCATCTGCGCAGGGCTTGTCGTCTTCCAATCAATGACAATGCCACGCTTGATGTCATAAAGGTCAACTGTGCCGGTCAGGTTGCCACGAATGGTGACTCTCTGTTCAACTTCATAGCCTTCAATGCGAGCAAAGATGTCTGCAAGATATTTGTGAATTGCAGAGCCAACTTGGGCGCTCCAATTTGATGAGCCTGACTCATTGGGCTTATCCCAATCAAGCAATTTGTAAGCAAGTCGCCTTGTGCATTCGTGACCCATTTCAGAAGGCCCAATGACGACTTGCTTGCTTCTAGGAGTCCAGATGCCTGCTTGCGTAATGATCTCGGCGAGGCCTTGACCAAGGGATTTTGCAGGCGATACCGGCGAAGTGAAAGTCATTCGTCATCCTCATCTTCATCGTCATAGTCAGGAATTTCCACAATGCTTGGTGCATCAATGGAAGGGAAATCAACTCGTGGTGTCATTGCTGATCCTGATTGACGAGAGTGAAGCGACGAGAGTTTGTTTGAACTTGTAGGACATCAAGCACCTGCGGTGGCAAGAGTTCCTTTGCGCGTTTCACATCAAATCGCGTTGATGTGACCGTTGTGAAGCGAACGACCTGTTGACCTTTGTATAGACCAACTTCGGCATCGCCAAGTGCTGCTTCAATATGGGAGCGAGCTACATCTGCAACTTCTTCCCATTCTTTGATTTTTGCTAGGGCGCTGCGATATTGCTCAAGCCACATCGCTATTGACTCGTCAAAGTCAATGACGCCCTTCTCAATTTCAGTTGACATTGATCCCCTCGAATCAGTAATAGTTATTCTCTTTGAAGAACTGCCAGGCATTGCAGGCAGTCACATGGCGCCTGTGGATATAGGCGAGCGTTGCCACGAGTTGCGGCACCGAGGCTTGGGAATGTTTCATCCCAAGATTGCGATAAGTGGAATCAAGCAACTGCCCAATTCCTTTGGCGGAAGATGTCGGGTTCTTTGCCGATGCCTTCCACGCTGACTCCTTGCCTAACAATTTTGTAAGACAGGAATACTCTTGCTTGGTCAACAAAGCCTTTGCCAATTTCTTCGCATCAACTTGATCCAAGATTGGTCGTTCTTTGTAGATAACCGATGCAGGCACTGCCGGTTGCGGTGCGAAAGCTGCATTGACGAACATCGAGGTCATTGCGCTGACTCCGATGATGATGATGATTCCCCTGAATGTTTTTCTGCGTTGAGTAATTGGGATTCTCCTTCCAATTTCGCAGCTCGCTTGAGAACCTGAGTGACATACGCCAACTCAATTCTCAAAGTATCTGCGATTTCTTTCGGTGTTCGCCCAAAGGAATGAAGGCTTCTAATCGCATCGGATCGGTTCATTCTGCCGGTCTTTCGATTCCTAAAGCCTTGTCCGAAACCTCGTTGTGCAGGCGTGGTGCCTGCCCATATTCCGTGAGGTATCTGTTCTTTGAGCGCGTAGTCCAAGCACTCCTTTCGTTCAGGACAACCGGCGCATATTGCACGCACGATTGGGAGACACTTTGCCTCTTGTTCTCTTGATTCGGGAAAAAATAAGTTTGGATTGAATATGCCTCGACAACTTGCTTGCGGTAGCAGTGGCAATGTTGGGAAGAACGATTGTAGAGCATTCACTATTGTCTTTCACCTAACCAGGATTCAAGGTCTTGGATAACGAAAGCTCGTTCAATAGATGCATTGCGACGCTTGACCACAACAAATGATGGTGGTGTTACTTCAAGCCCCCGCGCCTTTGCATAGTTTTTGGCTTCTTTGCAGGCCTCATCCCAAAAGGTCGGAAGCGAGATTGATTTGCGGTTCTTGAGTTCCAACACATAAGTCTTGCCAGCAATGAACGCAACAATGTCTCCTTCATCTTGTGATCCCGATAGACGCAAACGCTCTGCGGTGACACCACGAGAACGCAACCACTTGAGAACTCCGATTTCAAAGGCAGAGCCTTTGCGACCATTGGGATTAGCCATTATTTGACCAACTCTAGTTTCGTTGATTTACCGGCGACGGCGCGGGCGAACTTCACTGACATAATCAGTTGTTCCGCCAACGCCAACGCCTCGTCTTCGGTGATGGAGGCCACCTTGACGCATACATCGGGCAGTTGCGATCGCACTTTATCCAAGAGCCTGGCTGCTTGCTCGGACTTGAGCGATTCAATTTGTGAATGCTCTGCTAGACGAGAAAGAGCTAACAGAGGCACCTGCCCGACGACATCTTCAAGAAGATCGAGATTGGCATCCTGTTCCTCAAGGTAGAGGACAAAGGTGCCATCGCTTGCATTGTGAACTGAGAATAGGCTCATTCAGGCATCACCTTGCGGAGTCGCTTTTGGGCCGTTTCCCACGCCTGAGCCTGTTTGATGCCTTCCTTCAAAGGGTCGTCGTGCAGGCTTAGAATGGCCCACAGAAGCCCTAGAGAGGCGATTACGCCCCCGAATATCAGATATTGCATAAAACCCCTTCCATCTGACTTGTGGATAAGTATGAGGGGAAGGTCTGACATCCTAGAGGGCGACACGCCGAACCGCCTAATTGCCTATGTATTGACAGGTGTATAGACGAGATGCTCTAATTCTCTCATTGGGGCGAAAGGTAGTAGCTCCGAAGGAAGGCAAGACAATGATTCAGCAAAGAGTAGCAAAAAACGGACTCGTCACAATGGCGAGTGTTAATTGGTTCGGCTTGTCAGAAGAAGATGGTGGCAAGTGGGTTTTGATGTGTGAGGTTCACAAAATTTTCATTCAAGATACAAACAAGAAGCGTTTGTGGACAAACCACAACGAATCAGAGTTGTGGTGCGAAGATTGTGCTGAAGAATTTGTCAACGCGATTGTCGCAGAAAAGTTGCGTGCATAATGCCAAGCAATCGCATTGTTGCCTGCCCTATCTGTGGCAGAGAAATTGAAGTGCGCAGTGGGTTTGCGCATCAGACTTTGACAAATCACATCAACGCAACTCATAAAGACAAGGTGGTGTCGCAGTGATTACCAAAAAGGATTGGCAGATTATCAATGAGGCTCTTTCTTTGTATGAAGCAGAATTGCTTGGTTCTGAGGGAAGTTTTGGCTATGAACATCATCAAGAACGATATGGGAATGTTGAAAAGACTATTGATGCAACGCGCACACGAGTCACTCAACTAATGCTAAAGAAGGGAATTGAACTTATATGAAAAAGATTCGATCCATCCGCGTTAGCGAACAACTGTGGCGTCGGGCGATGGTAAAGGCAAAGTCAGAAGGCAAGACAGTCTCAGAAGTAATCGTTGATTTCCTCAAGGAGTTCGTCAAATGACGACCGCCGAAATCGCCACCGCCTTTGCCGAGCGCGGTTGGTATGTCTTGCCTTGCTACCCGCAGGCAAAGGTTCCCTTCTTTCCTATCGCAAAGCAGGGATATAAGTCGGCCTCGAATAAGCCCGCCACAGTCAAGAAATGGTTTGAGAGGTCACCGCTTCTCAACATTGGCATCGCTTGTGCGCCAAGCAATCTTGTTGTCTTGGATGTGGACTTTCGCAATGGCGGAACCACAGAAGGTTTAGAACTTGACACCTTCACAGTCGCCACCGGCGATGGTCTGCATCTCTACTATCAGGCACCTGCGAATGCCACCTTTGGTGGCAAATTGCGCCAAGGAGTTGACATCAAGTTCAATGGCTATGTCGTGACCGCAGGATCACAACACGAGAACGGAAAGTTCTACGAAATAGTCAAAGACATTCAACCTGCGCCTGTGATGGGATGGTGCTAAATGAATGGACTTGATTTGCTCATTGTTCTCTTCACGGCGTTCTACGCTTTCAGCGTGGGTCGCAGCGTCATCTTTTGGACTCTGATGTCAGTCTTCTATGGCTTGTGGATTCCACTGCTTCTGCTTGTAATGCCTGTCAAGGCACGCAAGCCCTTCGCCTTTCCACAATGGTTTGTGAATTGGCTTGGGCCTAAATATGTCAACCGCACCATCAACAAGATGGAGCAACAGTTCTAGTCGGCAAAAGCGCGAGCAATGCCTTCTTCCAACGAAATCTTCGGCTCGTAGAACGAGAGCATCTTCTTAGGATCACCGACCCGATAGGCAACCCCGACAGGTGCCTTCGGGTTGGTTCGTATTTCCGCCAAATATCCCGCCTGCATCATCGCTAGTTCTGCCAATTCAATGAATGAGGTTGCTCTTCCTGTGCAGAGATTTGAGACTTCAACTTTGTTTGTAATGGCTTCAAAGGTAGCTCGCACAACATCTTCAATATGAATGAAGTCGCGCACCTGAGTTCCTCGACCCCATACATCAAAAGGTGTCGCCTTCTCTTTGGCTCGCTTGATAAAAGATGGGAAGGGATAGTCAAGGCTTTGGTCGCTTCCATATCCGCTAAATGGTCGCAAAACTGTGACCTTCAAGCCTTCTGCCCTGGCATAACCGGCAAGCATCTCACCTGACAACTTTGCCCACCCATAGGTGAAATCAGGTGTGCGAATGTGGTCAAGATTTATATCCCACTCTTTCAGGCTCTGTTTGTATTCAACCCGCTGCAAATAGATCGGATAAGCGGCAGATGATGAGAAATAGACGATATGACCAGGGCGAGTGCGAAGCGCCCATTGGAAGAGGTCGGCATCAATGGCGAGGTCGGCGGCAACCGCCAAAGGGTTCCCCTCAATAGTGGCGCGGCCACCGACAATCGCCGCGAGATGAATGACAACATCAAATTTGGTGTCATCTTTGGCGAAGAAGTCACGGACATCTCTGCCACTTTTGAGGTCAATGCCGGTGATGTGGTTGTTCTTGCTATCAAGATGCTTCTTGAAGTTTGTGCCAACAAAGCCTTCGTCACCTGTAATCAGGATTTTCATTTCCCCCACCTGTCGCTTTCGTAT
>Ga0315903_10009208_pt1 | contig 11982 bp, 13 predicted proteins | sample LakEriMetagenome_7_FD_203524 | JGI IMG/M metagenome (GOLD analysis project Ga0315903, IMG submission 203524) | Freshwater fungal communities from buoy surface, Lake Erie, Ohio, United States - Buoy 2 MA119 | ecosystem: Environmental > Aquatic > Freshwater > Lake | place: USA: Lake Erie, Ohio...
GCTGTTCGCGCTGATGGACCGCAAGGGTGCGAGGAAGGTGACGCCGCGGCTGCGTCCCGAGGATGCCGACATGGAGATCGGCGACTGGATCAGGCCCGACAACTTCAACCCGAACTACCTGATGCGCAGCATCGACCAGATGCCGAAGTCCGGCGACAAGCCGGAATGGAAGCACGACCAGGACTACTGGGCCGAGAAGGACCTCATCCCCAAGGCCGACCTCGAGGACGGCTGCCTCGTCTTCGAGTGAGCCCGCGTGGGGGCGGTGCCGCCGCGCCCTGCCGTCAGAGCGAGTAGACCCGCGCGGCAGTGCCGCGGAACATCGCGTCCTTCTCGTCCTCGCTGAAGGGGGCGGCGATCTTCTTCGCGGCGTTCCAGAAGGTGCGGTAGGAGAGCGACAGCCTGTCAACGGGGAAGTTCGACTCGAACATGCACCGATCCGGCCCGAACGCCTCGATCACGTGCAGGTACCAGCGCGCCTGCGCGGCCACGAACTCGTCCGACGTCGGTGGACGCGTTGCCGTGTGCCACCCGAACCCGTTGTCCGGCATGGCCAGCCCGCCGATCTTGGCGACCACGTTCGGGCACGCCGCGATCGCGGTGATGTCGTCGCGCCAGCCCACGAATATCTCGTCGTGACGGCCGGCCCACTCGCCGACACCGAGCGGAGTGCCGAAGTGGTCGAGGACCATCTGCGTTCCCTCGGCGGCGCGGGCGAGCTCCAGGAACTCCCTGTTCTGGTGGTGGTAGTGCCACGAGTCGTACGTCAGCCCGCGCTCGCCGAGCCGCCGCACCCCGCGCACGAATGCGGGGTCGCGGTGCTTGTCCCTCGCCGCGCGTCCGGGGATGGTCAGCGACGCCGGGTCCTCCGCGCGCGAGAGCGCGTCACGGATGCCGCGGAACATCCCCTGCCCCGCGGCAACGTGCGCATCGAGGACCTCGTCGAGGTTGTCGAGGGTGAGGTCGGCGTGGCTCACGATTGCGCGTATGGTGCGGTCCGGGTCGCGCAGGGACTCACCCGCGATGAACGCGGTCTCACCGACAGGTGCAAGATGCAACGGTGCCGCGGTGTCGTACGCGGAGCCGCACTCCATGAACACCGTGCACTCGATGCGGTGGCCGTCCGCGACGTCGGCCTTCAACTGGTCGAGCCCGTAGTCGAGGCCCGCCCCGGGTCGCCAGAGGTGGTGGTGCGGGTCGATGATGACTCGGCCCGGGTCCACGACGTCCTCCACGACCTGTGCGAACCACTCGGGTGTGCCCGGCTGTATCTCGTTCATTCGTGAAGTATTGCCGACCCGATGCCCTCGGTGCGCAGGGCCGGAACGGCAAAATGGGGAGCGTGATCACCCCGGCACGGCTCCGCACGGTCGTCGGCGCATTTGCTGCCGCCGTCGCAGTGATCGTCTGGCAGGTGGTGGGCTGGGGCCCTCTCTCGGGGTTCGACGTGTCGGCGGCGAAGGAGGCCCGGCGCCTGCGGCCGAACCGTGATCTCTTCGAGATCACCGTGATGTTCGGCCTGCGCGGCATCATCCTCACCGTCTGCCTGCCGTACCTGGCGTGGCGGTGCTGGAAGGACCGCCTGCTGTGGCCTGCAGTCGGTTTCGTCACCGTGCTCCTGTTCGAGACGGGGATGCTGGGCGCGATGAAGGTGGCGGTGGGTCGGTCGTTCCCGTACCAGGGCGACATGGTCCTCGAGGCGGGCTTCCTCGCGTTCCCCAGCGGGCACGCCGGCAACGTCGTGGCTCTCTGGGGGTACATGGCATGGTATGTGTCGCTGCGCCGCCCGCGGCTCAAGCCGGTGCTGTGGGCCTTCGTCGTCGCCGCGACGGCCACGGTCGGGGTGTCCTCGTGGCTGCTGCGCACGCACTGGCCGACGGACCTCGTGGCGGGTTTCCTGATGGGCGGGATCGCCCTCGTCGTCACGGTCGCCGCCGTGCAGGCGACCGGCCTCAGTCAGACGGCCACAGCTGTGCCTGCTCGCGCAGTTCGTCCCTGAAGTCGGGGTGACCGATCCCGGCGAGCGCGACCGAGCGCTCACGGATGGTGCGACCGTGGAGTTCCGCCACGCCCCACTCGGTGATGACGAGGTCCACCTGGTGCCGCGGCGTGCTGACCACGGAACCCGCACCGAACCGCGTGAGGATCCGGCTGGTCATGACGCCGTCGACCGTGGCCGTCGACGGGAGACAGATCATGCTGCGCCCGTCCGCCGTCAGGCCGGGACCGCTCACGAAGTCCTCGTGGCCGCCGATCCCGCTGAACTGCACGCCGTCGATGCTGTCGGCGACCACCTGACCGGAGAGGTCCACGGCGAGCGCGCCGTTGATCGCCACCATCTCCCTGTTGCGCCCGATCATCTCCGGCGAGTTGACGACCCTCACCGGCAGGAACCGGACGTCACGGTTCTCGTGCAACCACTCGTAGAGCTCGGGCACGCCGGCGGCGAATGTGGTGGGGGAGAAACCGTCGAACGGCGAGCCCTTGCGGTTCGTCACCTTCCCCGCCTGGTGGAGCCTCATCAGCCCGGTCGTGAACATCTCCGAGTGGATGCCGATGTCGCCGATGTCGCTGGCGGCCACCATCTTCGCGATCTGGCTGGGGATGCCGCCGATGCCCGTCTGCAGCGTGCACCCGTCGTTGATGAACTGCATTGCATGTTGCGCGATCGTGATCTCCACCTCGGTCGGTTCCGCGTCGGGGAGGTCGAGAGGCCTCCGGTCGGTCTGCACGAGCACGTCGATCTCGTCCACGGAGAGGCTGTGCGTGTGCTCCGGCTCCAGACCGTGCGTGCGCGGGAAGTGCTCGCTCACCTCCACCACCAGCAGCCTGTCCGGGTCGGCGCCCGCACGGTGCAGTTCCTCCACGGAGGCGCCGGCATGCAGAGACAGGCTCACGCGCCCGTCCACGGGCATTGCCCCTGCCGTGGCCATGATGCGCGGGCTGAGACGGCGCAGCACGGGCTCGAAACGCCGGAAGTCGGCGGGCACGTAGTCGATCGAGGCACCCGAGTCGCGGAGGAACCGCTCGGCCGGGCCGAAGAAGCCGCTCCGGTAGTGGACGCCGCGCCGCGTGAACAACGCGTACAGATCCGGGAGCAGGGCCCCGAACACCTCGAGACGCACGAAGTCGTCCCTCTCGCCGAGCGCGTGCAGGAAGCCTCCGGGCACGCCCGGTCCGAGCGGGACCGCGAGGGTGTCGACGTGGCCGACGCGGGCCACCGCCTCCTGCATGTCCGTGTACCTCATGTTGCTCCCGACTCCCGGCTACCTGACCACAAGGTAGATGACGGGCAGTGCGGTGCTGACCGCAGCAGCCGCCCACAGGAGCAGCCGTGACACCGGCCCGGACGCGTGCACGCCCATCACGTCGCGCGACCCGGACAGCAGCGCGATGAGCACGATGAGCGGAGGTGCCGCGACGCCGTTCAGGATCGCGGACAGGTACAGGGCGCGCACGGGATCCAGGCCTGCCGTGTTCATGGCGAGGCCCGCCACCATCGACACCGTGATGACGCCGTAGAACGCCTTGGCCCGGGTCATCCGCTGGCTGAGCCCCTCGCGCCACCCGAACGCCTCGCTGATGGCGTACGCAGTGGACCCGGCGAGGACGGGAACGGCGAGGAGGCCGACACCCACGATGCCGAGGGTGAAGAGGAGCCCCGCGAGGTCGCCGGCGAACGGGCGCAGCGCCTGCGCCGCCTCCTCCGCGGTGGTGATGGTCACGGGCCCGCCCGAACCGATGGTGGCGGCCGCGGTCACCATGATCGCGAACATCACCGTGACCCCCGACCCCATGCCGAACACGACGTCGCCGCGCATCGCCGCCATGTGGGCACGGGTCGGCGTGGGGACGCCGCCGTCGGCGGCGATCTCCTCGACCTCCTCCGCCCCCTGCCAGAAGAACAGGTACGGGGAGATGGTGGTCCCGAACAGCGCGATGACGGCCGCGACGGTCGGCCCGTCGAGCACCAGGCCGGGAACGAACGTGTGCATCGCCACCTCGCCCCATGACACGTCGATGAAGAAGAGGACGACGATGTAGGAGAGGACGGAGAGGCACAGCCACCGCAGGAACTTCGAGTAGATGCGGTAGGGGACGGTGATCTCCACCGTCAGCATCAGCGCAGTGAAGGCGAGCACGAGCAAGAGGTGCGGCACGGGCACCAGCAGACGGGTGGCCGCCGCCATGGAACCGATGTCGGCACCGATGTTGAACGTGTTCGCCGTGGCCACGATGGCGACTGCAGCCAGCAGCACCGGCCGGGGGAACCGCTGCCTGATGAGCGCCGCCAGTCCCTTGCCCGTGACCAGCCCGAGTCGGGCCGTTGACTCCTGGACCGCGGCGGCGAGGGGGAGGGCGAAGACCGTGGTCCAGAGAAGGCCGAACCCCGCGGACGCGCCGACCTGCGAGTACGTGGCGATGCCGGACGGGTCGTCGTCGGCCGCCCCGGTGACGAGCCCCGGCCCGAGCCTCCGGAAGTACCCCGTCCCGTGCACGCGGTACCGGTGCTCGTGGTGACGTCCGTCGTGCGGCGCGCGGGCGGTCATCGGGCCATTCTCGCCCTTTTGTGCCGCGGTAGGTTGGAGAAATGACAAAACCTGATGTTTCCATCCCGGCCGGGAACCCTCCTGCAGAACTCCTCATGGAGGACATCACCGTCGGTGAAGGCAAGACCGCTCAGGCAGGGAACATCGTCGAGGTGCACTACGTGGGCGTGGCATGGAGCACGAACCGCCAGTTCGACGCGTCGTGGGACCGGGGCGAGACGTTCGACTTCCGCCTCGGCGCCGGGCAGGTCATCCAGGGCTGGGACGACGGCGTCGCAGGGATGAAGGTGGGCGGCCGCCGCCGGCTCACCATCCCGCCGCACATGGGGTACGGCGACCGCGGCGCCGGCGGCGTCATCAAGGGCGGCGAGACGCTCGTGTTCGTGGTCGACCTGCTGAACGTGAACTGAGGAGGACACATGTCATCAATGAACTTCTACACGGCGAATGCCTCGCTGGCAGGTGCGGAGAAACTCGGCGTCGAGGAGATGCAGACGATCTGGCGCGTCGAGATGGCGGGGGAGCTCTTCTACAACCTCCTCGCGGAGCGGATCGACGACGCCGAGGCGAAGGAGCTGCTGCGCCGCAACGCGGTCGAGGAGCGCGGCCATGCGCGGCGCATCGCCCGTGCGCTCAGCATCAAGCTCGGCCGCGAGTGGGAGCCAACCGCGGAGCAGCAGGAGCTGCTCGACGTGCCGATGCCCCCGTCGATCGACGCGACGCTGTTCGCCGGGATCGTGAAGGGCGAGCTCAACGGCGACGCCGGCTACCAGAAATGGGCGGATGCCGAGGAGGACGGGGAGGTGCAGCGTCTTCTGCGCCTGAACGGACGCGAGGAGACCATCCACGCGGGCCGCGCCCAGCAGGTGCTGGAGATCCTCTCGCGCTGACCCCGCGTCAGCGGGTCACCTTGCCCTGCGGGAGCATCCGGCGCCTGCGGAACCACCGCCGCACGGGCTCCGTGGCCCACTTGCTCGTCGCACCGATGAAGCAGGTGGAGATGAGCACGCGCGACATCACGTCGAGCCGGCCGATGTACGGCGCGAGCACCAGGGTGAAGAGCACGGCCACCGGGTAGACCCATGCGAGGTCGAAGAAGAACCGCCCGAGCGGCGAGCGCTTCTTCGGCACGTCGCCGAGAGCGTCGAAGAACTCCTCCGTGCCCGCGGTGACGGTGACCTTCTCGCTCACGATGAACCGTTCGCCGGTGTCGCGGAACCGTTGCCGTGTCTCCGAGCGTTCCCACTGCCGCAGGTGCAGGGCATCCTTGAACCGGAAGACCATGTGGTACGGGTCGCCCGGCTCCGCCGGGGCCAGGACGGTGCCGCCGAGGCTGCCGGGTGCGGCGTTCACTGCCTCGAGGATCGCGGCCGCCCACTCCTCGAACTCCTCCCGGAGCGTCGGGTCGATCGTGCGCGCGATCGCCACGGTCACCGCACCCTGGGCGATCTTCGGCAGCTTCCCCGTCTCGAACGGACCTGTGAGCTCGGGCATGCAACTACGGTACTTGCCTGTGCCATCGCGGGAACCGACATCCTCGAGCGTCGTCATCGTGCTGTGCCACCCGAACCCCGGGAGCTTCACCCATGCCGCCGCTCGGGCGGCCGCTTCGGCTGCTGCGGATGCCGGCCACAGGGTCACGCTCCTCGACCTCTACGCAGAGGGTTTCGACCCGGTGATGTCCGCGGACGACCTGTGCCGTTACCAGGAGAACGACAGCACGGTCGCACACGGAACTGTCGCGCACGTCGAGGCGGTGCGCAACGCCGACGTGCTCGTCTTCGTGTACCCCACGTGGTGGTCCGGCCTGCCCGCCGTGCTCAAGGGATGGCTGGACAAGGTGATGGTCCCCGGTGTCGCGTTCTCGCTCGACGAGCGTGCGAAGGTCCGGCCGGGGCTGACGCACGTGCGCCGCATCGTTGCGGTGTCCACGTACGGCTCGCCGCGTCGCTACGTGCGGTTCGTGAACGACAACGGGAGGCGGATCCTGTTCCGCGCGCTGCGGATGTCCACCGGGTGGCGCGCCCGCACGACGTTCGTGGGTCTCTATTCCATGGACACTGCCACCGCCGCGGACCGGGAACGTCACCTGGTGAGGGTGGCAGACGTGATGGGGTCGCTGTGAGGGTGCTCCTCGTCCACTGCCACCCGAACCCCGGTTCGTTCGTGTCGTCGCTGGCCCGCGACGCGCGCGCCGCCCTCGAGCGCGCGGGAAACGAGGTCCGCTTCCTCGACCTGCACGCCGACGGTTTCGACCCCGTGTTCACCCTGTCGGAGCGCATCAACCACACGGCACCGCCCGGGGGGAAGCTGGAGGAGTTCCCCGTGCTGCGCGCCTCCGTGGAGGCACTGCAGTGGTGCGAGGCACTCGTGCTCGTCTATCCCACGTGGTGGTCCGCCCAGCCCGCGATGCTCAAGGGCTGGATCGACAGGGTCCTCATGAAGGGCGTGGCGTGGGACCTCCCCGAGGGTGCGGACACGCTGGTCCCGGGGCTCACGCACATCCGCCGCATCGTTGCCGTCACCACGCACGGTTCGTCGAAGTTCGTGAACGCCCTGGAGGGCGAGGCCGGCAAGCGCACGGTGACCCGCTCCGTGCGCTTGATGTGCGGGCTGCGCTGCCGCACCTCGTGGGTGGCGATGTACGGGCTGGACAGGGCCGGTGACCGCAGCCGCGAGAGGTTCAGGAGACGGGTGTCGCGGGTGATGGCGCGTCTGTCCTGACGCGCACCGCGAGGAACTGCGCCACGCCGGCGAGCGCGGCCACGCGCACGAGCACGGCGGCGACGGCCGCGTGGCGCGGGTGCTCGATGCCTGACGTCAGCATCGCCACTGCGTACAGCGTGAGCGCCCCGGCAAGCACGGCGACGGCCGCGAGTGCGGTCCGCCGTCTCCCTCTCAGCGCGGCCAGGGCAGCCCCGAGGAGGGTGACGAGGATGCAGACCACGGTCGGCACGAAGAAGACGCGCGGAACGACCGTGCGGGTGTCGAGAGGGAGGAACCCGTCGTCGGCGACGTCCATCGTGGGGCCCGTCAGGTCGACGAGCCGTGCCCATGTCCCCGACGGGTGCGTGACCAGCCAGCGTGCGTACGTGGACCACCCGTCATCGTGGACCCACCGTGCAAGTTCCATCCCGCCGATCCTCATCAGCCGCGGCGGCATCTGGCCCTGCGGGAGGTCGAGGTACGCGAGCAACTCGGGCGGGAGCATCTCGGGCGTGTCGTACGCGGCGATGTTCTCCGTGACCGCGAACCTCGGCATTCCTTTGTCCGTGAACCACGCGGTGGCGACGGGGTCCCTCACCACCTGCTCGACGAGCACGGTGTACATGTTGAGCACGCTCGTCGGCTTGTTCGAGCGGAGCTGCTGCACACCGAGAACCGAGACGAGGATCAGCACCGCCCCGAAGACTCTCGGCAGACGGCGGTCAGCGACGGCACGGAGAGCCACCGCCGCCGTCGCGGCGAAGAGGAACACGAGATGGTGCGGCCTCACGGTCACGAAGAGCACGAACGTCGCGACCCACCCGGCCGATGACATGAGTGCCCTCCCGGTCGAAGAAATGCGCAGCGTCGCGGCCACGAGCGCTACCCCCGCGGAGATCGTGAGCGACTCGGCCAGGATCGCCTGGTCGAAACGGATGACCTGCGGGGTGAGCCCGATGACGGCAGTCGCCCAGCGCACCGTCCCGGGCCGGCGGCTGGCCGATGAGAGCTCGTGTGCGAGCCACACCCACGCCGCGACCCCCGCGGCGACCTGGAGTGCCACCCTGCCGGCGTCGGAGCCGGCGAGTGCGTACAGCAGCGGGACCGGGAGCGGCCGGGCGATCGGGGTGGAGAGATCGAGCGTGAGGTAGCCGGCGGAGTCAGGGAAACGTGCGGCCGGCAGTCCCGCAACGGCGAGGGTGCGCAGCGCCGCATACGTCACGGCAACGGCGGGAAGTCCGGTGAGAAACCCGCGCCAGCGCACGGGGCGAGGATAGTTCCCCTTTCCGTCGGGACCTGCCCGGTGCGGGCGGTACGGATGTCGCGGGTTACCGTGATGAACCATGAAATCGCTCGTCGTCAACCAACTCGGATCGCTCGATGACCTGCACATGCAGGAGACACCGTCGCCCGCGCTGTCGGAGGGGCAGGTGCGCATCGCGGTCGCCGCGTGCGGGCTCAACTTCGTGGACTCCCTGTTGGTCGAGGGCCGGTACCAGGTGAAGCCCGCGGTGCCGTTCGTTCCCGGCAGTGAGATAACAGGGCGGATCGTGGAGACGGGTCCCGGTGTGGACGCATCCATGGTCGGGCGCCGCGTGTTCGCGCCGGTCCCGAACGGCGGTTTCGCCGATGAGGTGGTGACCGCCGCCAACCGCATCCTTCCCATCCCGGACGCTCTGTCGGACGGGCAGGGAGCAACGTTCATGCAGAGCTACCTCACCGCGTGGTTCGCGTTCACGCGGCGCACCCAGGTGCAGGCGGGGAAGACGATGCTGGTGCTGGGTGCCGGCGGCGGCATCGGTCTTGCCGCGGTCGACGCAGGAGTCGCCCTGGGCCTCCGCGTGATCGCCGCGGCCTCCAGCGAGGAGAAGAGGCAGCTCGCGCTCGACCGCGGTGCTTTCGCCACGGTCGACGTGCTGAACGACGACGTGAAGGCGCGCGTGCGCGAGCTCGGCGGCGGCGGCGTCGACATCGTGTACGACCCGGTCGGCGGCGACCTTGCGGAACCGTGCCTCCGCGCGCTGAACGCCGGTGGCGAGTACATGGTCGTCGGTTTCGTGGCGGGAATCCCGCGCCTGCCGGCGAACTTCGTGCTGCTCCTCAACCGCACCGTCGTCGGCGTGGACTGGGGGGCGTGGGTCGGCCGCAACCAGGCCGAGAACCAGAAGATGCTGATCGAGGTGATGGGCCGGATCGTCGACGGCTCCCTGCGGCCCGTCGAGCCGGTCGCCTACCCGATGTCGCGTGCCGTGGAGGCCATGCGCGACCTGCAGAACCGCAAGGTCGCGGGCAAGGTCGCGCTCGTCCCGGATTTCAGCTGAGCATTCCCGGTCAGCGCGGGCGCTCCAGTTCGTAGAGGGGGAGCCCGACCGACCGGGCCACCCACAGCCCGGCGCCGATCTGCTCGAACTGGCGCCCGAGCCGCGTGCGGTACCACGAGGCGGTGCGGCGGGTCACCGACATGTCGGTCGCGTCCGTGTCCACGATGTTGTCGAGGTCCGATGACGTCGGTGCCTCCACGTACAGCAGGCCGTGCGAGGCAGCCGCGATGTTCTCGATGGCGGCTTCCGCGCCCTTTGCGTCCAGGTAGTGGAGGACGCCGTGGCACACGACCAGGTCGAACCTGCGCGACGGGCGCCACTTCGTGATGTCGCGGAGATCGTGCCCGTACTCCGCGCAGGCGTGCTCGCTCACGTCGGTCGACACGTAATCGACCCCCGGCTGGTTCGCGGCGTACCAGTCACGCCAGTACCCGGGGCCGGCGCCGATGTCGAGGACGCTCCGCACCGGGATGTCCCACCACTGCGCGAGGGAGTGGACCGCGGACGCGAGATGGGCGACCTTGCCGCGGGTGTGCACCGGGTCGTCGCCGTAGAAGCGCTCGTAGTACTCGCTGTCGAAAGTCGCGCGGCGGGGCATCGGGTCAGGACAGCCCGAACTCGGAGTAGCCGTGGGCGACCCTCTGCCACGGCTGGATCCGCTCCAGCCGGTCGGCGATGCCGAGAGCGAGGCAGTCACCGAACCGCGGGGCGGTGACCTGGAACCCCACGGGCACGCCGTGGTTGTCGAAACCCATCGGCACGCTCACTGCGGGGTGTCCGGTGAGGTTCGCGTCCGTGGTGTTGAGGGCGATCATCGTGTCGTGCTCGATCTTCCCTGCGCTGCTGGCCATCGGTCCCTCCGCCGGCCACGACCGTGCGTTCGCCGTGGGGACCACAATCACGCCGTCGTCTCCGAGAAGGTCGTCGAAACGCGCGCCGAACTCGTGCCGCGCCCGCTGTGCCTCCACGTACTGCTCGGCAGTCACCTTCTCGCCGAACGCGAGCTGGTTCTGCACGTAGTCGCTCATCTCGGGCCACCTGTCCCTGACGTGGAGGAGGCTCTGGGTGAGCTCGGCGGTGGAGATCACGAACCATGCCCACACCGCCGCGTTGCTGCTCGGCGGGTCTGCCCGCACCACCGTGACACCGTCGGCGGCGAGTGCATCGAGCGTGCGCTCGTACGCCTCCTCGATCTCGGCGTCCACGTCCGCGCGGTAGGTGCGGCAGGCGATGACCCTGCGCGGCATGCGCGGGGCGAGGTCGATGCTGCCCTTCGGCAGCGAGAGGAAGTCGCCCCGTGCCGGGCCGTGGGTCACCGATGCCTCGGTGATGACATCGGCGACGGACGTGCCGGAGGTGCCCTGGGTGGAGAAGTGGATCCACCGCGGCAGCACGTTGCGCCCGATCGCGCCCATCGAGGGCTTGTACCCCACGAGTCCGCAGGCAGCCGCGGGGCCGCGCACGCTGCCGCCGCCGTCCGAGGTGGTGGCGAGGGGCACGAGCCCCGCCGCGAGCGCCGCCGCGCTGCCGCCGCTGGACCCGCCGCTCGATCTCTCCGTGTTCCACGGGTTGCGCGTGGCGCCGAACACCTTGTTCACGGTGGTCGCAGTCGCGCCGAACTCCGGCGAGTTCGTGCGCCCGAGGATGATCGCGCCCGCTGCCTCCAGCCGCTCCACGACGACGTCGGACACCTCGTCCGCCGGGCCGTCCGCGTACAGGGTGCTGCCCGCTGTCGTGACGCGGCCCTTCACGCGGGCCATGTCCTTCACGAGGAAGGGGAGACCCGCGAGCGGGCCCGTGCGGGGATGGTTCCGCGCAGCCGTGAGTGCCTCCTCCGCGTACAGGGCCACGACCGCGTTCAGTTCGCCCGCGGCGTCGATGCGGTTGATCGCCTCGTTCACGAGGTCCACGGGGTCGATGCGGCCCTGTGCGACCGCGGAGGCGAGCTCTCTCAGCATGTCCCGACACTACTGACGGGGCCCCGGGCGACGCGGTGCCGCGCGTCGGCGGGTGCGGGCCGGAGCGTCACCCGATGGGGAACCAGCGCCACTCGAGCGCCGACACCGTGGGGTCGACGGTCTCGAGGAGCGCCAGGCCGACGATGGTGCCGCGCGCAGGGACGGACTGGAGGAGCGGTGCCCGGAACCGTGCCGTCAGTTCCTCCATCGAGTCGTGCCCGTACTCGTCGAGCAGGCGCGAGAGCCCGGGCGTGTGCCGCGCCGCGACGAGCAACTCGATGCGGAAGAGGCGCCACTGCCGGAGGCCGGGGGAGAGGTATGAGCGCAGGTTGGCGGACATGCACGCGCGGAAGTCGCTCGCCGAACCGAGAACCGCCCACGCCTCGGTGTCACGGCGCGCCTGCGGCGGGTGGATGATCGACACGCAGTCGATGACGAGCGACTCCT
>Ga0315903_10009209_pt1 | contig 11980 bp, 6 predicted proteins | sample LakEriMetagenome_7_FD_203524 | JGI IMG/M metagenome (GOLD analysis project Ga0315903, IMG submission 203524) | Freshwater fungal communities from buoy surface, Lake Erie, Ohio, United States - Buoy 2 MA119 | ecosystem: Environmental > Aquatic > Freshwater > Lake | place: USA: Lake Erie, Ohio...
CCGGATCATCAGTGGGATGGTGCTGGGGGTGATTGTGGTGGAGGCGGCGCGGAATTCGGGGGCGCTGCACACGGTTCGGCATGCAATGGAGCAGGGGCGCGAGGTGTTCGCCGTGCCGGGGCGGATCGACAGCCTGGCCAGCGCCGGCTGTCACGACATCCTGCGGGATGGCGCCACCCTGGTGCGCGATGTGCAGGATGTGTTGCAGGCTCTGGGGCCCTTGATGGCCCCGGTGGTCACCGCCACCGATCAGATGATTCTGACTCCCCGGGAACTCAATCTGGATGATCAGGAGCGGCGGGTGTTGAATCTGGTGACGATCGATCCGATCGCGGTGGACGATGTGCTGCGGACGGCCGGTTTCGAAGCCTCCCGCGTATTGGCCACGCTGACGGTTCTGGAGATGCGGCGGTTGGTGCGCCGCGTTCCCGGTGGGCAGGTGTGCCGGGTGCTTTGAAAACGCCTGATTCGGCTCGGATCCAGGAAGAACGGCGGTCTTGGGGAGCAAGCCGGAGGTCCGTGGGGGCGCAGTCCCCTTGCCACGGCCCTGGCGGGGTGCTGAAATCTCCGACGGGGAACCAGGCCGTTTCGGCAGACGGTTCCCGGAGAACTGCCTGACACCTGGTGCTGCTTCATGAAACCGCTGGAAAACAAAGTCTGTGTGATTACGGGTGCCAACCAGGGGCTGGGCAAAGGGATGGCCCGCCGGTTTGCCCAGTCGGGCGCCCAGTTGGCCTTGTGTGCCCGCAATGTGCTGAAGCTGGAGACCTTCGCGTCCGAACTGCGCAGCAGCGGCACCGAGGTCTTCGCCAAGCCGGTGGATGTGGCAGTGGAGGATCAGGTCGACGAGTTCTTCGATCATGTGCGGGCGGAGTGGGGGCGGGTCGATGTCCTGGTGAACAATGCTGGAGCATTCGACGGGGGCCGCATCGACACGGTCTCCCTGGAGGCCTGGAACAACGTCATTGGAGCCTGTCTGACAGGGGCCTTCCTCTGCACCCGGCGGGCATTCGAAATGATGCGCGAACAGGGTGGGGGGCGGATTTTGAACATCGGGTCGATCTCGGCCCAGCGGCCACGCGAAAATAGCGCCCCCTACACGGCGGCCAAGTTTGGGGTATGGGGGTTGACCCAGGCGACCGCGCTGGATGGGCGGCCGTATGGGATCACCTGCAGCTGTCTGCATCCGGGGAACGTCTTGGTCGAACGGCGGCAGTCGAGTGGGCTGACCTCCGACACTGAGCCCATGATGTCCATCGAGACGCTGGCGGAGGTGGCCCACACCATGGTCACCCTGCCGCCCGAGGTCAACATGCTGGAGGCGATTGTGCTCCCCTCGCAGCAGTTGTACCTGGGGCGGGGCTGACCGGGTCGCGGGTAGGGGGCGAATTGACGAAACAACCGAGGCTCCCGTCCCGAAAGGGTCGCTTGGGGGGGGAGGAATCATGCCGTCCGGATCATTCTCGTGTTCCCGAGCAGCGGCAAACGGAGTATGGTTCGCGAGTCGAATTCGGGCAGCGGAACCGTCCCCACGGTCACCTGTTCGACGCGTCGATTTCTCTTCGCATGGATGACTCGATGTCATGGCCGATTACCGCACGCACGTGATCACCAGCGGTGCCCTGGGAGCTGTGTATGGGCTCTCCTCCACGGTCTTGCTGGGCTTTACCGGAATTCAGGGTGCGCTGGCTGGAGTTTTGACCGGAGTCTCAGGGATGCTGCCCGATCTGGACTCCGATTCCGGGCGGCCGATTCGGGAGGTGTTTGGGCTGTTGGCCGCAGTGGGCCCCATCGTGATGATGGAGCGTCTGGAGCATTGGGGGGGCTCGCGCGAGGCGGCCCTGCTGTTGGCGGTCATCTTGTATGTGGCCATTCGGTACGTGGCGTCGGGAATTCTGCAGCTCACCTGCGTGCATCGCGGAATGTTCCACAGCCTGCCCGCCCTGGTGATTGCCGCCGAGATTGCCTTTCTGGCCTACCTCAATGATTCCACTGCCGTGCGTGGACTGATGGCGGTGGGAGTGGCTCTGGGATTTGGTTCCCACCTCGTGCTGGACGAGATTTACAGTGTCACCTGGACCGGTGGCCGGTTGCAGTTGAAGTCTTCGGCTGGCAGTGCCACAAAGCTGCTGGGACCATCCTGGCCAGTGAATTTTCTCGTGTTTGGCATCGCCCTCACCCTGGGTTATGCCGTGCTGCTGGATGGTGGCTTCACCGCCCCCCCCGCGGTGGAACGGCCCCTGACTCGGGCGACCAAAACACCGGCACAGAACGGTTGGGAACGGGTGGCGGGTAACCCCAGTCATGCACCCCAGACCGAGGCGGAGGAATCGGAGGCTGCGGCCGAGGACGAGGCCGATCTGGCACTTGAACCATCTCGCTGGCAGCGGACCCGCCGCTGACCGCGGCCGAGGCAGCGGGATTTCTCGACCAAATCGTGTGACGGGGAACGCTGGGAATGACCGGGTGTGGCACTGTCTGTCTACAATCTGCCTCAGCCATTCACTTCCTCCCGCGACGCCCTCCATGCCATCTTCCTTCGTCCCTCGCCTGGAACGCTGCCTGGGGTGGTTGGTCGAGCATCGAGCCGCGGGTTTCATTCTGGCCTGTGTGCTGACGGCGTGCGCCGTTCCTCTGTCGCGCCGTCTGCGATTTGATCAGTCCATCGAGGCGCTGTTTGCCCAGGACAATCGCCGGCTTGTGGAATTCCGGGAGAGCCGGGCGTTGTTCGGAGGCGACGAACTGATTCTCGTGGCCTGGCGTGATCCGGAGCTGTTCGACTCGTCGGCCAACCTGTTTCGCCCCGCACGGCTCGAGGTGGTGGCGGATCTCGCGGGAAAGTTGTCGCAGGTTCCCGGGGTTCGGGCCGAGTCGACCCAGGATTTGGCCACCATCGTGGGGCGAGCGCAGGGCATGGCACGGCTGCCAGGGCTGAGTGCGCTGGAACAGCGCACCCGGGAATTGGCGCGGGGCATGGTATTGGGGAACGACAACTTCACGACCGCGGTGGTCCTGCGGCTGCTTCCCCTGGCGGACGCACCCGTCTCGCGAGCCGAGACGATTCGCGATGTGCGCGAGATCTGCGAACAGCTCCAGCAGAAAACCGGCCTGCAGCCCGCGGTGGTTGGCGAACCGGTGCAGGTGCACGACATGTTCGAATATGTGGAGCAGGATGGAGGACGGCTGGGACTGTGGTCGACCGTGCTGCTGCTGGGGGTGATTCTCGTGTTGTTCCGGAACCTGCGCTGGACCCTGGTGCCACTGGCGGTGGTCTGGGCGACCGTCTACTGGACCCGGGGACTGCTCGTGCTGCTGGGTTTGCGGTTGAGCATGGTCAGCTCGATGTTGACTTCGCTGGTGACCATCGTGGGGGTGGCCACGGTGATTCACATCGTAGTTCGATTTCAGGAATTGCGGCCAGGACGTTCTGCCCTGGAGGCGCTCAAGCTGGCCATCGCACAACTGGCCCCGGCCATCTTCTGGACCTGTGCCACGACGGCGGGAGGTTTCGCGGCACAACTGTCGAGCCACATCCAACCTGTGGCGAGCTTCGGAATGATGATGACCCTGGGAACCCTGCTGGTGCTGCCGGCGATGGCCTTGATTGTTCCGGGGGGAGGGCTGTTGGGACCTGGTGCGATTGACCCCCGGCCCGTTCCGGGAGGGGGGATGGTGGCTCGGGCTCTCGCGTGGCTGGCTCGTTGGGTGGACCAGCGGCCCGGGCAGGTCTGGGGGCTGCTGGGGATCTTGTTGCTGGTGACCGTTGTCGGTTGTTCCCGGTTGACGGTCGAAACCGACTTCAGCCGCAATTTCCGACCCGACAGTCCAATCTTGAAGTCGATGGATTTTGTGGAGGCGAATCTGGGGGGGGCGGGAGCTTGGGAGCTGAATTTCCCGGCACCGGCGGCCTTGGATGACGCGTTCGTGGATCGGGTGCGCGATCTGGCCCGCCAACTGCGGGAGCTGCGCGATCCGCTGACCAACGCCCCGGCACTGACCAAGGTGTTGGCTTTCAGCGATGGGATTGATTTGGTTCCGCGGGTTCCGTTTGTCATTCCCAGCCTGGCCGCTCAGAGCCGGTTGCTGACGCAGTTTCAGCCCGAGTTCTCCCACAGCCTGTACAACCCGGACTCGGGTCGCATGCGGGTGCTGCTGCGGTCTTCGGAACGGCAGCGTTCCGAGCGCAAACTGGCGTTGATTGACCAGGTCGAAACCGTGGCCCAGCAGGTCTTTCCCAGCGAAGCGGAGGCGGAGCGTCCCGTGGCGACCGGTCTGCATGTGCTGTTGGCGTATCTCACCGACAGCCTGCTGGGGGACCAGTGGGTCAGCTTCTTTCTGGCGGCGGCCTGCATGGCGCTGATGATGTCAGTTGCCCAGCGAAGTCTGCGGGTGGGGTTGTTGTCGCTGGTTCCCAACCTGTTGGCGATTGGTGCCGTGGTGGCGGTGATGGGTTGGTTGGACCTTCCCGTCAACATTGGCACAGCGATGATCGCGAGTGTGGCGATGGGCCTGACCATCGATTCCAGCATCCATTACCTGGCGGGGCTGCGGCGGGAATTGCAGCGGGGCGATGGGTTTTCGGCCGCCCTGCAACGCACCCAGCAGGATGTGGGGAGCGCTCTGTTGTACGCGAACCTCGCCCTGGTGGCGGGATTTCTGGTCCTCACCGCGTCGAACTTCATTCCGCTGGTCTATTTTGGAATTCTCTCCAGCGTGGCGATGCTGGGAGGATTGTTGGGGAATCTGGTTGTCTTGCCGCTTTTGTTGCGGGCGACCGGCGGCGTGCGGGGCGCGGATTCCCCCGCCAGCAGCGAGATCGAACCGGGTGTCACTGCAGAGACCCCTTGAAGCCCGCGCTGGCGAACAACCGCCTCAGTATTCGAAGCCTCCCACGCGGAGTACGATTCCGGCCGCGATGATCATCTGCAGGGCCAGCAGGGCAACTCCCGTCCGCAGGCGTTGTTCGGCAGGCAGCCGTTCGAGCAGGTGAGCAGTGATCCAGCAGAGCAGGGGGATGAGGAAGAGCCACAGACGGGCGGCTTCCCCCCGATTCTTGCCGGTCAGCCAGAGCACTCCCCAGGTGAAACCGAACGCGGCCAGGGGGCTGGACCAGCTCCGTTCCCGAACCCTGTGGACCGCTTCGGCACAGGCCCCCCAAGCGAGAGGCAACCCGGCGGCCCAGGCGAGTTCCACCGGGCCTTCGGCCAGCCATTTCCACCAGGTGCGCGGGTACTGCGCATAGAACCCGGCGTGATTGCGATAGTTCCACCACCAGATGGTGGGCAGGCTGCATCCCAGGCTCTTGCCGAGCAGGGCGGTTGTCCCGCCGAAACCAACCACCGCTCCCCCGAGGGCCGACAGCGAAGCGGGGTCGAGCACAGGACGTCCCTGTTGCCTTCGGAGGACGACAGCCGCAAGCGTCGCACAGCAGCCACAGGCGAGCATCGCAAGGCTGAGCAGCATTCCGAGAGCGAACAGCATTCCGGTGAGAAGTCCCCATCCGCAGGCCCGCCGCGGTGGAGACGACGCGGCGCGCAGTGCGGTCCAGGTCAAACCGCAGGTCCACAGGGGGAACAGGGCGTCGGACTTGGGGATGAACATCGCCAGAGCCGGGACCACAGGCCACAGGGCGGCCGCCAGGAAAGCACTGGTTCGGCTCTGGGTGGTTCTGCGGGCCAGGTCATACAGGGGAACCACGGTGAGTGCCGCTCCGGCCTGAACCAGCAACAGTGCCCACCACAGCACGGCCCGATCGGCTGGTGTGAGGGGGGCACCCGCCCCTCCGCCCGCGGGTGACTGTCGGGACAGCGCCTGCAGTTCATCGAACGAACGTGACACCGAGGCGGGTTCGGTCTCTCGCAGCAGCGGGATCAGCGCGGGCCAGCGTTCAACCGTTCGCAGCAAGGCACTGAAGGCCAGGATCAGTCCGGGAGGATGCGTCCCCTGATGCAGTACATCACCTTCCGCCACGACCTCTTCGTAGTGGGCCAGATAGTCGGGCAGGTCGTGCTGGTGGGCACGGGCTTCGGTGAAGTAGCCCGAGGACTTTGGGTAATACAGGACCCACGCCGACTTCCCCAGGTCGTAGCCCTCGGGACAGGCCTGTTGCAGGCTGCCCAGCCACACAAACCCCAGTCCCACCAGAATGGCCAGATTGACCGCAAGACGCGAGGTGCTCCAGGCTTCCGCTGCCTCTCCGGCTCGCCACACGAATCCCAGGTAAATCAGCCCGACAAGCGCAGGGATCACCAGTCGCCAGACGAATGGTTCCGGTGACTCGATCCGCGGCCAGACCCATTCACCGGGAATTCCCAGGGGGAGATCGGTGTTCCAGACGACATGGATCGCGGCACAACAGGCCAGCAACAGGGACCCCCAAAAGCCGAGCATCGTCCCGAGGGAGCGCGGAGGATGTGTGGGGGCCGGGGTCGGCATGGAGGAGGGGGAAGAGGAGCAAGCGGACAGCGGAAACGCAACACGGCCCGGTGAGGAAAGCCATCACCGGGCCGTGTGAAGTTCGCAATTGGACTGCCGCCATGCAAGGGGTCACCCTGCCTGGGCAGCGGTTCCAATCAATCGATCGACTGGACCATCACCTGGGCGGCCAGGACCTTGCGGATCCGTTCCTGGCTGTCCTGCAGATGGGCCCGGGTGTAGTCGTCGAGTTTGACGTCCTGGGCGGCCAGCAGGGTGGTGATCTGCTTGTCGATGTCGACCATGTGCATCCGCACCAGGGTCCGGACATCCTCGGGAGCTCCCCCGCCCAACAGAGCGGCCAACCCCCCGCCGCCGCCAGTGAGATTGCCTGCGAGCCGCTTCAGTGCCGTCCGCTGCAGATTGCGCCGCAGGGCGTTGATGTAGGGCTTGCGGTTGGTGTACTCACCCGGCTTGGGGGCCTCGCGGATCTCGGTGAAAATTCCGTCCACCAGCATCCGCAGGTGCTCGGCCAGCGTGTAAATGTCCGCCTCGACAGCCGACTTGAGTTCGAAGTCACTCAGCCGGGTGAGAGTGTTGTTGGCCAGCAGTTGGTTGAGGATGTTGCTCTGGGCGTTGGCGATCTGCTGCTGCACCGGATAGTCGAGCCGGGCGACGTCGCGGGTCCCCCAGTGGCTCCAGCGGCTGGAGGCCAGTGAATTGAGCACGTCAGCCGGGGGGAGTGCCGGAACATTGAAGGCCGAGTCGGTCAGCAACTTCATGGCCTCACGCTGCTTGGCCGCCTCGACGGGCACAAACGGCTTGCGACCGTTGGGATCCCCCTTGTGGTCCCGATGAACGTACACACCTCCGGGGAACCGGGCGACGTAAGAGAGCGTTTGCCAGTACTTGCCAAACAGCATGCCGAACGCCTGCCGCGCCCGCTGATAGCCATCGCCATCGACGACCGCCCGGTCAACCACCTGAGCCCACAGTTCGGCGGAAGTTTTGGTCTCACGACGCGCGAACTCGAGAGGATCCTTGCCCAGGTCGAACCGGTTCGACAGCGGATCGGAATCGACCGAACCGCGGGTGTCTTCGTCGGTCAGATAGTCGAGACCGGGTTCACCACAGCGGGCGGCGATCTTTTTCAGCTCTTCGGCTTCGCTCCCCATAATGGGCTTGTATCCGTACTCGATGGCCCAGTAGTCGTAGGGACCGAGGGTTCCGGTGTAGTACAGCCCCTGCTTCTGTCCCTTGGGGGCAATGTTGGTGGGGGTGTAGTCCATCACGCTGGCGACAGTCGCTTCGCCGACGCCGAGGGCGGGATTGTCAATTTCGGCCAGGGTCTTCCAGGAACTGGCTTTGAAGTTGTGACGCAGGCCGAGGGTGTGTCCAACCTCGTGCATCACGACTTCCTTCAGGCCCTGGGCGATGAGCTCATCGGGAACCCCGCCGACCGGAGCGTCAATGTCGCCCCGCAGCAGCATGACCGAGGTGGCGAACCCGATCTGGCCTCCCGCCTGTTGGCAATAGTCGCAACTTTCGCCATGGCGGTGGTTGTGAGGACTCTTGAGGACGTCGCCGAAAGCCTTCAGTCCGGGGTCGACCGGTTGGCCCATCAGGGCGGCCATGTCGGCCGAGGTGAAGGTCTCGTACTGCTGCTTCCAGGTCGAGAGGAAGTCGGCGTCGAAGATGATGTCGGCGTCGAGGATCTGCCCGGTGAACGGATTGACCCGCGAAGGGCCCATCGCAAAGCCCGCGTTGGCGGTAATCCACCGGAAGAAGTTGTACCGGACGTCTTCGGGGTCGATGTCGTCGTTATCGCGCTGGTCGCGAACCTGAACAGCCGAGTCGTAACCCAGCTTGGAAAAGGCTTTGTTCCACTCTTCAATCCCGGCCCGGATGTACGGGCGGAGGTTGATGGGGGTGGTTTTTTCGATGTAGAAGACAATCGGCTCTTCAACGGGCGAGAGCTTGGCCCCGGGATCCTTCTTCTTCAGGTGCCAGCGGTTGATGAACCGCTGGAAGTTCTCGTCGGCCTTCTTGTCGCTGAAGTCCTTGACGACCGTGAGGAAATATCCCACGCGGTCATCGGCGAGGCGGGGGCGGAAGTCGTTCTGGGGCAGCCGACTGATGCTGTAGTGGACCGTGACCTGGGCTCCACGGGCATCGGGAACGGTGTCGAGTTCACCCGCGCCGGAGTAGACGGCGTTGATTTCGATTTCCGTGTTGGTCGGGTAGCCCTTCACTTCGCCAACCGTCGACCGGTCGGGGCTGAAACCCATCCCAATCGACCGGCCAATCTGCTGGTCATCACTCAGGAAGATGCGGGACATGTCGACCAGCGAACCGCCCGAGGGGGTGCTGGTGACGATTGGCAGGGCGTACAGGATGCTGTCGCTGTAGGCCATCTTGACGGCAGCGGATTCCGGGCTGCCCGGGGCCGCCTTGAAGCGGGGATTGCGCCGCACAATCTGCATCTTCTCGCCAGATTTGTTAAACGCCCAGACCGCATCGTCTCCAAAGCCCCAGCTCATCCCCCCCAGAACCTGTCCCGCGCTGATTCCCTTGGCGATGGAGGTGATGACAATCAGGTTCTGATTGAGCAACCCGGCCGGGATCTCGGCCAGAATCTGTTGATCCTTGTAGTACATGGGGATCAACCCATCGACCTTTTTGGCTCCGGTAGTCGCGGCCTCGAAGGGGCTGCGTTGGGGAGGGCTGGCAGGTGGGGGGCTGGCTCCCGGCCCTTGGGCATGCAGCGGGCCGCTCAGCAGGGCCCAGGCGGTCAGCCCGGCGGCCGACCAACGACTCAGACGAGACAGCGACATGAAAAGACGCTCCAGGGAAGTCAAAACTGAAGAAGTAGGCTCTCAGGAACACGGACCGCTGTTGATTCATCCATCCAACGTTTGGAAAGCTCTGAACAACTGGGCTGTTTCCACAGAATAGCCAAACTTTGAGGAGTGGGGGCCGTTTTTTCCTGAGAAGTCATTTATTCTACGCTGGTTTGTCGCGAGTTTAAGGATTCGATCGACGGGCAATCGAGATTTTTTCAGCCTTTGTGCAGTTTGCCCAGCCTGCGCAGTATTCCTGCTGGAATTGAGTCGACCCTCTGATAGGATGGAGTTGGGGTGGGTTGTGCCCCGCGATGAGCACATTTCCCTCCGGAAACGGATGGGTGGTTTTGTGTTCAGGTGTGGCTGGAGTATCATTCGGCAGCGTGCTGTGGGAGGTCGGTTTGATGGATGTGGCCCTGCGGGACTGTCCGGCTTGCAATGCCGTTGTGATGGGGGATGAGACCAAGTGCCCGGATTGTGGCGCTGAACTTCCCGCTCTGGCTGTTCCACCTGTTCCACCGGCTACCCCTGTCGTCACCGGGGGAGGGCGACCGGGAGGGGGCAGTCGCGAGACCCCCTGTCCCCAGTGCGGGATGATGCTGCCCCAGGGGGTGCTGCGTTGCCGCGATTGTGGTGCCTACCTCACTCTCGAGATCGAACAGGCGGCCATGGCCCGGATGGCGTCGCGGATGTATGCCGGCCGATCGACTCCCGGATTTTCGCTTCCGATTCAAACCTACACCCCGGCCGAATCGGGTTTCGCGACCTTGGCCGACGACGATGACTTCGATCTGAATCCAGATATTGGGTTTTCTGAGGGGGGGGAAGATGAGGGGACGCAGGACGTCGCGCTGGCACCTCTGAAGGAGTTGGACTCGGGTTTTCCGGATCTGGGAGGAGATACCTTCGCCCTGAAAGAGACCGGAGACGAACTCGAAGCGCCTCTCCTGAAGCCCATTGCAGAGACGCCGGCTGTCCGTGCCGACCTGGCCGAGCCGGAAGAAGATGAGTCGGATCTCGATTTTATTCCGGTGGCGGGAGTGCCCCTGGAGCAACAGGCCAGTCCTCGCGCGGAGGCACCGTCGAAAATCCCCGCCACAGACGACGCGATCCCGGTGGTGGGTGAGGCGGTGCCCACGGCGAACGTGGCTGCGGCCGTCCCGACTCATTCCGAGAATCCAGGCGGTGACGCGCTGTTGAACACGGCGCTGCAAGAACAGCAGGAATCGGCGGATCGTGCCAAGAGCGGCAGGCGTCGTCGCAGCCAATCTGCCGTCCTGGCTCCAGGGCGGTTCCTGGTCTATTGCCCGAAAGGCCACCGCATTCAGGTGCAGGAGAGGCATCGCGGCCGTACCGGGCGTTGTCCGAATTGCAAGACGATCTTCTTCGTTCCGTCGGCCGATTCCAGCGCCATCACCGGCGATGCGGCACTGGCAGTCGCGGGTGAAGGGGCTGAGCCCGAAACACCTGCCGCTCCCTCCGTGGGTTACACTCAGTGGATCACCGACGTGTTGATCCACCGGGTTGTACCGCAGAAGCTGAAGTTGACTCCGGGAAGCCTGGTGGCCGAAGGGTTCCCAGCGGACCTGGGAATCAGTGCCGACCACCTCCTGGTGGCAGTGCTGTTCAAAGGAGGCGGGCCGTTTCGGGCGATGCAGGAGCCAAAGCAAAAGGCGGCCAATCGCAAGGCGATGCTCGAACATTTCGCCTCAGGGAAGGCGCTGGTGGAATTGAAACTGCCCGAGCAGTTGAGCCTCTCGGGCAGTCAACTGCAGCAATTGAAGATTGCGCAGCCGACAGTGCCCGGACAGGAGTCCTTGTTTGCCGATGTTCCCGTGTTCGGCGAAGGCCGGATTGGACTGCGTCTGCCCGCCCTCGATACGGCGACGGAGAAGGGTTACCTGAGCTTGGGATTGAGCCAGTTTCGGGCTTTGTCCGAGTCCTTGGGAGAGGTGTATGGGCTGCGGGACCTCGGTGCCGGGACGAACATCCCACTCGAGGATGAATTCGAGGAGTTCACCTGCCATTACAGTGAGTCGAAATTCCAGGCGATTCCCGAGAGTGTCTGGCCGTACTACAAGGCCGATACCGCCCGTCCCGCTGTGGTCCTTGGTCACAAGTGCGAGAAATGCGGTCTGATTGTCAGTGAAGACAGCCGCAAGAAAGAAAAGGTCGGAGGCAAATCGCCAGACAGCGTTGCCAAGGCCAAGTGCCCCAAGTGCAAGCAAAAAATGGGGAATCACCAGTTGCGGGGTATCCCCGAAAAACCAGTGCTGTGACCGCCGGGGGGGCAGTGAGTCGCGCCAACGGCTGCAGTCCCTGGGAGAGTAGTAGAGTCAGTGGCCCGGCGATCACTCTTGAAAGTGGTGCGGTCGGGTCGTCTTGCGCCCACGCGGCGATTCTGCTGTTCTTCATTTTTCCGGCCCATGAGACAGACCCCCTTGCAGCGCTGGACCGGTCTGTTGCTGGCGGGGGGCCTTGTCTGCCTCGTTGTGGTGCTGGGAAGCCGGTGGATGTGGCCCTCTCTGCAGGCGTTCCTGCCGCTCTCGGCTCCAGCAGCACCAAGCACCTCAGCAGTTGACAATCCCTGGTTGACTCTGCAACGGCTGGGTCAGGAAATTCCCGCCTCGGTGGTGCGGATCCAGGCTGGCGATGAGGGCGCGGGAGAGGAAGAGTCAACGATTGGGTTCGGCGTGATTGTCGATCCCCGCGCCTATGTGCTG
>Ga0315903_10009211_pt1 | contig 11973 bp, 11 predicted proteins | sample LakEriMetagenome_7_FD_203524 | JGI IMG/M metagenome (GOLD analysis project Ga0315903, IMG submission 203524) | Freshwater fungal communities from buoy surface, Lake Erie, Ohio, United States - Buoy 2 MA119 | ecosystem: Environmental > Aquatic > Freshwater > Lake | place: USA: Lake Erie, Ohio...
ATAATGCTATTGGCATACAATATGCTGGCATTAATGGCACTTGGTTTAGTGTTCCTAGTGGTGGAGCATTTACATTTTACAACGGAACAGCTCCACAGCTTACAATAAATAGTACATCATTAAATTATGGTAGTTTGACAGCTAGTCCGAACGGTAGTATAACGAGTGCTTCATGGGATGCCTCGACAATAGCAGTGAATAAAGGAGGTACTGGCAAAACCTCATATTCTAATGGTCAGCTATTAATAGGTAGTGGTACTAGTCTTGTTGCTAACACTCTGTCTGCTGGAAGTGGTATTAGTATAACTAATGGTAGTGGTATCATAACAATTAATACTAGTGGACTACAAACTAGTTTAACCAATCCTGTAACAGGCACTGGAATAGCTAATCATATACCTTACTGGAATAGTGCTAGTGGTATAATAGCTGATAGCGGCCAGTTGTATTGGGATAGTACTAATAATAGGCTTGGGATAGGAACATCAAGCCCAACATCTCAACTTCATGTTGTAGGAAGTGGATTATTTAGCGGAGATGTCACAGCGAGTGGCTCGTTTATCGGCGGATCAGGAACAGCAGCACTTCCTTCTTTCGAATTTACTAATGATCCTGACACTGGATTGTTTTCTCCAGCTCCAAATGCTTTTGGTATTAGCACTAGTGGTGTTGAAAGATTACGAGTAGATAGTGCTGGAAATATTGGAATAGGAACATCTTCTCCGACATATAAATTACAAGTTAATGGAAACTTTGGCGCCACAACCAAGAGCTTCAAAATAGATCATCCTAGTAAATCTGGCTATAGTCTAGAATATGGGTCACTAGAAAGTCCGTATCACGGAGTAAGATTAACTGGTAGAGGCAAGGTGATTAAAGGTGTTGGGGTGGTATCTCTACCAGACTATTTAAAAGATCTGATCCACGATGACGATACTTTAAATATTCAAATTACTAATATTAAACACGGTAAAACTATTTATGTAGAACAGATTGATTTGAATAATGACCGATTTATTGTAAAGGCTGATCGATCTAAAACACTAGGAGAACTAGAGTTCTTTTGGAGTCTTACAGGAACTCGTAAAGATGTGGAAGATCTAGTTGTTGAAAAAAGGAACTAGATTATGAGCATATATGGTGGACCAGATATAATTACCGATGGACTTGTCTTTAATATGGACTTCGCCAGTTTAAAATGTTATTCTGGTAGTGGGACCGCTGTTTACGATATCAGCACTAGTAATTTAACTGGAGAACTTGGGGTGGCTTCCGCTAGTCTTTTTGCCCCAACTTTTAATTCTTCAGTTAACAACAAATATTTTAGTTTTAATGGAACTACAGGCACAAGACTAATCAGAGCAACAAATAGCACGCTGCTTGACACCCAAACACCATCAGTGGAAGTTTGGATCAAAACCAATGCGACCACTCAAAGTGGTTTTTGGTTTGAAAAAGGAACCGTTAATAGTCAATATAGTTTATTTCAAGAATCAAATACTATATATTGGAGACAAAATTTTGGTACATTTAATCAATTAATTACAACAACTACTGCTGCCGCTGGAATCAATACATCTAGTTGGTTTCAAGTTGTTGGTACTTTCATAACAGGAAGTAGAAAATTATATGTTAATGGAATATTAAAAAATAGTGACTCTCAAACAGGAACTATTGCTACAAACAATGGAGGTATGAGCATAGGAGTTTATGGAGGATATGCTGGTAGCAGAGGATATTATTATAATGGAGACATTGCTATAGTACGAGTATATAATAAAGCTCTTTCAGATAGTGAAGTATTGTTTAATTATAATGCTCTTAAAGGAAGGTTTGGATTATAATGGCTACTCATTATGGAAATATGAAGGCAACTTTTTATAGAGATTTCACAACTCAACAAAGCCTTAATCCGTCTACTGGGGCTATTGGCGGCCCAATAGTATTCTCCAGATCAACTTCGGGGACATATATTGGAAGCGACGGATATATTAAAACAGTAGCAGCTAATGAGCCAAGATTCACATATGAGTATGACACTAGCGGAGTACTACAGTATAGAGGCTTATATATTGATTCTCAAAGAACATCATATAATTATTTTAACTATAGCGAAGATTTTTCTCAAGCAGTTTGGACGAAAACAAATTCTAATATAAGTTCAACATCTACGTTATCTCCTGATGGAATTACTAATGGCTCTAAAATAGGTTTATTTTCTGCTGGTGGCAATATTAATTATGTCTTAACTTCTGCAGGTAATGCAAATACTGCTCTCATAAGACAATTAACAGTTAGTATTATGGCCAAAGCATCAGAGTGTCAACACTTAAATATTAAAATAGATAATGGAACTAATACTGTTGATTGTTATTATAATTTATCGACTGGAGTTTTAGGAAATAATACTAATGGAATAGGAGCCCACTATCCATCAGCAGTTAATCAAAATGGTCTACAGTTCTTATATAAACATATTTGTAATATGGGCAATGGATGGTATAGATGTATTTTGAGTGTAGAAGACAAGATTACAGTAAATTCTGCTAATTATACTATTAGTTTTATTCCGTCGTCATCAGCATCTTCACTCACTATCAACAATACTAATGACGGAATATTAATATGGGGAGCTATGGTTGATACTATATTAACAAGTTTTAACTATCATTACTGTTTTGCTAATTATATTAAAACGACAGGAAGTTCAGCTTCTTGTGGTACTGAAACGTGCTATGTATCAAATAGTAATGCTACAGAAAATAATCTATTGGCAGGATATAGTGCGGACTCTTGTTCAGTATATGCTGAGTTTACAACTCCTTATTTTTTTATTGGAACAATAGTAGGTAATATTATCAGTCTTGGAGCAACATCAAAATATAATGCAAGTAATACTGCTACTATGAGAATTAATACTAATCAAAATACAGTCGGCTATATTACTTACCTATATAGGCCTCCAGGAACACCATCATATGACTTTAATGCAGGAGGTCCAGTCCCTATTTCTGCAACTAATAATAAAATGATTATTACTAATAGACAATATGCTCCTGTAATGACTGCTATGAATGGGACCACAGGGACATCTTCCACTAGCTTAGTTCCTCAAAGATTCAATACATTTTCTTTGGGTGGAATAGCATGTTATAAAAAGTTATTCTACATTCCGACATATTTAAATTCATCACAATTAATTAGATTAACAACATTATGAAAAATTTTGAATTTCATCTTACTATTTATGATAAATATAATCCATCAGCTGAAAATGAAGATGTGATAGAGATTAGTTTATATACAACAATAGTAGCAGAATCTTTAGAAAATGCTATTGAAAAGATAAAATCTTTTTATAACATAAAAAGCATTATAGACATACAGGAAATCCCATGAGTTATTCTAATGGTCCTCGCATAATTACTAATAATTTAAAACTAAATTTAGATGCAGGAAACACTAAAAGCTATCCTGGTAGTGGATCAACATGGCTCGATCTTAGTGGGAATGGTTACAATGGAACATTATCAACTATAACTTATAGCTCTGCAAATAAAGGATTTATGACTTTTAATGGAACCAGTAGTTATATTACAACAGCCTTTGACTCGGTGGCTGTGGGATCCATGCCAATTACCTTAGAGCTATGGATAAACAGTGATTCATCAACTCCTGTTGGTATATTCGACAGCGCCCCAAACAATCAAAATGTATTAAGAAATTTTTCATCCGGTAATATTGAATGGTGGAATGCTAGTCCTTCAGTTTCGCTAGGACTATCTGCCTCAACATGGTATCAGTTATTATTTATTTTTAGATTTCAAACTAACAGATATATTGATTATTATAGGAATAGTCAATTTGTTTCTACTACTATGGGAAGCACAACATCTACATTTACATGGACAGGCTTAAGATTTGGAGATATCAATAATGGCACTGCCGGAAGATATGCTGGAAAGTTAGCTATTGCAAGAGTATATAATTCGTTATTTTCTTTAAACGACGTAATCCAGAATTTTAATGCTACCAAAGGCCGTTTTAACCTATAGGTGTATATTAATATAAATCACGGAGAATAACTATGCCAGATATTATTATCACACCAAGTAGCGGAATCATAGACTTCTTTCCGGTTACAACAAGAGTTGGCCGAATTGAAGGCTCTGGTAATACTATCAATATAAGTAATCCTTCTGGATATGTGGCGGTAAGTGGTAGCGGAATTAGTATCAATAGTTTAACACCTAACGCTACATTATTTGCATACTCCGCTACTTCTGGTGCTACAATACTAAATATCGAAGGAACAAATGGATCATTATTTAGTGTGGTAGATAATCTTAGCGGAAGTTTAATGAGCGTTAATAATAACGCCGGATTGCCAGTATTTGAAGTTTTTAGTGATGATCGAGTAGTTGCTGGTCGTTTTGGTCAGAATGATTTTATCATGACTAGTGGTGGTAATGTTGGAATCGGCACAGGAGTTCCATCGTCAAAATTCCATGTGGTAGGAGCTAGCACGTTTAATGGAGACGTAACAACCACAGGATCTTTTATAGCACCTTCTGGATCGGCAGCATTACCGTCATATGAGTTCGTTAGTGACTCTGATACTGGAGCATTTTCTCCGGCAGCAAATATTTTTGCAATTAGTACTAGTGGAGTTGAAAGATTAAGAATTAACAGCACTGGATTAGTTGGTATAGGGACCTTAACTCCTAGCGGACAATTGCATGTGAATGGTAGTGGTATTTTTAACAGTGGATTATATGATGGAGGATCTAGAGTAGTTACACAAAGCAGTATATGCACAGACCTGAGTTCTTGCACAATAGATGGAGGTACCTATACTTAAATAGGAAAATTTATATATGGCTAATACTATAAAACATAAAAGAAGCTCAACAGCTGGACTGGTTCCAGGAACAGGATCCTTGGATCAGGGTGAACTAGCTATTAATTTAGCTGATGGAAAAATATATACAAAAAATAGTAGTAATACTATTATTAATTTAGGAACAACTACTATTAGTGGAACTAGTATAACTCCAAATAGTGGTAATTTTATTAATAGCTTGCAGCTTAATGGCACAGGAGTAATGATTAGTAGTGGTGCCACAAGCAGTTATATTCCAAAATTCAATTCTAGTAATACTCTAGTTAATAGTGCAATCTATGAAAATGCTACAGGAATTGGTATATCAACAACAACCCCAAGTGGCCAGTTGCATGTTATTGGGACCGGAGTATTTTCTTCAAGATTAGGCATAGGAACAAGTACTCCAGCTTGTGCATTACATGTGGTAGGAAGCGGCATCGTATCTAGTGGCCTAGATGTTAGTGGATCATTGAACGTTAATGGCTCTGGTGTGGGCTTTTATGATACTTCTATTTTTCCACTAGGAACTGTTAGTGGAACCAACTCTATTAATTGTGGTCAGGATCGTCAAATTCAAACCCTCACCCTCAACGGCTCCGCAACAACATTTACCAAGGGATCTAATTGGCCATCGGCTAGTAATATAAGTAGAGATGTTACTGTTAATATATATGCTAGTGGCAATACTAGCGTAACATGGACATTAGTTACCGATTGGTATCGTCAACCGGATAGTCCTTTACCAAGTGGTAATCATGTCTTATTATTAAGAGGAATTGGTACTGGTATAATTCAAGGACACTATATAGGTAGCAAAACTAATTAAAATGATTAATGATTTATTAGGATCAACACCAAAAACTTATCCAGCAAGTTTATTATTAAGATTTGATGGATCTAATAATAGTACTACTTTTACCGATAGTAGTAAATATAATCATACCATTACTCGTTATGGTGGAACAATTATTAGTACCGCTCAAAGTAAATTTGGCGGAAGCAGTGCCTATTTTGATGGGACCGGTGATTATTTAGCAACACCTTCTGATGCTTTATTTGCTTTGGGTACCAGTGACTTTACAGTAGAATTATGGGCATATCCTTCTTCTTATCCTGGCAGTGATCTAAGATCGTTAATAGACACAAGATCATCAACAAGTTCTGGCGGATTATTAATATGGATAGGAGCTGATCAAAAATGGCTTTGTTATACTAGTGCTAATAGCAATAGTATCCAAAGAACTGTATCTAGTATAGAGAGTGCTTCATTGAATACTTGGAGTCATTTACGAGTTACCAGATATAATGGAGTAATATATTTTTATGTAAATGGACAGTTTCAAGGTAGCACAGGAATATCTGGTTCGCCAGATGATTTATCTCCTAGTAATACCTCTCTAGTAAGAATAGGAACAGCTACTGATTCTCCTGGTAGTACTAGAATGTACATAGGATATATTGATGATTTAAGAATTGTGAAGGGGGCAGATCTATACAATCGAGCCCTTTATGTTCAACAACCAGTATCTTCTTTAAGTCCAAATCCAACAATTTTACATAAAGTATATAATCATTTATTATTAACAACTACTAAATCTACTGGACAAATTACTGGCATTATTGAAAGTAGCACAGGGTATTATGCTGTAACTTGGTGGGACGGAACAACAATGATATATGATTCAAATGATTCTTTCGGAAAAGATGCAATAGGAGGATCTAAAGACTTCATAATATATCCTTGTACCAGTGCAGGCTCTATGAGCGGATATATGACATTTGTAGACATTAGTAATAATGAGCTAACATCAGTTAGAGCATTTAACCAAACAATAGATAGTACAGCATCCTCAACGATTCCAGGATATGGAAAATGGACATACTATTATTATACTTATTATAATAGATCCAGATGGACATGGGTTCCTGGTCAATTTATTCCTGGTGATACTAACTATTTTAATATATCTTATAATAATCTTAGTAGTTCAGCGATTGATCAGTTATATACTGATTTATTAAATGGAGACGGAACCATAGATGTTACAGATAATCCTGGTGTTTCTGGAGATACTACAAGTATAGCTACAAATAAAGGATATACTGTATTTGGATCAACATCGCCAACTGTTGAATTATTATTAAATCTTAATGGGACTAATGGAAGTACAACTTTTACGGACAGCGGAGACAACAGCAGATCCATTACTGTACAAAATGGGTCTCCTAGTTTAACTACTACTGATCCTAAGTTTGGTAGTGCTAGCTTAAATTGTAATAGTGGTGTTATTGGTAACAGTTCTGCTGTAATCGGAGATACATCATCTATGGATTATACAGTAGAGGCGTGGATTTATAAAACTACAACAACAGCTCAACATATAACAAATTGTTCAGATAATCCTGCTGCCGGTAGCACAAAGGGTATTAGTTTTTATTTAGAAAATAATAATATTGCAACCTTTAATAATGGTAATACAGCCGGAGAAGCCGCAATAGGACCAGTTCCCACAGGAGTTTGGACACATATAGTTGGTGTTAAAAAAGATAATAAAAAATACATATATATTGATGGAGTTTTACGAAATAAGCCCTTTTCACAAACAGAATATGCAGGACCATATCATGCCTACATAGGAGGATATAGATCTGGATCATCTTATGGTTATACTGGATCTATGAAAATTGATGACTTTAGACTAGTAAAAGGTAAAGCTATATATGGTAATGATTTTGTTCCTCCTACTGGAGCTTTAACAAATAGCACAGCATCAATTAGTCCTGGAATAACAGTTTTATTATTAAATTGTAATGGATCTAATGGTAGTACAACTTTTACAGACAGCGGACATAAAACTTTAACTCCAACAGTAAATGGCAATGCTCAAATTAGTACAACTCAAAGTAAATTTGGTGGGGGCAGTGCCAGTTTTGATGGTACTGGTGATTATTTGATCTATAGTAATGGAAAAGATCATTTTAATTTATTTAATAGTAATTTTACTATAGAGTGTTGGGTTAGAATGAGTAATACAACAGGAGCAAAAGTAATATTTTCTAAAAGAGCAAATACGTCTACTTATGGTGGATTAGCTTTTGGTATAGTCGATGGTAAGCCAACGTGTAGTGCAACATCGAATGGGTCATCTTGGGCAGTGGATTTTAATACAGGATCAACTACTTTATCAACCAATACTTGGTATCACATTGCTTTAACTCGCTTATATAATACTTTCAGAATATTTGTAGATGGTATAGAAAGAGGATCTTCCACAGTATCGGATTTTATAATTGCTGGTAATAGCGATAATATGGTGATAGGGGCCGGTAGCGCAAGTGGAGGTCAAGAATTTAATGGATACATTGATGATCTAAGAATTATTCGTGGTGCTTCACTGTACAACGAAAACTTTACAGTTCCAACAGCAGCGTTAGGAAAATATCCACTGTAATGTACTATTATATAACTCCAAATTATAATGTAGCACTTAATGCTAAAGTTGGATCTTCAACATTAGCTAGAGAAATTATTCGTCAATATTATCCAGAACAGAATAAAAAAATAATTTATACTAAAACTCCATCACATGTCCTAGAAAATGATAAACAATGGCATTGGTTATGTCCAGGAACAAATGATCCAGATAAACCTATTGTTTTATTTATTCGAGATCCTATTAGTCGTTTTATAAGTGCATGTCAACAAATTGGTATTACTAAATATGATTTAACAAATGTAATTGATTCATTATTAAATGATACATATTTTATTAGAGAACCAAAAATAGAAATGCTGAGAAGAGATCGTAACGAACAAATCAAAAATATAGATCATCTTAATATCAAAAGATTAGAACAACGAAATGATAGAATTACAGAAAATAAAAAAGTTAGAGCAAAATTTAGAAGAATCGGTTTTATTAGAGACGATATACATTTTTGGCATCAATATAAATACATTAATAATGAAGCATATTGTTTTAAATTTCCAGAACACTTTATTCTTGGTTTACAGTTTATGGGACTAGATACGGAATGTATTCCTATGGTTAATGTAGCAAAAAGAGAAAAATTGGTTATTTCTCAAGAAAACATAAATAGTGTAAGTAATTATTATAAACAAGATATTGAATTATTCAATTTAATAACAGAACCAGGTAAATTAATCAGAGCACAAGGAGAAGTATTATGCCACTAGATTTTAGTCCTAAACCCATACCAACGCAACCACAAGAAATTGCAGATGCTCTTAGGGCCCAGGCCACTAATATATACAATAATATGGTAAGTGTTTTTAACAGAGGCTCCAAGATGTTCTGGGATAATCCTAACGCAACCCCAGAACAAATAGCTGAATCTCTAGGGACTGATGCAAAACAGTTATTTGAACTTCATTATAAATTAGGTCAATTAATTTCTAGCGTTGATCCTATAGCAATATACTCTGGTTCCTCTGTAATTGGTCAATTCACAATGAATCAAGATGGTACGGTAACTATACTTCCACCAAGCGGGAATACATAATACATCTCTGGGTGTATAACTATATTATAAAGCATATACACTCACAGAAGGCCGTATTATGTCATGGCAAACCGAAATACCAATAATTGTAAGAACATTAATTAATGACTGGTCTGATCAGCCAGTTTATAGCGACGAACGCATCATTCAAGTTATAACTGTAGCAGCCAAATATGTTCAATTTGATGTTGTATTAGAACATCAGTATAATATTGATGTATCTAATTTAACTTTGGACCCAGATCCTACAGTAGACAAAGATGAAATTTTTATCAGTTTAGTTTCGTTAAAAGCAGCATGTATTATTGATCAGAGTAACTTAAGAACTAAAGCAGCTATTGAAGGTATAAGAGCAGCTCTTGGTCCAGCTAGTCTTAGTGTTGGCGGCAGTTTGGAAGGCATAAGAATGGTATTAGAACACGGCCCATGTGCATTATACGATGAGCTTACTTCTCATTGGGATGTCAAGGATGCTACAGCCGTTAAGGCTATTCTTAGTCCATTCGTTGGAAATAATTTCAATCCAAGATATATTCAGAGTTACGGATACAGAGCACGAGACTTTTATTCATAATAGGATACCATTATGCCAGCCGCCGAATATAATTTTACTATAGAAAAAGGAACATCTTTTGTTATAGCATTTGAGTACAAAGACGACAGTCAAATACCCATCAATATGACTAATTGGTGCGCTAGAATACGTTGGATAGAGGATCAATCATCTCCAATAATAAGAACCTTCTCTACCAACACTAGAAACTCAGACTATGAACTTACTATTGATCCATTGTTAGGTAAAGTAATACTCAAACTCAGCGCAGTTTTCACAGCAGCACTAGATTTCGGAACTGCGAAATATGATTTTGAGCTTCAAGAACCCAACGATTTGTACTCAAGCGGTGGCAAAAAAATATTCAGAATATTACAAGGTTCAATATCTCTATTAGCTAGAAATGTTCCTGGTAATGACGCATTTGCCTGTGATACCGATGTACAAAACGATTGTGGGACTTGTAATCCATGACAATAGTAAATGTAATTGAAGAACAAAATCTAAGTAAATACTTAGTCATAACTCAACAAAAAGATCCTAGCACACTAATTACTACAAGAGTAGTGATTACGGATAATGCTAATAATAGGATAAATTTGGTAAATATAGAGCGAGGAATTCAGGGTGATATTGGTCCTCAAGGATTACAAGGAATTCCAGGCAAAGACGGCATGATATTTGATGTTCTTCCTATAGCTAGTGGAGGAACCAATAATACAGTATTCAGTAATGACAAAATTGTTTATTTTGATGGTTTAAAATTAACGAGTTCGATATACAGTGTTGATGAGCTTATCAATAGTCAAAATGCCATAACTGGTATTGTAACTGGGAGTGGACTGTCAAAGATAGATAATGGAAAAAATATTACACTCAATACAAATTTAGGTGACGGACTAACTCTATCTAATAACGCTATCGTGGTAGACGATACTATTGCTAGAAAATCAGAAATCTCCTTGGGGACAGTTCTTCCTGGTGCAGTTCCAATTAATAAAGGTGGAACGAATAATACTAGTTTTTTTACCAATACTTTTGTTTATTTCGATGGAACAAAATTAACTAGTTTTCCATTAGATACTGGTAGAATCGTTACAAGCGGATCAGTAATTAATATTGTTGCAGGATCTGGTTTAGTCGGTGGTGGTCAAGTATCTATTCCCGGCGGTTCTGTTGTTATAAACATTCCCAACTCCAGCGATATAGCAGTATTAGACAATATTATAGAACTGTCTGCAACAGGTACAGCCGGTACATATACTAAAGTTACTACGGACACAAAGGGTAGAGTTGTTTCTGGAACACAATTAACTCAAGCAGATATTATTAGCGCACTCGGATATACTCCATGGAATCCTACGAATGACGGGCAAGATAGTGGTTTAGATGCTGATCTATTGGATGGTAAGCATGGCTCTTTTTATACTAATCTTAGTAACTTAACCGGAACAATAAGTACAGGAATACTTCCAAATATAGTGACACCCGGTCTGTACTCTAAAGTTTCGGTCAATAGTAAAGGTCTAGTGTTGGGCGGATCATCAATCGATTCACAAGATGTTTATAATGCGTTGGGATACAGACCAGTATCAACAAGTGGCGACACAATCACTGGTAATCTTGATATTGCTGGTAGCTTAAATGTGCAACATAGTTTTACGTTAAAAGATAATTTACCAGAATTTGGATATAATAATTATAGTCTTTTTCCAAATGCTCCTAGAGGTTTTAGCTTTACTTATGGTAGTGTTACTAGAAGAACTGGCATTTTAGCATATTATCCAGACGATAATCAATTAAGATTAATTACAAATATATATGGAACAGGAGTTACAGACTTAGATGGAAGTATAAGCAGTGAAACAAATTACAACGGAGATGTTGATGGAGGAGATGCCTCAAGTATTTATTTAATGGGTAATCTTGATGGAGATCAGGCAGTAGTTCTATTACAACACATAGCAGACACAAAATACATTAGTTTAACTAAAGATCAAATAGTTAATGG
>Ga0315903_10009214_pt1 | contig 11971 bp, 24 predicted proteins | sample LakEriMetagenome_7_FD_203524 | JGI IMG/M metagenome (GOLD analysis project Ga0315903, IMG submission 203524) | Freshwater fungal communities from buoy surface, Lake Erie, Ohio, United States - Buoy 2 MA119 | ecosystem: Environmental > Aquatic > Freshwater > Lake | place: USA: Lake Erie, Ohio...
AAAAGCTACTTGAAGCACTAGATGAATACGATAAGCGTAGCCTATTAATGCAACAACACGGTAGCTTAGGCCTTCCTTATGAAGGTAACTTATATGAAGATGTGAATGATGATCTAATCTATCATGTACCTATTTATGATACAGCGCATCGTAGGTTTGCAGCATTCTGTGCATTTACTGAAGCAGTATGGCATAAAGAAGATGACTTGAGAGGAATGGGCCATCACTTTACGCATCACGACATTAATGACGACTTTGATTGGTTCATGCTATTCTATTTGTTTAGACTTTGTGGTTCTGGTATCAATTATGTACCAAGATATAAGAAAGATCATATCAAGGACATCCTGGGTACGCATGGCTTTGGTAACTTCTGGATCGTGGATTCTATATTGAAAGAACGTTACACGTGGCCAGAATGGAAGCAGGACCTTTATAACCGCATCACACCATTTACAGATAATAAAGGCTATCTACTTCCCCAGTTCACATTTGAGAATGAGACCAGAGGTCACTTAAGAAAGTTTATTCTAGACTACTCAGAAGGTTTGGTCAGACATATCTATGAAGCAGTTAAGACTAAAAGATATGACATTTATCAAGTGACAGACTTAGGTAATGACTATCTTAAAAACCTTGGCTTCAAGAAACAGAATTTTGTCTTGACAGCATTTGCAGCAGACTTAGGTGAATATTTTCCTAAGATGGTAAACCCTAAAGGTTGGGTATATGCAGGAACAAATGCTATTCGTTGTATTAATGCAATCTTCCCTAAAGTTAGTCCTAGAGTAAAAGAGTTCGAGTATATCAATGAAGTACTACAATTCTTGTCTAACAGATACAACTTAAACCCAATTGATTGTGAAGATAGTAGAGCTTGTGACGTAGTTCGTTATTTTCAAGAGTATCAATCTGAATCTCACATCATTAAGAATAATGGTCGTAGGATGAATAACAATACAATTCTCAAACAGACGTGGGGTCATGATAAATACTATGACTTCGCAAAGAAATTAAAGTAGTTATGTTTATAAACAAAGCAACCGACCAATCAAACTTAGACATGTCAGATGGTAGAGATTTAAACTACTATCTTGAAATGACAAAAGACTACAAGCCTGATTTTGAATTTAAGCTAAAACAAATTGAAGGGTTTAAAATTATAGATGACGGTGAGTTTCAATATGGTACTAAAGCTAAGATGGGAGACTTCATGATTAGTCAAGTAAAAGAAGACACTCTAGTTTATGTTGCACCAAGAACAGGATACGCTCCATACTCATTAACCTATCTTGCAAAGAAGTATAATAAGAAGCTTATACTATTTATGCCAGCATCTAAAGAAGCTTCTGAACATCAACTACGTGTTATTGAAGAAGGAGCAACACCTATATTCTTAAAGACTCCTGCAATGCCAACTATAAATGGTTGGGCAAAAGAGTTTGCGCAAAAGATTGGTGCAAAGTATCTACCATTTGGTCTTAAACACGAGCAAGTAGTAGCAGGTGGAGTTAGAATATTCCATGATGCATTCAAAGACTTAGATATTCCAAATATGTGGACAGTATTCTCTACAGGAGTACTATCTAGAACACTACAGATTGCACTTCCAGAGACTAAGTTCAATGCAGTAGCAGTAGCAAGAAATGTACAACCAGGTGAACTTGGTAGAGCTAAATTCTATGCATACCATAAAGAGTTCCTCAAAGATTGTGATGTTGATACTCCATTTGATTGTATCAAAACCTATGATGCCAAAGGTTGGGACTATATGAAACGTTATGGCAACTTAGGAGATTGGTTCTGGAATGTGGCTAAAAATATGCCAAAGCCTACAATTAAACCAAGTGACATCGACTCTCAAAGAGCGTGGGGTGATAAGTCTGATATTAAAAGATACTTGGGAGAATAGTTTTACCCTTTTATTATTCTGTTTTATATTTATACCATGAATATACTAGAACAAGCAAACGAGATCATCTACAAGAGATCTGAGGAAAAAGCCCGTCAATATGGGCCAATGCAAGAAGGTATGCAAGAAGCTGCCAAGATTGCATCGTTATTAAGCCGTAAAGAGTTGACAGCAGTTGACATGTATAATGCAATGATTGCCCTCAAGTTGTCGAGACAGGCTTACAATCACAAAGAAGACAACCTATTAGATTGTGTAGCTTATATTGCTTCACTAAACGATTACCAAAATGCTCAAAATGAAAGTACAAAAGTTACGAAACGTAAAAACACCAAATAGAGGTACAACTGCTTCAGCAGGTATTGACTTCTATGTGCCAGAAGACTTTGAAACAGTATCACTAAAACCAGGTGAGTCAGTATTAATTCCATCTGGTATTAGAGTGCAAGTACCTAGAGGTTATGCACTTATCGCATTCAACAAATCAGGAGTTGCTGTTAAGCAAGGACTTTCTGTTGGTGCTTGTGTAGTAGATGAAGATTATGAAGGAGAAGTGCATCTTCACATGATCAATACATCAGATATACCTCAAGTAGTTGCAACAGGCCAAAAGTTAGTTCAGTTTGTTCTAATACCTGTTTCATATATTGATGTTGAGGAGGTAGAACAAATTCAACCTAGAAATACAGAAAGAGGTGCAGGAGGCTTTGGTTCAACAGGACTTTAATATGAATAAACTAGACACAGTATTTGTAAACATAGCTAAAGAAACCTCTACTCTGTCACACTGCGTTCGATCAAAAGTCGGCGCAGTTTTAGTTAAAGACGGTAATATCATTTCATTTGGTTATAATGGTACTCCGTCTGGGATGGATAATTGCTGTGAGGAGAATGACATCACTCTAAAGCATGTTATTCACGCCGAAGTGAACGCTATTCTTAAAGCTGCAAAGACCGGCAACTCTGTAGATGGTTCCACTTTGTACTTAACACTTAGTCCTTGTTTAGACTGCTCTAAACTTATTTTGCAATCAGGAATAAAAAGAGTTGTATATTTGACTAAATATCGTAACCCTGAAGGTATTGACTTTCTTAAACAATTTATAGAAGTAGAACAATATGATATATAAAAATCCTACTGAGGCATTTGAATTATTGTACCAAGACATCATGAGTGAAGGTGAAGACTTTGCTGGTACTAAAGCCAAGTTTAATGTTTCATTTACTGTACAAGATCCCTCAGATAAAGTCATCAAGACTCCAGAACGTAAGTTTAATCAAGACTATGCTGAATACGAATGGTCATGGTATATGTCAGGTAATCGTGATGCATCAGAGATAGGTGAACGTGCTAAGATCTGGAAACAAATGATGATACCAGGTACTACTGAAGTTAACTCTAACTATGGTTACTTTTGGAGATATAACGAACAACTCAATAAAGTAATATTAGACCTTAGACTTAATAAAGAGACACGTCGTGCAATTGTTGTACATTACATTCTACATGAATTAGACAGATACAAATATGACACACCTTGTAATGATGTACTTAATTTCTACATCAAAGATGATAAACTTCATCTTACCGTATTTGCCAGATCTATCGATCTTGTTTTTGGCTTCTCTAACGACCAGTACACGTTTTCTAAGCTAATGGAATATGTATCTCGTAAGACAGGTTATGAAGTAGGTCAGATGCATTGGTTCATCACTAACCTACATATATATCCTAGACATTATAATTTGTTCAATAAATAAACTATGTCTAAACAAACAATCTGTCCTCATTGTGGATCAAAAGAAAACTTCCACTTTAATTACAACTATGCTCAAAAAAATATGCCTGTCATAAATGTATTGTGTAATGAGTGTGGTGAATTTTTTGATAAAAGTAAAGAAGAGCAAAAGAGACTGATCACAGAAATTATGGAAGAGGATGCTAAAGACGGGTTGTATGAAGAGGAAGATAAAACATTTAAACAGAAAAGTAAATGGACCAAGGTAAACAACAAACAGCAGTAGAATGGCTAATCAATGAATGGCCAGTATTAGAATCCAATATACCACCACGTATTATTGAACAAGCAAAAGCAATAGAGAAAGATCAGATCATCAGAGCAATTATATATGCTCTAGACGAAGATGGTCATACTGGTGATTGGAAGATTAAATTTGCTAATGACTATTACAATAAATTAAATAAAGGTTATGATATTCGAAACACGACTGGAGAGAGATTTTTTGGAGACCCAACTTTCCAAACTCCCTAAAAAGACCTACAATCAGTTTATATGGTGGAGACGCTATCAGCAGAGGCAAACTTTGCATGATAAGAGAACTCTATATGAAAAGATAGTCAATGGAGACTTTGAACATTCTGACTACTATTACCAGGCAGAGCATGAAAACTATCTGCTTGAAGATGCTACACAACACCTTAAGACATACGAAGAGAAGCTAGATAAGATAGGACTATTCAGGGCTAGATACAAGAAGCTTCATGAAGACTATCTTAAAGAGGAGACTGAGATCATGAAGAAAATGAAGAAAGACTTCCGTATCACATTCAGAATATCAGAGGAAGAACTTGACTCTATCATGGAGAATTTTGACGGAACTACATTAGAGCTTTACAATCATATAAAACAGTTGAAAGGTGAACATCTTGAGAATCGTAAGCCAATGCCAAAAGTATCAGTATCTTAGTATATTTGATTCAGGTACTGCATACAATCCAATGGGAGTCGTAGGTCTAAACCCTTCTATCATTAAAAATGGTAAGAATAGTACTGTTTCTATATTGATGGATATAGCCATGAGAGAAGGTTTTGACAGCATAGTCATTACCAATCTTTATGGTTACATAACTCCAAACCCAAAAGATCTCAAGAGTGTAGATGATCCTGTAGGTTCAGAGAATAACATTTGGATTGAGAACATGAAAAATGCCTGTAGTAAGATACTCTGCATTTGGGGTAACAACGCTGACAAAAAAAGAGTGGATGAAATACTACCTACTATAAAGAAAAAGGCTTATACTATAGGTCTTACAAAGTCAGGTCAGCCTAGGCATGTACTACATACAAAAAAAGATGCAAGTTTATTTAAACTCTAATCGAATATTTTTCTATCTTAATTTAGTTTAATATATTTATCAAAAGAACGGTTATGGAGATTCAAGCAAGCGATTCCTTTTTCAAAAGTTTGAAGACACTGATATGGCATCAAAGTCCCATTTATAGGACTTATTACCTATTCAGATATGGCCTCCCTGCATTCATTAAGAATATTTGGAGGTTTCGCCGTGAGCTGTGGTCTCATAGATGGTGGGACTATCACTTTACGCTGAGAATATTGAAAAGGTCTCTTGAGATCCAAGAAAAGGGAATGACATTGAGAGGGAGAGAGGAGTCTATATCTCTTGAAAGAAGACTCGTGAAGATGAGAAGGGCTATAGAATTGTTACAAAATAAAATTGAGGACAATTATATTGAGAGAACAGAAGAGAAGCATGGAAAATTAGTTTTGAAAGAGTGGAAGTTTGAGGAGTCTGAAAATGGTTCGTATGTACTAGTTGATGAAGATACAGAAGAGGAAAAGAAACACAATAGAATGATCTTTAAAAAAGCTCACGACTTAGAACAAAAAGAATGGGAAGAATTGTGGGAGATCATTAAAGGTAAAAAGTGGAAAGAGTACAAAGACTACGACGGTTCAGATCTTAGAGGATGGTGGGACTAGCCAGAAAATTATTATTTATGATAGGCTTTATTGTACTGTTTGTTGCTATTGCTGCTTCTCTTGCTTGGTTATGGGCTGGAGGTATTAACTACATGCGTAAAAAACATCCTGATTATAAAGGAGGAGACTTCTTAGACTGGGATAAACATGTTAATCAAATAGCTGGTAGAGATTCTTGGGATGATCTACATGACGAAATTTATTAAACACTAAACTAAAGTAGTTATGAAACAGGTTTTTGACAGAATGCAAATAGGACTCTTTATCGCAGGTATCCTAATAGCTATCCTAGTAATTAGAGATCAAAGAAATACTATTCAAAAGTACAAGTCTTCAGAAGGTATGCTTCAAGGTGGAGACATTGCAAAAGAACAATTTATTGATTCTATAAAGAATGAGTTATTCATTCAGACTACAAATGTAACAAGATATGAAATAGCATTAGACAGGCTTAAAGAAGAAGATAGCTTGGCCGCAATAAAATTTGAAGATATATTACATACAATAGAATAATAAATAAGTTATGGAAAACAATCGTAGATCATTTTTTAAAGGACTAGCTGCATTTGCTAGTGGAGTTGTAGCAGCTAAAGTAGCATCATATACACCAAAGAAAGAAGAGCCTAAAGAAGAGATATTAGTATCTAGCACAATTACATTAATGCATGACAATGAAGAGTATCATCCTCTAGTAGTAAGGAAAACAAAATTCGATGGTGTAGTGCAAGCTAGTCCGAATATCAGCAATAGCTTTGCATTAGGAAGTGGAGAAACTATCCAAATGCCTAAACAAAAAATCAGAAAAGCAAACGTATGAGCAATCGAATAGATGCACAATATAAAGAACTTCTCGATCACATCCTTCATTTTGGTGTAGACAAGAAAGACCGTACAGGTACAGGAACTAAGTCAATCTTTGGTTGGCAAATCAGGCACAACATGAAGGAAGGATTTCCATTGCTAACCACAAAGAAGATGGCTTGGAAAACTATAGTGACTGAGTTGTTATGGTTTTTGAGAGGCGATACTAATATCAAATATTTAGTTGATAATGGTTGTCATATTTGGGATGGTGATGCTTATCAAGGATACCTTAAACGAATCAATGGTGGATTAGAACCTGCGAGTAAAGAAAGGTTCATAGAAATGATAAAAAATAATGAAGAAAGTAGGGTTGATGCAAATGGATGGAAAATAGGAGAGCTTGGTCCAATTTACGGTAAGCAGTGGAGAAATTGGAATGAAATAGATCAAATCATAAACCTAATATCAGAACTAAAAACAAATCCAGATAGTAGAAGGCTAATGGTTAATGCTTGGAACGTGGGTGAGTTAGATCAAATGGTACTTCCACCTTGTCATTATGGTTTTCAAGTTTATACAAGAGAGTTAAGTCAAAGTGAAAGATTTAATTTGTATGCTCAACCACACCATGATCATATTGAGCAAGAGATGGATGAGAAAGGTGTTCCTACACGAGCAATCTCTTTAATGTGGAATCAACGTTCCGTAGATACCTTCCTCGGCTTGCCGTTTAATATAGCATCGTATGGTTTACTACTTGAGATCATTGCTAAGCAAGTTAATATGATACCTGATGAATTGATTGGTAGTTTAGGTGATGTTCATTTATACTTGAATCATATTGAACAAGCAAAGGAACAAATAATAAGAACTCCATTTGAATTACCAACATTAGAATTTACAACTTGGGCTAATGATATGGTTATGAGAGACAATAGAAGTTTGGATTGGATTATAAAAGAAGTAGTTGCAACAAGTAATAAGTACTGGTTTAAGCTGGAAAATTATCAATCACACCCAGCAATTAAAGCACCATTATCAAATTAACAATACTTTACAATTTATAAATGATAATCTAGGATTAGTTTCCCTATTTATAATAAAAACATGAAAAAGATTATTGTATTTTTAGCATTAGCATTTTCTACTTTATCATTAGTAGCTCAAGAAAATGAACCAGTAGATCTAAAGATAGTTCTTAGGCCGGCATCTGATACTATTGTCTACAATCAATTTAGAGACTTTGTTGAGTATAATAAGGGAACACATCCTGGTTTTCAACAACGTCCACATTTTCAAGGTCCTCAAAGACCTCCATTTGTTTACTTACCAAAACCTAAAAAGGTTATTCATAAGAAAGACGAAGTGATTGTTGTATATACTAAAAAAGACTATGAAAGATTAATGTTAGCAAAAAGAGTCCATATTATGAAAGCTCGTACTACGTATGGAAAAAGAGGATAAAATAACCACTCACTATAAACAAAAAGAGCCTCTATATCAGGGGCTTTTTTTATTTTTACTGTATGACATTACAACAAAGACGAGACTGGCTTCTTAAGACTATGAGGAAGCAAACAGATCAATGGTTACAAGAAGACAAGTATGAAGAATGGCAGAAGAAGAACAAACCAAAAAAGTCGTATACCTTTAAACCTATTAGATACACTAGGACGAAAGATATTTATAATAAAGAATGTCTAGAGTCCTATTATCAATCTCGTTAGTTGTTTTCTTTAGTGTGTCATTACAGGCACAAGATACAGTAAGATTGGTCCATAAAGAGTATACTACAGTATTCTCCAAATCTTTAAAGTATCCTGTATTAGTTGAGTGGTGGTTAACAAAGCAAAAGGTATCATGTGCTAATCCTATCCCAAGAAAGGACAGGTTTCAACCAGATCCACTTCTGGCCGCTGAAACAAATTTGGAGATAGATTATAAGGGTTCAGGTACAGATCGCGGCCACATGGCTCCAGCAGCCGACAATCAATGTTCTGGAAACATAGCTATGATAGAGTGTTTCTATTTTTCTAATATGGCACCTCAATACCATAGTTTGAATGCAGGAGATTGGAAGACGTTAGAAACAAACACTAGAGACTTGGCAAAAGCACAAGATTCTATTAAGGTATGGTGTGGAAGTATTGGAGCTACTAAGAAAATAGGAAAGGTATCCATTCCTACAAAATGTTGGAAAGTTATCTATATAAAGAAGACAAAAGAGTGGAGGGCTTATATATTTAATAATGATACATCAAAACCTAATGGACTTGCCGATAATAAAGTTAAGGTTCAAGATGTAGAAAAATTAACAAACTTTAAATTTAAAATAGACTAGTATGAATGTTATGTATTTTTCAGCAGATTGGTGTGGACCCTGCAAAGTTTTTAAACCAGTTGTACAACAAACATCACAAAAATTAGGTGTGGCAGTTAACTATATCAATGTAGATTATGATGCATCATTGACCCAGAAATATTCTATCACCTCAGTACCTACAATTATGATAACAAATAATCAAGGAGAAGAGATTTATAGAAAGTCTGGAGTTATGTCGAGAGACCAGCTAATTAGCATGTTTAATCAATTTAAGTAGGCTTCTAAGATATTTATATCTGAAGTAGGTTGACGAATTAGTTTCAACAACAGGTTTTATATATTAAAATTTGTTTACCAAACTGTTAATCAACTATGGACATTAGCAAACTTAAAGGACACATTCCTGACTCTGTATTAGCTCAGATCCCTGATACTGCTGCTAAATTTGAAATTAACACTCCACTTCGTTTAGCCCACTTCTTGGCTCAATGTGGTCATGAATCTGGTGGCTTTAAATTAGTTCAAGAGAATTTGAACTATGGAGCAAAAGGGTTGTTAGGTATTTTCAAAAAATATTTCCCAACAGAAGAAAAAGCGAAGTTGTATGAAAGAAAACCTGAGAAGATTGCAAACTTGGTTTATGGATCAAGGATGGGGAACGGACCTGAATCTTCAGGAGACGGTTATAAATTTCGTGGCCGTGGTTATATCCAATTAACTGGTAAAGATAACTATACTGCTTTCGGAAAAGCTATCAATGAAGATATTGCTGCCAATCCAGATAAGGTAGCTACTAACTATCCTTTATTATCTGCTGCATGGTTCTTCCACAAGAATGGCTTACATAAAATAGCTGATGGTGGTGCAACTGACGCAGTAGTAACTTCTGTAACTAAGCGTGTTAATGGTGGTACTATTGGTCTTCCTGATAGGATCAAACATTTCAAAGAGTATTATAACTTACTTAAATAACGTTTTTCAATTGGTTGTGCTTAACTAAATTAAAAGTATAACAAATGAAAAATTTTTTTAAAGCACTATTTAACGATAACAATACTATTAACGAAAAAAGCTTCATAGGATTTTGCGCTTTTTTAATGATGGTGATTTTTGCTGTAGCTGATATAGTTACAGGAACATTAGGTAAAGAACTCGTAATTCAAGAGTTCATATTTAATGCTTTTATGTGGTTAACTTTAGGCTCCTTTGGTATTGGTTCTGTTGACAAATGGATCAATAAAGACAAAGAGAGTTCTGATGGAGAATAGTAAGACATCAACTTTTTTATCCAATAACTGGAGCATCATTGTAGGTATCCTCACGGTAGCGTTTGCCGCCGGAGGTATCTTCAGTGAATTTCGTCTTATGAGAGCTGAAATGGATGAAGCAGAAAAAGAACATGCTTTACAAATACAGCAACTTATAGATGAACGCGAAAGAAAAAATAATTGGTTACAAGAACAAGAAGAAAGAATAGATGAGTTAGAAGAATGGAAAGCATTCATAGAAGGTAAACAATCAAAATAAATAAAATGGCACCAAAGAAAACAACAACAGTAGAAGCAGTAGCAGGTACAATCAAACCTCCTATTTCATTTAAAGAGTTTAGTAAAGACCCAGTTAAAGGTTTATTATTTATTGTTTTGATTGCAATTGGTTATTTGTATGTTGATGGTAAAATGACTAATAAAGATATCATCGCAAAACAAGATGCAAAAATACTTAAGCTAGAAGGAAAGATCGATACCCTTGAAGATCAGCTTAGGATATTTATTGGTCAAGCAGCAGCAGCAGAAGCTAAAAATGAAGTAGTTAATAAATTAAACAAAATACCTCAATAAAATGAAAACAGTTATCGTAATCTTCGGAATCTTTTTGACAGGATGTTTTTTAGTTGGACAGCAAAAAAATGATGAAGCGGAAAAAGACAAAGAGTTTTTTCTTTTGATTGAAAAATCAAAACAAACTCAAGAAGTAAACAAAGTTGCAATACAAGCGGCTGACAAAAAGACAAGTGAAATTATCACTAACACAGCAAATCAAATAGTTTCGTTAAAAGCAGAAGTTAAACAATTAAAATCTGAATTAAATGAAGCTAATAAAAAGCTTGACTCTATTGACGCTCCTATTAGTAATGTCAAATTTGACTTACTCCCAGTATCCACAGGTAAAGAAAATTGGTAATGACTCCATTGTGCTTATTACCTTAAAGCAAGGTAATGATATCAATAAACAATTTACCGTATTGAATGATAGCATAAAAGGATTGAATAAGACATTAGAATTGTCTAAGTTTGACTTTAACAAATATAAAGTTGAAAGTGAAGACAAATACAATCAATTGAATGCTATATCATTAAAGTACAAAGCAGAAGTAGATAGCTTTAAGTACATGTACAAACAGAATAAAGCAATCTACAAAACCCATGAAGAGTGGTGGAATAAAGATAGACAACACTATGTAGGATTGTCTCTTGTACTTATATTTGCTACTATATTCTTTGCAGCTCTATAATTAATGATTTGATAATACGGGTTTTAGCCACCCTGGGAAGCGGTTTGATAATTATAAAGGTACTAACAGTCCTAAATAATGATCAAGCCGTTTCTCATTTTTGTTTCGTTACTTCCTCTTTCTTTATTTTCTCAAGACACATTATTCAATCAAAGACTTAGCGAAATTACAGTAAAATCTGTAGCTAAGAAGGAAAGTAACATTTCAGTAATCAACATCGTTAAAAACAATTCAGTAGTATCAGATGGTATCTCTATCGAGTATCTAAAGAAGACTCCAGATAGAACCGTAGGTGATGCACTTAAAAGAGTTAATGGAGTAACTATTCAAAACGATAGATTCGTTTTAGTAAGAGGTTTAGCAGATAGATACAATTCTGCTATGTTAAATAAAACAGTTTTACCTTCTACAGAACCTGATAGAAGATCCTTCTCTTTTGATATTATTCCTTCTAGCCTAATAGACAATATCATAGTTGCTAAGTCAGCAGCTGCAAATTTACCTGGTGATTTTTCTGGTGGATTAGTTCAAATAACAACTAAAGATGTATCAGGTAACTTTTTAAACGTATCATTAGGGAGTGGTTGGGGTTTAGTATCAACTTCGAAAGGCTTCAAGTTAGTACAAGATACTAAATTCCCTTCCACGTTCCCTTCTACATATAAGTTTCGTG
>Ga0315903_10009217_pt1 | contig 11970 bp, 7 predicted proteins | sample LakEriMetagenome_7_FD_203524 | JGI IMG/M metagenome (GOLD analysis project Ga0315903, IMG submission 203524) | Freshwater fungal communities from buoy surface, Lake Erie, Ohio, United States - Buoy 2 MA119 | ecosystem: Environmental > Aquatic > Freshwater > Lake | place: USA: Lake Erie, Ohio...
TTGATACGGCTCAATGACTTGTTTGTTGAATATCTCCAAGCCCGTAGCCATCTCATCTTTGTTGCTACCAAAGCCCGATGTTTCGCGAATACCAAACAGCAAAGGCGTAGTAACGCGATGCGCTGTTATAATCTTTTGAGTTGCGGTTGTATCCATTAATTGATACTGCTTATCCGCATCGTTTACAGGGAAAGGTGTAATCTCAGTCTTTGGTTGATCGCGCTCGTTAAAGAACATCACAACCTTACCTGCATTACGCGCACCGCTCATCTTGTTTTCCCAGTCCATCATCATTTGTTGCTTCTGTTCGGGCGTTGCTTGGCCGTTATAGAAGTTAATGATAGTAGAAGGGAATAAACCGTTTGAAATTTGGTTGATATGGAATATAGAAATTTGCTTATCTAACTCGATGTAATTGATAGCAGACCAATAGTCGGGACGTGGGTAGGTGTCGCTACCTGTATAAGTAAAACACCAATAGATTTGACGTGGCTCAGCTTCACGTGTTAGGTAGTTGTACTTTGGTATGAATTCAGGCGTGTTTCTTTTCTTGCGTGTGTTGCTCCAGTCGTAGCTATGAAAGATACCTATTTCACTATCATCATCTGCATTGATTGCAATGCGGCACTCTTCAAATGGTATCGCGTTAAGCTTTGATATAACCGTGCGGTCATTGCTCCAAATCACTTCAATGTAAAAACCACCAAACAACTTCAAGTCATGCGCACATGCATACGTCAAGCTATCGATGTTGAGTGCATCAAGTTCTGCCTGATATTGTTCGGACTGGATACCTTTCCCGGCTATCATATCACCAATGGCAACAACTAAGCTACCATGCACAGGTGATTCATGCGCAAGGTCACGCAGGTATTGTGGAAAGTCGTTTTGGTCACCGTAGTTTACCCAACCTTTGCGGTCAACTTTCTCGGCATCGCTCTTAGCAACATACTCGCTAAGCTTCAATGATACTATATTCGATTCGTTATGGCTCATAGATAATGTCATTTGGTATTGTTACAACAGGCACATCAAACCACGTTGTGTTGTGATTCAATACAGCATATCCACGCTGACACAAACCAATAACAAGACCGCTTGCCGGGTCAATATTGCTATTAGAATTCTGTCCATATACTTCATATCTGTACCTGCCCGCTAAGGTAAGGCCAACAGTCGTGATTTCAAGTTCTGTTATTCGTGTATTCTCGTTAATGATGGTGGCAACCTGTGCAAGTTCATTGCCTGTTGTGCTGTTTTCTTCGTGTGTTAAAACCAACAGGTAGTTGGTGAATGGTGTGGCAAAGTATTGCCGTGCTTCGTCAAGTGACAAAAACACTTGCTGTGTTGGTGTGTTAGTCTGTAAATATATCATGCTACTTTATTTAAAAAGGGGCAAGTTAAAACCTGCCCCTTTTACGATACAACAAGAACACAACGGAAAACTATCTTAGTAAGCAGGGCTTACAGTAATACCAGCGAAGTTGTCGAATGGTACTGAAGTAAAAGGCTCAAGGTGTACAGCAGGCTCTAGGTTCTCTGCAGTAGTTGTCACCTGATAACCCATCAAATCCGCTTTCTGCTGTCCTGATTGAACAGTACCTGCAGTAAGTTGCGAACCTTCAGTTGTACCTACCAACAAAATTTGGTCATCATTGGTGCGTACGAACACAATCATCTTAGCTTTAGCAACATTCAAAAACTCGTTGCGCATATCTTGGTTCAACTTACCAAAAGTCCAACCTACCTCCTGTGAGAAGTAAAGTGTACCTGATTCCAAATTCTTATTTACGGTTTCAATGTATGAACCCGAATTGCGGAATGGAACGTAACGATAAATTGTCCATGTAGGCAAACCATCCACTTCACCTGTTACAGCATCGTAACTAACTCCAGACATGAAGTCGTTACCTGTCACAGGGTCTGTGTAGTTAGTAATCAAAATTTCTTTAACGCCTCCGATACCTTCAAGGCATCCAAGGGTAAAACCTGTAGTTAATTCACAAGCCATAGCTATGTATATTTTTAGAGTTTAAAGGGGGCTGTTACACCCCCTTTGTTATTTTAATTATGCGCCCCAGTAGGTGATGTCTTCACCAACCGCAATCTGAGCACCGAGGTAGAAACGTGCGCCGTAACGTACGTTCTGTGATCCATCCAAGTTTTGCATATCCAAGATGAACACTTCGTTCATTTGGTTTTCCTGCCAAGTACCAAGCATCAAGTTGCTACGCTGAGCGAAGATGATGTTGTTAGCAGTCATACCCGGACATACCGCGATTTCGTACATACCTACAAAACGACGATTAACCTCGGGGCCACCTGTCAAGTACCATCCATTGCCATCAGCAATCTGTGCTTGCATGTATGCTTCCCATGCAGCCTGTCCCATGTAGATGGTTGGCTTTTCAGCAGCACCTTTAACGGCTGCAGGCGCAGTGTTGATTACGTCCCAAATGTTAGCAATAATGTTAGTGCTATCAAGTGTACCTGAACCTGCAGATACAGCACCTGAACCACCCGCCTTAATCAAAGTTTCGAAACCATCGTATTGACCAGCTGTTGCGTTAACACCTGACCACATGATTGTCTCGTTAGCTGCAGCGATACCACCTACCAAACGTCCAATAATAGCGTCTTGGATTTGGGTATTTACACGGCCGCTCATTACATCTGCAGTAGTCCAGTCAATGAAGAAGTCCTTCTTACAGATTTGACGTTGAACTTGGAACTCTTCCAAGGTCAAGATGCGCTCAGTCAAAGTGATTGTACCTGTTGGGGTAAAGTCACAAGTGCCTGCAGCAAAAGTTACAGTGTCATCAATTTTACGTACTACTGATTTGTAAGGTACGTTAGGCTTCATTGTCACGTACTGAGTTGATACGTTAGACAACAGAGCCTTTGCTACGATTTCACCAGCTAATTCACCTGCATAGGTGGTGGTGAGTGAAGTTGTTGTTGGCATACTAAATTTAAATTATGAGGTGAATTATTTACTTTGTTTAGAGCGAATGTTCTCCATGAAGTCAGCGAATGAGTTACCATTCGATGCAACTACAGGCTGTGCATTCTTTTTAAATTCTTGTGACTTTACAGATGGCACTGCAGGAGCCTTCTTAACTGAAGCGAGTTCAGCCTTCACAGCATCCGCATCCTTCTTAGCAGATTCAACTGCAGCACTTAGTTCAGTCTTTTCAACTTCTAGTGCGGCAATGCGCTCAGACAATTGACCGATTACGGCAACGAGGTCTTCGCTGCTCATTTCAGTTGATTGTTCTGCACGTTCGATTTCGGCAACCATACCATCTTCGCCTACGTAGACAGTAGTTACACCGTCTTCAAGCAGGTATTCTCCTGCAGGTACTGGCACTGGGTTGCCCTCAGCATCTTGTGTGTAGATGTCTACACCTACTACCCACTCATCAGCGGTAGAATAGATTTTAGTACCATCGGCCAAAGTGCCTTCTACTGCAAACTTTACTTCCGTTGCCGGAGCTTCAGCCGCTGCAGTTTCTTCTTCGAACTTGATACCAACACTTGAAGGGTCAATGCCGTACTTATTGAATACGGATTTGATTTGTTCTTTGATATTCGACATTGTTGGATATTTGGGTATAGTAGCAAAAACGTTGTTTTGTTACATCCAATATCCTTTCGTATCTTAGCCATGTAAAAAATTACATACAATATGAAAACACAACCCGCCCCGATGCACAACAAGATTACTGTGCGAGTAAATGACAAACAATATCAGGCTGTAGTTAAAGCCGCAAAGAAACATAAGATGAACGTTGCAGAGTATATTCGCGCTTGCATTTTGTAGTTATAAGGTTTTGGTTTTTAAAAAAAAGAAGGCCCTCGTTTGGGCCTTTCTTTTTACACTAACCTTAGATCACTAATATGCGTTTTAACCGAAGCTAATATACACTATTTTTTAATCTGCAAACGTGCGGTGTTGTTGGTGCTGTCGTTATCCGGTACACCATTTACCGCTGTAATTGTAAGCACGTAGTCTGTTGGCAATGGTGTTGGTGGTGAAGTCACGTTGTAAACACTTGCGAATGTTTGACTACGGCCAACATCAATCTTGTCAGCTCTATTCCAACTACCTGTGAAGCCACCAACGAGGCCGTGTGTTACCTTCATACTTGTGATTGTAACCGTTCCTTTGTTGTAGAACGTGTAACGTATGCGCACGCGGTTAGCATCGAGCCATTCGTAACCATCAATTGTAACGGCTGCATCCAAACCCTGTGCAGGTGGGTTAGCCATTGTGATAGTTAGACCTGTGCTAATGGTGTTATCATTCTCATTCGTTTCTTTAATCACCATGTTCGGGTCGATTGTGAGTGAGAATAAAGATGGCCCCGATTGGTTGTTCGGCAATGCCATTGGTGCGGTCTTGGTTACTACCGTTTGACCTGCAGGTATGGTAACATCTCCAGTGTAGAAAACAAACTTGCTGCCATCGGGACGTGTGAAAGTAAGTTGCACAGTTGCAATCACTTCTTTAGTTTGCGCCTTGTCGATGTTGACGCTATAATTAACCGTAACAGTTGAACCTTGAACTGCCGATGCAAGTGTTGCAATTGTACCGAACAGGTTGTATTCAGCAACGGGCACTGGCACAGGGTCACCACCATCCAAACCTTTCGCTATTGTCACAGCGTTAAACATGTTGATTACACCATAGCCAAGTTCTGCACTCTTGCCGTTGACATCGTATACATAACCGCCTGTTTTACGGCATGCTTGGCGCAATACATCAACTACCTGTGATTCGGTTAGTGAAGGATTGGCAAGGATAACGTTTGCGGCAGCTGCAGCCATGACTGGGCATGAGCACGATGTGCCACTGAAACCTGTGTAGTTGCTATCCGCTTTGTAACCAAACGCACCCATACGGTCAGTTGTTGGGCATGAAGTACCTGGAGCGGTTGCAAAAGTCTTAGGCCCGTAGTTACTGAATGAAGCACGGGTATTTGAAGTGGTTGATGCACCAACTGCATGAACCATAGGATAGATTGCAGGAGCCTGTGTGAAGTTAGGATTGTTTTGATTACCCGAACTTGCAAACGCAGGTATGCCTTTACCATTACGGCCAAATGTCTTAGCCGATGTCAAAGCGTTTTGGAATAGTGGATAGGATGTTGGGCCGCCACCACCCCATGACATTGACACAGCAAGGCAGTCTGGATTCTCAATAGCCTTGTTTATGGCACGTGTGATAATGGTATCCGATGTGCCAAAGCTACCACCCGCTGTTGAGTTATAACCAATATGCAAAAATTGCACTTTCAGTTTGTTGTTTCCTAGTGAGGATACCCCAATGTTGTTATCCGTTGCCGCGCATATCAATCCGCTGCATGGTGTGCCGTGCTTTTCATTCTCGCTAATGGGCCGTACATCCGCTGCATCGGTTACGCAGTTCCATGATGTTGCACTTATACGACCTTGTAAATCTTCATGATCTACATCGCAAGCAATATCCAGTACAGCAACCTCACCATAGGCAGCACCATCTATTAAACCCCATGCCTCTGCAGCCTGCATGTTTGGCAAGTGCCATTGCCCGGAATAAGTATACGCGTCCGCATCGGGTTGATACGTTTGGATGTAGTCAGGCTCTACGCTAGTGAATAGCTTGCTATCCATTAGGGCAATATAGAACTCATTGAAGGCAGCAAATGCAGGGACTTCTACGAATAGAGTATTGGTCAAGCGAAACACTTCCGTTATCACTACTTTTTTCTTTTCCAAATATGCACGCGCTGCATCTAAGTCAGGTGCAACAAGGATAGCAAGACCTGTAGCAATTTGGTCAAGTGACCTGTCAACCTCGTTGACTTGTATGACCTTAGTATGGTCTGGATTAACACGGTCCTTGTCTTCAAATACAATAATGCCGAACGGCTCATGCACTGCAATGACGTTAGCCTTTGTTTTGTTTTTGTCAAAGGATTCTCTGTCCTTGAATTTAACGCTGTTTATTTTCATTTGGATGGATTTACTTTGCTAAGTAGTTGGTCAAGTTCTAACACCAACTCTGCTTCGTAGTTCTTAACCCCGCTCATTGCTACACCTACTTCATTGAAAAACCCTTCAATGCTGTAGCCTTTTATCTTACCTTCCTTTACATCATTCCACACGTGCTCTTCGTCTACTTTGGTTCCAATGTACCATGTGCCATCTGGCAATTCAGATAGTCCAAGTTGGATTGACTTATCTAACTTACCTTCTTTAATCCACGATTCAACCACAGTTACACCTGTTACGGGGATTTCGTGCTGAAGGTTCGTAGTATGTTGCAGATTCTTTTTAAAGAATTGGTGAGCGATAGCACTTACTGTAGCCTTTTCAAAGTACACATAGTATGGCTCGCCGTTTTCATCATAACGCAGTATCTCTTTATCCGGTATTAACGCGGGGCCATACAACATGCGTCTTTCCTCATCCACCTTTGCGAGTTGCATCTTGCTTAGTGCAATCCAATTTTCCTCTATGGCGGGCATGTCCACAAGTCCCATTGCCGTAATGCCAAGACGGCCTTCCTCATCTATTACACACTTAACTACTTTTCTTTTTTCCATGTTTCAAATTTATTTATTATTATCCAATTCGTGCTAAATCTTCAACCTTTGTTCTCACTTCCTGCTGACTTGCAACATCACCCGATAGTATATAGGCACGTGGTGTTAGCTGCTCTGGTCTATCCTGCAGGAATGATGAAGCGAGTGGGTTAAACTGTGCGGGTTGTGATTGACCACCGCCACCGCCTATTGAAGGAGTTGGAGTATCCACGCCACCACCACCACCACCTTCAAACTTAGTAGCTGCAATCTTTGCAATGTTTGCCGCTCCTGTTACTGTAGCAAGAGTAAGCGATGCAATACCTGCAGGGTTAGGTATAGGCCCGATTGCCACCGGTGCAGATGCAAGCGATGCTGTAATAGCTTTTGCTGCATCAATAGTAGCTGCACCTAATTGCAATGCTTTTTGTGCTTTAAATTGTTTCTTGGCTAATGCCTCCTCTTCTTTGCTACCCTTTTTAACCTTTGCCAACTTGTTTGCAAAAACAACATCTGTTAGACTATTCAAAGCATTTAATCCTTGATCTGCAAAAGCCAATCCTTTCTGAAATGCCTCTGCAAAACTTGCTGCCGTATTGTTTGCGGCCCTATCTTGAATGTCCTTAAGTTTAGCTGCTAACTCTTGTTGTAATTTAGTTGTGTCCTTACCTGCGGCATCAGCCTTAGCAAAAAGATTTTCATACTTTTGAGTGATGCGAAGTTCTTCTTGCTCTGTATTGTTTAATGAGTTAAAATAACGGGCATCTTCAGCCGCTATAAATTCATTTTGTAGACTTTGATATGAATCAAGAAAATCTTTATTGACTGCATCCCGTTCTAATTGCTTGCGCTTTTCAGCTTCGGCTGTTGCATCAGCTGTGCGTTGTGCGTCTAGCGCAGCAAGTTCAGCGTTGAGCTGTCTTTGTAAATCAACCGTATCTATTTTCGCTTCATTCGCAGCCGCAAATAAGGCTTCATATTTTTGGATTATGGCAAGCTCTTCCTGCTCTTCTTTGGTTAGCGTCTTTTCATAAGCCTCATCTTGCAATGCAGCAACCTTGTCGTAGTAATTTTTCTCCGCTGCATATTGCTTGTCAAGTGCAGCCTTATCATCAGCTACTGCCTTATCGCGTGCCGCCTTATCCTTAGCCGCTTGTGCGTTTAGCAATCCATCACGCTGGTTGTTTAATGATGTTAATGATTTCTTTGCGTCATCAACAATTTTCTTTTGGTCTTTACGCTCCTGCTCCGGGTCAAATATCTTCTTAACGACAAAATTGTTTACATCCTCAAACACACTACTGACATCAATCTTCTCAATACCCAGTCCTAACTTATTAAGTATATCAATGCTGCCATTTACAAAGCCTTCAAAGAACTCCGCAAGTTTGCGCTGTGGGAACGTAACGAAGTCAAGAAAAGTTTTTAAGTATTCAGCGTTACGCTCGGCTGCTTTAATTTGTGCCTCTGCCTGTATTTGCGTTGTTTCAACAACTGCCTGCTGTTCAAGTATGGCTGTATCTAACGCTTGTAGTTTGAGCGCGTTTATTTCCTTTTCAGTTAAGCCTTGACGTTTTAATGATTCTTCCTGCGCACTAATAGCATCAACCTGCTCTTTGGCTAATGTCGCACGTTCTTTTTGCACATCCAGTGCCTCAGTTTCTGCATCAGTTATACCATCAATAAGCGATAGCAACTCTTCGCTGTATACAATAGCGGCAGCAATGGCTGAACCTATTAAGAATATAGGGTTTGTGAGTAATGCCTTACCAACAGATGCAAACGCGCTACCTATACTACTAATACCTTTTGCTATATCACCCGGCTTAACCTGTCCAATGTTTGCGGCTAATTGCTTTGCACCTTCAGCAGCACCTGTAAAGTCAAGCGATGCAATACGTGATGTAACAAGTCCAAGTGAACCGCCAACACGTTCAAACGCACCACCCGCCTGTGTACCTACTGCCTGCGCTGCATCCTGTATTCTATCTTTAAGTTCACCCGCAGCCTGTGATAACTCACGATACTTTGCGCTGTCGGGGTCAGTCGCTGCAAGCTGTGCCTGCAATTCACGCAACTGGGCCTTAAGTGATTTGCTCGATGTTGTAACCTGCTCTTGTTCTACGGCTAATTCTTGAAAGTCCGAACTCGCGGTTTCAATACTTGATGTATCTACTTTAGTTTCTTTGAGTTCAGCATTTAGTTGATCCGTAGCATTAGCCAAATCATTCACGGGTGTGACAACCTGCTGCACCGCGTCACCTACCTGCTCTATGCTTTGCGCTGCATTGCCCGCGTCAATGCTCTCAATGGCCTTACCAATGTCATCAATTTTGCCCGTTTCAATACCGGTAATGGTAGTTTCCAATTGCTGTATTTGGGTATTCACCTCAGCAAAGGCTTGACTATTCGGGTCAAGTTTCTGCAACTGTGCATCAAGTGCAATAAGTTGATTGTACAACCCATCCAATGAGGCGTTCGTTGCCGTGGTTACTACGTCCAAGCGTTGCAGGTTTTGCTCCGCCTGTGTGGTATCGATTACAAAACTTCTTACAATAGGTTCAGCCATTAGTATATGAAATTAGCGATTATATAAATGATTAGAAAGAATAAGAACGTGCGCCATGCATACAGCGTAATAAACCACAGCACGCGTTGCCACGGGCGAAGTGAGTAGATGTACTTTGGTGGTGACTTAACACCGAGCTGCAGAAAGCGCAATGAGTTTTTGATGTTGTCCATGTTATGCTGTTTTGCTTTGTTGGTATTGTATTGATGCCGTGATAATGAAGGTTGCAGGATAAGTGCCACCTGTCACAGTTACATTTATGCGATGCTCATCTGTGTTCGTTGTGGTGTCGATTCCAAACGTGAACACATAACTTCCGATTGCGCCTATGGTGCTAAGTGTGGTGATTGCACTGGCATTTGCTGCGCCACCTATCTTATCCATTGTAAAGTGATGGAATGAGGTTTCACTTACGCCTACATTATCTTTAATAGTTACATTCATTAGCACGCTCCACAGTGTATCATCGGTCATGTTGATGTATTGACCGGGCACGCCTTCAATGTCCAAGTCTACCACATCTCCTGAAGCTGCAAAAACGGCTTGTGATTGTAACACGAATTGTCCAAACTGCGCCCAACCGTAGTAAGGGATTGAAGGGTCGCCATCACGATACCCACCGCCAACGTGAATACCCGGTAGATTAGTCACAACGTTTTTGCCGAGTAGGTTGCTACCGCGCACATTGGCAGTAAGGTCTAACTTTTCACCTACCGCAAGCATGTTGCTATTGCCGTCTGTAATGGTTACATCCGTACCAGTAATACTTGAATTTATAATAGCTGCATTGCGTCTTGTCGCTTTGATTACACGCGGCGCAGGATTGGTTGCTGTACCTGTTGTTGGAGGTGTTGGTCTAGTGCTGCCTATAGTACCCCAACATACAGCATTACCTTCGTCCCATGTAAAGCCATAGCGCGTGCAACAGCTTTCGTTGGATGCAATCGGGTCGCCATTGTAATCTATAAAAAGTATTTCGCCATTAGCCGTCATATCATCAGGCACACCATTGCAATCTTCAAAATCCTCAACGAACTTTAATAGTTTCACCTGTGTACTTTCATACATACCAACCTTATAATCATTGACCTCTAGTATGCGCCAATAGCTATCTTGTATCCATATCTTATCACTAAACTTAAAACTAACAATATCCTTTAAGTCAAGTGCAAATGATGCCTCCATTATTCTGCTTTCAGGTGAATAGAGTGCATTCATATAGGTACGCCAATACTTATTGAACAGGTTGTTGTATGGATTAGTATTGATAAAGTGAGGCGGTGTTTCAGGTGCCCAGTTCAAATCCTCATCGTCAACAGATGCTTGAACAACGCTGTAATTATTCAGCACTGGTATGGCATCATTTACAACCGTGCTTGTGGAATCGTCATACATACTAATATTAACCGTACCTGCTTCAAAAAGACAACGAGGCCCCGGCACAACAAACTCTAACGAATCATTGTAAAATAGTGGCATCACGTAACCGCTGCCATTGATAACGCCACTTGGTGTTGATCGCGTGACAAGTTGCACTTTTTGCTCACCTATAACATAGTCACTTGGTGGTGTGCTAGGATTTACTGTGTATCCTATTGCTTCGTAGTCACCATATATCCTGTTTACATTTCTGTATGGTCTTGCAACAACCTCTTCACCTGCCGTGTAGGTAAATTGAAATTTCGCCTTTTGTAAATCAACGGTACTGCTTATAACTATATCCTTGCTGGTGTCAAGTTTATTTGTCCAATCGAGCGTGTCGCCACTACCCAAATAGCTATTCTGAGGCACGATGTATATCTTATTTGGTATTGCCCTATCCGCTACAATGGCGCAATTGTGCATCTTGATTACGTCAGTGACTAAATCAATCTGTTTCATATCGGGCGCGTTTTGATTGTAGAAGATGGTTTGCCCAAAATTCAATATAGCATATTCCATTCTAAAGCTACTGCCCGCTTCTAGCGTAGCACTGACACCACCGTTAGTTATAGAATTTCCGTAAAACCTAATGGTATCGCCTGCGTTTAATGTTATGAATTTCGCTTGTTGCATAGTATAAGTTCCAGCAACATTAAAGGCTACACCATCACCTATTATACCTTCAAATACGCCATTGATACGTTGTTGTATTTGAAAGGTTCCACCGCCTGCAGGCACTGTTACTATTAGATTCCAAGTGAATGAATAGAACCCCGCAAAAGGTGCAGTATAAGTAAATGTAGTCGGGTCGTAATCTCCATTGTTATCAAAAATCTCATTATCAAATTCAAACTCTAAGCCGTAAGCCTGTGCAGTTGTATTTTCAGCCAACAAACCCTGCGCCCCTGCTATATCACTTCCTATTAAATATCTGTCATTAATCCAAGGCATCCAGTACGTGCTAAGTATTGTTTGAAGCGTACCTGCCGCAAGTTCAAAACCCGCCTCTTTAATGATGTTGCTAAACAAAAACCACCAACTAAGAGCGGGTGTTAAATCCGCTGCATAGACTGGATTGTCAGAATCAATTAAAGACCTTGTACTTTCCTCTCCTCCTTGGCTCCATAACTGACCGCGATCTAAAATAGTCCATATACGGTCGGCTGTTGCTGTTGTTACATTTAGATAGTTAACCGTTTCATCTAATGAGGTTAATTGTCCCAAATCCTTTAGCTTCTTTTCCCCGATGTTGCGTACAAGGTCAGGTGTTTCAGCGTAAAACGCTAACTCTACCTCGTTAATTCTGTTCTGTTGCTTGTACACTTTACGCACGCGCACATAACCCGCTGCGATAGGCAACGTATCAACGCGGATTTCAGCACGTAGCTTATAGTGGAAATAGTTTTCTAA
>Ga0315903_10009219_pt1 | contig 11968 bp, 9 predicted proteins | sample LakEriMetagenome_7_FD_203524 | JGI IMG/M metagenome (GOLD analysis project Ga0315903, IMG submission 203524) | Freshwater fungal communities from buoy surface, Lake Erie, Ohio, United States - Buoy 2 MA119 | ecosystem: Environmental > Aquatic > Freshwater > Lake | place: USA: Lake Erie, Ohio...
TGGTGCTGTTTCAGCTACAGGTTTAGGTGATGGATTCTACAATACTCAAGGAGGATGGTTCCAAACACTTGGTACTAAACTTCAAAAAGTAAGTAACAAGATTCACCAAAAAACTTTGAGAGGTGGAGCTAACTTCCTTGTAACATCTCCTGCAGTTGCAACTATCCTTGAGTCTATCCCAGGATTTGCTGCTGATACAGATGGTACTAAAATGGAATTTGCGGCTGGTGTTCAAAAAATTGGTTCAATCAATAACAGATACACAGTTTACAAAAATCCATACATGTTAGAAAACATAATCTTGATGGGATTCCGTGGTACTCAGTTCCTTGAAACAGGTGCTGTATTTAGTCCATATATTCCATTGATTATGACTCCGCTTGTATACGATCCAGTTAACTTCACTCCACGTAAAGGTGTTATGACACGTTACGCGAAGAAAGTAGTTAGACCTGAATTCTACGGTAAAGTATACGTTCACGGATTAAACACTCTTTAATAGTTAATTGAATTATTCATTAACCATTTAACGAATGAGGAAAAGGGATGGCTTAGGCTGTCCCTTTTTTTATGTATTATATTTATTTATATAAAAAAGGTATATGCATGTTTCAATTAAACTGGCAAGAATTTAGTCGTCGTCCGCATATTGCACGTTTGCCGTTGCACGAACAAGTACGACAATTTCATTGGGAACAACAAAGATATAACATGATGTTAGAATATGTAGCAAATTCATCTATTTCTAGTGCAGCTGCTGCTGGCGCAGGGGCAGGCGGCGGAGGAGGAAAATCTCAACAAGATGCATCTGCTAATAACTATGTAGAAAACAATTATATTGATAACTATTTTGAATAAAAAAAAAGGAAAATAAAATGCCAATAGTAACAAGAACGGGAAAAGGAAGCAAATTAACTATAGCAGAAATGGATGGCAATTTAGAATATTTAGCATCATCATCATTTCAAAACGGATTATATACTTCGGGAAGTGGATCAATTACAATTACGGAAACTTCAACTAAATTAGGATTTGGTCCGGATGCAAAGTTTGAAGTTACTGAAACTCAAGTAGTAGTAGGTGCAGAATTAAGTTGCGATTCGCCAGTAGTGTTTGCTACTGATCAAATCGTATTTTCAAACTTACCACAAGCAGATCCAGTTAACGCAGGACAATTATGGATAGATAGTGGATCTGGATATGTATTAAAAGTTTCTCAAGGATAATAAATTTTAAAAAAAGGGTAGCTTCGGCTACCTTTTTTACTGTTCGATATTTATATAAAAGGAATAATATATGGCAGTCCCTCATAACAAATATTCTATGCAAGTTATAATTCGGTATGATGGTCGTTTAGTAGATGTATTAGATAGAATTCGTGCAATTAGCATGGTATTAATGGTGCATATAGAACAAGATCTAGGACCAGATAAAGAATTAATTACCATCAAAGTAATGACACCTCATGCTCCGAGAGATACATTTAAAGCAATTCGTCAGGCTTGTTTAGGAAAAATTGAAACGCTTAAAGACATGACTTTACGAGAATCGACACTTACAAAATTATTTTAACATACGTTACAAAAGGTTATTATGGCTACAACTAACAAGGAGAAAACTCCACCAAAAAATGATATTAAGTTTACAATAACATTATCAGAAGAACAAAAACGAGCAAAAGAATTAATATTGCAAACTCCGTTTAATTTTATATTAGGAAAAGCGGGGTCGGGAAAAACTTTGTTAGCAGTTCAAATTGCATTAGACATGTTTTTCAAAAGAAGAATAAACAAAATCATAATAACTAGACCAACAGTATCAAACGAAGATAATGGATTTCTTCCTGGATCATTAGCAGAAAAAATGGATCCGTGGTTAGTTCCACTTCGTAGCAATATGCGTAAAGTTTATAACAAACCAGAAATACTAGATAAATTAGAAAAAGAAGAAAACATTGAATTAGTATCATTAGCACATTTCCGCGGACGTACATTTGATAATGCCGTATGTATTGTGGATGAATTTCAAAATCTTACCAAACAACAATTACAAATGGTGTTGTCTCGATTAGGAAAAGATAGTATAATGATATTAACGGGAGATCGATATCAAATAGATTTAAAATTTAACAATGATTCAGCAGTGCACGAAGTACCTAAATTGAAACCATCAAAATGGGTTAATGAAATTATTTTAACAGATAATCATCGGCACGAAGCTTTAGAAGAAATTTTAAATCTACTAAATGAAAAATACTGATATTTATATATAAAAGGATAAGAAAGTGGATTACAGTGTATCAAAACCAATTTGGCCCGGATCATCTTCATTTACAACAGGTTCCACACCTTTTGGTTTCTTTGATACCGATGCACTTTTTCAAGCACATGCAGATAAATTTGCAAAATATGCAGCACAACATCTAGGATATCCTATAATGGATGTTGAATTGTTGGATATAAATTTTTATACAGCATTAGAGGCAGCAACCATTGAATATTCAAATCAAGTTAATCAAATCAACATTGTTAACAATTTGATTAATACATTGGGAGTACAAACTGGATCCAGTTATTTAACTGGAGGAACATTAACCGGTGTTAATGTCGGACAATCTTTAGGATATATTACAAAACTATCAAAAGCATATGGTACTGAAGCAGACAGTGGTGGCGATGTAAATTGGAGAAAAGCTGTAATAAATGTAACTCCTGGAGTACAAACATATAGCATTAGATCTGCAGTTTCCGCATCATTAGCTGCAGAAGGAAAAAGTTTATCTGCAACTAGTTCTATAGAAATACGTAGAGTAATACATAACGTTCCGCCTGCAATTGTAAGATATTTTGATCCATTTGTTGGAACTGGATTAGGTTCACAACAATTATTAGATGCATTTGATTTTGGAGGTTTTTCTCCATCAGTTAGTTTCATGATGATGCCAATACACGCAGATTTAATGCGTTTACAAGCCATCGAATTCAATGATATGGTTAGAAAATCTCATTATACATTTGAGTTACATGGAGATGATATAACATTTTGGCCCGTACCATCTACACCATCTGGATCTGCAGCATCTTCTATATATTACAACAAAGTATGGATTGATTATTTATTCGAAGAAGAAAAAAGCAAACAAGCTATTTTATTTGGTAATACAGCACTTTTAAAAGGAGTTGTAAGTGACGCATCTAATATACCATATACGTATCAACAATACAGTAGCATTAATGATATGGCCCGTTCTTGGATATTCAAATATGCATTAGCTTTAGTCAAAGAAATGTTAGGATATGTTCGTGGTAAATATTCATCAATACCAATTCCTAATTCCGAAGTATCACTTAACGGATCTGAATTGGTATCGCAAGGACAATCGGAAAAAGAAGCATTAATAACGCAACTTAAAGAATTTTTAGATAAATTAACAAAAGAAGCCATGTTAACTCGTCAAAATGCAGAAGCAACGCAAATGAGCGAAATATTAGGCAAGGTTCCATTAAAAATATATGTTGGATAGGAGTAAGATATGGCACTATTTGGTGGAATACGGGATGCTAAATTTCTAGCTTCTATTAATGCGGAACTTTTAAATGCTATTGTTGATACGGAAATTGAATTCTTTAAATTGATAGTAGAATCGAGCGATTCAAATATTTACGGCGAATCTGAATCCAAATCTTATTACGATTCCATTTTGATTCCTTGTTTAATAACCAAAGAAAACAAAACATCAAATATGGATGATTATGGTCATACATATACACGTACAGCACAATTCGGAATATCTCGAGATATTTTAGAGAAAGCTGGATTTTATCCAGAAGTTGGAGATATTGTATTTTGGGACAATGAATATTACGAAATTGATAACGTAGATGCAAATCAATATTTTGTAGGTAAAAATCCAGATACGTGGCCAAATGGTTCACAGCATGGTTATAGCGTATCTATACTATGTGATGCACATGCTACAAGACAAACAGCACAAAAAATTAAAAATTTAAGACGTGGTGGAAATAATAATTTTGCATATAAAGGATAACGGTGCCTAAATTTAACAGAGAAAATATAGATCGTAAAAGCAATAAACCAAATCCAAAAAGCACGGAAGGGTTAAGCGATGATTTATTGTTGAATCGTGCGTATCAAACTCGTCGTGATGATGATGTAATACGTAGTGCTAAACGTTCTTTGTATGACATAGATTTTGCAATTAAATGGTATATTGACAACGAAATACAACCACAAATATTTGCAAATCAAGAAAAAATTGTAGTTCCTGTAATATTTGCTAACGGAGAAAAATGGGACAACGTACGTCGTTTAGGATACATACGAGACGAAAAAGGTATGTTGCAATCTCCATTAATCATGTTGAAACGTAATAGCGCAGCAGAACGAGACAATTATAGAACATTGGATGTAAATCGAGAATCTGGATATTCGCAACTAGGAAATCGATTAGTATCAAAAGCTAAATATAATTCAAGAAATCGTTACGAAGATGAATTGTTTCCGTTGCCTATCAATCAGCCGCAACAATCAGAAACTATATATGTTATTGATATTCCTAAATACGTTACCGTAGAATATGATTTAATGTTATGGTGCGATTTTACCACACAAATGAATGAATTGATTGATCAAATTTTACCGTACGGAAGATTTTTATGGGGTAATGAAGGAAATCGTTTTGAAACAGCTATAGGATCTGCTACATTTGAAACTGTGAATACAATAGGAGAAGATCGGTTAGTACGTGCTACTTTACCATTAACGGTACAAGCAACATTGTTATCAGAACAAGAAGCACGTATATCTACTTTGAAAAAAATGTATTCCATTAAAAAAGTATCATTTGATACGGTTATTGATTTAGATGGAGATATATTTAGTACTACTACGGTACCGGTTGCATTGCTTCAAGTATCGCAACAAATATTTAGCGGAGCAACCGTACAAACATCTGGCGGAGCAAGTATAAATGCAGCTACCATGTTGTATTTAACAAATTTGTCAGACAAACAAGCTACATATTCATCTGCTACCACCGTAACTATCAATGCAGCTGCCGCAACGAATCCAGTTACCGCAATTGCTGCAACTAAAAATGAATTCAACGTGTACATAAACGGTCAATACATAGATAAAATTGCATATACTTGGATACCAACAGTTAATGCCAATCAAACTATTGTATTTGATACTTCTACGTTAGGATATGCCATTGAATCTAGTGACGTAATAATTATAAACGGGAGATGGCAATAATGGCAAGACAATTCAGGCCCGGTCAATTACAAACAGGTTCTTTATATAATATTTCTTCAAGTTATGCAATAACCGCATCGTATGTATTACAAGCATTAAGTTCTTCGTATGCGTTATCATCTAGTTACGCATTCGCCGCAACTACATCATCATATGCACTTACAGCATCATATGTCAATCCACTACGTCAAAATGTTGAATTAACAGGATCTTTATATTTATCTACTCCGGGAGTAGCATCTATATATTTTACCGGATCCGGCATTCCTGGCCAATTAACATGGAATGATACAGATGGAACTTTAGAGTTAGGACTAAAAGGTGGCGTTGTTAAAACAGAAATAGGTCAAGGATTAGTTACTCGAGTTGTAAACAAAACTAGTCCTAGTGTAGATCTTTCGGGTTCGAACTACCAAGTAGTCGTAGTCACCGGTGCACAAGGCCAACGTTTAGCAGTTAAACTTGCTCAAGCAGATAATGATGCTAACTCAGCAGGTACTTTAGGTATTATTGCTGAAGATATAGCTAAGAATCAAGAAGGGTTTATTGTAACTGTTGGATTGCTAAAAAATAGAAACACCACCGGTGCGTTGCAAGGAGAAACTTGGAATGATGGAGACGTTCTTTATTTATCACCTACCACCGCTGGTGCTATAACAAACATAAAACCTCAAGCTCCTCAACATACTGTAATTGTTGGATATGTTGAATACGCACACCCTAACAACGGAAAAATTTATGTAAAAATAGATAATGGTTATGAAATAGATGAATTACATAACATAAGAATTACTACTGCATCTTTAGCACCTGGTCAATTATTAGTTCGTAGTGGTAGTAATAATTCTGGAGTATGGATAAATACTAATCAATTAACCGGTTCATATGTTATAACTGGCAGTTTAACTGCAACGTCATTTACGGGGTCCTTGCAAGGTACAGTTGCGACTGCTAGTTACGTATTACAAGCAGTTAGTGCATCATATTACAATGAAATAGATCCGATATTTATATCAAAGTCTGGATCATTTGCAACAACAGCATCAAACATATTTTATGGAAATCAAATAATAACAGGATCGATTCTAGTAACTGGTTCTAATACAATTTTTAGTTCCGATGTATTTAACGTAGCGAATGGTTCTGGATTATATACATTTATTCAAGCAAATTCAGCTGGCGTAGTTATTAATGATGCGAATGGAATTTTATCTATAAATTCGCAAAATAGACAATTATATCTTTCAAATGGATCAACGGTAGTTGTCGATTGGGAAAATCGTCGTTTATCTAATATAAATGGAGTGACAGTTGATTGGGAAACAAAAGAATTGATTTCAACTGGTAATCGAGTTAGCGTAGATTGGGAAAATCGAGAATTAGTTTCTAGTAACGGATTAGATCATGTACTAAATTGGAACAGTACGGCATCAGCTTGGTTTTCTGGATCGGTAGCAGGCACGGCAAGTTTTGCAAATAATGCAATGTCATCTAGCTACGCTGTAACAGCATCATATGCATTAAATGGCGGTACAGGGGGTTCTGCATTTCCATATACCGGAACGGCACAAATTACTGGTAGTCTAGATGTTACTGGCAGTATTAGTGTTACGTTTGGAATAACGGGTACTTTGTTTGGTACATCATCTTGGTCAAGCAATTCTATCACTGCTTCATATGTTCAAACAGCACAAACGGCTTCGTATGTATTAAATTCAATATCAAGTTCATTTACAACAACAGCATCTTATGCTGTAAGTGCATCTTACGCCCCGGATACAACTTTTCCATACACAGGATCAGCACAGATTACTGGATCATTAGTAATAAATAACTTCCTAAGCACAGCCGTACAAGTAACTGCAAATGCGGGAGCTACAACGATATACGCACTGCCAACCGCATCATATGATGGAGCTTGGTATGAATATTCTGTTAGATCGGGAAGTAATGCTCGAGCAGGTCAAATAACATCTATATGGTCCGGATCGCAAGTTAATTTTACAGAAACTACAACTACAGATTTCGGAACAACTGCCGGCTTAACATTAGGTGTGTTTATAATCGGAGGAAATATGACATTAACATCGTCGGCAGCAACATCTGGATGGACAATTAAAACTATCATAAGAAGTCTATAACTCACATATTTATACTAAACCAAGCTTGGATAGGGAAAGGCAATGGCAAACGAATTTCGCATAAAAAACGGTTACCGTTCTGAAGGAAACTCCGAAATTACAGGATCGTTAATAGTAACTAATGGAATTAGTGGATCTTTTTCTGGAGACGGATCTGGGTTAACTGGAATATCAACATATATTGATAATCTCGTAACGGTAGGTTTATCTGGTAGCGAAACGAATTACTTTTCAATAAAATCTGCAGTTGATAGTATTACCGATGCATCGGCAGCTAATACATATACTGTTAGAGTTTCTCCTGGCGTTTACATAGAAAGCGAAATGACAGTACCTTCCTACGTTGCCATAAAAGGGGATAGTTCTATCTCAACCATAGTATCAGCATCTAATCCAAGTTCAAGTATATTCATAATGAGCGACCAGTCAATGGTCATTGATATGCAGATTCAAGGATCGACAGCTCCGGGTGCAGCTGCTATCATATATTCATCTCCGACTACACCTCAAACAAATGCAATTGCATACGTTGAAAATGTAAGATTTGGTACTAATTATACCAATGCTAAAGTTATTGGTACTGGTAGTAACGGTAACTGTATTTTACAATGTTCAAATGTCAAGTATGGTGGCTTTACCGAACTTAACAAGTCTTTTGATGTAGGATTTCACGTAACAAGAACAGGTAGTTCTGGTATTGGTAGAATGCAGTTACGAAATGTAACTTCTACTAATGGAGGTGTAGCAGGTACTGATAACAATCAAATATTTGCATTATCCGATGCCCCGAGTTGTGCAGTTATTGTTAATGGATGTTTGCTGACGAGAGCAGCTGGATCGGCTTTGGGTACCGGCTTCAAAGTTTATAATGGTGGTAACTTACGATTAACTGGTGTTAACTTTCAAAGATGGGATAAAGGTATTTGGGCACCACAAACTGGATCCGGCCCATCCATAGATGCAATTGCACTTAACTTTGAAAACTGTACAACTGATGTTTTAATTGAACATACCGGATCAACTGGTAAAGTTCAAGGTACAGACAATTTCTTAAAAACGCAAATATCACTTAGTTCGTCGCTATATGAAGTAGGGCAAGATCCAAGAAGAATTACAGTAGGAACAAAAGGAGCTGATTTTACTAGCATTAGTGCATCAGTTGCGTATATTACAGATTCATCAGATAGCAATCGATATGTAATAGAAGTTGGTCCTGGTAAATATATAGAAAAAGAAATTAACTTAACCGGAAAACCATACGTAAGTATTGTTGGTAGTAGTATTCAAACTACGCAAATATTTCCAAGTTCTTCTAATCAACATCTTATTCGAATGGGTGTTAATAATGAGATATCCTTTTTATCACTAACTAATGCACCTGCAGGATATTCTGCACTTTATGTGGATGATGTAGGTGATTATGCACAAGCACATAAGGTATCTTTTTATGATTGCGATACGTGTCTTACGGTTATCTCTAGAACACAAGACACTAAATTTTATGGTGAGTACTTAGATTATAATGGAGTTTATAGTACGGGTAGTTTTGTAAGTTCATCAAATGGGTATCAAGCATTAGCAAGTTTAGAAAACTATTACCAATTTCCGGTAGGCGCTACTGGGTTAATTGCAAACTACGGAACAGGAGATGTAGCAGAATTAGATCTTTATGCTGCTGGATTGATTGGAGAAGGAGATGCAACTTCTGTAGCTATACGCTTAGAAAATGGTGCTGACTTGCAAGGACTAGGAATGGACTTACCAGCCTGGGGTTCTGCAGTATATATTCCGAACTTAGCAAACTCTGCTAGCTTCAACATAGTAGGATCCATGATTCACGATTCGGTAAATTATGATTTTGAAATCTTACATCCTAGTGCATCTTGTCGATTCCAAGGTACTGCCGACCACAGTAAAATAAACAATGTTAGTCAAAATTTCTTTTGGACATTCTTAGATGAAAATGACGGCGAATTGGATATTACAAGAAAATTATCAGTAACATTTGCTGATGGTACTCATACAGATGCATCTACGTTGATTTTTGAAGGTAGTCCAATGGGTGTGATGTCCGGCGGTAACATAACAATTTCCGGAAGTTTAACGATTACAACCGCAGCAGGATATGGTTATTTGCATAACATGGGTACGGAAGTATTTCAACGAATAGATTGGGCAAATAGTAATCTAACATTATCTCCAAACACAAACAACTACATTTTTATTGATAGTACAGCAACACTTACATCATCGCCGACACAACCAGACAGTGCACATAACATTATATTAGGACGTGTCGTAACAAACGATACAGGAATTGAGCTTGTAGATAATAGTCCATACTTTGCAGCTCATATGTCAAATGCGTTATCCAAGTTTAATAGAAATGCATTAGGACCAGTATTTGCAGAAGGTGGTATTGTTTCAGAAGATGTAACACCTCGTCAATTAGATGTTACTGCTGGTTTATATTATTTCGGAGAAAATGAATATGATCCGACCGGTGGTAGTGCAATTACATTTACTCAGTATTATCAGTCTGGTTCTGGTGCGTTTGGTTGGAATAAATCAACGCAAACGGTGGTACCAAATAATACATATAATTCTGGCAGTGCATTAACAGCAATGTCTGCTTCTTATTATACGAAACATACTTTGTATACTGTAGGTAAAGGACCTGATGAAGAATATTTCCTAGTAGTAGGACAAACACAATATGCATCATTAGTTGAAGCAGAAGACGCAGGATTACCAACTCCACCAACTTATTTCTCAGATGGTGTAGCGGCATTAGCTTCTATATATGTTCAATCTGGATCGACAAACCTTATACAAGTACAAGATATTCGTCCGATTATTGGATTTAGAGCAGCAGGTGTAAACGCATCTTCAGTCCATGCTAACTTGTTAGGATTAAATTCTGATGATCATCCACAGTATTTATTAACAAATGGTTCGCGAGTATTAACCGGTAATTTAGATTTAGGTGGATATAATGTAGTAAATGCCGCATCAATATCTTCTAACTTTACTGGATCTTTGCAAGGCACTGCAAGTTGGGCATTAAATGCGATTACCGCATCTTATGCATTAAATGCTGGAACTACAATCAATACTGGAAGTTTATTAACAACTGCATCTGTATCATTGAATACAATAACATTTACCAAAGGAGATGGATCTACGTTTCCAATTACAGTGGTTACCGGTTCTGGAATTTCCGATTTTCCGTATACAGGATCAGCAATCGTTTCTGGTTCGTTACTTGTTACAGGTAGCTTTTCGGTATTAGATTCGTTAGGAGTTGATAATATAAACACCGCAGTTCGCAGTTTATACGGTACAAACGGAGTGACCAGTGTTGATTGGAATAACCGTTTATTAAATGGCTTATCCGGAAACAACGTTGTTGATTGGAGAAATTTACGTTTAATTGATAGTGCTACAACTCGTTCCATAGATTGGGGATCTAGAACGCTACAGGATAGTACACAAACTGCGACATTGGATTGGAATAGTGGTCGAATATATTTAAGTAATCGTATATCAATTGATTGGGGATTGCGAAAATTATATGATACATCCCCTATATTATCTGTAGATTGGACAGCAAGAACATTGCACGATACATCAACAACTCAGTCAGCGGATTGGAATAACAGATATCTTATAGATAATTCATCAATACAATCAATTGATTGGCAAACTAGAGAAGCATTTGATACCAATCAAAGCTCGTCAATAAACTGGAATGGTAGATTAATGAGAGACTCAGGTGCACCAGGCGGCACCGGTGTTCCAGCTGGGAGTATTGATTGGGAAAATCGTCAAACATTAGATGCTTATTCCATTCTTAGTAGTGATTGGAACAATAGATATTTATCGGATGGTGCAAGTACTCCATCTATATATTGGAATAGTCGTACATTAAGTGATAGTATTGGTAATGGAGTAACTGGTTGGGATGTTGCAAATCAATTTAACGCAATACTTAATAACTATTATCAGATAACAAATATAAGCGATCTAGATGGATTTGCACAACCTTCTCAAAACGTCATAAATAGCTTAACACAAAATTTATCTGGCGAAGTTATACCGATAGTTGGAAATTTAGATGCGGCAGTCGGTATAGGTAATTTAGTTTATTTGAATAGTGATGGAATATGGTATAAAACAGATCAAACGTCAGTTTCTTCTAGTTACATGTTAGGCGTTTGTATTGACAACACGGGTACAAAAGAAAAAGTATTTTTGGAAGGTAACATTGGATTTACAACTGCATCGGTCGCAGATTCGCCATTAGTTACTGGTACAAATTTTTACGGTGTTCCGATTTACATATCCGGATCCAATGGAGCAATGTCAACAGAAAAACCTACATCTGGCATTGTAAGAATAGTAGGACATGCATTTTACAACTCCGTAACAACACCTACAAATTGGTTAATGAAATTTAGACCTTCTAATGATTGGTATGAGATATGAGTAATATAAGTAAAATAAATGGTTTTCAAATAACAGCAGAATCTGCTAGTTATGCAGCAACA